>Ga0163144_10000739_pt1 | contig 76949 bp, 63 predicted proteins | sample OliLak19BULKMAT1_FD_123175 | JGI IMG/M metagenome (GOLD analysis project Ga0163144, IMG submission 123175) | Freshwater microbial mat bacterial communities from Lake Vanda, McMurdo Dry Valleys, Antarctica - Oligotrophic Lake LV.19.BULKMAT1 | ecosystem: Environmental > Aquatic > Freshwater >... | reverse complement strand
GAGACGAAGAGACGAAGAGACACAGACGAAACTAGACACTTGGAGGAGGGAATCCTCGTGGTCGCCGCGTGGGCCGTTCGTTCGAAAGTGCGAACGACGCCCGATGTCAGAGAGACCAGCCCTCCCATCGAACGCCTGAAATTCGGCAATCAACCCGCGCATCTCGAACTGAACCACAAGCAAAGCGATCGGCGTCGAACGTCTTCGTCACTCCTCGTTCCACCCACTGCATTTCGCCCGAGCCCCTCACAGGGGTGACAGGTCGGGCGAAATGCAGTCGAGGCCTTGCTCGGAACAACTCCGATCAAGGCCTCGACCCAACTAGCAGCTGAAAAAAACGTCAACGGGAGTCGACAGGTCCATCCATGTCAGGGCACCCAATTCATCGTCACCCCGCTCGACGTGTTGAACGTACTCGCCGTGCAGAACACCACCGCATCCCGATACCAGCACTGGTAGTGCAACGGCGTACCTGCGGTCGCGCCGAACGAGCTGATCGGAGCGGGCGTGAGACCGCCGGGGTACGTGGCCGTGCTGCCAGCGGGGAACACGACGCCCATGCGGACGATCCCGACCGCTGCGCACAGTTGACCGTCGCCGAACGCCACCGGGCTCACCGCGAGTCCGGTCGCCTGGAAGAAGAGGCCCGGGCCGGTGACGTTCAGCGCGGTCAGGACGAGCGTGTCCGCCCCGACGCTCGCCGTACCCGAGGCGGCCAGACGCGCGCCGACGACACCCGAATGGAGGCAGCCCTCGCCCGCGAAGGGCAGCGAGTTGTTGCCGCACGGGCAGGCCGGACCGCTGCCGTCGCCGACGCAGAACGCGTTGCCGCCAGAGCCGCCCGTCAAAGTGATGCAACCTGAATTGCTCACGCGCGTGTTACCCGGCCAGTCGCGGAAGCGCAGTTCGTAACACAGTTGGATGCCCGCGCCTCCGGCCGTGTCGTTCATGCGGAAGCGGTACATCTGCCCGCCCATGTGCAGCGGAAGCGCGGCGTTCGAAGTGCCCGTCACCGTGATCTGTCCGGCGAGCGCACCCAGATTGCTGTTGAAGAAGTACGTCCCCGGCTTCACGAACGTGCGCGTGTACGAACCGCCGTTCGCGATCGCGCCGGAAGCGTACGTGTACGGCGTCGTCGTGCTCGTGACGTCTTGCGGCACACCCGAAACGTTTTGGAACGTGACCGTCGTGCCGGCCGTGACGACCAAGCTCGGGGGCGAGAACGCTCCGGCCGTGATCTGCACGGCGGCGGCCGACGGCGCGGTGAGGATCACGTAGTCGGCACTCGCCGTGACGTAATTGACACCGTCGTCGAGCACTTGATCGCGGATCTTCGCCTTCACCACGACGTTGGTGCCCGAAACCGCCGTGGTCGGCGCGTTGGTCGAAGTGATGACCGGCGCCAGCGTGTCGGCCGTGCCCGTGTTGCGGTAGAAGCGGTTGATGAAGCTGCCTGACTCGCCGTTGGCCGAGAGGATGTCGTACTTGCCGTCGTTGTTCAGGTCGGCCGTGGTGCAGTCGAGCGTCGAATCATTGACGACTTGGATCGTGCCCGCAACGAGCACGAACGTCATGTTGCCGTCGTTTCGGTACATGCGTTCCGCCGCGCCGAGCGCGCCGATCAAGATGTCGTAGTCGCCGTCGTTGTCGTAGTCGATGAACGCGATCTCGTTGTCGTCCGTCGCTCCGAGCGGCCCTTGGTTGGTGAACGTGAATGAGCCGAGCCCGATCAAGTTGTTGCGCACCGCGCCCTCGGCGAAGCCCGAGAGCGAGACGAAGAACATGTCGACGTCGTTGTCACCGTCCAGGTCGGCGACGTCGGCTTCGTAGGTCGCGCCCGACGACGGAGCGATCAGATTCGAGCTGTCGCTGAACGTGCCTGCACCGTTGTTCAAGAGCAGGATGTGCGAACCATTCGCGACCGACATCTTCGTGAAACCGAGGACGTCGATGTCCCAGTCGTTGTCCATGTCGGCCGTCTGCACGTCCATCTGCACGGTGCGATTCGGCGAATTCAGCGCCGCAGCGTTCTCGGTGAACACACCTGCGCCGTTGTTGATGAAGAGATGCAGTTTCTTCGTCGGCGAGGTGTTGAACGCGTCGTTGATGACGACGTCGAGGTCGCCGTCGTCGTCGAGGTCCGCGAACGAGGCTCCACCGGAGAAGAACGGGACGGTGAATCCGCGGGTGGCGCTCTCCAGCGTGAAGAAGCCCGGATTCGCAGCACCTTGATTGATGTAGAGCGAGGGCACGCCGCCTCCCGCTCCGACGGAACCCGTGTTCGAGAAGAGCACGTCGACCCAACCATCACCGTTCACGTCACCGGTCGTGACGTTCTTCGCGCACGAGAACGTCGTGCCGAAGCGCGCCGCGCTCTCGTCGACGATCAAGTATGGCGTGCCGGTCTCGATGAACTTGTTGACGTACAGCTTGTTCTGCCGCGCCGTGCCCGACACGAAACCGTCGCCGTCCGCGACGATCACGTCGAGGTCGCCGTCCTTGTCGACGTCGGCGCATTCGATGCCTTCGGAGTAACTGCCCGATCCGTCGGGGAAGTTGGTCGCGCCTTGAAACTGCTGCGCGCTTGAGTGCGCTGCGAGTGCGGTGGCAACACTGATTGCAGCGACGAATTGAGAGAGGTTTCGCATCGAGGTGAGAGGCCTGAAGTTGTGGACCAAGAAGTGCGACCGCGACCCAGAGAGGTTGGGAGCACGGATGGCACAGGGAACCGAGAGAGAGTCTTCCAGCTAGAAGTTACCCGGACCCCGGCGAACGGTCACGGTGCGGGCAGGTGGAAATCGTGCATCCGCGCTCTATTCGCTCGCTTCGAGCCCGTTCCCTGGCAAACAATTCCGATTCGTCACCTATGTGTCCCGATTCCGACCAGATCCGCGAGCGGCTCGAGCGCTCGCATTTGATGCTCCTGTTCACGCCAGAGCTCTGTTTGGAGCGCGATCCACTGTCTGTTCTCGACGCAGTCTTGTCCGAGGTCGACATCGTCCAAGTCCGACCGAAAGCGGCGGGCGCGAAGACGCCGTGCGAGGCGCGCGCGACCTTCGATTGGGCGGAACAAATTCTCGCACTCGTCGCGTCTCGTCGCTTGGACACGCTGGTCCTCGTCGACGATCGCGTCGATGTCGCGCGTGCGCTGTGGGACCGCGGCTGCGCTGGCGTGCACGTCGGAGCGGACGACATGCCGATCGACGAGGCGCGCACGTTCCTCGGCCCGGGTCCCTTGATCGGTCTCTCGACACACTCGCTCGCGGACGTGATCGATGCCGAAGAAGCCCGCGTCGACTACTTGGGATTCGGACCGATTCGCGCGACGACGACGAAAGGCTACGTGCGCGGCATCGGCATCGAAGAAGCGTGGGTCGCAGCGTCGGCGTCCGCGCGTCCGTTGTTCGCGATCGGCGGCATCGATCACGACACTGCCGCAGATCTCGCACGCGTCGGTCGAGCAGCGGTGGCGTCGGCGATCCTGTCGGCGAGCGATCCGGCGCGAGTCGCTCGCGAACTGCGCGCTCTGCTCACGAGCGACGCGGATTGAGAGTGCGTGAACGGAGCCCGATCCGTTTTTCTGCGCTGGTCGGTGATCGTGTGTGTACCGAGCCAGAGCAATTTATCCCCGATGCGCTGCGAGCAACTCGCCTCGAGCGAGTTGCTCGCAGCGCATCGGGGATAAATTGCTCTGGCTCGGTACACACACGATCACCGACCAGCGCAGAAAAACGGATCGGGCTCCGTTCACGCGCTTCACAAGTAGAGCTGAGCGTCACCGTAGCTGTAGAAGCGATAGTTCTGCTCGAGGGCTTCGGCGTACAGACGCAGCACGCGTTCGCGGCCGGCGAGCGTCGACACGAGCACGAGCAACGTGCTCTTCGGCAAATGGAAGTTCGTGAGCAAGCCGTCGATCGCGCGAAACGGTCGACCGGGCGTGATGAACAGCCGCGTCGAGCCTGAGCCGGCTGTCAGACGACCCGATTCGTCGGCACAAGATTCGAGGACGCGCGCACTCGTCGTGCCGACGGCGATCACGCGCCGACCGCGCTCGCGCGCGCGCTCGATCGCGGCGACGGTCGCTTCCGGCAAGACGTAATCCTCGGCGTGCATGCGATGCTCCGCGAGCACATCCGTCTGCATCGGCTGAAAGGTCCCGAGCCCGACATGCAGCGTGACGCTCGCGACCTGAATGTCCGCAGAAGCGAGATTGCGCATCAATTCAGGCGTGAAATGCAGCCCCGCAGTCGGCGCTGCGACAGCGCCGGGCTCGCGCGCGAACACGGTTTGGTAGCGCGAGCGATCGTCGGCCGCGCGCTCGTCGTGAGCTCGCGCGCGCCGGATGTACGGCGGCAACGGCATGTGACCGACCGCTTCGAGTGCCGCGTCGATCGACGCGAATCGCGCATCATGAGCGAGTTCGAAAGTCCACTCCGCGCCGACGCCGCCGTCCGCGTCGACGACGCGTGTCACAGCGCGCGCGGTGACGGCTCCGTCTTCGAGTTCGACGACTTGACCGGGCTCCAACTTCTTCGCGGGCCGCACCATCGCGCGCCACAGATTTCCGACGCGCGCCGTGAGCAACAGTTCGACTTGTCCGCCGCTCGCGCGCTTGCCGAACAATCGCGCCGGCCGCACGCGCGTGTCGTTCACGATGAGCAGGTCGCCGGGTGTGAGCAACGTCGGCAAGTCGCGCACGAAGCGGTGCTCGGTCGCGTCGCGAGCGACGTCGTGCACCATCAGTCGCGCTGAGTCGCGCGGTTCGGCCGGCACTTGCGCGATCGCGCTCTCGGGCAGCACATAGTCGAAGTCAGAAGCTCTCATGATCGCGCGCGCAGCGGACGTGATTGGAAGATCAACAGCGCAAAAAACGGTAGCGCGAGAACGGGCCACAGCCACACTTGTTCGACCCAGCGTCCCTCGTTCTGCCAACCCGCGAGCGGCGCGTACAAGATCGGCGCCGCGGCGAAGAGCCACAACCACGCTGGGCTTGGTGCGAGTGCGACGAACGGCAGCACCCAGATCGAATACCACGGATGTAGTGTCGGCGTCAGCACGAGAAATCCAGCGAGCAAGAGTCCGACGCCACGCACTCGCTCGCGGACTCTCGCGTACACGAACACGGCCCACGCGAACCACAGGATCGCGACGATGATGCGCGCGATGCGCTCGGGATCGGCGTGATCCGTGAAGAGCGCGCGCGCCCCGTCGCGCACGAAACGAAACACGAGACTGCCGGCTTCCCAGCGATCGCGGTATTGGTGCAGTCCGCTCGCGAAGCCGCGTTCACCTCCGACCAAAAACAGAAACGGCGCGAACGCCAGTGCTGCGAAGACTGCCGCGAGGAGAGCACGTGTGAAGCGCGTGCGACCGACGCCCAGCCACGGCAGCACGAAAATCGGCAGGTACTTCGAGAGGATCGCGCTCGCGAAGAGTGCGCTCGCGCCGATTTCGCGACCGATCGAACGGCGCTCATCGGCAACTTTCAGCGCGACGAGCGCTGCACACAAAAGCGCGATGCCGACCACGTCGAAGTGTGCGGAGCCCGCGAACTCGAAGACGACGAGCGGGCACAGACCCCAAGCGACGAGGGCGGTGCGGACTCGACCCGAGGCTCGCGCGAGAAGGGCGAGCGGCCACAAGACGAGCAGGTCCGCGCACGCGAGCAGGATGCGCAGGAACCATACTGCACCGACCTCCGAGGGGCTGCCGAGAGCGTGCGAAACGCGCACCGCCAACGTCGCAAAGCCTTGCACGATCGGTGGATAGACAGCGGCGACCTCGGGATGCGCCACCCGCGCCGCCAAACCCGGGAGTTCGGCCCGGATCGCTTCGAGTTCGGGCGCGCCTGGAGCAAACGCGTAGGGGCTGATGCCGCGTGCCGACAATTCTCCCTCCCAGACATAGCGGTACACGTCATCGGAGAGCTCGAGCGACGAGCCGAGTGCGAAAAAGCGCAAAGTCAGCGCGACTCCGCACACGATCGGCACGGTGACGCGCGCGCGTTCGGCCGTCATGACCGCGGCGATCCAGGCTGCGCCCGCGATTGCAAAGAGTGCAAGGCACGCGTTCGGCGCCAAACGCCATGGCCCAATCATCGACAAACCTGCGCCGCACGTGACGACGACGGCCGCAGCAACCCCGAAGCGCGCTCGTTCCGAAGGTCCGTTCACGCGCGCTTTACCTCGCGCAGAGTCGATCCTCGCAGATCCAATGGCGCTCTCGAAAAAAGTCTCGATTCAACCCTCATGAACTCGCGCAGTCTGTCGTAAGAGCCTGCGGATCCAAACGGATCCCCGATCTGCGCCGCGCCCGGGGGGGCCACGGAGCGATCGGCCTCCCTCCAAGCGAGGGAGGGATCAGGCAGGTGAGATGTGCATCGAAGTTCGCTTCGGATGCACCGCAAGCCGGGTCAATGGGCTGCTGGCAACGAAGACTGCCGGTGGCCCTTTTTCTTTGCACAATCGGGCGAGCAGCTTGGCACTGCTCCGCAGAGCCTCTTGACACCGTCGTACAGACCGGAAGCGTCACGCAAAAAGCTCCGCGATGCACCCGCACTCGCTAGCCGGCGCACTCAACTGGCTGCAGCACTCGATCACACCGCACTCAATTGGCTGGCGCACTCGATCAGCATCTGCACTGGCTAGCCGTCGCACTCATCGTGCGCTGCCTCCGAGGTCCCCCGCGCTCAGCCGCCTCTCGCAAGCGCGACGGTCGGAACCACACTCCGCCGCCCCGCCCCTTTTCTTCTGACAGAACCCCGTGCGCGTGAATGGCGGTATTCCGCCGTTCACGCGCACGGGGTCAGCGATGCGAAGCACGCTTGTGTAGTCCTTTGCCTCCATCCGCCCTCGCGCCGCTCTTCCCCCTCGCGGCTCGCGAGGTCCACCTCACCTCACCCCACCTCACTCCTCCCCCCCATCCCCATCCCTCCCCCGCTCCTCCTCACGATGAATCTGCCACGCCGCCTCCTCCTCGAGCGCCTCCTCGCGAATCCCCTCTGACTGCATGCGCGCGACCAGCGTGTCTGGATCCCAGCCCAGATAAAACGCTGCACGCGTCTTGTTGATCCGCCCGCCAGTCGTGCGCGTCGTCCGCAGCGCAGCGACCAGATCACGTGGATCGGGATGGCGCGACGGCAACTTCTTCACGAGCTCGAGGCCGAAATGCCGCGCCAATTTCGCCAAGTGCTCGGGCGTCACGGCCTCGCCGCCGTACAGCAAGACGAGCTTGTACGCGACGTTCTCGAGTCCGCGCAGGTTCTCGCGCCAAGGTTGACGCCACAACAAGGCCAGCGCTTCGTCGGTGAGGCGCGGTGTGGCAGCGTTTTCTTCGTCTGCGAAACGGCGCGCCATCGCAGCGAAAAGCTCCGGAATTTCTTCGCGTCGCTCGCACAGCGACGGGACGAGCAGCGTCACACGATCGAGCCGCGCCGCGAGATCGGAGCGCATGCGTCCCGCGTCGCGCGCCGCCGCGAGCCCGAGTTTCGTCGTCGCGACGATGCGCACTCCCGTTTCCGAGTGTCCGTCACGGTCGGTGGCACGCTCGACTTTTTCCAGATAGCGCAACAGCTCTTCTTGGCGAGCGGGCGCGAGTTCCTCGACGTCGTCGAGGACGAGCGTGCCGCCAGCGGCGGTTGCAACGAGTTCGGCCAAGCTCGTGTGCGGATCCGCGTCCAACGCTGCGCCGTGAATTTTGAATGGTCGAGATGCGCGATCGCTCTCGAAGTGAATCCAGCGCGCGAGCACCAACTTGCCGGCGCCGCTGGGTCCGGCGAGGACGACGCCCGAACGCGAGCGCGCGGCGGCGATCGCGTGGCTCGCGAACGAACGAAAATCGGCTCGCGCGGGATCGAACCACGGTTCGAAATGAAAACGAGCGCGATGCCATACGGCGAACTGCGCCATGCGCAGTGCCAGCCCGTGATCCGCGGCGAGTCGAGCGCACAGTTCGACGTCCTTCGCTTTGAAATCGCGGCGCCGACTGGATTCGACGACCAAGAAGCCGACTGCGCGGTCGGCGACCGTGAGCGAGACGACGAAACCCGACGCGGCGCGCGCGTGCAGCGACAAGCGCTCGTCGGGTTCTTCGAAAGCGATCGTCCCGCCGGTCGAGATCGCTCGCGCGAGCGCTCGTCCGCGACCCGCGGCATGATCGCCGTCGAAGCCGACGCCTTCACCGCCGCTCGCGACGAGACACGCCGTCCCATTCTCCAGCGAAAAACCGCTCCACAGCCGTTGGTACAACTTGATCCCGATCGCTCCGACGAGATCGTGGAAGACGCGGGACAGCGGCGACGATTCGAGTTCGCGAGCGCGGCTCAGGTCTGCGCTCGCAGACGTTCCGCCGGCCGCAGCGTCGTTCGAGTCCGCGTCGGGGCCGCGCTCGCGCGCGAGCAACACCGCTGTTCGCCAGCCACGCGCCAGTGCTGCGAGCCGCGCGGGTCCGGGCAACAGATGATGCTCGCATTCGACGTACAACCAGCCAGCGACTTCAGCTTCGTCGTCGAGGATCGGGACGAGCGCGCGGGCTCGGGCCGCAGCGCCGCCGACCGAGAAACGCAGTCCGCCTTCCGCACGGCCGGCATCGACCGGCGAGAGCGTGCGGCTCGCGCCCGCTGGGAGCCTGCTGGAGGAACCTCCCGACTTGGCCACCCCTCCCGGCCTGTTCAGCGTGCCCGGCTTGGATCTCAGTTTCGAGGGCGGTGGGCTCAGCGCACTGCGACTGCTGTCCGATCCGTCGGTCGCGCGCGCGATCAGCCCGTCTGCGTCATCGAGCTGGCCACTCGACGCCGGGTCGTCGAAGAGTGTGGGTGTCGAATCACTCCCCCGCGACGCGCGTTCGAAGCTCGCGGTCGATGGGTCGAGAAACCCCGACGAACGCTCCAGGCTCGGAGCCGCCGAGTCGAACGCCTGCGGTGCATGGTCGATCACGGTGCGCGCTTCGGCGATGACGCGTCGCTCTGGCGATCCGGCGCACTCGTGCGCGTCGGCCACTTCCAGTAACCACGTGCGCACGCGGTCTCGAAGTGCGGGCGCAACGTCGAGGTGGAGGACGCCAGCACCGGCTCGCGGGCTGAACGCGAACACAGCCAACACCGCCGCGCCGACATCGGAACGATCGCGCACGGTGTACTCGCGTGGCAGGACGCGTTCCACGACCGAGCGGCCTGCTAGACACGGCAACCATTCCGGTCGTGCTTCGCGCAGCGCGAGCAATCCGGCCGGCAGGGCGCCCAACCAAGGGCGCAATCCGACGATCAGCGCGCGCGCTGCGGCGGCATCGCCGAGCGCGAGTCGGGCCCATGACAACAACTGACGGGCGCGCGTGTCCGTCCCGTGGCGGGCGAGATGTTCGAACAAGAGTGCGCGTGCATCGCGCACGGCGCCGCGTTCGAGCAGACATTCGGCGATGCCGGCGACGAGTGCGCGCTGCAGGCTCAGGCCCGGCGCACCCACGAGCGGATTCGACTGCGCACTCGAAAGGGCCGCGCGCAACAGTTCGCGGTAGGCGCGTTCACCGGAGCGCGGACCGTCGAGCGCGTGGGCGAGACGCGCTCGCCACAAGGCCGTTTTTTCGGGCGAAACGGCCAGGCGCTCGAGGCTCGCGATCAAGCGCGTGCACACAGCGAGCGTGGTCTCGCCAGGCAGTGGCTGCCCGGCGATCCAATCGAACTCGAGCTCGAATTCGGCGAGCAGGCGCCACGCCGCACGCACGTCGAGGCCGGCCTCTCCGAAGTGCGCGAACGAATCCGCTGCGCAGGCGGCCAGGAGGTAGTGGTGCAGGAGGTCGCAGAGTGCGCCCTCGATGTCGGCTCTATCGGCCGCTTCGAGTTCACTGCGCGCGCGTTCCAGATCGACTCCGACAGTCGATGCATAGGCCGGTTGGGCATCGCTCGACAGGAGCCGCAGGAAACGCGTGACGTCGCGCGCGCGGCTCACCGAGACGTCGTCTGCGTCCGGCAAGAGGATTTCGAGAGCGTCGTCGGGGCGTGTCATGCGGATCACGATCTTTCACCGGCCGACTGCAGGCGCTGCACGAGTTCTTCGTGCTCGAATGTCGGATCGAGTTCGAACGCCGTGCGTGCGAGTAGGATCTTGGTGGGCCATTCGAACGGGTGCCGGTGGGCCACGCGCTCTGCGACACTGGGCACCCAGACGCCCGCGTCGCGCGCTGCGGCCACGGCTCCCGCAGCACGCCGTTGGAATGCGACGAGTCGCGCTCCGCCAGCGCGGCGTTCCAACCACTGCACTGCGCGCCTCAAGATGCGCGCGATCTCGCTGTGGTGCACGCCGAGCAGTTCGAGCTCCGCACGCGGTAGTGTCTCCGTCGCCGAATGCGCGAGCGTGTGCGGCCAGGATCCGTCCCTCGTCCAGCAGACGTAGGCGTCGCGCAGGTCGCGGAGCGATGGACTCGTGCAGTTGCGTTCGTCGTTCGACATCGGTCAGCGTCCTTTCCGGGTGTCCGTGGATGGACCGCCTCTGGGTTTGGCCGCAGCCGGTCCGCCGGATCCGGGCCCTCGGCCGACCGGTTTTCTCGTGGTGATCTGCGGTGCCACGGGCTTGGCTCGTGCCGATGGGGTCGAGGGCAGCTTGTGGAAGAGCGCGTTCTGGCCGGGATTCTGCGCCACAGAAGCCTGCGCCGATGCCGCACCTGTCGCTGCGGATTTGGGCGCCAGCGCGCGGCCCTCGCTCGCAGCCTTGGCTGAGCTCACCACCGTGTTCGCATCGGGCGGCGTCGCGGCGCTGAGAATCGTGTCGAGCGCCCGGCGAGCGCGGCGCGCGATCTCGGTGGCGCTCTCGCCGCTTTCGCGCACGAGTTCTTCGAGCGAGCGACTCGCGATCACGAGTGCGAAAAAAGCTCCGCGATCTGCGCACGGCAAGCGATTGAAGGCCAGACATGCTCGTCCCATCGCATCCGAGTCGAGCCCGAGGGGCCGGGCGAGTGCGCCGAACGCCTCGCCGTGTTCGCGGCCGGGGTCGCGACCCGTCACGACGGCCCTGCGCTCCGCTTCGCTGTCGTCGCGCAAGATCGCGCAGACGGCTTCGCGCGCGAGAATCTGGAGCCATTCGTCGAGGTCGGGTCGCCCGCGGTAACGCACAGCGTGTCGAGCCACGAGTGCAAAGCACCGCAAGGCCACGCGTTGACCGTCGAGCAAGTAGCAGCCGTCGCGCAACGCACGTGCGACGTGCTCGCGTACGCCGAGCGGATCCTCTTGCACGATGCGCGCCAAGACTTCGCGCGACGAACCACCCGCGAGCCATTCCCGCCACGAACGCTGCCGACAAGCGAGAGCACTCGCCTCGGTTCCAGAAACCGATGCCTCGATCGATCTTGCGCGCGGCGATCCGTTCGACGGCGCATCGGTGCGGCGGAGCAGCATTCTCTCCGGCTCGCACAGCGTCTCAGGGTCACATAGCGTCGCTGGGTCACGCAGCGTCGCTGGGTCACGCAGCGTCGCTGGGTCACGCAGCGTCGCTGGGTCACGCAGCGTCGCTGGGTCACGCAGCGTCGCTGGCTCACGCAGCGTCGCCGGGTCACATAGCGTCGCTGGGTCACGCAGCGTCGCCGGGTCACACAGCCTCGCTGGCTCACGCAGCGTCGCCGGGTCACACAGCCTCGCTGGCTCACGCAGCGTCGCCGGGTCACGCAGCGTCGCCGGGTCACACAGCATCTCCGGCTCACACAGCGCCCCCGGCTCGCGCGCGCGGACCTCGGGTGCGCCACTTTGCGCAGCGTGCCGTGCCTGCGGTGCGTGCAGCTCGTGCTGAACGCCCGCTCGTAAACCACTCGCGGCCTCCATTTGCTTCTCCTTCACTTGGACTTCCCTCCTCGTTCCGGTTGCGCTCGACGTCGACACGCGGAGTCTACGGCGGGGCCCTCGCGCCGGGTGCGGAGGCCCGAATTCGGCCCAAAAACGCCCCTGTGCACGGTTTCGACAACCCGCCTTCCCCACAACGCGCTCCGGCAGTGCTGGCGATCGGTTGTGGAGACTTCTACGATCCGCCGCGCGTCGCCGTCGCGGCGCACAACCCCCTCACCCGCAGCGGAATTCGACTTGGAAAAACTTCTCGAAGGCAAGACCGGCGTCATCTTCGGCGTCGCCAACAAACGCTCGATCGCCTGGGCGTGCGCTCAATCGGTAGCGCGCCAAGGCATGCGCCTCGCGTTCACCTACATGGGTGAACGCATGGAAAAGAGCGTGCGGGAACTGTCCGCGGAAATGCCCGGATCGTTGTGCCTCTCGTGCGACGTCACGCAGCCCGAGACGATCGACGAAGTCTTCAGAGTCGTCGGAGCAGAATTCGGCGGCGTCGATTTTCTCCTGCACGGCGTCGCGTTCGCGAAGCGCGAGGAACTGGTCGGCGACTTCTTCAACACGTCGCGCGAAGGCTACATGCTCGCGCACGAAGTGTCGGCGTACTCGTTGACCGCGATCACGCGTCGAGCGCTGCCGCTGATGGAAGGTCGTCAGGGCTCGATCGTGACGTTGACCTACATCGGCGGCGAGCGCGTCGTGCAGAACTACAACGTCATGGGCATCGCGAAAGCAGCGCTCGAAGCGAGCGTGCGCTACCTCGCTCATGATCTGGGTCCGCGCGGCATTCGCGTGAATGCGATCAGCGCCGGTCCGATCCGCACGCTGTCGGCCTCGGGAGTGACGGGCTTCACCGAGATTCTCGATCACATCGCCGAGCACGCGCCGTTGCGTCGCAATGTCACGGCCGATGAAGTCGGCGACAGTTGCTTGTTCCTCGCGAGTCCCTTGTCGCGCGGCATCACGGGCAGCATCGTGTACGTCGACGCCGGGTATCACATCATGGGTGTCTGACGCGGCGGTCGCCGCGCCCAGCCAGTGGAGGATTCTGTGCCGGTCCCCAGTTGCGCCTCTCTTCCCTTTCGCGCCCCCTCCGGTCATGCCCTCCACTCGACTCCCCTTCCAAGTCGAAGCCCAAGCGAGCGACTCCTCAGCACGTGCTGCGCGGCTGACCACTTTGCACGGCGAAGTGCTCACTCCCCTCTTCATGCCCGTCGGCACGCAAGCGACCGTCAAAGCGCAATTGACGCAATCGCTCGAGGACTCCGGCTCTCAAATCCTCCTCGCGAACACGTATCACCTCCTGCTGCGTCCCGGTGTCGACGTCTTCCGTCGCCTGCGCGGCATCCACAACTTCATGTCGTGGAAGCGCTCCGTCCTCACCGATTCGGGCGGCTACCAGATCTTCTCGCTGCCGCACTCTCTCTCGCTCAGCGAACAAGGTGCGACGTTCAAGAGCTACGTCGACGGCCGCACGATCCTGCTCTCGCCCGAGACGAGCATCGAGACGCAGCTCGCGATTCAGAGCGACATCATGATGGCGCTCGATCAGTGCATCGCGTCGACGGCCGACGAAGCCACGGCTCGAAAAGCACTCGAATTGACGCACCGTTGGGCCGTGCGCAGTCTCGCCGCACGCGGTGATTCGCCTGCGGCACTCTTCGGCATCGTGCAAGGCGCCCTGTTCACGGATCTGCGTCGCGAGAGCGCGCGCCAGCTCACCGATCTTCCGTTCGACGGCTATGCGATCGGCGGACTCGCCGTCGGTGAATCGAAAGCACAGCGCGAAGACGTGTGCGCATTCACGGCGAAACTCCTGCCCGAGGACAAACCGCGCTACTTGATGGGCGTCGGTACGCCGATCGACGTGCTCGAAGGCGTGCATCGCGGCGTCGACATGTTCGACTGCATCATCCCGACACAATTCGCGCAGCGCGGCAGCGCCTTCACCTCGCGCGGCGAAGTGCAGATCCGGCGCGGCGTTTACAAGCTCGCAGAGTCGGCGCTCGATCCGAATTGCAGCTGCATGACGTGTTCGCGCTACTCACGCGCTTACTTGCACCACCTCGCGAAGACGGAAGAAGTGCTCGGCTGGCAACTGCTCGGTCTGCACAACATCCACTTCTATCACCAGCTCATGCGCGAGATCCGCGCGAGCATCCTGGCGGGCACGTTCAGCACTTTGTACCGAGAAAAACGCCTCATCTTGAATGGGTCGGACCTCGAGCACCCGACGATTCCCGAACCGCCGAAGCGCGTTCGCACGCGTTCGCTCGGCGACTACGAAGTGCACGTCGCGAAGGAAGGCTTCGCGAGCATCCGTCAGATTTCGTCGGGCGAGATCATGCACTCGCGCACGCCGCCGATCATCGAGGCGCGCGAACTCTACGTCGAGCAATCGGGACTGGCAGAACGCTTGCGGGTCTCCGTCGACGAAGCGTCGGAGCGCGCGGCCGTCGACGCCCGATCGTCGATCGACGCGTGTTCGATCGACCAGGCCTCGAGCGCGCTCGCACCGCTCGTCGTGTGGGACGTCGGACTCGGCGCAGCAGCGAACGCGATGGCGGCCATCGACTGCTATGAGCGCGCGGCCGCGTCGGATCCCGTCCGCCCTCTGCACATCGTCAGCTTCGAAAACGATCTCGATCCTTTGCGCCTCGCGTATCGCTACGAGCATCTGTTTCCCTACCTCCGTCATGCCGGACCGGCGGCGATCTTGCGCGAAGGTCGTTGGCGCTCGCGTGCACATACAGACTTGACTTGGGAGCTGGTCGCCGGCTCTTTCCCGGAAACGCTGGGCGAGACGACCACGCTCCCCGACCTGATTTTCTACGACATGTTTTCGCCCAAGACCGCCGGCGACGCGTGGACGCTGGAGACCTTTCGCCGACTCTTCGAGGCGTGTGGGCGCGCATCCGCCGAGCTCTACACCTACACCTGTTCGACCGCGAACCGCGTGGCTCTCCTCGCTGCCGGTTTTCACGTAGCTCGCGGACGTTCTGCCGGAGCAAAAGTGGAAACCACGATCGCTTTGACGCCGAGCGCGTACCGTGTGCGCGCAGAAAGCCGGTATGAGATGCTCAGGTTCGAGTGGCTCCAACGTTGGAGTCGATCGGCCGCGCAGTTCCCCGCCGAAATTCCTCTTCACGAACGCCCGGCCTTCGAGCGGATCATCCGCGGCCACCCTCAATTCCAGGACGCACGATCCACTCCATGACCAACCAACAATTCCAACTCCGCGACGAATTCATCGAACTCCACCGCCTCCTGAAACTGCAAGGCATCAGCGCGAGCGGCGGTGAAGCGAAGCAGCTCGTCGCGTCCGGTGTCGTGCAAGTCGACGGTGTCGTCGAGTTGCGCAAGGCGTGCAAAGTGCGCGCGGGCCAACGCATTCAGACGGGCGAAGTGACGATCGAGTTGCTGGCCGCGCCGGCCAAACCGGCGTGAAGTGAATGGCTCGACGGTCGTGCTCTGTGCGAGCACGGCCAGTTCGAGCTGGCACACGACACCACGACTCGAGCGTCTCACTCATCCTCTCGCCATGACCGAAGAGCGCGATCTAGGTCCCCAACCCATCGGTGAACTGCTCACGCGTCACGAATTGACTGCGCAAGATCTCGTCGCTGCGTCCGACGAGCAGCTCACGCACAAAATGGTGGCACGCGCGGTCAAGGGTCGCCGGTTGACGCCGCGCGTGATGGGCAAGGTTCTGCGCGCGCTCAACACGGCGAGCGCACAGACCTTCGAACTCGACGACTTGTTCGACTACGCGCCGCGCGCGAATTCGCGCCTCGCGGAGAAACCGCCGGAGGAGAGCGCGACCGCCTCGGCTCCGGACGCGACTTACACATGCCCCTCCTGCGGCGAACCGATCGTCGTGCCAGTCGATGTCACCGGCGGCACGCAGGAGTACGTAGAAGACTGTCCTGTGTGCTGCAGTCCCGTGCTCTTGCGCGTGGAATTCGACGGCGACGGAGCCGCGCGCATTTCGGCGCAGGCCGAGTGAGATCCCGCAGTCGGGCTCACCTCGCGCGCGCCGTGGGAATCGGGAGAGTCGCGATCGCCGGTGCGACCGCACCGTCAGCGTACCCGCATCAGAACGGGAGCGATGCCGCGGTTCACGGCCTCGAGCCCGCTTCGAACGAGCCGAAATCGACGATGGGTGCACCGCCGACACCGGTGTCTCTAGTCAGCGGATCGTCGACGAAGCGCGCGTGAGCATCGAGGTCCGCGCTCTCGCTCTCGAGCAAACGACCGTTGTCCCCCGCGTCTCGACACGGCGACCCGAAGTCGAGGCGCAGATCGCCACGCACGTCGTCGTTCGTCGCCCACAGACCGTCGCGACCGGGCGAGGGCATCGTCGTGAAGAGCGGATCGAGTCCGTGATTGCCTGCTCCCGCGGCGCCGCCTTCGACGCAGACGTGCGCGAGGGTGACTGCGGCGCCGCCGAAAGCTACCGGGAAGTTGTTCCAGACGATCGAGTTCGCCATGTTCACGTTCGACGAGGCGAAGGCCAGCACTCCGCCGCCGTCTTGTGTCGCGCGATTGCCGACGATCGTGACGTTCACGAACGTCGGTTCGGCGAATGCGATCGCGAACACCGCTCCGCCGCGACGCGCGCGATTGCCTTCGAACGAGCAGTTCGCGAGCCGCACGTGCGTGAAGTAGCCGGCCATGAAGCCGCCGCCCCAACCTTGCGGCGCCGTCTCCGAGACGTTGCCTTCGAAGCGACAACCATCGAGCGTCGGAGCAGCACCTTCTGCGTACGCACCGCCGCCGCCGAGTTGCGCAGTGTTGCGAATGAAATCACAGCGACGCACCATCGCGTCCGCGAAGTAGAGGCTCAATCCGCCACCGACCGAGAACGTGCCGCCTAGAGCCGTGTTCTCGACGAACGAACAGTCCTCGACGGTGACCGCGGACTGCAGCGCGTACAGGCCGCCGGCTTCGTACGCAAAACCGCGTGTGAAGTCGCAGCGCCGCACGATCGCCTGACTTTCGTCGATGTGGTAAACGCCCGCGCCGAGTGACGCGATGTTCGAATCGAACACGCAGTCCTCCACGATCGGTGCACCGCCGCCGATCCAGATGCCGCCGCCGCCGCTGCCGCCTGCGCCGCCGGCACCGTCGACGATGTCGAAGCCCGCTTCGTTCTCCACGAACGTGCAGTCGGCGACGTGACCGAACGCATGATCGACGAACAATCCGCCGCCGCCGAGTCGCGCCTTGTTGCCCTCGAAATAGGAGTTCGTGAGGGAAGTTCCGCTGTCCACCGACATGTACATCCCGGCGCCCTGATCGGCGCGATTGTCGAGGAACGTGCAGTCCTCGAACGTCGAGTGGTGCGCACTGCGGCTGTATGCGCCTCCGCCCTCGCCCGCGGTCAGGTTGCCGACGAATCGACAGCGCAGAGCGTGTGCTTCGACGTGATCGTGGAAGTACAACCCGGCGCCAAGTTTGTCGGCGTAATTCGAGTCGAAAACGCAGTCTTCGAAGACACCACCGCCGTGGTCGTTGACCGTGCCGTGATTCTCCGCCCAGTTGTCGGTGAAGCGGCAATTCATCACGAGCGGATGCGCATGGAACACGGTCATGCCGCTGCCCTGGTCGCCGCTCTCGACGTGCGGACCGAGCGCGGGTCCATCGGCGTATCCACCGCGCACGGTGAAGTTCTCGAGCACCGCTTCGGTCACTTCGTGGGCAGTGACGACGTGGTAGCAGTTGTCCGAGCGCTGCTCGAAATTCGGTGCGTCGTCACCGTTGAGGTCGCCGTCCAAGATCGAAGGCGCGTTGTGCGGATCGCGATCGGCGAGGCTCGTCTCGCTGCCGCCGAATCCGCCGCGCAGAGCGACGCCCTGCATCAAGTGGAAGGTCGCGTCGCGCGCACCGCCGTGACCGACCGGGCGGTAGGTGCCTGACTCGACCCAGATCTCTTGTCCTGGTTGCGCGCTCTCCAACGCGAATGCGACGGAACCCAGCGCGTTCGCCCACGAAGAGCCATCGCCGGCGCCGCGTGCCGCGGGTGCCACGAAGATCGTGGTCGCAGCGCTCGACGCGCCGCCGTCGGAGGATCCGCTGCGTGAGCAGCCGGTCAGCGTGGAAAATGCCGCGACCAGAGTGCAAATCGAGAGGTCGAACGGGCGCATACTAGGGCAGTTTACTCCACGCGCTGCGCTACGGACTTCGCGCCTGACGAACGCGCGTCGCGGAATCGGCAGGCGCTGCGGTATCTCCTCCGGCATCGGCCCCTGGCGTGCCTCCCGTCGACTGTCCTGCACGAGTGCCGCGCACCATCCATGCGATCGCATGGAAAGAGGCCCTTGGATCGATAGATGGCCCGCCCGACGGCGCACCATCCATGCGTACGCATGGATTTGAGCCGATGAAGCGTTCGAACCCCGCTTTTCAGCACCAACCCATGCGATCGAATGGTTTCTGCTTGATCTGCGGCACCGTAGGGTCGATTCTTGGATGAAATCCATGCGATCACATAGATCCAAACAGGGCGTCGAGTCCGCGAACAGTGACGCTCGACGATTGGGTTCCCGAGTGCGGGCGCGACGGCGTGAAGTCGGATTGGGGCAGCTCGCCCTATGCGATCTGGCCGGCGTCGGCCCCGCATTCCTGTACGAGCTCGAGCGCGGCAAGCCGACTGTGCGCCTCGACAAAGTCCTGGCCGTACTGCGCGTGCTCGGCCTGGAACTCCACATCCAGAACGGACGGGGCGGCCTGACGGACGACTCCGTCGGCGCATAGTGAAACCGAGACGAGAGAGCGAACTGGACGTCCATCGCGGAACGCGTCGCGCGGCGGTGCTCACGCGGACGACCCTCGGCGCCAGCCTCGTCTACGACGCCGACTACGCAGTCGAACATCGTGGCGATCCGCTCGCAGCCGTGTCGTTCACGCTGCCCGTGCGCGCCCAGCCATATGACGTCAACGGTGTCAACTTGCATCCGTTCTTCGCCGGCCTGCTTCCCGAAGGACTGCGAGTGCGAGCGTTGGTACGCGCGATCAAGACGTCCGAGGACGACCTGTTTTCACTGCTCGCGGCGGTGGGTGAGGACGCGATCGGTGACGTAGCCGTGACTGCGAGAGGTAAAGTGCCGCGCGAGCGCGCATCCGAAGTCGACGCGGGCGAGCTCGGCGTCACTCCGTTTCGCGAGGTGCTCGAGCAGAGTCTCGCGTTCGCAGGTACCGGCCCGTACGGCGCGATCGCTGGTGTGCAGCCGAAAGTCTCCCCGGCGATGATTTCTGTGCCTTTGAAGAAACGCGGATCGCGGAGTTCGTACCTGCTGAAGCTGTCGCCGCCGGAATTTCCGCGCTTGGTCGAAAACGAGGCTTTTTTCATGGCGCTGGCGCGGGCCGTCGGCCTGGAGACCGCGAACGTCGAACTCGTGCGCGACTCCACCGGCGAATGCGGGCTCTTGGTCGAACGCTTCGATCGTCGTGCGCGCGAAGACGGCACGCTCGAGCGCTTGCATCAAGAGGACGCGTGCCAGTTGCTCGGTCGTTATCCGGCGGACAAGTATCGATTGAAGCTGCAAGACGTCGGCGAGGCACTCGACGCGTGCTCGGCGCCGCTCGTCGAACGGCTCAAGCTCTTGAGGTTGCAAGCGCTCGCCTACCTGATCGTGAACGGCGACATGCACGCCAAGAACGTGAGCGTCCTCACACGCGACGGGACCGTCGCGCTCACACCGGTTCACGACATGCTCAGCACGCTTTCGTACGGTGACAGGAAACTCGCGCTGTCGATGGAGGGCCGGGACGATCGGCTCCAGGCCAAGCACTTCATTGCATTCGGCGAACGTCTCGATGTCAGGTCAGCAGCGACGACCCGCATGCTCGGCTCACTCGTGAAGCGCATCGCGCCGTGGATCGAGCGCTTGTCTGAGATCGGCCTCGAGGCGAAACAGACGCTTCACTTGGAACGCCTGATGCGCGAAAGGTCGGAAGCGCTCGATCCCTGATGCGCGGCAGGAGAAATGTGTGAGGGACGCTGTTACCCGCGTCCCTCATTTTCAGCACATTCGTCGGCCGGGCGCCCTCACGGAATCCACTGCACTCGCAGCGCGTTCGTCAAATTGAATGTCGACACCGTGCAGAACACTGGCGCATCGCGCAGCCAGCATTGGTAGTAGCGCACGGCTCCTGCCGCGGGCACTCCACCCTGCACCGAGATTTCCGGATCGAGTGGGCCGGGATAGCTCGTGAAGCCGCCGTTCGTGAACTTCACGCCCAAGCGCACGATCGTTCCGCCGACGCACAAGAGGCCGTCTCCGAAGACCGTTCCATTGCCGCCGTTCGAGAGAACCGTGCCCTGGAAGAAAAGCGAAGGCGCTCCCTCCGGCATTCCCGACGCGACGATCGCGAACGTGTCCTGCGAGAGTAGAGCGTTTCCACTGGGGTAGAGCAGCACTCCATTGACGTTGGTCGACGTCGCGCAACCGTGTCCGGCCGAACCCGTGTTCGCGCACGGACAAGCCGTCGCCGTTCCGTCGCCCGAACACGCGCTCGTCACAGGCCCGCCGTTCGGAACGTCGTAGCCGGCGACCCACACGTCGCGATGGGCACCGACGTCGCGGTCGTACACGATCCCAACCGTCTGCACCTGGAATCCGAACACGGACGGACCCGCACTGGTGGCAGTCGTGACCTTCGGACGCTGGTCGGTGAACGAGCCGGGCGCGACCGAGATCGGACCTTCGTTCACGCCGAGAGCGCCTCCGAGTGAGTACAGCGACGCGACTTTGATGTCAGTCGCGAAGAAGAGCGGCGTCGTACGCTCGTCCCACACGACGACGAATTGACCGCGGTCGGTGTCGCAGCCCGGCGTGATCTGATCAAAGGTCTGATTCGGAAATTGCGCCGACAGATCGAGGGTCGAGATGATGCTCGTCCCGTTCAGGGTGCGGCAGCGCACGTCCCAGTTGTTCGCGCCGTTGTCGATTTGGAACGCGACCATCCACGGACGCGTGCCGCCGGTGTCGTCGACGATCGAAGTGCACGACGGATTGCGTTCGTCGAGTGTCGACGAAGCGATGGTGAACGTCGCGGCGGTGATCACGCCGTCGTAGTGAACTCGCGCGCCGAAGATGTTGCGGTTCGTCGCCGATACCTCGTGTTCCCACACGATGTTCCAGTCTTGGTCGGCGTTCGCGGCGTTGCCGTTCGAGTTGCTGATCGCGGGATTGCGATCGATCGTGAGAGCGCTGCTTTCGAGCAGGATCGTCGCGACTGGGAAGGTCGCGTCCGTGCGCACGAGGCGCGTGTGGATGTCGTAGTCGACGCCGGCGAGGAACTCGCGCTCCCACACGACGCAGTAGTCCGCGGACGGGTTCACCGACGGATCACCCCCGACATCCGGGGCGTATTTGTCGCCGGATTGCGCGTTTTCGCTGATCTGGAACTTCGCCGACAAGTTGATGCTGATCGTAGCTTCGACTGTGCGCCCCCAGATTTCGCGGGCCGGTGCCGCGCCGACGGCTGCGACGACGAGGTACTGGTCGTCGAGGTTGTTGTTCGCGATCGCAGGTGCGCGCCAGTCGCTCGTCGACGAGTCGATGTAGTCCGAAGCCGAAAACACTCCGTTCGAGATGTGGCGCAGTACGTGGACGTCGTGATCCGTGGCGCTGAACACCTCCTCGAACGCAGTGATCCAGTTCGCGTTGGTCGCGTCGAAAGCGATGTCGGCCGCGAACTCGTCGATCGTAGTATCGGCGAGTGCTCCGGTGGCGAGCAACGGGTCGATCACGAGAGAACCGACAGCGCTCTCGACGATCTCGGCCGGCACGACGAGTTCGATTCCACCGCTCACGAGGCGGCTCTCGATTCGAGTCGCATCCAGCGCGTCGTGGAGGACGAACGCGTGGCCGTAGTGCACCCAGCCGAATTCGTTTGCGAAGCGGAAGCCATCGACGTCGACATGGCCTTCGAGCTCCGATTCCAAGCCGATCAAGATGACGATTCCGCCTTGTGTCAAAGGCGTTTCGAACACAAACGACTGCTCGATGCCACTGGGCGTCAGCGCGTACCGTTCGACGAACGCTCCCCGCTCGAACGAGATCGTGTCACCGGTTCGAACGGCCGGTGCGTCGACCTCGAACGCGACGGGCTCGCCGCCGATCGTCACGGACTGCACACGCATGCCGAGCGGAAAGTTGCGCGGCGCTTTCGAGCCGAGGAACGGCACGTAGGTCGTCGCTGCACTGCCGAAGCTCGCCTTGTACGTCTTGCCTCGAGCCCAGATCGTCCCGTCGACGGCGACGTCGAAGTAGAGACGGTCGCTGTCGCGACGCAAAGCCGTGGCAGGCGCCAACGACGACGCGAGTCCATCGGGGCGCGACACATGCGCGAGTGCCTCCGTGTCGAAAGCATGGCCTTCGACATCGCCGGCTAGGGCTCGCGGCGGTGTCTTCTCGTCGATCGGAAACGCGCCCGTCTGCGCGAGTGAGACTGCCGGCGTGAGGGCCAGCACGAAGATGAGGGGATGAGTCGACATGACAAACTCTCGTCGGTTGGATCGGTCCTGTGAGTTCGCGGAGCACTTCCTACCGAAGCCTCGTGAGGCGTCCTCACCTTCGACCAGCGGAGGACGCGGCCGGGCGTTACGGGAAACGTCCGATATCCACCGAACAGCCTGAAAACAAGCTGCTGTGGCAGCCCTTTGGGTTGCTGCTGCCCCGACCCGTGCGGCGGCTACGGACGGACCGTCAGCGCGGCTTCGTCGAGTGCTCGACGAGAGCTCGAAACTGTGGGTCGTCGCGCAGCGACTTCCATTCGTCGGGATCCGGCAACTCCGTCCATTCCGTGCGACCCAGCTTCACGGCTTCCGCGAGTTCGGTGAGCGCGCGCTCGCGCAACTTGGCCGACTCGGTCGCGCGCGTGGCAGCGTCGAGTGTCGCATCGCTCGCCGCGACTCGGCCGGCGCGTTCGAAGAGTTGTGCACGCGCCGAGTGCCAACGCTCTTGGCCGTCCGTTTCGATCTCGCCGATCGCCTGCGCGGCCTCCCGCCAATCGAGTGCGTCGGTGAGCGCGATGGCGCGATTGTTTTTCAGATAGCGCGCGAGGTCGCGCCACTGCGCGTTCTTCGGTGCGATCTCGATCGCAGCCGTGATGTGGGCGATCCCCCGATCTGCGGCCGCGATGGACTCACGCGGTCGACCGCGCTTCAGCTCCAGCGCCGCGAGGCTGTTGCATCCGTTGGCGAGCTCGGCCGAGAAGCTCGGCACGATCTTGCCCTCCCGCACGAGGGACTGCTGCAGGTCGAGGCTGCGCGTCAAGTGTTCAGCGGCCGCGTCGAGCGCGTTGCCGTGAAAGTCGAGTTTGAAGAGTTGTTGGTGAGAGAGCGCGAGATCTGCACTGTACGACGGGACATCCGGGAAGTCGTACACGAGCGCTTCGCCGATTTTCACTGCGGATTCGGCGCGCGCACGCGCCTCGTCGAAACGCTCGCCTGCAGCGAGCGCGTTCGAGTAGTTCAACGATGCTGCGGCCAGTTTTTCGCGGCCGTGCGAGTCGGAGGGTTCGCGTTTCCTGTAGCTCGCGAGCAGCGTGAGGCTCTCCTCGAATGCAGCGATCGCTTCGTCGGCGCGCCCGGATCTCCAGAGCATCGAACCCAGTCGATCGAGTTGTCTGCCCAGCGCGAGTTGGAAGGCGTGAGCATCGGGAAAACGAGCGAACGCATCGCGTGATGTCGCTATCGCCGCACGCGACGCGGCCTCGGATTGGGCAGCATTGCCGCGCGCACCGGCGAGATCGGCCAGCTTGTCCAAGCTTCCTGCTCGGCGCAGTTCGACGATCGCTTTGCGACGCTCGACCGGAATGCGCTCGAACGCAGCGAGCGCTTCGCGGATGTGAGTTTCAGCCGCATCGAACTTCCCGTTGCGGCCTTCGACTTCGCCGAGACGTCCCGAGATCATCGCGAACGCATGCAGCGCTTCGTCGGTGGCGTCCGCGGCGGCGGACTTCGGCCGCAGGGGTTCGAGCAGCGCGACCAGTTCCTTCTCGGCCGTGGGCAGATCGGCGAACAGCATGCTGATGTCCGACAGGCGGTCGCGCGAGGCTTCGACGGCGCGCCGTAGGTCGGCGTTGCTCTCGTTTTCCGCTAGAAATCCAGCGTAAAAGCGCTGTGCGTCGCCGAGCAGCTCGCGTCTCACTGTGGTCATCTGCGGCACGTCGCGCAGCGTCTCCTGGCCGACGCGCGTGAGCATCATGTCGACGGCTTGGACCGCTTTCTCCAAGTTTCGTTCGGAGGAAGCGCGCTCGGTATCGGCCCGGGTGCGTTGTCTCTGGGATTCGACGAGCGCTGCCGTCAGCTCGCTGTTCGCCTTTTCGATGCGGCGGTTGGCTGTCCTCTGTTGGAGGGCGAACACGAGCGGTCCTCCGACGACGAGTGTGATCGCGAGCGCAAACGCCGTGGCGCGCGCCGGGTTGCGACGTGCCCAGCTCGCAACGCGCGCGACGACGCTAGGAGCGCGCGCAGTGATTGGCCGCAGCGCAAGCACGTTCGACAGATCCTCGGCCAGTGTCGCCGCGCTCGCGTAGCGATCCGCGGGATCCGCTTGCATCGCAGTGCGGCACACGAGGGCGAGATCACTCGAGACACCGCGCCGGATGTCCTGCGGTCCCTGCGTGCGCCCCGCGACGATGGACGCGCGCAACTTCTCGGTGTCGCCGCCGTCCTCGAACGCAGGCTGCAGTGCCAGCATTTCAAAGAGCGTGACGCCGATCGCGTAGACGTCGGTGCGCGCGCCGATGCGTTCGATCTGCGCTCGCAACTGTTCGGGTGCCATGTACGGCATCGAGCCGATCTGCGAACCGGTGCGTGTGAGCGACTGGCTGGCGCTCGACGTCGCGAGTCCGAAATCGAGCAGAACGACCCGTCCGTCGGAAGAGATCATCACGTTGGACGGCTTGATGTCGCGGTGCAGAACGCCGCGTTCGTGTGCGTGTTGAACGGCGAGCGCGAGGGCGAGCGCGATCTTCGTCGCGACCTCGTCCCACGAACCGACGAAGACATCTCCCGCCGGATCCGTACCCGACGGAGCAGAGGCGACGACGAGATCGCGCAAACTGCGTCCCGACAAGTGCGCCGGATCCGTTCGCTTCAACGCATCGATCGCAAAAGCGAGCGAGATGCCTCGCACATGCTCCATCGCAAAGTACGGGATGCCGCCTTCCTCGCCCGTCGCGAAGATCGGCACGATGGACGGGTGCTGCAAGCGCGCGATCGCATCGATCTCGCGGCGGAAACGCTCGCGCGCGTTGCCGAAGTAGAGTTGCTCGGGCCGTATCAGTTTGAGCGCGACGATGCGCCGCAACGAAACTTGTTCGGCCTCGTACACGACACCCATGCCGCCCATGCCGAGGCGCTGAATCAGCCTGAAATCACCTAGTTTTTGCGGTACTGCGAAGGCTCCGTCCGCGCCGGCGCGCAAGCCCATGCGACGCAGGAAAGTGATGCGCTGACGCAATTCGGCCGCGTCCGCTGGGTGAGCGATGCACATCGAATCGAGTGCGGATTCTCCCTCTGTCTCGAGTCGTTCGAGACATTCGAAGACCAGTGCTTCGACCGCGCTTGCCGCATTGAACTCCTCCACATACGCCAGCCTACCGGCCCCTGCGCGCGACGGCTAAGATCGATCGGGATGCTGGATGACAGTGCACGTTTGGCCGAGCGAGCGGCACGCGGTGACGCGCAGGCCTTGCAGGCTTTGCTCGAGATGCACTTGGGCGACTTGAGGGCCTTCGTGCGCTTGCGTGCCGGCCCTGAACTGCGCCGACGCGAAGCGAGTTCCGACCTTGTTCAATCGGTCTGTCGCGAGGTGCTCGAACACGCCGAGCGTTTCCAACATCCGAACGAGTCCGCCTTCCGACGATGGCTGTTCACGACCGCGCTGCGCAAGATCCACGATCGCGCCGACCACTGGCACGCGCAGAAACGAGACGCTGGCCGCGAAGAGTCTCTGCCGTCGCGCGAGCGAGAGTTGATGCGCAGCTACAGCTCGTTCGCGAGTCCGAGCCGAGACGCGATGGCGCGCGAAGAAGTCGAGCGCGTCGAGCGAGCGTTCGAGCACTTGAGCGAGGAACAGCGCGAAGTGATCACGCTCGCCCACGTCGTCGGCTTGTCGCGCGCCGAGATCGCCGAGCACATGGGCAAGACCGAGGGCGCCGTGCGCGTGCTGCTGCATCGCTCCTTGGCGCGCTTGACCGAAGTCTTGGGCAGTGCGTGACTGGGGAGAATCGCGCTACTTGAAGAGTCCCTGCTGATACTTGCGGTTCAGTCGAAACAGCGGCTTGTTCGCTGGACCACGAATGCTCAGCATCTTCTCCGGACTCGAGTGCCATTCGGCACTCTTGAGGTCGAGGTCCTTCTTGGGCGGCGCCATGCGTTCGACCTGATATCGGATGGCTCTGTAGAACTCGTCGTCACCCCGCTCGGCTGCAAGCTTGGGCAGACGATGCTTCAGGAGCCTGCTCACTTGCTTGGCATTCAACCCGCCTGCGCTGGAGTATTTTTCGGCAAGGCAACCATGTTAAGTGTTTCCAGCCCCAAGACCTTCAGGTGTTCGAAGTCCTTTCCGAACAACTCCTTCAGTTCACCAAAGCAGTTGTCGTCCGCCAGTTCTCGGCAAACCACGTATACCTCGCGAGTTTGTTCACTACTTGGGTGAAGTACGACCAGCCCTTGCCGCTCGAGGTCTCCCAGCAGCTTGAAGTGGTTGTTGCTCGGTGTGAGCGAAAGCGTGTAGCGGCCTTGGCGATTCTGTCGTTCACTCTTCAGGAGGTAGGCCAGCACCACGAAATGCTCAGACGTGAGCTTTTGACCTGCAGACTTGATGTCTATCAAGCCGTCTGCAAGTTCGAACCAGGCCCGCGTAGCCTCGTCGAGTACCCTCCCTGCGGGAATGAACAGAGACAATTCGTCAGAGGAGTGGAAGAGGTAATAAGGAATGTCGATTTCATCGGCGAGCGCGAAGTGCACGAGATCCGACATGCCGATCCCCTTCCCCTCCCACTTGTCGTGAAGTTTCAAGACGTCGGCCAAGCGCGGGTTCCTTGCGCGCGAATTGGCGAAAATGCGTCTGAATGGAATTGCATGGCGCATGTCTTCGAAAACCAGGTCGCCCGGAAGCTTCCCTGGATTTCTAATCGAGAGCGACTGACGCGGATGAATCGTCAATTGAACAGGCCTGTTGATCGAATAATCCCTGTGAGCGAGGGCATTGTTGATCGACTCTCGGATCAATTTCGCAGGATATTCCGCAGTACGCGTTCCACCGGCCTCGATCGAGATCCCGGTCATGATGTTGCGCAGCGTCCAATTTTGGGCTGACTCCATCAGCTGGAGGATGTTGTCCCTGAAAGTCTTCTTGTCCTGCGCAGCCTCGTTGGGGATTTCGACGAAGGCGTCAACGTGGCTCCGCGTCTGCAGAGCATCCTCAGGGTTCATAGCGCACACCAACACTCCCAAGGTCGATATCGATCGATCCTTGAGCAAGAACCGCCTGCGATCAAGAAACGGGACAGCGTCATCCAAGCTGCTCTTGATGGTTTCGATCGTGCGCTGTTGACCCTCATTCACCGGCAACACCAATTCGTTGATGCGCTGAAGGCTGAGGTCGCGCAACTGTACGTCGGGTACAGGCTTGAGCTTTAGATCATGCTCCATCTCGCTCTTGCGCACTTCCTGCTCTTGGATGCGCGAGGGAGTTATCTTGCGGTCAGCATCGAGGACGCGTTCGTAGGCAGCGCCCTCCGCTGTGCAGAACTTAAGGTGCTCCGGAAGCGCGGTGACTCGTACAACCGCGACCTGTCCATCCCCGAAGGCCTTGACCTCCATGATCAAGTATTCCTCGACAGACATGTCGTCGCCACGAACGGATCTGAACGCGTGGCGCAGGGCGTCGAGGTTCGGAGTGTTGGCCTCCGTCCATCCCGTATGAAGGTACTTCCTGGTGGGTTTCTGCTCGTCCTTCACACCCAGGAGCACGGTTCCGCCACGCGTATTCAAGAACGCGCAGACGGGTTGGCGGATCGACGACCAAGCGTTTCCGGTCGAAGGCACAGGCTTGATCTCGAGCTAGTCGGTTTCCAATCACTCCCACGTGTCCGTACGGACGCAGTGTTCAAGCTTGGCCAGGACGGGGGAGAGGGAGTCCATGGCAAGAAATGTACGGCGTTCAGTCAGGTCGAGCCAGCCGCAACGCTCACTCGTCCGACGCACCCATCATCCGCACGCGCACTTGCCGGCCTTTCACTTTGCCGGCGTTGAGCTTTTTCAGCGCTTTTTCAGCGATGTTTCGTGCCACGGCGACATAGGTGGCCGTTTCGTTCACGGTGATCTTGCCGACGTCTTTCGCCGCAAAACCGGCCTCGCCCGTGAGTGCTCCGAGCACGTCGCCGGCTCGAATTTTCTCTTTGCGTCCGCCCAGGATCTGCAGCGTCACCATCGGAGGCACGAGCGGTTCGCGCCCCACAGCGGTGAGTTCGGTGAGCGTATGCCATTCCACCGGCGCACCCTGCATCTCTTCGATGCGTTCGACACCGTAGCGCTCGCGCGGGCCGACCAGACTCAACGCCCAACCTTCTTCGTCGACTCGTCCCGTACGGCCGATGCGATGGACGTGCACTTCGGGATCGCGCGTCACTTCGACGTTGACGACGGCTTCCAAACGATCGATGTCGAGGCCGCGCGCGGCGACGTCCGTCGCGACGAGCACCGAGCAACTCTTGTTCACGAACTGCACGAGCACTTGATCGCGCTCGCGCTGTTCCAGGTCGCCGTGCAAGGCGAGTGCGACGATGTCTTCAGCGACCAGATGCTCCACCAGATCGCGGCAGATCTGTTTCGTGTTGCAGAAGGCCAGCGTCCGAATCGGCCTGAAATGCCGCAGAATTCGCACGACAGCGTCGAAGCGTTCGGCCTCCTCGACAGCGTAGAAGCGTTGTCGAATCTTCGTTCCTGCGTGTTGCTCGGCGAGCTTCACGTCCTTCGGTTCGTTCAGGAATCTCCGACTCAGTTTGGCGATCTCGTCGGGATACGTGGCCGAGAACATCAGCGTCTGACGTTTGGGCGGACAGTGCCCGACGACCGTCACCATGTCGTCGATGAAGCCCATGTCGAGCATGCGATCGGCTTCGTCGAAGACGAGCGTGCGCAATGCCGCCAACTTCAACGTGCCGCGCTTCAAGTGATCCAGCACACGCCCCGGCGTACCGACGACGACGTGTGCGCCGTGTTCCAAACTCGCGAGCTGCGGACCGATGGGCGAACCGCCGCACAGCGTGAGCACTTTCACGTTCTCTTCGGCGCGGGCCAATCGACGGATTTCGCCGGCGACTTGATCGGCGAGTTCGCGCGTCGGACACAAGACCAGCGCTTGCACCACAAAGTGCTTCGCGTCGACCTTCGCGAGCAGCGTGAGCGCGAACGCTGCTGTCTTTCCGCTGCCCGTCTTGGCTTGCGCGATCAGATCGTGCCCCGCCAGCGCGAGCGGAAGACTCGCCGCTTGGATCGGCGTCATCGCGTGGTAGCCGAGCCGCGTGAGGTTCGCGAGCGTCGCAGCAGGCAAGGCCAACGCACTGAACGCGTCTCCGTCCTGCGCGACGTCGGACTGAATCTTTCGGATCTGCTTCGGCTCGGACATGCGCACTCGACGTTCGGGGAGAGCTTAGCGGGGCGCGACCTCCCCGCATGAGCTATTCAGCGATCGCAGCGCGTGCTCGCCGACAGCGCGCTCACGGCGCGTAGATCGCTCGCAATCCGTTCGTCAGATTGAAGCCTGCGCCGGTGCAGAAGCCGGCGTCGTCGCGGTACCACGCTTGATAGAAGTACTGCGCTCCGAACGACGGGATCACGAGGTAGGACGTGATCGGACCATCGCCGACGTCGGGGAACTGCGACGCGCCGGCGACGTTGAATTTCACGCCCAAGCGCACGGTGAAACCGGTCACGCAGCGCAGCCCGTTGCCGAATGCAGCGCCGTTCCAGAAGCTGACCGGCGCACTGCCTTGGAAGTAGAGCACCGCGCTGTTCGTCATGCCGCTGCCGTGCAACGTGAGCGTGTCGTTGCCGACCCACGGATTGCCCGAGGACGACAAATTCGCGCCGCCTGCATTCGCTGCGTTCGCGCAGCCGTTGCCCGACGCACCGTAGTTGGCGCACGGGCACGCGCTCGCCGTACCGTCGCCGGCGCAGAAGGTCGTCACGAAACCGCCCTGTTCGCCGTCGTAGAGTCCCGTCCACACTTCTCGCGCGGCGCCGCTCGTGAACGGATCGAGCGAGTCCCACGCAGCCAAGTATCGTCGCCGTGCGCCGCCGCCGCTGTAGGTAGACGTGATCGCCGGAGCGAGCTCTTGGAAAGACGTGTACGCGAACGTGTCCCAGGACACGACGAACGGATAGCCGGCGGCGTAGACGAGATCGGCGACGAAGATGTCCCAGTCGTTGAAACCACCGGCGAGTTCCTGCGCCCACGTGACGGCGAAGTGTCGACCGTCGCAATCGACGCGCGGGTGGACTTGATCGCTCGAGTTCGTCGACGGATTCACGTAGTTCCCGATGTCGGTGCCCGTCTGGAACTGCGTGCCCTCGAACACGGCTCCGAGGACATCCCACTGCGTCTGCAGTTGTCCTTTGACTTGGAACGCGACCATGTACTCGCGCGGGTAGAACGCGTTGCCGTCGAGCGGACTCGAAACGCTGGGCGCGAGACACTCGTCACCTAGATCGATCGGGAACGTCGCGTTCACGAGCGCACCGTCCCAGCGGTACTGCGCGCCGAAGATCTGCTCTTGCGTGCCGAAGAAGAACCGCTGCCACGCGATCGTCCAGACCTGCGTCGCGAACGGCGGATTGCCGTCCGACTTCGAAATCGCGGGCACCGTGTCGATCGTGGCGGTCGAGTTGTCGACGGGAACCAGCCCCGAAGCCGGTGTTCCGTCCGCTTGCATCAAGCGCGCGTGGATGTCGTGATCGGTTGGCGAGAACATGCGCTGCCAGACGACCATGTAGTAGGTCGGGCCCACGAGCGCCGGGTCTCCACCGACGTCCGGATTCGATTTGTCGCCGGATTCGCTGCCGCTGATCGTGAATTGCAGGCCTGTCGTGCTCGTCGTCGCCGCGAAGGTCGCGCCGCGGATGCGACGTTGTCCCCCGCCGACCGGAGTGACTGCGGCCACGCACATGAAGTTCTGCGCGAGCGCGTTGCTCGCGACTTTTGGATGACGCCAGTCGTCGGTCGTGTAGTCGAGATAGCCGCCGAACAGCGGTGTGCCGGCAGCGTCGAGGTGCAGCGCGTACACGTCGTGATCCGCCGCCGAGAAGATCTCTTCGTAGACGACGAGGTAGCTGTTGGTCGACGCTTCGTACGCCGTATCAGGTGCGAAATCGTCTGCCAGCGACGAGTCGAAGCTCGTCGTCGACACCACGGGATCGAGCACGATGGGGAAGCGCGCTCCGGCAATGGATTCGCGCTCGAGTCTGAGTTCGATCGACGCATCGTTCCAGGTACGCGCGACCGGGAAGCGTCGTCCGTCCGCATCGATCGCGACAGCCGCGCCGTACTCGACACGACCGAACGCGCACACGAACGCGAGCGCCGCTCCGTGCGTATCGGCTTGGAGATCCGTTTCGACGGCGAGGGTCAACACGAGATCTCCGGTCGGCGCGAGCGCGTCGATCCGAAACGTCTGCTCGATGGAGGCGTCGCCCAGCACCCAACGCTCGACGAACGGGCCGCGCGCGAAGTCGATCGCGTCACCGGATGCGCGAGGCGTCGCGGTCGCGTCGAACTCGATCGAACTTTCACCGAGCCGTGCCGACTCGAGTGCGAAGTGAACCGGATGATTCGTCGTCGCTTTCGATCCGAAGAACGGCACGAACGTGATGCCGTCGGAAGCGAAGCGCGCCTTGTAGTTGCTGCCGCGCGCCCACACGGCGTCGGCGTCCATGGACGAAACTTGGACGCGCTCGAGACGTCGGCGCGGCGACGCTTCGCGCACTCGCTCGCTCGCGGCGACTTTGCGCTGTTCGCTCCGAGGAGTCGAAACGGCGCTGCCGACAGAAGCCCGTGTCGCTTGCCAGAGGCTCGCTCCAGCGAGCGGTACAGGCGCAGGCGTCTTCACGTCTTCGACGAGCGGAGGTAGCGCGGGCACCTTGGTTCCGACTTGCGCACTCGTCGTCGACGACGCGGCCAGGGCGCACAAGATCGTCCAAACGAAAGAACGGGGGATGGCTCGCTTCGACATGATCGCTCCTCGGGTTTCATCAGGGGGCCGCCCCCGGATCCGGTCCGGAGCGCTGCGCTTTCCCATGGAGGAGGGCGACGGACGGCGCCGGCACCTGCCACGGATTCCGGAATCCCTGGGAGAGTCCTGGGCTACCGCCTTTGGGCAATTGCACTTGCCCGGCGCGCTCTGCTGCCTAGTCTCTGGGGCCGAAACACGATCCGTCGCCGGATCGAAGCCCCAACCACACGCCCCATTCTCGAGACCTAATCATGTCGAGTCGGATCCTCATCGCTGCATCTTTGTCGCTGACCGCGTTCGCTTTCGCCTCGTGCGAGAGCGGCGAACCGAAGGCCCCCGTGAAGTCGACCACCGCGCAGTCCGCCCCCGCGGCGAGCGAAAAGAGACCTGAGGCGCCGAAGATGGAAGCGGCCAAGGTCGAAGCACCCAAGGTCGAAGCACCCAAGGTCGAAGCGGCCAAGGTCGAAGCGGCCAAGGTCGAAGCGGCCAAGGTCGAAGCACCCAAGGTGGAAGCACCGAAGGTCGAAGCTCCCAAAGTCGAAGCGCCGAAGAGCGGCGGCGATCCTGCGATCGAAAAAATGCGCGCGTTCATCGCGGGCCTGAAGATCGACAAGACGGCTGCAGGCTGGAAGACGAAAGTGACCGAACCGCCGAAGCTCACGTTCGAGCCGGCGCGCAAGTACTTCTGGATGCTCGAGACGACCGAAGGCCCGATCAAAGTGCGCTTGATGCCCGATGTCGCACCGATGCACGTGTCGAGCACGATCTATCTGACCGAACTCGGCTTCTACGACGACTTGCTCTTCCACCGCGTGATCCCCGGCTTCATGGCGCAAGGCGGCGATCCGGTCGGCAACGGCACCGGCGGACCGGCGTACAACTACGCGGGTGAGTTTTCACCGGCGGTGAAGCACACGAACCCCGGCATGCTGTCGATGGCGAACCGCGGACCGGGTACGGACGGCAGCCAATTCTTCCTCACTTTCGTTCCGACTGCGCATCTAGACGGCAAGCACACGATCTTCGGCGAAGTCGTCGAGGGCCTGGAGACGGTCAAGAAACTCGAAAGCTTCGGCTCGCAAGGTGGCGCGACGAAGAAGCCGCTCAAGATCGTGACGGCGAAGATCGCGACCGAGTGATCGACGGTTCAGCAGCGCCGGCGCGCGGAGCTCACTGAACCCAGTGAACTTCGAGCGCCTGCGACGTGTTGAACGTGTCGCTGGTGCAGTGCGCGAGCGCGTCGCGGTACCAGACTTGGTACGTGAGCACGTCGCCGGCCGCGACGAGGCCTGTGAGCGAAATCGCCGTGCCGCCGACCGCTGGATGACTCGCCACACCGAATGGCGCTGTTGCGATTCCGAGTCGCGTCACGTTACCGCCGACGCACAACAAGCCGTCGCCGAAGCTCGTACCGCTGCCCCCGGCGATGCTCGTCGTGCCCTGGAAAAATAGAGCACTCGTGCCCGTCGGCAGATTGGACGCGGTCAGCACGAACGTGTCGGCGCTCGTGCTCGCGACTCCTCCGTTCGAGAGGTAACTCCCGATGTTCTGCGAGTGCTTGCACCCCTCTCCGAACAATGCGCCGTTCGCGCACGGGCAAGTCGCATTGGTGCCGGCGCAGTAGCTCGTGACGGCCGGCTCGTATTCGTAGCAGACGGTGATGAGCGCCGATGACCTGGTGAGAAACGACACGATGATCGGGCCGGACCCGATCGCGGTCGAAGTCCCCTGACTGGCGACAATCAACGAGACCGTCCCCGGGTTGCTCGCCGGACCGCTGAAGAGCCCCAGATCGAGTGGAGCTGTCAGCGTCACGCTCGGCGACGGGATCGCGTCGACGGACAAGTTCGGGATGAAGGTGCCTGAAGTCCCTGCGAAGTCGATCGTGCCGTCGTACGCGCTCAGATTGGGCGCAAGATTTTGGACCGGCGTCGCGCTGAGGATGAGCGTGGTATCCGGCCGCGTGATCGTCGTCTGAGCCGCGAACTGCATCAGCACCACTTGTCCGACGAAGTCCGGGTTCTCGACGCCGACGCTGCCCTCCAAATGGGCTCCGAGTTGCACGTGAACGGCCGTGAGCACGCCCAGCGAAGAACCGAAACGCGGGATCGAGACCACCTGATTCCAGTTGGTGAGCGCAAGCGGCACCGACGCGGTGACGCACGTCTGCCCAGCGCGAACGCTGCCGGCCGGAACGAGGATCGCGAGAGCGACGAGAATTCGAAAGCGAGGCATGGGGAGCGACCCTCGTTGAGTGTTGGGAGCGATGCGAATCCCTGTCGGTGGCCCGAGTTCGTCGGGCACGATTCCTGACACGGCTCTTCGCGAGCGGCGAGTGCGAGCTTACCCCCCGCCGGCGAAACTTGCCCTAAATCTCGAGTTGCGTCGCACGCCCGACCCAGCTCAGGTCATCGGAACTTTGGTCTCGCGCAGCACGTGCGTGCGACCCGTCGAGCGCGTCAGCATCGCCACTTTGGCCTCCGCTGCGACTTTGTCCGGGTAGGCGAACGTGCCGAGCACGGCGCCGGCCGCGGAACAGGCTTCCCACACGATTTTCATGCGCACGGGTGTCGCCACGCGTTTCACAGCCGTGCTGGGCTTCTTGGCCACTTTTTTGGCCGCCTTTTCGATCGCGCCGAGTCGAGCTTCCTCAGCGGCGCGGGCAATTCGATCTCGATTGGAGCTTCGCGCCATAGCGGTTGAGGATACCAGACGCCACTGCTTTTTGCTCGCAGATACCGTCCAGGAAGCAGGTTAGGGCGATCAGGCCCGGCGCGGAGACGCCTCGCCGCCCCCCCCCGCCTTGTTCGGGTCACGTGAACTTCAACGAGACGCCACGGACGCGACGCCGTCCCAGGCGCCGCCGAGTGCTTTGTAGAGCGCGACCAACTGCGTCGCGATCGCCGCGTCACTCGCCGCCAATTCGTCCTCCAAATCGGTGACGGAGCGCTCGGACACGAGTACGTTTTGAAAGTCCTCCAGTCCTTCCGTGTACTGCGCGCGCGACAGATCCACGGCACGGCGCGCTTCGCGAGCTGCGGAGAGCAGCGACTGTCGACGCACTTGCTCGCGCACGAATGCGGTCATCGCGTTCTCGGTTTCTTCGAGCGCGATCAAAACGGTGCGTTCCCACTTCACGAACGCTTGCTCCGTGCGAGCTTCCTGTGCGGCGACACGATTTTTCAATCGGCCGGCGTCGAACAGATTCCAACGCAACGTCGGTCCGTACCCGTACGCGATGCTCTGACTCTCGAAGAGTTTCGAAAGTTGGTCGGCCGCGAGACCGACGTCGCCGGCTAGCGTGAGCTTCGGATACAGATCCCCTTCCGCGACGCCGATGCGCGCGTGCTCGGCGGCGAGTTCGCGTTCAGCGCGGCGCACGTCGGCGCGGCGGCGCAAGAGATCGGCAGGCACGCCGACGGCCACGCTCGCCGGAGGCACCGGGATCGCGCGCTCGGTCCCCAATTCAGCGGCTAGCGCGCCCGGCGAGCGGCCGAGCAACACCGCGAGACGATTCTCCGCGGCGCGCACCCCGACTTCGAGCGTCGGCACGCGCGAGCGAGTCGTCTCGACGTTCGACAATGCCTGCGCGACGTCGCGCTCGCCGACGAGGCCGGCGGATTGTCGGCCACGCACCAGCTCGAGCGTCTGCTCTTGCAGTGACACGTTGTTCTTCGCGATCGCGAGCCGGCGTTGGAACGAGCGCAATTCGACGTAGTTGCGCGCGACTTCGGCCGTCACCGTGACCGCGACGTCGCGCGCGTACTCGATCGTCGCCTGCACCGTGGCATCGGCTGCTTCGATCGAGCGCTTCACGCGTCCGACGAGATCGATCTCCCACGACGCGTCGAAGCCGAGCGCGAAGTTGTCGGAATCCGGCACGAAATCGCCGAACGGCGTGTTCTTGCTCTCGGCGCGACGTGCGTACGACGCCGATGCATCGAGCGTCGGGAACTGATCGGCGGCGGTGGCTCCGCGCAGAGCCCGCGCCTCGTGCACGCGCGCGAGCGCTTCCTTCACATCGAGGTTCGCGTCGTTCGCGCGCGCGACGAGCCCGTCCAAAACGGGATCGTCGAAACAGCGCCACCAACCGGCGGTGTCGGCTCTTTCGGCCGTGAGACCACTCGCGAGATCGGCGTGCCACTTCTTCTCCACGCTCTCGGTCGGCGGCTCGTAGTCCGTGCCGACCACGCGACAGCCAGGCAGAGATGTGAGCACACCGCCGACGAAGAGGAGTGCGAGCGAATACGACGTTCTCATGCGGACACCAGCTCCGGCGCGGCGACGTGCGTCTCACGCGACTCGACTTCGAGATCGAATTCCTCTTCCTTCTCGTGCTTCGCCGCGATCAGCGAATAGAACACCGGCACGACGAACAGCGTGAAGATCGTCCCGATCACCATGCCCGTGACGAGTACGATGCCGATCGAGTTGCGCGCTTTCGCGCCCGGTCCCGACACGAACACGAGCGGCATGTGACCGAACACGGTCGCCGCCGTCGTCATCAACACCGGTCGCAAACGCGTCAACGAGGCCTCGCGCAGCGCGGCCATCTTGTCGAGCCCGCGCTCTTGCAACGTGTTCGCGAACTCGACGATCAAGATGCCGTTCTTCGCAATCAAACCGACGAGTGTGATCAGTCCGACCTGCGAGTAGATGTTGATCGTGGTCAAGTCGAGGAAGCTGAAGATGAGCGCACCCGATATCGCGAGCGGCACCGAACCGAGCAACACGATCAGCGGATCGCGGAAGCTCCGGAACTGCGCCGCGAGCACCAAGTAGATGAGCACGATCGCGAAGCCCAGCGTCACGACGAGCGCCGAGCCTTCGCGTCGAATTTGCCTGGATTCTCCGGCGTAATCGAGGATCACGTCCGGTCCGCCGGCCGCACGCGCGGCCTCTTCCAAGACTCGCAGACCCTCTTCCTTGGTCACGCCTGGATTCACGCCGCCGAAGATCTTGACGGCATTCAACTGTTGGAAGCGTGCCAGCTTGCGCGGTGCCGTGCTGCTCTCGACGTGGGTAAACGTCGAGACCGGAACGAGTTCGCCACTGTTCGATCGCACTTTCAAATCGAGAAGCGGTCCGAGCGTCGCGCGATCCGAGTCGCCGATCTGCGGAATCACTTTGTAGCTGCGGTCGAAGTAGTTGAAGCGATTGACGTATGCACCGCCGAGCACGATGCCGAGCTCTTGACCGACGCCCGCGAGGTCGAGTCCGACATCGGCGAGTCGCTCGCGATCGATGACGACTCGAGCTTCGGGTTTGTCGATTTTCAGGTCCGTATCGACGTACAAAAACTTGCCGCTCGCGAACCCGGCGCCGACCACGGCGCCCGCGACGCCGAGCATTTCTTCGACAGGGCGATTGCTCTGCAACACGAGCTCGACGTCGAACTGACCGGCGTTCGGCAGCGGCGGATCGAGGCGCGGGAATGCGCGAATGCCGGGCACTTGGCTCATCGCGCCGAACACCGGGCCGAGAAGTTCCTCGGTCGACTGTTTGCGCTCCTTCCAGTCCTTCGTGACCATCCCGCCGAAGCCACCCCAGTCGGCCACGAGCGACCATGTGAACTTCGTTTCGGGGAACGAACGGATCGCTGCCACAGCCTTCAGCGAATCCGCGTTCACTGCGTTCATCGTCGCGTCGGGCGCGACGTCGTAGAACATGCTGATGTGGCTCTGGTCCTCGACCGGCGCCAGTTCGCTGCGAGAGAACAGGTACAGCGGAACCGCAGCGAGCACGATCAAGATCGATGCGACGACGATCGCCGGGCGCATCTCGAGTGCCGCGTCGAGCAGATGCGCGTACGCGTTTCGCACTCGGTCGAACACGCGATTCACGAAGCGCGTCAGTGCGCCTTCCTTGCCGTGCTCGGGCAGGAATTTCGAGCTCATCACCGGCGACAGCGTGACCGCGACGACGCCGGAGACGACCACTGCCGCCGCCAACGTGATCGCGAACTCCAAGAAGAGCATGCCCGTCAAGCCGCCCTGGAATCCGATCGGTGCGTACACCGCCGCGAGCGTGATCGTCATCGCGATGATCGGGCCGACGAGTTCGCGCGCACCGAGCAGCGCCGCCAACTTGCGTGATTTGCCTTCACGTATGTGCCGTTCGACGTTCTCGACGACGACGATCGCATCGTCGACGACGAGTCCGACCGAGAGCACGATCGCGAGGATCGTCAGCAAGTTGAGGCTGAATCCGGCCGCCGCCATGACGGCCGTCGCGCCGATCAACGACACGGGCATCGCGACGAGCGGCACGAGCGCCGTGCGAATCGAGCCCATGAAGAGGAACACGACGAGACCGACGATGAGGATCGTCTCGGTCAGAGTCTTCGTGATCTCCCTGAGCGCGTCCTCCATGAAGACCGTCGCGTCGTACGCGAGCTTCATGTCGAGCTCCTTCGGCAACGTCGGACGCAGTCGATCCATCTCGGCGCGCAAGCGGTGCGCGACTTCGATTTCGTTCACGCCGGCGAGCGGGAACACCCCGAGGTACACGGCCGGCGAATCATTGAATTTCGCGATGAAATCGGCCTCTTCCGAGCCGAGTTCGACCTTCGCCACTTCCGAGAGCCGTACGATCGCGCCGTCGCGATCCGACACGATCAGGTTCTCGAATTCCTCGACCGAGCGCAGATCGGTGTTCGCGAGCAGATTGACTTGGACCAGGTTGCTCTTCGTCTGACCGACCGCGGCGAGGTAGTTGTTGCGGCGCAGCGCAGCGCTCACGTCACCGGGAGTCAGGTTGAGTGAACTGAGCCGATCCGTGTCGAGCCACACACGCATCGCGATCTGGCGACCGGCGAGGACCTGCACGCTCTGCACGCCGGGCAACGTCGACAACTGCGGCTGCAGCGTGCGCGCCAAATAATCGGTCACCTGTGGAATCGACCACTGGTCCGAACTGAACGACAAGTAGAACGACGCGTAGGGTCGGTCCGCGCGCTGGACTTCGACCACGGGCGGCTCGGCCTCGGCCGGCAATTGCGAGCGCACTTGCTGCAGACGCGCCGTGATTTCGGCGAGTGCGGTCGTGCTCGAGTGATTGAGCTTCAAGTGCACCGTGATGATCGACACCCCTGCGCGGCTCTCCGACTCGATGTACTCGACGCCGCTGATGGCCGACGCGACGCTCTCGATCGGCGTCGTCAAGAATCCACGCACGCTCTCGGCGCTCGCGCCGATGTACACGGTGGTGATCTTGACCCACGAACTCTCGATCTTCGGGTACTGCTGCACCGGCAGCGCGGAAAACGCGCGCCAACCGATGAGGACGATGACGAGGTTCACCACCACCGCGAGAACGGGGTGACGAATGAACACGTCGGTGAACGACTTTTTCTGAGCTTCCATGGCGCGCTGTCTCTCAGTGAGCGGCTGGAGCCGACGGGTCCGCGAATCCGACCAGCACGCCTTCGCGCAACTTGAACGAGCCCGATGCCGCGACGAGTTCGCCGACTTTCAGGCCGCTTTCGATCACGACTTCGTCGCCGAGGAGAGCACCGCTCGTCACCGTTCGTTGGTGCGCGCGCGGTTTGTCGTTCGGCGCCGTCTCGATGACGAACACGTGGTCTCCACCGGGCCCTTTGCGCAGCGCGTTGGCCGGCACGACGACCACTCTGCGGGAAGCGCTGACCGGCACGCGGACGCGTACGGCGGCACCCGGAGGAAGTACCTGAGCCGCCGGCCCGTCGATGCGCGCGCGCGCCATGGCATTGCGCGTCAAAGCGTCGATGCGCGAATCGATGGCGACGATCACCGCGTCGATGCTCGTGTCGTCGCCGCGCCCGCGCGAGACGACGACGCGATCGCCTTCCTTCAAGAGAGCAGCGACGTTCTGCGTGATGGTGAAGTCGACGTTCGCCGCGTTGTCGATGCCCTGCAGCGTCGTGATCTGCGAGCCCGCGTTCAGATACTGACCGATGTGCACGTCGGACAAACCGATCTTCGCGCGAAACGGCGCGGTGATGGTTTTGCGGGCGATCACGGCTTCTGCGCGCGCGACGTTCGCGAATAACACGTCGCGCTCGGACTTGGCGCGATCGACGTCTGTGTCGGAGACGCCCTTCATGTCGCGCGCGCGCTCCATCCGACCGAGCATGGTCGTGGCGAGGTCCGCCTGCGCTTGCAGCGCCTCGAGTTCGGCTTCTTCGACCGCGACGTCGAGCGCGATGAGCACCGTGCCTGCTTCGACGATCTGCCCGGGCGACAGATTCGCCATGCGCACCGTGCCCGCGAGTTCGTTCTGCAGCGTGATCGATTGCAAGGCCATGACCGTGCCGATCGCGACCGTCGTGCGCTGGTTGTCGCGCTCGCCGGCTTTCGCGACGGTCACGGCCTCCATCGGCTCGGGGTGACTCTTCGCTGCGTCGGCCGATTGCTTCAGCTCGGCGCGTTTCCACGCCGCCAAATAGAGCCCGAGCGCGACGATCGCACCGAGGAGGACGAGCGAACCGAGGACTCTGCGGCGTTTCATGGGGGGCGACGATTGGGACCGGACGGGGCTGGAAGTGGCCATGGATGGGTCGAGATCAGTGTGTGTACAGGCTTGAAACGAAGGATGAGTAGACTGGTCGACTCGAAATAGCAGTCGTGCGTGAGCCGGCGATGGTGAGCGCGCTCACGAGTTCGGATCTCCCAACAACGAGTCGAAGACGAAGGCCAGGAAGTCGTCGAGCGGCTGCAAGCTGCGATCGATCTGCATACGGATCGTCGCGCCCTCCCACAGCATCACGAGGATGCCGGCCAGCCGTTCGGGATCGTGGCGGCGCGAGATTTCACGCCGCTCCTGCGCCTCGCGGATGATCTGCACGAGCTGCGCGCTCCAATGGTCGTAGGCCTGCTTGACCGCCGCGTGCACCGGCTCGGAGAGCTGCGCCGTTTCGAGCGCGAGCTTCGGGATCAAGCAACGCCGCGCGGGCCCGTGCTCGATGCAGTGCCGGCGGCCCTCTTCGAAAACCGCGCGCAGGCGTTCGAGCGGCGAGCGCGCGTGGTCCTCGACCAAGGGCCGCATGCACTCGACGTACTCGGCGCTCTCGCGTTCGATGAGCGCGACGCCGAAGTCCTCTTTGGACTCGAAGTAGTGGTAGAACGAGCCCTTCGGCACGCCCGCGCGGCGCAGGATTTCGGCCAGGCCGCAGCTGTTGAAGGACAGGTCCGAGATCGCCTGAGCGCCGACTTCGAGGAGTCGGTCGCGGGTGCTGGGCTCCTTCGTTTCGGGTTTGGCGCGGCTCTCGGGGGTCATGAAGGGCGAGAGAATAGACCGGTCGTCTAGAGCCCGTCAAGCGCCTGCCTAGGGCCCTGATGCGCGTTTCGGGACACCCACGACAGCCCGAACGCCGGATGACCGACACTGCTCTCCCCCCGCGCCATCACTGCCGCAAGTCGCGCCTCGAGCCACCCAGTCAGCGATCCTCCGCACGCCACGCGAGCGAATGCTGTCGCCGTCTTCTCTCTCATCCACCGCCGGATCGAACACAGCAGCGCTCGCGGCGAAAACGAGTTTCGCCGCGAGCGCTGATTCGATCGCCACTGTCGCGCCCCCGCCTGGGCCTCAACCGCCTTCGTCCTTGTCCTTGTCCTTTTGCTTCTTCTGCTTGTCGGTCTCGGGCACGTCCCCGCGCGGCGTGTCACCGCGCCCTTTCTGGCGCTGTTCTTCGAGCGGATCCAGCGGCGGCGGGCGCGGCGGCGGCGGGCCGGGCGGCGGGCGATTGGGCAGCAGTCGGCGCGCGTCGACCTCGCGCTGCACGGCCGCTTTGCGCTCGGCCTCCTTGGCGGCGTAGACCTTCTTGTAGATGGACGCCGCGGACCAGTCGAAGCTCAGCGGGTCCAAATCCTTGCGCGCCTTGCACAGCGCATCCAGGCCCAACAACCACGCGGCAATCGTGCCGTGCATGCGCGGATGGAAGCGGTCTTTCTGCACCAATTCCGGCAGCCACGAGGGCGGCCACGTGCTGTCGCGTACGCCGAAGCCTTCACCGGAATCGATGTGCGCGAACAGCGCCTGCAGCGGCGCGACAACGACGTCCCGGCGCGTCGCAGCCCACTCTAGGATGCGCGTGTTGATGGCCGCGAGCGCGTCCGGCCTGGGCAACATTTTCGGCGTGACAAGCCCGTTCAGGACGGTCGAGGCCGCCGTCAGGTCGGGGACGTTGCCGAGGATCATAGGCACGTTCAACGTCTCGAGCACCTTGAGCGCGGCCTCGACATTGGAGCGCCGTTGATCGTCGCTGCCCGCCTCGACGTAGACGAAAGGCGTGAGGTAGTCGAGTGCGACGACGAGCGAAGCGCGCGCGTCGACAGCGGCTCTGATTTGCTGGGGCGCGACCGAGATCGTCGGGAACGTGCGCTTCTGTATGCCCTGGTGCTCGAAGAGCAGCGTGGCGTGGACGATGTCCGCGAGTGAGGTCTTGGCGCCGATCTCACTCTCGAGGCCGAAGCCGTCGGTGATCTCGTAACCGACGACGAAGGCGCGGGCGAACAGTGCGACCTCGGGTTTGGGCACTGCGGGCGCGGCCGGAACAGCGTCGCCGGCGAGGCTGAGGAGAAGAAAAGCTAGGCTCGACATGAATTCACTCCGGGTCGTTCGGGCGATGCGGGCCGGTCTGTTCTACCATCCGGCGCGCCGCCGGGACGATCCATGACGAAGACCCTTCCCGAGAAGCGCCGCCACGAGTTCTTCGTCACCTGCGCGCCGGGTCTGGAGCCGTTTCTTCACGAAGAAATCAGGGCTCTGAAGCTCTCCGGCCACGAACGCCAGGTCGGCGGCGTGCGCTTCGTCGGGACGCTTTCCGACGCTTGGCGTGCCAATTTGGAGCTGCGCACGGCCGTGCGGGTGCTGCTCAAAGTGGCTCGTTTCGAAGCGCGCGACGACGCCGAGCTGTACCGCAACGTGCAGTCGATCGACTGGAGCGCGCACTTGGCCCCCGAGGGCACGCTGCGGGTCGACGCGCACTCCAAAGAGTCGGCGTTGGAGCACACGCTGTTCGTCGAGCAGCGCACCAAAGACGCGATCTGCGATCAGATCCGCGAGAAGACGGGCGTGCGTCCGTCGGTCGATTTGGATGACGCGCAACTCGGCGTGTACGTGCACATCTTCAAGGATCGTTGCACGGTGTTGCTCGACACGTCGGGCGATTCGCTGCACAAACGTGGTTGGCGCAAATTCCAAGGTCGCGCGCCGCTCGCCGAGACATTGGCGGCAGCAGTGGTGCTCGCGTCGGGTTGGGATCGGCGTTCGCCGCTCGTCGATCCGTTCTGCGGTTCGGGCACGCTGCTCGTCGAAGCCGCGTTGATCGCTGCGAACATCGCGCCGGGCATTTTCCGCGAACGCTTCGGTTTCGAGCGTTGGCCCGGGCACGATGTGCGCCGATTCAACTCGGTACGCGACGAGGTGCGCGCACGCGGAGTGCTGCCGAAGAAACTGGTGCTGCAAGGTTTCGATTCCGATCGCGATGCGATCGCCGGCGCGAAGGAGAACGCGCTCTCCGCCGGGTTGGGTGCGTCGATCCAGTTCGAGTGCGCCCCGATCGAACGATTCGAGCCCAAAAAGGGCTGGAACGCGTGGCTCGCGACCAACGTCCCCTACGGCGAGCGCATCGGCGACGAGCGCGATCTCATGCCGACCTTCGAACGCTTCGGCGCGATCGTGCGCGAGCGCTGCCACGGTTGGCACATCGCGATCTTGTCCGGCAACGAGAACTTGTCGCGCGCGCTCGCGATCGATTTCGCGCGGCGCATACCGCTCCAAAACGGCTCGATCGAGTGCCGCTTGCTGCTCGCCGATCTCGCGTAGCCGATTGCTTTTGGTTCCTGGAACCGTATGTCACCACTCACCGAGCCGATCGGCCGCATTTTCATTCATCGCAGCGGCAGTCATCGACGTCGATCCCCGCCGCCTCGAAGCGACGACATCAGGAGCCTGGCTGTGTATGTCGTCGATTCACGGCTCGCAGCGCCGGCCGCAACTTCTCGATCACGTGCTCGACTTCGATGTCGTCGGTGCGCAGGTCGCGGTCGCGATCGAGACGAGCGGGAGAACCGTCGGCAGTGCGTCGCACGACGTTCTCGAGTTGACCGTACGGACCCGTTCGACGCGGTTCGCCGGGGCCGAAAAGCGCGACGACGCGGGCTCTGACCGCGACCGCGATGTGCATGGGACCGGTGTCGCACGTGACGACGGCGAGCGAGCGCCGCTGCAACTCCGCGAGCTGCAAGAGCGTCGTTTTTCCCGTCAAATCCACCCATTTCTCGCCGCAGTTCTCGTCGACGAATCGCGCTCGATCCTTGGCGCGCGCGGCGAGAACCGCATCCCCTGCCGAGCCCGTGAACACGATCGGCACGCTGAATTCGCGCTCGACCTCGCGGGCCAACTCGCCGAAGCGTTCGGCCGACCACAGCTTGCGCGGCTTGCTCGCGCCGAGGTTCAAGAGCACGGGCCGACCGTGTTCGCGCACGAAATCGTCGGCCCACGATTCACTCGTCGAGTCGTGCGGCAACGACAGCTCGGCTCGTGCGTCGGCGATCCCGAGATGACGTGCGAACTCGAGATACTGCTCGACCATGTGCTCGCCGCGATCGCCGGCCTCGATGTGCTCGCGCGTGAAGAGGAAGCTCGCCTCTTTGGTGCGCGCGCGATCGAAACCCAGAACTCTCGGCGCGCCGGACGAGCGCGCGAGCAACGCACTCTTCGCGAGCCGCTGCAAGTCGATCGCCAAGTCGTAGCGCGCTTCGCGCACCTCGTCTTTCAAGCGCCGCCACTCCCCGAGTCCGCCGCCGCGCGTCCACACGTGCATGCGATCGACGGACGGATGGTTCTGCACCAGCGGCAACGACAACGGATGAACCGCCCATCCGATGTGAACGCTCGCGTCCGCGTGCTTGATCGCGTTCGCGAGGACCAGCGCGTTGACGACGTCGCCGATCGCCCCGAGGCGAACGATCAAGATGCGGCGCGGGAGGGCATCGTTCATGCGCGAATCGTGCCAAAACGCCGCACGAATCCAACGTTTTGCGGCAGATGAGGGCGCACGCGGATGACCCCGCTCGCGTTCGAATCAGTGATGATGATGACCGTGCGGACCGTGCGGATGTCCGTGCGCGACTTCTTCACCCGTCGCTTCACGCACGCCGTGGACGGCGACCGCGAAATGCAGCGTCTTGCCGGCGAGCGGGTGATTCATGTCGATCACGACGTTTTCGTCTTCGACTTTGACGATCCAGATCGTCTGCGAATCGCCCTCGGGATCATCGGCACCGAACTGCATGCCGGGCTCGAGATCGATGTCGTCGGGAAACGAATCGCGCGACACGCGTTGTACTCCGCGCGGATCGTGCACGCCGTAGCCGTCTTTCGGCGCGACCTTCACGTCGAACTTTTCGCCCGTCGCGCGACCGTCGAGTCCGCTCTCGAGTCCGACCACGATGTTTCCGGCGCCGTGCAGGTACTCGAGCGGTTCGCCGCCCTCCGAGCTGTCGATGACTTCGCCGTCGTCGCCTTTGAGCGTGTAGTGGATGGAAACGATTTTGCCCTTCTGGATCTTCGTCATGGCTCGTGCGGTGCGTGTTTCTGGGTCGGCGATCGTCCGGTGAATTCGGGCGAAGAGGGTAGCGAGCGAGGGCGCCCGAATCGCCCCAAATCAGGCTGTTTCCTGCAACTCCGGCAACACGGGTCGCGAACCGTAGGTGCGGTAGAGCGAGGCGAGGATCAGCGCACCCAACACGACCGCCGACACGATCGCGATCCAGCCTGGAACGTGCTCGACCAGCTCGCCGACCTCTGCGACGGCTGGGCGATCGAGCATCGAATACAGGCGATCGACGAACCAGCCCATCGCGACCACAGTGACCGAGAGCGCGATCAGTTGCACGATCACGACTCGTTTGCCGAGCACCTTCGACAACATGAGGATGGCAGCCGCATTCGTCGCGGGCCCAGCGAGCAAGAACACGAATGCTGCTCCCGGCGAGAGACCGGCCGACATCAAAGCCGCTGCGATCGGAGTCGACGTCAACGCGCACACGTACAACGGAATGCCGACGACGAGCATAGCCAAGAGCGCTGGAAAACCGCTCGCGAGCGGCGATGTGAACACGTCCTTCGGCAACGCCGCCATGATCGCTCCCGACAACAACACGCCGACGATCAGGCTCAGTGCGAGATCGTCGAGCATCTCGACGAAGGCGTAGCGCGTCGCGCGCGTGAACCAAGAGCCCTCGCGCGGCGCGACATTCGCGGCGCCGTCCGACGGTGCTTTCACAGGATCGTGTTCGTGCGCCTTCAGCGCGACGTTGCCGATCGGCTCGAGCTTGGGACGCACTTTGCGCTCGACCGTTTTCGTCGCGACCGTGCCGTGTGAGTGCGCGGGGACGTGACCGTGGTGATGCCCGTGAGCATGCACGTGTCCCGGCGCTTCGTCGTGCGCGCACTTCTGCGTCGGTTCGTCCGGCGCGCGCGGTTCGGTATCTCTGTCCAGCCCCGCGCGCACGAACGCATTCACCGCGACCCCGGACACGGTCGCCGAAACGAGCGCTCCGACGAGCCGCGCGGTCGCGAGCAACGGATCGAGCAACACATAGCTGACCGTCAACGAATCGACGCCTGTTTCGGGCGTCGAAATCGCGAAGGCACTCGTCGCTCCCTTGCTCGCGCCGCCGCGACGAAGCGTCACGGCGACGGGCACGACCGAGCAGGAACACAACGGCAGCGGGGCTCCGAGAAAGGTGGCCCACAGCACGGATTTGAGGTCGTTTCCAGCCATTTTGCGCGCCAAGCGCACGCGCTTCAAGACGAGGTGGACGAGACCTGCGACGAAGAGCCCGATCAACAAGTACGGCGCGAGATCGAGGAACACGTCCAGGCTCGCGACGAGCGTGCGCTTCGCGAAATCCGTCGCGCTGGCGAGGAACGGCATCGAGACCGCGGTGATCGCGATGCCGACGAGCACGGCCACGAGCTTCAAACGCGGGCGATCGTGCCCGTGGAAAACTTCAGGCAGCAGATCGCAGAGCGCCACGTATAAGAACGTCCCGCACGCGAATCCGACGAGCAGCGAATCGATCGACGGCATCCCGTCGACGAGCCCGCGTCCGAGCAAGAATGCGCCCGGTTCGAGCACGACGAACACAGTGAGCCAACCGATCATGCGCGCGCGCGACAAGCCGGCCAGTCGCATCACGGTCGCGAGCGAAAACGTCTCGGTCGCTTTGTGGATCAAGAGCGACGCGAGCAATTGCGCTCTCCCGCCCGGTTCGCTGAGCACGGCCGACAACGACACGCCCGCCGTCAAGGCGTGCAACGACAGGCCGACGAGCGTCGCCCACCACAAGACCGCGTGCGGATTGCCCGAGCGATCGCCGGCCAAGGTCGGCAACCAGACCTTCTCGATCGCGAAGAGCAACAACAGCCCGGCCAGTGCCGCCACCCACGGCCACACCCCTGTCGCCGCGTGGTCGACGTGACCGCCGTGGCCGTGACCGTGCTCTTCCACGCCAGCCATGTGCGGCAGGAGGTCGAGAAAGATCGTCCCGAGGAACACGCCGGCCGCCAGCGCGACGAAGAGATGCAAGCCGCGCTCGGACCAGCGGCGGTAGAGCGGCAAAAGGGCGCCCAGGACACCAGCGGCGAGCAGGAGTCCGGCGATCTCGATCGGATGGAGGTCCAAGTGGGTCCGCGAGGGCCTGGTCGCGAGCCCCACTTATAACGGGTCGGAAGGCTGGATCGGCAGGTGCAGTGTCCAGGTCGGCTGCTCGGGTCCAACGCCAGCCCACACCCGTGCGTAGCGGTGGCTCACCCTGGGTCGTACCTGCTTCGTCTCCCCCGCTCTTGTCACACCCCCACCCAGCGGATACCTAGTGTCCCCCTCAAAAAGGCGCCCATGCGGGCTCGAACGCGCGGACTACCCGCCCCGAGCCGCACTGGCCCTCCTGCTCCCGCACTGCGGCGCTTCCCGATGCGCCGTTTTCATTCATGATCGAGATCAAGAACCTCACCAAGGACTTCGGCACGCTGCGCGCCGTCGACGGCATCACGTTCAGCGTCCGACGCGGCGAAGTGCTGGGCTTTCTGGGCCCGAACGGCGCCGGCAAATCGACCACGATGAAGATGCTGACCGGCTTCCTCGCGCCGACCTCCGGTACCGCGTCGATCGCTGGACACGACATCGAGAACCAGCCGATGGCGGCCAAGAAAAAACTCGGCTACCTGCCCGAGGGCGCGCCCGCCTACAGCGACATGACGCCGGCCGGTTTCCTCGACTTCGTAGCCAGGATCCGCGGCCTGTCGGGCGACGCGAAACGCGCGCGCATCGCCGAAGTCGTGCGACTCGTGCACTTGGAGACGGTGCTGCACCAGTCGATCGACACCTTGTCGAAGGGCTACAAGCGCCGCGTCGGTCTGGCCCAGGCCATCCTGCACGACCCTGAAGTGTTGGTGCTCGACGAACCGACCGACGGTCTCGATCCGAATCAGAAGCACGAAGTGCGCGCGCTCATCCGCGCGATGGCGCCGAACAAGGCGATCGTGCTCTCGACGCACATCCTCGAAGAAGTCGAAGCGGTCTGCACGCGCGCCATCATCATCGCGCGCGGCAAGTTGCTCTTCGACGGCACGCCGCAAGAGTTGTTGTCGCGCGGTCCGCTCGACGAAGTCTTCCGCAAGATAACCACCCAAGCCACCGCCGCGGCGTCCTGAACGGAGATCGATCCTTTGAAAAACGTCTGGACCTTGGCGACGCGTGAACTGTCGGGCTACTTCTCGACGCCCGTCGCGTACGTCTTCCTGTTCTTCTACCTCGTGTTCATGGGCGTCCTGCCCTTCGCGCTGGCTGGCTTCTACGAGCGCGAGCAAGCCGACTTGGTGCCGTTCTTCCAACTGCACCCGTGGCTGTACTTGTTCCTGATTCCGGCCGTTTCCATGCGATTGTGGGCCGAAGAGCGCAAGTCGGGCACGATCGAATTGCTCATGACTTTGCCCGTCACGATGGGCCAGATGGTCGTCGGCAAGTTCCTCGCGGCGTGGCTCTTCACTGGCATCGCTCTGGTGCTGACTTTCCCGATGTACTGGACGGTCAATTGGCTCGGCAAGCCGGACAACGGAGTGATCCTCGCTTCGTACATCGGCAGCTTCTTGCTCGCCGGCGGTTATCTCGCCGTCGGATCGTTGTTCTCGGCGATGACGAAGAACCAAGTCATCGCGTTCGTGCTCACCTTCGTCGCGGGCCTGGGTCTAGTGTTCGCCGGCCACCCGCTCGTGCTCGATTGGATCACGACGCGCTTCCCGGTCGCGATCACCGACGCGGTTCGTTCGTTCAGCTTCTTGACGCAGATGAACACGATCTCGGGCGGCGTCATCGACGTGCGCGCTCTCACGTATTTCGGTTCGCTGATCGTCGCCTGCTTGATCGGCAGCGGCATCGTCCTCGACATGAAGAAGGCGACTTGATCATGAAGGCCCTCATCTCCTGGTTCGGTCTCGCGCTCGTTCTCGTCCTCTTCCTCGCGTTCAACGTGCTGTCCGGCACGTTGCTCACGCGCGGTCGCGTCGACTTGACCGAGAACAAGCTCTACACGCTGTCGCAAGGCACGAAGAACGTGCTCACGAACTTGAACGACCCAGTCAGCTTGCGCTTCTACTTCTCGAAGAAGCTCGCTGCGGAGCAAGCTCCCGGCGTCGTGTCGTACGCGCAGCGTGTGCGCGAATTGCTCGAGGAATACGTCGCGAACTCGCGCGGGAAGATCACGCTCGAAGTCGCGGATCCTGAGCCTTTCTCCGAGACGGAAGAGAAGGCCGCGCAGTACGGATTGAAGGGCGTCCCGGCCACCGCCGGCGGTGAGATGCTGTACTTCGGACTCGCCGGAACGGGCGCGGGTTCGAGCGAGGATCAAGCGATCGAGTTCTTCCAACCCGACAAAGAGGACAGCCTCGAGTACGATGTCACCAAGCTCGTCTACAACCTCTCGAACCCGAAGAAGAAGGTCATCGGGCTGCTCACGTCGCTGCCGATGGACGGCGATCCGATGGCGCGCATGATGAATCCGCGTGCCAAACCGCAAGAGCCGTGGGTCGCTCTCGAGTACTTGCGCCAGACCTTCGAGGTGAAGGTGATCCCGCCCGCCGGTGAGACGCTCGATAGCGATCTCGACGTGCTCGTGATCGTGCATCCGCAGAACTTGACGCAAGGGATGCTGTACTCGATCGATCAGTTCGTTCTCGGCGGCGGCAAAGTGGTCGCTTTCCTCGACGCTTACTGCGCGCTCCAGCAAGTGCAGGAGGATCCGCAGAACCCGATGAAGAGCATGATGGCCGACCGCAGCTCGTCGCTCGGCGTGCTCGGCGACGCGTGGGGCATCGAGATGTCGAAGGAAGACATCGCGGCCGACCGCGACTTGGCGCTGCAAATCGGCGGTGCACAGGGCCAACGTCCGGCCCAATCGATCGTGTTCTTGGGCTTCAAGAAGGAGAAGGACGGCCTCGACAAGTCCGACTTCACGACCAGCCAGCTGAAGACGCTGAACGTCGCCTTCGCCGGCATCTTGAGCAAGAAGGAGGGCGCGACGACGACGGTCACGCCGCTGATCGAGACGACGAAGAACTCGATGCGCGTCGAGAAGACGAAGGTTCAGTTCCAAGCGAGCCCAGAAGAGCTGCTCGAGAGCTTCCACTCGTCCGGTGAGAAACTGATGATTGCCGCGCGCATCCACGGACCAGCGAAAACAGCCTTCCCCGAGGGCAAACCGGTTGCGGTCGCGCCTTCGCCGGACGCTCCGCCGCCCACGACGACCGAATCATTGAAGGAGTCGAAAGGCCCCATCAACGTCATCGTCGTGTCGGACGCTGACATGCTCGCCGACGAATTGTGGGTGCGCGTGCAGAACTTCTTCGGTCAGCGCGTCGCGCAACCGATGGCCGACAACGGCGCGTTCCTCGTCAATGTCGTCGACAATTTGTCGGGTTCGAACGACCTGATTAGCTTGCGCAGCCGCGGTCGCTCGCTGCGTCCATTCGACCAAGTCGTCGAGATGCGTCGTGAGGCCGAGGGCAAGTTCCGTCAGAAGGAAAAAGACCTCGAGGCGAAGCTGAAAGACAACGACGAGAAGATCGCGAAGCTCGCCGGCAATCCCGACCAAGACGGCACTGTGATCTTGACTCCCGAGATCCAAGCCGAGCTCGAGAAGCGCAAGGAAGAGCGCAAACAGACGCGCACCGAGCGGCGCAAGGTGAAGCACGATCTGCAATCCGAGATCGACGCCATGAAGTGGACTCTCGTATGGCGCGTCGGCTTCATCGTGCCGCTGATCATCCTCGCCATCGGTGTCGCAGTGTGGTGGGTGCGTACGAACAAGATGAAGACCGCACGCGAGAAGGCTCTCGCGACTTGATGCCATGAAGACGAAATCACTCGCCATTCTCTCCGTCGCCGCCCTCGCCACGATCGGCTTGGCCGCGTTCGTACTCTCGAGGAGCGACGACTCCGTCACCGCGAGGAAACCGCCCGACGCCACGACGAAAGACGGCAAGGCGCGGCTTTTCCCGGGCCTCTACGAGAAGGTCAACGACGTCGCGACGGTGACGATCCAGAAGAAGACCGGCACGTACACGCTTCATAAAACGAACGAAGCGTGGGGCCTCGCCGACAAGGCGAATTTCCCGATCGAAATGGACTCCGTGCGCAAGATGCTCATCGCGATCGGCGAAATGCACAAGCTGGAGGCGAAGACGTCCGATGCTGCGCGGTACGTGAATTTCGGTGTGCAAGAACCTGACGCCGAAGGTTCCGAGTCCGCGCTCATCACCCTGAAGGACGCCGCCGGAAACGAGATGGCGAAGTTCGTGCTCGGCAAAGAACACGATCTGAAAGGTGCCGTCGCCAGCAACCAACGCTACGTCCGCAAAGTCGGTGACGCGCAGACGTGGCTCGTTCAAGGCTCGTTCGACTCGAAGGAGAAGGGCACGGACCTGCTCAAGAAATCGATCCTCGAAGTGAAGAAAGATCGCATCCGCTCGATCGAGATAACGCAGCCCGACGGCGAACTCTTGGTCGTCGATCGCGCGAGTCCGCTGCTCACCGACTTCACGCTCGTCGAGATTCCGGAGGGCAAGGAGCTCACCTATCCGACGGCTCCGGGTTCGGTCGCGTCGGGCCTCGAGTACGTGAACCTCGAAGACGTCGAGCCGCGCGGCAAGATCGATTTCGCGAGTCCGCCTGGACCGGTCGCGAAGTTCAAGACCTTCGACGGCCTCGTCGTGACCGTCACGACGAAAGACCAAGACGGCAAGGCATGGGCGAAGTTCGAAGCCTCGTTCGAGGAGCCCGTCGTCACGCCGCCGCTCGAGGCACCGAAGGAAGGCGAAGCACCGCCGACGGAGCCCGAGAAGAAAACGCCCGACGAAGTGCGCAAAGAAGTGGCCGACTTGAATGCGCGGCTCTCGAAGTGGGACTACCAGATCTCGTCCTACACGCGCACCAACTTCGGCAAGAAGAAGAGCGAGCTCTTGAAGGACAAGGCGCCGCCGGTGGCGCCTGCTGATCCGAACGCGACGCCGGGCACGGAGAAGAGCGACGAACCGTTCTTCATCCCGAACACGCTGCCGCCGGAGATCCAGCAACAGATCAAGGCCGATCAAGAAGCCAAGGGCAACAAGGTCATCATCGGAACGCCGAAGTCGGCCGAGGGCCAGACCCCCGGAGGTACTCCGCCGATCGAGGGCTCGACGCCGACACCCGCACCGGTGACGCCCGAGCCGCACGTACCGAAGGACGGGTAGCCAGCCCCTTACTGACGAAACGCAGCGGGAGTTCTCGCGCTTTCGTGATCCCGATGCGCGGGCCGACGCTCACCAGCGTGCGGTCCGCGTTCGTTTTCCCACGCCAGATTCCGAGTGAGCCCCGCGTCAGATCGACACCGTCGTGCGCGCGATCGATGCCGAGCGCGACCGTCAACTTGCCGGGCCCGCCGCACAGATCGTGCGCGCCGTTGCGACGTCGGTGCATGAGCTCGACGCCTTCGATCGGTGTGAGCGCGCGCACGAGTACGGCTTCGCCGACGCGCCGCGTGCCGGTGACGACGTTGAAGCAGTGGTGCACGCCGTAGATGAAATACACGTACGCGTGACCCGGCGGACCGAACATCGAACGATTGCGCGCCGTCTCGCCGCGGAACGAGTGCGATGCAGCGTCACCCTCAGCCAAATACGCCTCGACCTCCACGATGCGTCCGGCGACGAGGCCCTCGTGCGTCTCGTGCGTGAGAATCGTCCCGAGGAGATCGCGCGCGACCTCGGCGGCGCCGCGCGCGAAAAACGAGCGCGGAACTCGCGCGACACGCTCAACGCCGATCTGCACTGCGTCCTTTGCGCCGCGCCTTCGACTCAGCCCCAGCTCGGTCGGTTTTCGGCTCGCCGTCTCCTTTCGAAGCGATGCGTTCCTTCTTGAAGATCATCAAGTGGTTGAAGCCGCGCAGAAAGAAATTGCCATCGGCTGCCGCCTTGTGAAACGCCGGCTTTTCGAGCTTGCGATTGCCGCGCACGACCGTGATGTGATCGATGGCCTTGAAGCGCTGTTCGAGCATGACGAAGAGCCGTGAGCCGATGCCGACGAAGCCGCGCTTGTGCTTGTACGTGTCGGAGCAATACACGGCGAGATACCGCCGATCGCGCAATACGCGGTCGCATTCGGCGAAGACGCGATCCATCGCTTCGAAGTAGCCCGACTCGAACGCATCGAGGCCGCCGATGCACTCCTCGTCCTGTGAGTACTCGAGGTGTGTCGAGTACGGCGGATCCATGAAGACGAAATCGATCTTCCCGTCCTCGATCGGCAGCTTGCGAGCGTCGGCGCGGAAGATGTCGGGCCGTTGCGGCTGCAGGTCGTAGCCGAGCGCGCGGCGACCGAGGCTGCGCGCAACGTCGATCGTCGTGCCGCCGCCGCAGAAAGGATCCATGACCAGATCGTTCTCACGCGTGTAGCGCGTGAGCAGATTCCAGATGACGTACGCCGGAGTCGCTCCCGCATAACCGGGGATACCCATCGGCTCGGCGGAGTACTGCTGCGAAGGGTAATGCCACAGCGTCGTGGTCGAGAGCTTGAGCGGCGGGCGCGGTTCCATCGGAGGCGCGGCAGTCTAGTCTCCGAGTCGGTGTTCGAATCGAGAGTGTACCGAGCCAGAGCAATTTTTCCCCGATGCGCTGCGAGCAACTCGCATCAAGCGAGTTGCTCGCAGCGCATCGGGGAAAAATTGCTCTGGCTCGGTACACTCTCGATTCGCAGCGTCGCCGAACGGTCGGCCGTCTCGGGCGAGCCTACTGCGGTTCGTAGGCGGAGGGCGTCGTCGGTTCGGCGGCCGCGGCGGCCGCCGTCGTCGAGGCGCAGCCGCTGGCTCCGCCGACCGAACTGCTGCTGGACCCGCCCACGTTGCTCGCTCCGAAATTGCGCTTCCCGAGCGAACTGGCGCGCGGAGCCGCTGCGCCCGCGCGAACCTCGACACCGCGTGAATCGACACCGCGTGAATCGACACGCTTGCCCAGGGACGGCCCGGTCACACCGTGGCCGTAGACCTCGCTGCGCGGGTGTCCCGAGCTCTCCAAATAGCGATGCACCGTCACGGCCGTGCCGAGCACGACCACGAGCACCAACGAGACCAGACCCTTCGTGGAAAGGGACCGGGGCAGGGGGTCGAGCGTGGAGCGGAAGACTCTCTTCATGATCGCGGCCTCGGGCGGGTGACCGATGCGTACGCAGGATAGTCGCGGCTTACGAGCAGGATACGGTCATATTCCAACACAAAGCGAACGACGTCTGCACTCATGGCGCTATAGCCGCATTTCTCAGGCACGATTCCGCGCCGCAGAATGCCGATCCGCGTACGCCAGAAGCGCTTGAAACTGCGCGTGGAAGTCGTGGGTGCCTCCGCCGAGGGGCGCCTTGAAGAAACAGGCCGTGTGAGGCATTTCCCCCACTTCGCCGCGCGCGGCGGACAGGTCGGCGAGGCGGACGAGATCGAGGACGAGGGGCGCCGCCAGAGCCGAATCGCTGCCCGTCCAGGTGAACTGCAAGCTCATCTTGGCGCCCAGAAAGCCCTCGAAGTGAACGTAGTCCCATGCCGTTTTCCAGTCTTGCAGACTGGGCACGTAGTCGATGCCGACGTGCGTGTGCACGGCCGCGTCGCCGAGCAGTTGGCGCAACGCCTCGTTCTTGTTGCGGACTTTCGTTTCCTTGTGCGCTGAATCCGACAACACGGCGCCGTCGCGGTTGCCGAGCATGTTGTAACCCTGCCACGACAGCACCTTGAGCGCGCGCGCCGTGAAGAGCGGCGCGAGCACCGTTTTCACGAGCGTCTCACCCGTCTTCCCGTCGTTGCCGCAGTGCGGCACGCGCCGCTCGAGCGCGAGTTCGCGCAAGGCCGGAAGCGACGCACCACGGCTCGGCGTGAAGTTGACGTACGGCATTCCGCCGGACAGCGCTGCGTAGGCGTACAGCATCGACGCAGGCTGAGCGACGCCAGCGTCGAGGGCGCTCTCGAACAGCGCGAGCGACGCCCATTCGGGACGCTCTTCGCGGAACGCTTCGGTGGAGGCGACGTTGACGACGACCACGCGCTCGAGCTTGTGCAACGCCTTGAAGTCCGCGACGTCGGCCGCGATCGCTGCGATCTGCTCACGGGGCGGGCGCGACGACAGACGAGCCGCACGCGGATCGAGATCTGCGAAACCGACGTCGGCTCCGTCGAGCGTGCCGGGACGGATGCGTGTCTCGAACTCGGCCGCGAAATCACTCGAGGCCGTGACCAGATCCGAAGTGAGAATGCCGTTCTTGACGAGTTCGCCAGCCGAGTGCGACAGGTCGCGCCTGCAGACGTCGTGTCCACCGAGCACGAGCGCGTCGAGATCGACGAGGCGCAAACGATTGAACGGGTCCTTCTCGGTGATGACGCCGATCGGCTCCAACATCCCCTCGCGGATGCCCGCCAGACCGTAGGCCAAACAAGTCGAGATCGAACCGCGTGCGCCGATGAGCCAGACGCCGACGCGGCGAGGATTGGGTGCCTTGGTCACGGTTTCGAATCTCGAGCTGACTACTTTTGGCGAGGCGTGGAAGCAAGCCACGCCTCGACGACGGCGTCGTGACGGGCCGGCCACCAGCGGATGGAACCGACGCCCCGCTCGGCGCCCCGGGTCTCGATCTCGGGCGTGAGGCTCGAGTTCGATTCGTGGGTGCGGGGATCAGGGCCGCTCAGTTTGCCGAGCGAATCGCCGGATGCCAGTGCGCTCGCCACAGAGTCGCTTTCGAGGCCTGTATTTGAGCTCGAATTCGCGGGAGCACCGGCGACGTCGGCCTGCAACGGAACACCCAACGCGCGAGCGGCGTCAGCGAGCTTCGCGCGCTCGGAAGCGTCGATGCTCGGATCGGAAATCGCCCTCTTCACGCGCTCGGCGAGCTCGGTCTTGGTCTGCGAATCCAAGTACGGCGCATTCGCTGCGGCAGCCAAGTCGAGGGCCAGCGCGCTGCGCTCCGCGTCGACAGCGGATGCCGCCTGCGCTCCGCGAGGCTCGCTCGCGATCAAGGAGCGCGCCGCCTCGGTCAGCGCCGCGCGATCTGCTTCCGAGACGTGCGCCGAAGTCCGTACGGACAGATGCGCGCCTTCACGAGCAGCGAATTCGCGCGCGCTGAACACGATGGCGAGACCGAGCACGACAGCGACGAGCGCGAGCGGCGTGCTCGGCAAGGACGCGCGCGCCAAGTCGGTCGTGCGCAGTCGCAAGACGACGTCTCGCACCAGAATTCGCGCGAGCGGGCCGCTCGAATCGTCCTTCGAAACGTCGGAGGCCGTGACCAGAGCACCGTCGAAGTTCAGGCGACCGTCGACACGCCGCAAGTGTTCGCGCGGCTTCGGCATGTGCTCGGTCCAGGTCGCCGCCGCGACGAGCAGGCCTACGCAGAGCACCGCGATCCAGGCTTGCTGTGCGTGAACACTCGAATCGAGTGTGGACGACGGGCCGCGGGCCAGCGACACGCTCGTACTCGCCGTGATCGCGGCGAACACGACAGCCGCAGAGAGCCAACCCAGCGCGAGCGCTTCGACGACGCGGCCGGCACGGTGCAGCGCGAGCGAGCGCGCCAACGAGCGCGACAAGACCGCGGCGGGTTCGCGTTCAGCGAGCATCCGGAACGGCGGGCTCCGTCACGACGGTGGGCAGGCGCGCTTCGATTTCCGGCGGCAGCGTGACCAACTTCTCGCGCGAAAAGATCAGCTCGACCCTCGAATCGCGCGGCGGAACGAGCCAGAAATTCGTCATCCAGATCGTCTGTTTCAAACACTCGAGCAGAGCCGCGGTGAAGATCGTGTTGCCCTGTTCGAAGAGAGCGACGTTGATCAGGTTGCCTTCGAGATCCGCTGCGAACGCTTCGTCGCTCTTGTCCGATCTCGGCTTGACCATGCGCGAGCCCAAGTACACCCACTTGTGTCTACGCATCGTCTGTCCGGTCGAGCGATCGAGCAGCAGATCTTCGACGCGGTAGAAATACGTTTCGTCGCCAGTTTTCCAGGCGGCGTAGAAGAAGAAGCCGTCCCCCGTGGGCGGTACGACCACGTACGCGCTGACGCCGTCGCGCACCTCGGCCTCGCTCGGTTTCGGATCGCGCAACACCCACGCCGCGTTCTTGCCGGGCTTCACGCCGAGCGCGAGCAACGCGACGTTGAGCACGGACGGCACGACGTCGGTCGCGAACATGCTCTCGTGTGCCTGACCCGTGGGATTGACGAGCACGTACTCGAGCAAATCCTCGCGCACCAGCACGGTCGCAGGGATCGTGATCAGCCCTTTCTCGACGTCGAGGTGGATGCCTTGCGCGGCGAAGGCTCGGGTCAATTCAGCCGGCAGCGCCGCGGGCTTCTGGTCTTCGAAAGCGAACGATGCGAGCACGGCGACCGTGCTGATCACCGCTGCGATGGCGATGTGTTTCATGCTGTGCCTCCACCGAAATCTCCGGCCAACAGGCGCTCGCGCGTGACGCCCAGCTTGTCGAGATCGCTTTTCACGAGCGCGTGCACCGCTTCGGCGTAGCGCCGGATTTCGTACTGCGCGTCGGGCTTCAAACGTTGCTCGAGGAAGTGCAGGACGCCCTGCAGCGACACGGTCCAGTAGGCCTGACTGTAGACGCTCTGCGGCAAGCACAAGCGCGCGATTTCCTTGGCGACGCCGCGCTGAATGCGCGCTTTGTAGCGTTCGAAGCTCTCGCGGCACTCTTCGATCATGAGCGCGCGCTCGGCCTCGTGATCGAAAGTGGTGCCGAGATCGACCGACGCCTGTTTGTTGCCGTGCGGCGGATTCGCGCGCATGACTTTGGGCACGTAGAACTCGGGCGTCCACTCGACGTAGCGGCCCGACACTTCGTTCCACGAGCAGCCCTTGTCGGTGTCGAACATCACGTCGAAGACTTCCAAGCTGACGGGTTGTCCGTCGACTTCGTATTTCCGCCAGCCCGAACCGACCTGGTACTTGAACGCCTGACGGAAGACGAAAATCGGCGCCTTCCAGTGGAACGTGTAGAAGGAATGGCGGTACGGCGACGTGTGCCCGTGCTCCCACAAGAATGCGCACAGCTTCTTGTCCTTCTCGTCGAAGGCGGTCTTCTTCTTGTCGTACGAGATGCGCGCGGCGTTGACGACTTTGAGCGCCGGGTCGACCTGCATGCGATCGACGAGCGAGACGAATCCGATCGCGTCGTCTAGCGTCTCGACGGCGCCTTGCGGCAGAGTCATTTGTTGGAGGCTCATGGATTTCTCCTCAGTCTACGTCGTCTGAGCGCGCGAGAGCATGTCGATCAAGTCGGAGGCGATGACGGAGCGGCTGACGCGCGCCGCTCGGCACAGATCGCCCGCTCGTCCGTGCACGAAAACAGCTCGCGCCGCGGCGTCGAACGCGGTCCAGCCGGAGTCGGGCAACGTCGTGACGAGCGCCAGGTACGCGACCAAGATTCCGGCGAGCACGTCGCCTGAACCCGCGGTCGCGAGCGTGTTGTCGCCGGTCGTGTTCACGTACACGCGCTCGCCGTCGGTGACTACGGTTCGAAATCCCTTCAAGCAGCAAATCGAGCGCGTTTTCAGCGCGATCTTGCGCGCAGCGCCGATGCGGCCGGCAGCGTCGGTCGGAAGTGCGGAACCGATCAAGCGTGTCGCTTCGCCGGTGTGCGGAGTCAGCACGGTCGGTCGAGTGCGCTTCGCGGCAAGCGCGGGGTCGCGTGCGAGCAGCGTCAACGCGTCGGCGTCGATCACGAGCGGTGCGTCGAGTTCGACGACGATGCGCGTGAAGAGTGCACTCGCATCCGGGGCCAGACCGAGTCCCGGACCCACGAGGCCCGCATGCCAGGCCTCGCGCTCGATCTTCAGCGCGTGCGCATCGATCATCACGGCCTCCGGTGCTGCGATCGGGAGCGCATGCTTCACCGAGTCGTCGCGCACGACGACACCGACGAGCCCCGCTCCCGCGCGTTGCGCCGCGCGTGCCGCCAAGATCGCTGCACCAGGCATCCACTCGCTGCCCGCGACGAGGAGCACACGACCCGCGATTCCCTTGTGAGCCTCGAGCGGCAGATCCGGCGGCGGTCTCGGAATGGACTCGCTCATCGAGCGCTCGCTCAAGCCACCACTTGCGTGCGACCGACTTCGATCCCCGCCCAATTCGTGATGCGCTTTTCTTCCCAGGCTTCGAGCGCGGCGCATTCCTCTTTCGTCGCGAATTCGAAGCGTCGCAACAGGTCGACGATGAGCGCGTGAAACCCGCGGTAGCTGCCGTCGTCGACCTTGATGGCGAGCCCACGATCCGCGCCGCGCACGCCGATCGCGTACACCGCTTCGCCGCCGATCTTTGGGAAAAGCCGGCCCTTCGTGACGCGTGCGATGTCCGTGCAGATGCGTTGATGATGGCCGGCGATCAGATGCGGATACTCCGCGACGGCGGCGGTCATGCGCTCGCACGCCGCGCGCCTCAGCGGCGGGAGACCGTCGGGATTCGCGACACGCGCGAAAGCCGTCGCGAGCGCCGACAACGGCATGCGGAACGTCGGCGCCGAGCAACCGTCGATCGCGACGTACAGATCGGCCTCGCGCATGCCCGACATGTCGACGACGGCTTTTTGGATCAGGCGTTGGCCGGCGCTCTCCCGCGCCAAGTAGTCGTGCGTCGGCACGCCGAGATGGAGTGCGAGCGCCAAGAAACCAGCGTGTTTGCCCGAGCAATTGTTGTGGAGTGCGCTGGGCTTCTGCTTGTCGTCGCGCAGTTTGTTGCGCGTGTCGGGATCGCCCGGTTGCTGCGGTCCGCACTGCAAATCCGTCGCAGAAAGTCCCAAGCGCGCGAGCAATGCGGCGACCGGTTCCGTGTGGCACTTCTCGGCGTTGTGCGAGCTGAGCGCGAGCGCGACCTCGATGTCGCTCAGTCCGAAACGCTGGGCGGCGCCGGTCTCGATCAGCGGGAGTGCCTGCAAGCTCTTGACCGAACTGCGCGTGAAGATCGGCACGCGCCACGAGCCGACGCCGTCGATCGTCGTGCCCGACGAATCGCTGACGACCCAGGCTCCGCGGTGCTGCGATTCGACTGCGGCGCCGCGCCAGACCTGCACGAGGACCGGGTTTTCCGGATAGCGCGGGTCGATCGAGGGGCCCGCCGACTTCGGACCGGTCTTCGGCGACGAGTTCTGCGCTGAGGCGACAGGGTGATCCATGCGTGCTCCGATGTTAGCACCCTTCCCCTCTGCCCCGACAGGTGCGATAAGGGCTCTGCTCATGAAGGATCCGCTCGACGAACCGCAGATGATCGACGTGGCCCTCAACCGGATCGTGATCCGCGAGGGTTCGGACCAGCAGTACATCTTTCTGCGCGAACGATCCGGCGCGCGCGGTTTTCCGATCGTGATCGGCACAGCCGAGGCCTGCGAGATCCGGCGCGTCGTCCAAGGCATCCAGCCGGAGCGGCCGCTCACGCATCAACTCGCATATGAATCGATCAAGGCCTTGGGCGCCGAGTTGAAGCGCGTGGACATCGTCGATCTGCGCAACAACACGTTCTTCGCCCAACTCGTGTTGCAGGACGAACGCGGAGAGCGCACGGCGATCGTCGATGCTCGGCCCAGCGACGCCGTGGCGTTGGCCTTGCGGGCGGCGTGTCCGATGCGCGTCGCCGAGAGCGTGCTCGAGGCCGTGCGGACCGACACCACGGGACCCGATCCGAAACCGGCGGACGAAGCACCTGAATAGACGCGAATAGCGCGTGCTTGCCGAGTGCGAAACGCGCCCGGCGAACGTATCTTTCTCCGCCTCGGGGAGGCGTGGCAGAGTGGCTGAATGCAGCGGTTTTGAAAACCGCCATACCGCAAGGTATCGAGGGTTCGAATCCTTCCGCCTCCGCCAAAATCAGAACGATCGATGAATTCTTCCACGCTCACTCATCTCGAAGCCCTCGAAGCGGAGAGCATCCACGTGATGCGCGAGGTCGTCGCCGAATTTTCGAAACCGGTGATGCTGTTCTCGATCGGCAAGGACTCGATGGCGATGCTGCGCGTCGCCCAGAAAGCGTTTGCACCGGGAAAACTGCCCTTTCCGCTCTTGCACGTGAACACGACGTTCAAGTTCAAGGAGATGATCACGTTCCGCGACCAGATCGCGCGTGAGCTCGGTTTCGAGTTGATCGAGTGGATCAACCAGGACGGCGTGGCTCTCGGGATCAACCCCTTCGATCACGGCACGCAGCGCCACACGCACATCATGAAGACGGAGGCGTTGAAGCAGGCCCTCGATCACTACGGCTTCGACGCTGCCTTCGGCGGCGCTCGGCGGGACGAGGAGAAGAGCCGCTCCAAGGAAAGGGTGTTCTCGTTCCGCGACCGCTTCCATCAGTGGGATCCGAAGAACCAGCGTCCGGAGCTGTGGAACCTCTACAACGGCCGCGTCGCGAAGGGCGAGTCGATCCGCGTGTTCCCGCTCTCGAACTGGACCGAGCTCGACGTGTGGCTCTACACCCACGTCGAGAAGATCCCGCTCGTGCCGCTGTATTTCGCGAAGGAGCGGCCGGTCGTGGAGCGCAATGGCGCGTTGATCATGGTCGACGACGAGCGCTTGCCTCTCCTGAAGGGCGAGAAGTCGAGGATGCGCAAGATCCGCTTCCGCACGCTCGGATGCTATCCGCTCACCGGCGGCGTCGAATCGGATGCGGACACGGTGCCGAAGGTGATCGAGGAGATGCTGCGCTCGCGGTCGTCCGAGCGGCAAGGTCGCGTCATCGACTACGACGAAGCCGGCTCGATGGAAGAGAAGAAGCGCGAGGGCTATTTCTAGTGGTCGGTGGCGAAGACGCGCGAGCCGGCGAGCGCGGGGACGAACTCTCGCGACTCGGTATCGAGCGCTGGCTCGAGCGCTACGGCAAGAAGGAACTGCTGCGCATCCTGACGTGCGGTTCCGTCGACGACGGCAAATCGACCCTGATCGGGCGACTCCTGCACGACAGTGCGGGCGTGTTCGAGGATCAGCTCGCAGCCTTGAAGAAAGACACGTCGCGCTTCGGCACGACCGGCGAAGACATCGACTACGCGCTCTTGATGGACGGTCTGCAGGCCGAGCGCGAACAGGGCATCACGATCGACGTCGCGTACCGGTATTTCAGTACGCCGAAGCGCAAGTTCATCGTCGCCGACACGCCCGGTCACGAGCAGTACACGCGCAACATGGCGACGGGTGCGTCGACGTCCGACCTCGCGATCATCTTGATCGACGCGCGCAAGGGCGTGCTTCCTCAGACGCGGCGTCACGCGTTCATCTGTTCGTTGCTCGGCATCCGTCACGTGATCGTCGCGATCAACAAGATGGATCTGGTCGAGTACTCGGAGAGCGTCTTCGAATCGATTCGTTCCGACTGCGGCGAATTCTTGGCGAAGCTCGCGATCGCCGACGTCGCGTTCACGCCCATCTGCGCTCGCAAGGGCGAGAACGTCGTCTTCGGGAGCGACAACATGCCCTGGTACAAGGGCGGTCCGATCCTGGATCGCCTGGAAAGCGCGTACATCGCGAGCGATCAAAACCTCGTCGATCTGCGCCTTCCGGTGCAACTCGTTCTGCGTCCGAACCTGGACTACCGCGGCTTCGCCGGAACGCTCGCGTCGGGCGTGCTGCGCGTGGGCGACGAGGTCGCAGTGCTGCCTTCGGGCCGAAAAAGCCGCGTGAAATCGATCACCTCGGGCGGAACGGAATGCGAAGAGGCGTTCGCACCGATGGCGATCGCGATCACGCTCGAAGACGAGATCGACGCTTCGCGCGGCGATGTTTTCGTGCGTCCGAACAACGCGCCCGTGCTCGACAACGCGCTCGACGCGATGGTCGTGTGGATGAACGAGGCGCCGCTCACGCCCGGTCGTCAGTACCTGCTCAAGACCTTGACGTTGACGACGCCCGCGACCGTCGTCGACCTGCGCTACAGGATGAACATCGAGACGTTGCGCTCCGAACCGGCCGCGGAGCTGGGCTTGAACGCGATCGGTCGTGTGCGACTCGAGTGCGTGCGCGCGCCGGCCGTCGACGCGTACTCGGTCAATCGCAAGACGGGTGCGTTCATCCTGATCGATCGCCTGACGAACGCGACCGTTGCCGCCGGGATGGTGGTCGAGCGTGCGACGGTCGAGGAAGCGGTCGAAGGTCGACGTCGCGCTCACGATGCGGCTACGAACGTTCGTGTTCCGCGCATTGATCGTTCGCGCGTGTTCGGGCAAGTGCCGTTCGTCGTGTGGCTGACGGGCCTGCCGCGCTCAGGCAAGAGCACGATCGCTGAGCGTCTCGAAAAGGAGCTTTTCGCAGCTGGGAAACGCGTGATCGTGCTCGACGGCGAGTCGCTGCGCCGCGGCGTGTCGTCGGATCTCGGATTCTCGACCGCCGACCGCGCCGAGCAGGGACGGCGCACGGCCGAGCTCGCGCGCATGTTGAGCGACCAAGGTCTGATCGTCGTGGTCGCGACCGTGTCGCCGACGGCGGCGATCCGAGAGCGTGCGCGCGAGATCGTCACGTCCGAACGCTTCGTCGAAGTGTTCTGCGACGCGCCGCTGGCGGTTTGCGAAGCGCGCGACACGGACCGCTTGTTCGCGCGCGCGCGCGCTGGCGAAATCGCGAACGTGACCGGCGTCGATCAACCGTTCGAAGCCCCTACCGCGCCCGCTGCACGTTTGGCGACGACGAAGCAAGACGTGACGGAGCACATGAAGGCTCTCTTCACCGTGTTCGCCGCACGCGGCTTCGTTGTGCGCTGACGGACTCGAAGTACCCCCGGCGCGCCTGCGCCGTGCCGGCGCATTCGAGCGTCCAGCTTTCGGCCGCGCGCGAGACCTGTTAGCGTCCTTTCTCCATGATCCAAAAACGCGACGATCCGCGCGCCGGTGCGCGCAATGTGCTCGGCGGCAAGCTCGAGACGTGCTCGTTGAAACCGCTCACCGGTTTCATGCGCGACGGATGCTGCAACACCAACGACGAGGACTTCGGCGTGCACACGGTCTGTGTGCGTGCGACTGCTGAATTCCTGGCGTTTTCACGTGCGCGTGGCAACGACCTGTCGACGCCGATGCCGGAGTACGACTTCCCCGGCGTGAAGCCCGGCGATCGCTGGTGCTTGTGCGCGGCGCGTTGGCGCGAGGCGTTCTTGGCAGGTTGTGCGCCGGAAGTCGTGTTGGCCGCGACGCACGAAAAGACGCTCGAGTTCGTGACGTTGGATCAGTTGAAGCAACACGCGACGCAGGGCGGCTGATGGCGAAGCGACACAGCGGAGCAACTGGTCGCACGAAGAAAACGACGCGCGGTTACGTGCACGGTTTCACGCGCGACGAGCAAGATCGCTTGTATCGACAAGCACGCTTTCTCGAGGCCCGCGTGCACGAAGGCTTGCCGCTCTCCCGCGCGAAGAACTTGATCGAAGTCGGTTGCGGCGTCGGTGCGCAGACCGACATCTTGCTACGCCGCCATCCCGATCTGCGCGTGACCGGACTCGATGCGTCGCCGACCAATCTCGCGCGTGCGAAGGCTCACATCGCGAAGCTGCCGTGGGCGAAAGGGCGCGTCGCGTTCGAGCAAGGCGACGGAGGCTCGATGCGTTTCGGCGCGGACACGTTCGATTCGGCGTTCTTGTGCTGGATCCTGGAACACGTCGCCGATCCGCTGCTCGTGCTCTCCGAAACGCGCCGCGTGCTGCGACCGGGTTCACCGATCGTGTGCACCGAAGTGCTGAACGCGACGTTTTTCTTGGAGCCCTACAGTCCGCACACGCTCGAATTCTGGATGGCCTTCAACGATCGCCAGCTCGAGCTCGGCGGCGATCCGTTCGTCGGAGCAAAGCTCGGCAATTTCCTGCAAGCGTTCGGTTGTCGCGACATCGTCACGACGGTGCGGCCGATTCACTTGGACAATCGCTTCCCGGGCGAGCGCGCGGAGTTCATCGCGTATTGGTCGGAACTCTTGTTGTCGGGCGCGCCCGGCTTGGTCGCGGCAGGCAAGGTCTCGAAGACGACGGTCGCGGGAATGACCGCTGAATTGCATGAGGTCGCGCACAATCCCGACGCGGTTTTCTTCTACGCGTTCGTGCAGGCTTGGGCACAGGTGATCTGAGTCCACGGGGCGTTGAGTTGCCCGGGGCATGCTGACGCTCCGCAGTAAGTTCGGTGCTCGCCGTGCTGCTCGAATCCGCTAGAGCTGCGTCGAAGTCCGCACTGAAACATCAGGAGAGGTCGTGATGTCACCCGGCTGGATCCCGCCCGCACTGTTCCTCGCGCTCGCGCGGCACGAGCGGCGGACTTCGAAAGCGCGGTGGCGATCTGTTGGCGCGCTTCGGCAATCCGAAAATGCACGGCGCGGGAACGGCGGCCGATCGGCGCTTGTTCCGTCAGCACGACGCGACGTGGATCGGTGCGGAGGAAGGCGGGCTCGCGCGTCTGGTCTTCAACGACGGCGAGGGCCGATTGCCGCTCGAGTATTCGACGGTCGACGAAGTGCTCATGCCGTTCGACGCCGAGCGCGGTTTCGGCGCGACCGCGACAGTCGAACCGCGCTGGTCGTACAGCGCGCCGGAGAAGTCGAATTTCTACTCGTCGTTCATCTCAGGCGCGCAGCGCTTGTCGAACGGGCACACGCTGGTGTGCTCGGGTGTCGATGGGTGCATCTTCGAGATCCAACGCGACGGCACGATCGTGTGGGAGTACCGCAATCCCCTCGGCGGTGACGTGGCGATGGGGCCGCCGCGCGGAGGCGGCGCTACTGGAGCGGACCGACCGCAAGCTGAAGGAACTCCGCCCGCGCCCGATGCTCGCCCCGACGGAACGACGCGCGGCGGCGGTCGCGGCGGAGTCGACGAAAAAGCGCTCTTCCGGGCGACGCACATCGCGCTCGATCATCCCGGCCTCGCGCGACTACGAGTGCAGCCGCAATAGGTCGGCTGCAGCGCGTCCGCGTTCGAGGCGCCCTCCATGCGAACAGGGGGGTCGTGAAGTGCGTCGGCCGGGCAGCAGAGGAACAATTTTCCATCGAGAATCACACGGCCATCCGTCGATCCAGCCTTTTCCTCGCCCGTGCGGACTCGCGTTCGTTTCCAGCGCGGATGCGCAGGGCACTTTCGATGGACAGCAGAGGTTCTACCGAGTCGATCGACAACATCCGGGTTCCGACCCTGCCACGCACGCTCGTGAAGCTGCGCGAGATGTTGTCGAGCGACAAGTACGGCCTGTCCGAAGTCGCCGCTCTCATCGCGAACGATCCGCCGCTCGCCGCGCGAACACTCAGGATCGCCAACAGCGCGCAGTACGGATTGCGCAGCCGGACGCTGTCCGTCAGGACCGCCGCGACCGTGCTCGGCATGCGCACTTTGAGTTCGCTCGCGATGCAAGCCGGCGTCATCTCCGTGTTCGAGCACCTGGACGACACGCGCGGGTTCGACGTCGAGTCGTTCTGGCGGCACGCGATCCTCACGGGCCACATCTCGAGTTTGCTGGCGACGCGTTTCCGCCGCCACGACTCGGACCTGGCGCCGGAGGAGTACTACACGTGCGGGTTACTCCACGACATCGGTCAACTCGTGATGCTCGACAACTTCGGCATCGACTACATCGCCACGATCTTGATCAGCCGAACCGTGGAAGAGCAACTCGAGAACGAGCGCGAACGGTTCGCGGGTTTGACCCACGCCGACGTGGGAGCGATCAGCGCGTCGACTTGGGCTCTGCCTATTCCTATTTCCGACCTGATCAAGTTCCACCACAGCCCTGGCAAGGCCAACAAGTCGAAAGACGTGTTGCAGATCATCGCTTGCGCGGACGAGATGGCCGAGGAGATCGCTGCGCACGAAAGAGACGAGCCGAAGCGCATCGTGCGCCGCTTACGGACGCCGCTCGTGGGTTCGGGCGAGGTGTTCCTGCAGGGAGTCGTGCAGAGCGGGATCGAGTGCTGGAAGAACATCGATCTGTAGTGCTGCAGACCGCGTGGGCGGTGCCAAGCTCGATCACTCGCCGAACTTGTCGCGCAGCCAGTTCGATAGCGCCGGTTCGCCGTAAGCGCGCACCCAGGCATCGTGGCTCACGCCGTTGAAGCGTCGATAGTGTGGCGTCGTCCCGCGCTCACGCAGCGCTTCGACGACGGCGTCGGTGAACTCGACCGGCACGATCGGGTCTTTGTCGCCGTGCGCAGTCCACACTGGTTTCGCGCGCAACGTTTGCGCGAGCGTTGCGGCCGAAGCGCGCGCCATCTCGATCGTCCAGTCGCGCTTGCGTTCGAAGTTTCCCCAACCTCGCGCAGGGGCAGCGGGATATCCGCAGATGGGCGCGACTGCGACGAAGCGTTCCGGGTGTCGCCGCGCGATCTCCCACGCGCCGTGTCCGCCTTGCGAGATGCCCGTGATCGCGATGCGCCGCGGATCCGCCGCGTGATCGCGCACTGCGGATTCGAGGAGAGCGATCAGCTGCGCCTCGTGATCCTCCCACTCGTCCAAAACGTGTGGTTTCTGCGGAAAAAGCACGACGAACGGCCAGCGTTCCGGATGCGCGCGGAGTTCCGGCGCGAGGCCGACCGTGAGCTGTGTTTTGTTGTCTGCGCCGGACTCGCCCATGCCGTGCAGGAAGAGGAGAGTCGGCCACGTTCGCGCCGCAGTGAAGTCGTGCGGGCGATAGACAGTAGTCGGTAACGAGTCGGAACCTTCGCACTTCTCGAGGGCCTTGAAGCCCCCGACCGAGGTCCGCGCGCTACTCCAAGCCGACCCAGACGCGCTCGTTCGCAGTGACCTGCCGCGAGTTGCTTCGTCCCTTTCTCGATGACGCTCGTCACGTGCGCAATTTGCTCGACGCTGTTGTCCAGGACCAGCCTCGGATCACGCTCGTCCGTTGGCGTGATGACGAACTGCACGTCGGATCCCCTAGTCCCAACCCGTCGTCATGGACTCAGGTGAATTCGCTCTCGACCGATGTCGCGAATAACGCACATTCGGCCCAGATTGAGTTCGGAGAAATTCTCTCCACTCGTGCCCGCCTTCTCGGCAAGAATCCGCGCGCGACCTTCATCGCTCGAGACCGACTGGATGCGCCGCTCGCATCCCATTCCCCCGCGAAATGCGCCTTTCGCCATGACTTCAGCAACGATCAGGAGCTCCCCCCAAGTGGAGATGGGAAGGGGCTGCGAATCATGGATCCTCCCACTCGATGAGACGGCCTGATGTCCAGCAAGCGCGAGGCTGATCGGCCCTCTCGGTGGGCGTGGAAGGTCGAGTCCAGCTCGCACCATGCGGAAGCGCATGGTCGATACCGGGGCATGCGCAGTCACGCAGTGACGAACAGGATCACACCTCGAACGGCGGGCACCCGTTCTGCCCGCATTCTCCGCGAAGCCACTGCGTTGCAAGGTCGCGCCGCGCAGTCTGCCCATGCTCGGAACGCGGTGTGACCTTGCTGCCGCGCGCACGGTAGATTCGCGCACCATGCTGGTCCCCGAATTCTGGGCGGAGGCGCGCGCGCAGGAGCGCAAGGACGGCAGTCAGACGACCGTGCGTCGCTTCGGATGGTCGATGGCGAGCGAAGCGGAAGCGCGCGCGATGGCCGAGCAGCGCGTGACGGATGCGCTCGCCCGCATCAGCGGTGGCGAAGATCTCCCGAAGCGCGAACCCAAAGTCCCCTACAACGGTGCCGAGGGCGTGCCGATTCGCGAAGAGGTCGTGCGGCGCTACGGCGATCACGTCGTGACGCGCAACAGCTACGGCGCGCGCTGTCTCAACACGCCGGACGTGTGGATTGCCGATGTCGACTTCACGGAGCGTCTGCCGTTCAGCGTGACCGCGGTGACGGCCGTGTCGCTCGCGGTCGCGAGCTTCATCGGCGTGCGCGCGCTCGGGTCGACCGGTCTAGGATTCGTCGCGTTCGTCGTGGGCTTGATCTGCGGTGGATTCGTCGGACGGGGGTTCGGGCGCGCGCAACGTCTCGTGTTCGGACCGGCGGAAGTGCGCGCGCGGCGGCGGATCGCGAAGTTCGTGAAGCGTCGTCCGGACTGGCGCATGCGAGTGCATCGCACGCCGAACGGCCTGCGACTCGTCGCTCTGCACTCCACGATGGACCCCAACGATCCGGAATGCGAGCGCGCGTTCCGCGAGTTGGACGTCGATCCGCTGTACGCGCAAATGTGTTTGCGTCAACGCTGTTATCGCGCGCGCCTCGATGCGAAACCGTGGCGCATCGGTATCGCTACACATATGAAGCCGCGGCCTGGTGTGTGGCCTGTATCACCAGATAGACGTGAGCGGCGGAGCGAATGGCTCGCCAAGTACGAGACCACCGCGCGCGGTTATGCGGCCTGTCGTTTCGAAGTAGAAATCGGCGATGGATTGACGAACGAGCGCGCTCTCACTGTCTCGCGTTTGCACGACGAACTCGCGGGCGCGCTGACGGATCGTCCGATAGCTTGAGTCGGCCATCGCAAGACTCACGCTTGTTCCCAATCCCTCCTCGAAATCCCAGCTTGCTTGAGGAGGAGCGACAAGAGCTTCGGACCGATGTCACCTGATGCGGATTGGAAATGGTCAGCGTCTGATTACCACGCAGCATGAACTCGTGCTTGCCGCCTGAGAATGGCTCCTTGAAGCCCAGCCTCCGTAGTGCGGTAACGAGATCACGCCTCCGAATCGGACCGAACGGCGGCATCAGCCGGCGCGCTTGACGCGAATCGTGACGTGGCCGAGTTTTGGAATCGGCTGATCGTGGGCGACTCGGACGAGGATCCACTCTTCCACGACCTCCGCGAGCTTTCGACGACAGTCTTCGAGCGTACGGGTCACGCCGATGACGCCGCGCAATCCGTTCACCGTGGCCGCGAAGGACTTGTCCTCCAGTTGCTCATAGCGCGCGCGCTTCAGTGCCTGCTCGATGTACTTCGTGATCATGGGCTGCCTCTGCGCATTGCATTTATGCCGAACTCGTCGAGAGGTCGACGAACAGGCGGTCGTTCGAGACTTCTACTCACGGATCGCCGATCGCATGGGGGAAACACGAGCGCGGGATGGAGATGAGCTCGAAGTCGAAGTCGTCCCCTCAGTTCACATTCCGCTCGCGCCCGCGCCATAACGGTCGCGCAACTCGGCGCAATTCGGTTTGCCGCTCGGCGGGCGCGGCAGTGAGTCCAAGAACTCGAACACCTTCGGCGATACGAACTCCGCCAAGTTGTGACGCGCGCGCACGAGCATCTCGCGCGGCCTCACGTTCTGACCTGGACGTTTCACCCCGAACGCATGCACTTGCTCACCCCTGCGCTCGTCCGGCACCTGGATAGATATTTTTACCCGCGTAGATGATCATGTCTTTCACGGGCCTCGAGCGCATTGAGCTCGTGCACTCACTCCTGTCCGGGCGCGCCGAGATGAACGAGGTCGCGCACGAACCTGCGCCGTCTTTATCTGCGCGTTCGCAGCGGCCCGCAGAGACAGAAGGCGATGCACCCCGCACGGCGTGAACGAGGGCGTCGCTTCGAGGGCCAAGTCAGCGCCGGGAACGTGCGTCATTACCAAGTGTGGTACCGCGACGCGGATCTGTCGTTCTGCAGCGTGTCGACCTTCAACCTGACCAACGGATCGAGCGTGACCTGGACGCCTTGAGCGCACCTCGATTTCGAGTCCCCATCCGAGCGGCGAGCGCCGTTCCCTCGATTTCGTGCCCGCGCGTTGCCCGTCCGCAGGGTCGCGGCTACCATCCCCGGCCCGTTTGCGCGGAGAGATGGCTGAGTGGCCGATAGCGCCGGCTTGCTAAGCCGGTGTACTCCTCACGGGGTACCGAGGGTTCGAATCCCTCTCTCTCCGCCACTTTCGCTCGCGCTTGATGCGAGCGAGCGCGTCGCGTACATCGAACCCATGCGTTCGGCTGTTTTCGGGCTCGTTTTCCTGCTCGCTGGATGTGCGGCGCGGCGGGAGCTCGTCATCGATTCGGTGCCGCAGGGAGCGCTGATTCGACTCGACGACACGGTCGTCGGCACCACGCCGTTTCAGACCGGATTCGAAGCTTACGGAACGCGGCGCGTGACGCTGTACCTCGACGGATATCGCTCGCAATCGCAGACCGTCGAGATCAAGCCGCCTTGGTACGGGCGCTTTCCGTTCGACATCGTTTCGGAAGTGCTCTTGCCTGTAGGTTGGCGCGATCGACACGAAGTCAAGATGGAGCTCGTGCCCGAGGGCGGCGTCGTCACGATGCCTGATCTCGATCTCGTGCTGAAGCGCGCGGAGAGTTTGCGCCTCGCGGAACCGACGGGGCCGCGACCGGTGTTGCCGACGCGCACGGACGTGCCGATCGAGCCGCCGAAACCGATTCCGAAACCGCAGCCGGAATGAATCGCAGCGCGCAGATGATCTCGTCGAGCGGACTTCCGTCATGACCGGTTCCATCCCGTTCGATCGTGACGGTGTGCCGAATTTCGCGGGACGCGCCGTAACCGTCATGGGCGTCGGGTCGTTCAACGGCGGCACGACGGTCGCGCGATTTCTCGCTCGCCATGGAGCGCGCGTCACGGCGACGGATCTGCGCAATGAGATCGAGCTCGCGCCTGCGTTGAAGGAACTCGACGGCCTCGACGTGCGCTTCGTGCTCGGGCGACACGACGAGCGCGACTTCACGGGCGCACATCTCGTCGTCGCGAATCCAGCCGTCTCGCCGAGCAGTCCGTACCTTGCAGCCGCACGCGCGAGCGGTGTTCCGATCACGTCGGAAACCGCGTTGTTCCTCGAACTGTGTCCGGCGCGGATCGCGGCCGTCACGGGCACGCAGGGCAAGAGCTCGACCTGCAATACGCTCGCGCAACTGCTCGTTTCGAGCGGGATTTCGTGCCATTTGGGTGGCAACATCGGGCGGTCGCTGCTCGATGCGGCCCCGGGTATGAATGCGAGCGACACGGTCGTACTCGAGATGTCGAGTTACCAACTCGAGGCCTTGCCGACGCGCATGATGGGTCGCGACGGACCGCCGCGCGTCGAAGTCGCGTGCGTCGTCAACGTGCTCGCCGATCACCTCGAGCGACACGGCACGCTCGAGGCCTACGCCGAAGCGAAACGACGCATTCTCGAACTGCCGGCGGCGGTCGGTGGTCGCGCGGTTTTGTCGGCGGAAGATCCGCGCATCGCGTCATGGAACGCGAGCGGGCTGACCCGCGTCGACGTCTTCCCGACGCGACTCAGCGACGCCGGATTGAACATGCGCGGCGGAGAATTCCGACTGCATCGCGAACGACTGGCGCGCATCGAAGACTCAGGTTTGCCCGGTGAATTCCAGCGTGCGAACACGTTGATGGCGCTCGGCATGGCGCGACTGCTCGGCGCGGAACCCGAGCGTTTACAAGCCGCGCTGAAGACGGTCAGCGCGCTCCCCCACCGCCTCGAAGACCTCGGAATGCGCAACGGTTGCCGCGTCGTCGACAACGGCGTCTCCACGACGCCCGACTCGACGCTCGCCGTGTTTCCGTCGCTTGCGCCAGGCTTCACGTTGATCGTCGGCGGCAAGATGAAAACGCTTCCGCTCGACGCTCTGGTGCGCGCGAGCCGCGGCGCCGTCAAGCGCGTCGTCGCTTTCGGCGCCGGGGGACTGGCCTTCGCGGAGAGCTTCCGCGCAGCCGGATTCGAAACGCACGTCGTCACGACCGTGCCCGAAGCCGTCGACGTCGCTTTCCGACACTTACAGCCCGGTGAAACGCTGTTGTTCTCACCCGCCGCAGCGAGCTTCGACCAGTACCTCAACTTCCAGGAGCGTGCGCTCGATTTTCGCCGCGCACTACCGGCCCCGACCGATCCGAACTCACGGCTCTGTTGACGAAACCCACTGGGAGACTGCAATCTCCCATCTAGCCGTTCTCATCCGACCGAACTAGGAGGTCGCTCGAGAGTTGCCCCTGCTTCGATGATCTGCCAGAACTGCCTCAAGAACGCCGCTACCGTCCACGTCACCGAAATCGTCCACGAGACGGTGCTCGAGTCGACGCCGGCAGTTGCACCCTCGAAGGAGGGCACGATCACCGAGCAGCATCTCTGCGACGTGTGCGCGCAATCGATGGACTTGCCGCACTCGGCCGCGACGAAGAAATCGCAAGCGGACATCTGGAAGCTGCTCCAACTCTCGAAGACGACGCAGCGCAAGTCGGGTGCGACTTGTCCGTCGTGTGGGATGACACTCGACGAGTTCCGCAAGAAGGGGCGCCTCGGCTGCGCAAAGGACTACGAGGTTTTCGCGGCGCACATCGGCGACTTGCTCGAGCGCGTGCATGGTGCGCGCACTCACGTCGGCCGCATACCCGGTTCGAGCGAGGCCGAGCTCGATCGGATGAAGCGCTTGGTGGAACTGCGCTCGCGCCTCGACGTCGCCATTCGTGAAGAGGCCTACGAGAGCGCTGCGCGGCTGCGCGACGAACTCAAGGCGCTCGAAGAACCGCGCCCCTCGACTTGAGCAAGTTCCGGCGCATGAGCCGCTCGCTCCCGAAAGCTGGGGCCCACGCACCGATCGACCCGGCAACTCTTTCGCGACTCGCGCGATCTGCAGCGCTTGCTGTAAACCTGGCGAGTCTTGAAGGCCGATGAGCAAGGGTTAGCTACCATCCCTGTCGCCGAATATGGGCTTCGAGTCGATCACGTCGACTCCCCTTCGGTGACACACCCTCCCACGACCGCTTCGGAGACAACATGTTCGACCGCTTCACCGATCGCGCCAAGAAGGTGATGAACCTCGCACGCCAAGAGGCTCAGAGGTTCAACCACGAGTACTTGGGCACGGAGCACATCCTCTTGGGCCTGGTCCAAGAAGGTAGCGGCGTCGCCGCCAACGTGCTCAAGAACATGAACATCGACCTGAACAAGATCAGGGCCGAGGTCGAGAAGATCGTCAAGACGGGTCCGTCGATGGTGACGATGGGGCAACTGCCCTTCACCCCGCGCGCCAAGAAGGTGCTCGAGCTCTCGATGGAAGAGGCCGGCAACCTCGGTCACAACTACATCGGTACCGAACACCTCCTGCTCGGCCTCATCAAAGAGAACGAGGGCATCGCGGCGCAAGTGCTGTTGAACCTCGGCGTCAAGCTCGAGGACGTGCGCGAAGAAGTGCTCGACTTCTTGGGCGCCGATTCGAATGAAGAAGAGGAAGAGGAAACGCCGGTTGCGGAAGGTGCACCGGCCCAAGGTCAGAACACGAAGAGCAAGACGCCCGCTCTCGATTCGTTCGGCCGCGACCTCACCGAGTTGGCGCGCGAAGGCAAGCTCGACGCTGTCATCGGACGCGCGAACGAGATCGAACGCGTCATCCAGATCCTCTCGCGTCGCACGAAGAACAATCCCGTGCTGCTCGGCGAACCTGGCGTCGGCAAGACCGCCATCGTCGAAGGTCTCGCGACGCAGATCATCGAGAACCGCGTGCCGGACATCCTGCGCAACAAACGCATCGTCGTGCTCGACCTCGCGCTGATGGTCGCGGGCACGAAGTACCGCGGTCAATTCGAAGAGCGCATCAAAGCCGTCATGACGGAAGTGCGCCGCGTGCGCGACGTCGTGCTCTTCATCGACGAGTTGCACACGCTCGTCGGCGCGGGTGGAGCGGAAGGCGCGATCGACGCGTCGAACGTGCTCAAGCCGGCGCTCTCGCGCGGCGAGATCCAGTGCATCGGCGCGACCACACTGGACGAATACCGCAAACACATCGAGAAGGACGGCGCGCTCGAACGCCGCTTCCAAGCCGTCAATGTCGAACCGCCGACGCCGGCGGAAACGATCGAGATCTTGAAGGGGCTGCGCGACAAGTACGAAGCGCACCACCGCATCACCTACACCGACGAAGCGCTCACGACGGCCGTCGAATTGTCGACGCGGTACATCAACAACCGCTTCCTTCCCGACAAGGCGATCGACGTCATCGACGAAGCTGGTGCGCGCGTGCGCATCAAGGCGATGGTCGCTCCGCCGGATCTGCGCGATCTGCAAGTCGAGATCGAGCGCCTCGAGCGCGCCAAGGACGAGGCCGTTTCGGCGCAGGATTTCGAGAAGGCCGCGAAGCTCCGCGACCAGGCTTACCAGCTCAAGAAGAAGCGCGAGGAAGCCCAGACCAAGTGGCGCTCTGAGCAGAACGAGAAAGAGCAAGTCGGCGAGGTGACCGCTGAAGTCATCGCCGAAACCGTCTCGAAGATGACCGGCATTCCGCTCACGCGCCTCGAGCGCGCCGAAGCCGAACGCCTGTTGCAGATGGAAGCCGAAATGGGCCTCTCCGTCATCCACCAAGACGACGCGATCAAAGCCATCGCGCGTGCCGTGCGTCGCTCGCGCTCGGGTTTGAAGGATCCGCGCCGTCCGATGGGTTCGTTCGTGTTCCTCGGCCCCTCGGGCGTGGGCAAGACGTACCTGTGCAAGCAACTCGCCAAGTTCATGTTCGGCAGCGAAGACGCCGTCATCACGATGGACATGAGCGAGTACATGGAGAAGCACAACGCTTCGCGATTGGTCGGCGCGCCCCCGGGCTACGTCGGCTACGAGGAGGGCGGTCAGTTGACCGAGAAGGTGCGCCGTCGTCCGTACTCGGTGGTTCTGCTCGACGAAATCGAGAAGGCTCACCCGGACGTGTTCAACATGCTCCTGCAGATCATGGAGGAAGGGCGTTTGACCGACTCGTTCGGTCGTCACGTCGACTTCCGCAACGTGATCTTGATCATGACCTCGAACCTCGGCAGCCAGCAGATGAAACAGGGCTCCAAGGTCGGTTTCGATCGCAACGCTTCGCCGACGAAGCTGTCGGAGGACGAACGCGGCAAGCGCATGCGCGCGGAGGTGATGATCGAAGTCGAGAGGTACTTCCGGCCTGAATTCTTGAACCGCGTCGACGAGCTGATCGTGTTCAACCCGTTGACGCACGAGGATCTGTCGCGGATCGTTCACCTGCAGCTGAATGAAGTGCGCAAGCGCCTTCAAGAGAAGGGTGTGCACCTGGAGTTGAATCAGGCGTCGGTCGACTTCTTGATCAAGCAGGGGTACTCGGAGGATTACGGTGCACGCCCGTTGCGTCGTGCGATCGAGCGGTTCATCGAGGACCCGTTGGCGGAGCATCTGTTGCGCACGGGTGTGTCGGAGAAGGAACCGATGTTGGTGACGGTGGCTCCGGATGGTGCGAGCTTGGCGTTTGAGCAGACGGTGGCGAAGGAGAAGGAGAAGGAGAAGGAGCCGGTGGTCACCGGGGCGGTGCAGGCGCCGGAGTGAGGGTTGGGGGTGTGAATGGAGGGGCCTGGTGCGCGGGGCGCGCTGGGCTCTTCTTTTTTTTGTTTTTGGTGCGGGGGGTGCGGGGGGTGCGGGGGGGGCGGGGGGGGCGGGGGGGGCGGAGGGG
>Ga0163144_10000737_pt1 | contig 77008 bp, 51 predicted proteins | sample OliLak19BULKMAT1_FD_123175 | JGI IMG/M metagenome (GOLD analysis project Ga0163144, IMG submission 123175) | Freshwater microbial mat bacterial communities from Lake Vanda, McMurdo Dry Valleys, Antarctica - Oligotrophic Lake LV.19.BULKMAT1 | ecosystem: Environmental > Aquatic > Freshwater >... | reverse complement strand
CTGTCCAATCTACACATGCTTCGTTGCCCGCCGAAAGTGTGCAGATGATGGTGGGATATTGATTGGCTAAACCAATGAGTTTATTTACCTGGTTTAAATTTTGCGAACGGTTTTGATCTAGTTCTACTTCTGTGTAAGCACCACCACCCCAGGGGCAACCAAAATTATTTAATTCGGCTACAATGTAGGCGCCAAGCATAACCCGGAAAGGCAATTTTTCTTTTTCAATTACCTGCAAAACTGTTTCGGCATGTTCATCACAATCATATAAGCGGAGGTATTTCCAGTGTTCCTGTAGTAAAAGCAAATCTTCTTTTACCTCTTCATAAGAAGGGGATATCCCGCCGGGCTGCTGACCTTCTCTAAAACCAGAATAACAGATGGCTCTGCCAGGCGATAAATTCAATGCTTTAAAACTGTTCATTAATATTTCAATTTTTCATTTTTGTCCCAAATACCCCAGTAAGCTCCCACTTCTCCTTCAGCCCCAACTTTCCACGATTCATCAAATGAGGAGAAATAAAAAATGTCAATATTCTCTTCCTGCGACCAAAGCTGTGTATTAATAAAATATTTGATTGCATTTTCTTCAGACGGATGTGAATCTTTAAAGCTTTCACCCTTACCTGGCCATCCCGTTTCGGTAATAATAACTTTTTTACCATTGCCAGCATGAAGGGCCTGGTGATACATTTGCTTCATATGACCCAATGAATATTCCAGGTTACAGCCCTCCCAAAAAGGATAGCAATTGGTTAATATCACATCGCAGGCTGCAGTTATCCTTGGTTTAATCGTAAACTCGTAGTAGGCATCTACATAGCCTACAGGAATATTTTTAGGAATGGCGTTTTTTACCCTTTCAATAAAGGCAAGCAGTTCATCTTCGGATAATTCTTTTCGATACATCACCTCATTTCCAACTGCAGCAATATCTACAAAGCCTTCATTCGAAAGTTTGATTAAGCCTTCAATTTCTCTTTCGTTCACTTCCGGATCATTGCCCAACCATGCGCCTACCAAGGTTTTAATGCCAAATTCATGCGCAATCATTGGGATAAATTCATTCCCTTCTGTACAGGAGAAGGAGCGCACCCATTTGGTATAAGGAGCAATTATTTTCATCCTCCGCCGAACCTGTTCTTCAGAAATAATGTCGCCGGGTTTTTGTCCGTCTTCATACAAACTAAAACAAAATCCGTGTATCCCGTTTTTAAATATATCTGCAAATGAATTTTTTAATTCATCAGATGATTTACCTGTGAAATCAAGTCCATGATAATTATTAGTGGCTATATTTTTATCAAATTGTAGCTGATAAAGTGAATCTTCTTTTCTGCTGAATGACATAGTTTTTATTGTTTGTTTTTTTGTAAAATCAAATTTATTATCCTCGTTTGTTGTTTATTTCAACACATTAAATACCAGCCCTCCCACAGGAATAATCTGTGCAGGCTGGAAGCCAGGCAATAACAACAACAATAATGCAGTAATTGACCGGATTTTCACCACAAAATTCCCGGATATGATTCGTATAATGATTTGAAAACAGTATATCAAATTTTAAACGGATTGTAATATTTCATCGTTTTTTCTACTCACTAACGCTGCTTTAATTGCCCTTGCTTTTTCTTCTGTTAAGTCATAATTCCTCATTACCCACATGGCTACCAAAGTGCCTGCAATTGGAATGCCTGAGAAGACGATTCTTAAACCGGTAACTGCTCCATCGGGCTGAACTGGTAAATTTGGATTGAACCCTACTACCGACATTATAACGCCGGTTAGTAATCCGGCAATAGCAAATCCAAACTTTACCATCCACCAATAAATGGCACCGAAAATTCCTTCTCTTCGTTTACCTGAAGACAATTCATCCATATCGCAAACATCTGCCGTCATCGACATCATTAACGTAAACAAACTTCCAATACCAAACGAAAAGAAAGGCAAAGCGAACAAAAACATGTAGGGTTTGCCCGGAACAAAGAAAAACCAGAACATGACATACCCCAAAATGGATACTGCCTGTGCGGCTAAAAAAGCATTCTTTTTACCCATTTTTTTTGACATTTGAGCTACAATGGGTATTACCACAAAAGTGGTAGCCAAAGCACCCACACTTCCAAAAAGTGTTGGCCAAATACCCGCTGCGCCTGCAGCTCCATTAAAAAGGTAATAGACTACAATAAAGAAGGTAAAACCGGCAACCGTATTAAAGGCGTTAAAGATTAAAAAAGTTGCAATACAAAGCTTGGTAAAGGGTTTGTTTCTAAAAGCCTCTTTAAAACTTTCAAAAATTTCTTTTAAACTACCACCAATGGTTTTAAACGTTAATGGTGAATAACTAAGTTCATTTTTAGTGGACTTGCTCTTAATAAAAATGGCAGGCATCATCGCCAGTGCCATACACGAAATGCCTACCCACACTGCCAGTGTTCTTGTGGCGGTATCTGCATTGGGAAACCATTTGGGGTCATACATCACCACCCAAAACCACGGCGCAATTACCCATGCCCATTGGCCAATCCACTGTGATATGGCCATGATGCTGGTACGTTCATGAAAATCATCACTCATCTCATATCCCATTGCCACATAAGGAACACTAAATACCGACAGACCAATATAAAATACAAATGACCATAACAGAAAGAAAATGAAATTATAGGTAACTCCATTTTCTCTATATAACTGCCACATTATTACAAAAGCAAGTCCCATAATAATTGACCCGATAAAAACATAATGCCTGCGTCGTCCCCATTTTGATCGGGTGTTGTCCGAAATGAAACCCATAATCGGGTCAATAAAAGCATCAAATATTCGTGGCAGGAAAAATAGAATTCCCCACATCCAGGCGGGAAACTTCAAATCCTGCACCAATACAACCATAAAAATGCCTAAGGCTGCAGGAAACATTTGGTTAGCTAACATACCTAATCCAAATGCAATTTTTTGCCCCATTGGAACCAAATTGCCGGAGCTCGTATTGTTGTTTGACATGTTTAAGAGTTTGTGTTTTAGAGTTATTTATTATGGTTTACTAATTATTGTTTGCTACGGCAGGCTGTCATTATATTCCGTATTAATTTTTTTCATTTGTTTTTATTTTTTAATCAATGCAGCAGGAGTTTTAACATCCATCCATAAAGATTTAGGATCGCCATTGTATGTTTTGGTAATGGGTTTGCCGTTACGGGTTAACCCCTTAAAAACACCTCTATCAACCAAGTGCCAAATAGCATATTTTGCCTGCGATTGCAGGTTGATTAATCCAAAATGATTTTCTGAACCCAATGCATTTTTGCTGTCTTTCCATTGTTCATCAAATGCTTCAAAATAAAAAAGAGAAATTCCTTCTTTGTTTGCCCATGCCCTCATGAGTTCATGATACAGCGCCGATTTATATTCATCCGTTGCTTTTGATCCGGTGTTGCCATACAATTCATTTGCCATAGAAGCCCAACCGGTTTCGCCAATATGAACCGGTTTATCTACACCAATTGATTTTATATAACTTACCACACTGGTATATTGAGCAATCGCATAGTCTCTTGCCCTTATCATTGCTGCCTTAATTTTCTCTTGCTCTGATAAAAGTTTTTCATTTTCCAAAATGCCCCAAAATGTGGGGTTGTAATGGGTATCATGCATAGGGTAGGTATGCAGGGAAATATAATCCACAGCTTTGATGAGTTGATTTAACGCATCTACATGGTACTCTTTACCACCACCTCCCCAAGATGCAAAATTGTCAGAACCCGTTATCCATACATCCTTGGATAATTTCCCCTGCTTCTTTAAAGCCTGTAAATAATTTACCCACTTTAATATGATGCCCGGCTCTACATAATAAGCCCATGCCCATTTTACCATCGCTTCGTTGCCAACGGAAATAATCTTTACAATATCCGGGTATTGGTTTGCCAACCGTATTGCCTCGGCTATTTCTGTTGCATTGCGCCCGCTACCTTCATTACGGATGGGAGCATTTGCTGTATAAGCATTTTTACATTCTATCCAGGCACCCAACATTACATACATTTTAAAACGGGGATTTTTTTTCTTTAATGCGCTGATAGCTTTTAGTAAATTACCAGTTTCTTTATGATGCACATTATAGGTTCTGAGCACCTTAATATTCATCGCTGCTAATATTTTTAAATCGTCCGTTATTTGAGCAACAGTCGGTTCAATATCTCTTGTTTTGCCCCTGTATCCGCCGTAGGACATTGGCTGGTATTTTGAATTGCCCAGTATTTGTTTAGCGGTTATTTTTTTTGAGTTTACACCAGTTGCTGTTTTGGAATTTCCTGTTGCTGAAATTGCCTCGTTCGGTTGAATGCTGTTAAAGTAATTATTTAGTTTGGTGAATGTGTTCCCCGTTGCATATGGATTAAACTGGTGTACTTCTTTTAAGGTATAATAGGCAGTACGGGGAAATAACTGGTACAAGCCTTTGTTATTGGAAATGCCTTTTGCACAAATTCCAAACCATTCTTCGTTCATGTTATTCTTCCCTTTTATAAAGTCGAAACTATATCCGCCATTCGACCAGGAAGCATTATCATCGTGAATACTTAAATTACTTGTTTGGGCATATTTCCACCAACCGTCGCTGAATTGAAAAGTAAATCCTCCTATACAATTACCACTTTTGCCCATACCTGCAGCGTTTTGATAAATCTCTTTCCAGTTGCCTTTTAGAATTGCAGCTTGTCCATTTTGATTTTCTTTTTTTGTAATGGCATTAAAAGCATCCGAACCAAATTCTGTAAATAAAACAGGCTTACCGTATTCTTTTTTCACTCTTTTAAAAACATCTCCAAAAGAAATTCCCCGATAAACGTTGATTCCTAAAATATCAACGTCCTTACATTCTTTTGCAATTAAATCAAGAAATTGTAAATCTCCGTTGCAAAGTGCAATTGGATGTGATTGATCAATTGTTTTCATCACCACGGCTGCCTCATTAAATAATTTATATAAGGCTATTTTACGCCTGTTGGATTTTCTGTCTTCCACCGGAATATCCTTTGTTTCTGCTCCTTCCCAAACCAGGCCATAATTATTTTCGTTACCCAACAAAAACAACAATAACCCTTTGGTATCTTTATAATCCGTTGCCAGTTGTTTTACTTCTTTTAAAATGAACTCACGGGTATCAGCATCAGCATATTCTGTATTAGCAACCCATTTTTCTTTTATAGTTAAACCATACCTGCCAAAAGTATGGTTGAGCATGGTATAAATGCCATAATTTGAATAAATATATTCTACCCATTTTTTTGGAATACCGGTATAAACCCTGATGGCATTTACACCCATATTTTTCAGCAAAAACATTTCATTATCTAAAGCTGCTTTAATTATACTGTCTGCCTGGTTCCAAAGAATATAAGTATAATTTGTTCCGATGGGGAAATAATCCCAGTTCATTCCATTAATCATCAAGTCGTTTCCATTAACTTTAAGTTTAATGCCGATGTTGTTTTTATTAATCGTTACTTTATCTGCCTGGCAATAAATAGTTAATGAATAACTCCAAAACATCCATATTAAAAAAACTATTTTCATAAATTTTGTAATCGTATTTAGTGGGTTTTATCAGCAGATAAATAAACAGGTACTATTTTGTTTTTTTGAAAAAGATTCCCGTCTGCAACCATTTTCATTTTTACGCCAACCGTGGCGTTAAATAAACATCTACCTGTTTTATTAACCCCGTTCTGTTAAATATTTCATTGCTCTCCAAAGCATTTATTTCAAGCACATCTAACTCCGATACTATGCTGCCAACCTGGGTGATTCTTACTGAATTTTTTTCGGCAATATGATATACAAATGGCACCTGGCAAAAGGTAAATGCCAAAGAATTAGCCGGTAAGTTTAAACGAATTGCTTCCTTTTCAATCGATAGATATTCGAATACTTTGCCTTGTGTGAGAAATTCTGATTTTCTTAGTAACCCGGGATTAAAAGCAATCTTTCCATCTTCCACCATAACACCCAATTCTCCGAAACGGGAAATAATATCCTCTTTCACTTGTCCTGTCATGCCTGGTTGTTTGGCCCCACCGTTACCGGGAGTATGGGAGTAAGCATCTGTGGGAAAAGCTCCATACAATTCAGGAGATTTATTTAAACCAATGCCTGCTCTAACATCATAATAATGTTGTACCATTTTTCCAAGCTGTACTTCATCTGTGTTGTTGTGCAATGCAACAAAATAATTCTCGTTAATTGCCAGTAACAATTTTGAAACCATATGCCAGTAGATACAGCCAAGCCCTTCAAATCCATAGAAGGTTCCGGATCGTCCTGTGAAAGACTGATGATCAAATACTTTTTCAAATATTTCAAGTGCTTCGTCTTTTTCTGCTGTACTGTTATGCGATTTCAATGAATTTAAAGACTGTTTTAAATCTGCAGCATTTCTGAAATTTCCATTAAAGTGAAATACGCCTTCTACATCTTTATAAATGATGGTGCTGTTGTTATCTGCAATAAGCCCGGTAAGCAATTTGCTGCTTTCAACCAATGCTGCAGGCACAATATTTTTTTCTGTAAATCTTGGTAGTTGCCTGTCGGGGTACAGCATATAGCTGTATTGATCCTGGCGGAACATGGCACTCGATTTTAATGCATCCAGCACTTCATTCACTTCCTGTGTATTTAATACTCCTGCACTCAAAACAGCCACCTGTCCTTCCAGCATTTCATACAAATAGCGAATGGAAACAGTATGTTCTTTTATAGTAATGAGGTTGTACGCATGGTATAAATTATCGGTACGTTTATTTTTACGAATCGAATGATCAATATGTTTTAAGGAAGAGTAAAAGAAACCCGTCAGTTCATTTACATCGATTGCTTGTTTGTTTCCGGAAAAGCCTTTGCAGTAAATTATCTCCCTGTAATTGCTTCCTGCATTTGCTACAGCATCCGTAATTGTTTTTCTTTCCTGGTTTGATATATCGCTATTTAGCAAGGATTCATACTGAAGGAATGTTTTGCTGATGGAATAAAAAAATGTAGCAACTTCTTCTGAAACTTCTATTTGTTTGGCAGATGATTCTTTAAACAATTCCAAACAAAAAGCCTGCAGTCGTCTCATATAATACAGCGTAACCATCGATACGCCATTGCCAACCAAGGCATTATTGGCATCATTCCACTCGGGGCGTTGTGTATTTAACCATATACCTGCTTCTGGAACAAAATTGGACAATTTTGCCAGCACCATTACCAGTATTTTTTCTGTAAGGTTTACCTGCAATACGGTTGAATTATTACCCCAAATTAATTTTCCATCACTACCGGATTTACTAACCCGTTCTTTGGTAATTTTATCAGCAGCAAAATCATATGTAATTGTATCAAATGGATTTTTTACCAAATCACTATAGGGTTTAATTCTATAAGGAACATTGGCATAAGCAAAAATATTTTCTGTAAGCATTTTATTTAACGCACCAGGATGGTAGCGTTTTGATATCTCCAGAAATTTTTGCAAATAGATAACCTGGTGATCGCCCCAATAGCCAATATTTGCCCAAGGGTCGTGTGGATCCGGTGCTTCCCAATCTATTCCTTCTCTTGTAATCCGATACGGATTATATCCATCGGCAGTGGAGGCATTTACAAATTTGCAAATCATGCTCTCTGTAAAAGAGGGGAATGACAAAGCCAGCGCTTCCCAGTTTTGAAAAATATCTCTCCAGTTTCCCTGGTAATTCAGATTCTTTTTTCCATCTTCTTTTTTCATTTCAATAGCAAACAAATTCCATGGCCTTGAAGGATCGCCATGCCGCCTGCTGAAGGCAAGTGGCATGTATTCGTAGCACAAACGAATTAATTGTTTATCTCCATGGATAGTTGCCTCTTTAAGTAATACCGGGTAATCAATCGTTGAAGCAAGTGCCTCTAAAAAAGAACTGTTATTTGAATAAACGGTTTTATTTGCTCCTGAAATAAATTGTAACAAATCTTGCTTTGCAATGGAATAATTATCATCAAAAATTCCGCCCCGCATTGCATTGAATAAAACATTCGACAGATGCCTGTTTTCACTTAGCTTATCGGCTGTTAATTGAAGTCCATCTGCGGCCGCTAAAATATTTACCAGTCCTTTTGTACAATCAACAACATCATTATTTAGCTCCTGTGCAATATGGATGCTGTCTTTAATAAAATGTTTTAAAGTGGCAATGTAGCCCGCATTTTTATTTACCTCCGCTACGATATGCCAAACTTTTTTGTTGTTGCCTGCAATACTGATTTCTTTATGTAGAAAATATGCTCCTCGTGTTGCCCTCACATCAATTTCAGTTTCCACTGGCAATCCCTTTCTGAAATTATTTAATTGTCGTGCAGATAAAAGAATGTTTGCATTCTCTAACCCATCGGACCATACCACTGTTGTTTTCAAAGCCTCGCTGGGCTCTGCTTTATCTACAATAACAGAACTCAACATAAACAGGCCAATTGTAGTACCTGTAACCAACTCATTTTTCTTATACGCATCTACCAGGTTGCTGTAAGATAGTTGGAGCAAGCGGTCGATGCCTGCAGGTAAAATATTTTGAATTCCATCGATGAGTGAAATGTTGCAGGCTGCATCAAGGTTGTTTGTAACAGTAGATTTTTTAATAAAACCATATTTTTCACTGTTCATCCACATGTAAGAAAAAGTAATACCGAGGCCATTATTTATTTCTTCGAACAAAACTTTATTTCCATAAACACTTTTGTAAATATTGCGTTGGATATCATAAACGCCATTGTACTTGTCGGAGAATGGTTCCCACAAAAAACTTCGATCTTCTCTATCGACCAGCAGTATCGTTTTGCTTCCTGATATTTCTGCCGAGTCCTGAATTTTATCAACCGTATAATAAGGGAATAAAGCAATATCCGGATTTTTTCTGCCGGCAGTTACAGCACCATTGCTGGATATAAACATCCAATGATCTGAATTGCTAACGATGGTCATAAAAAACGGATCCATCTGGTGATAGTTGGCTATTTTATAGAACGACTCGCCATTAATATCTTCAAATGATCCGGTGATGGCATTGTTTGAAGTGAGCAATTTACTGTCTCCAATAAGAATTTCCTTTTCCATTTTTTTCATAACCGAAGCAATTAAGTGTGTTGATTATTTATAGCCCGGACTGATTTTTGTTGGCAGAAATTTTTAAAAGTTCAACATTGCGCATTCCTGTATTTGTTCGATTCAAATTCAAATTCAAATGCCCTGTGTTGTAAATCTTTAAGCATATTTAAGATTACCGTCTTTGTCCCAAATACCCCAGTAGGCGCCCACATCACCTTCGGAACCTACTTTCCATGCTTCATCAAAGGAAGAGAAATTAAACATCTCAATTTTCTCTTCTGCCGCCCAACTATTTGCATTAATAAAATACCTGATCGCATTTTCGAAAGATGGCATTGAGTTACCAAAAGCGGTTCCTTTATTTGGCCATCCGGTTTCTGTGATAATTACATTTTTGCCATTGCCGGCAATTATCGCCCGGTAATACATATCCTTCATGTACAATAAAGAATAATCAATGTTGCAGCCTTCCCAAAATGGATAACAGTTGGCCAATATAACGTCACAGGCTTCTGTAATTCTGGGACGATTTGCAAATTCATAATAGGCATCTACATAGCCCATCGGTACACCCGGCAACTGTTCTTTAACCTGGTGCATATAACCCAATAATTCATCTTCCGTTAAATCTTTCCTGTACATCACTTCGTTGCCCACTCCAACAATATCAGCATGTCCCGCCTGGGCCACTGTAATAAGATTTTCAATTTCTTTTTTATTGATGCTTTTGTCTCTGCCGAGCCATGCGCCAACCAATGTTTTTATTCCGTACTCATGGGCAATACCGGGAATCAATTCGTTGCCATCGGTGCAGGAAAATGTGCGTATCCATTTTGTATAAGGCCTAATGATATCCATCCGCTTTCTTATTTGCTCTTCTGATATAATAGATCCGGGAGACTGCCCTTCTGTATAAGGGGTGAAGCAAATTCCATGTATGCCTGTTTCGAATGTTTTTTTAAATCCTGCTTTTATTTCATCCTTTGATAATGATGAAAAATCAACTCCCGCCAAAGCCAATAGTGTGTCTGATTTTGCCGCCATTTTAGTTATCTTGTTTTTTACACCTGCTTAATAAATCATTATTTAAAAGATGCTATTTTGCTAATCCTTCCCATACCAGTTTCTAACTGCAATGACTGTTATTGAACTTTTTTGTTTAGGCCTCAACAGTCGTTAGTTTTTAGATTAAAAATTATTTTAGTATTCCTTTTTTTCTTTGTTTAAAAAAAACATGTGGTTAAGCCAGTTGATGAGTACCTAAACATGTTTCCGCTATTTATTGCAATAAAAACACTTACTTTTCAATCAAATTTTTATTGATACACTCTTATATAATCTATCTCCATGGTAGCTGCTGTTACAGCCGGATCAATGGTTCCTCCAAAATTTCCGCCCATCGCTACATTTAAAATGAAAAAGAAATTTTGATTAAAAGGTAAACTGCTGGTATTGGTTACTGAATGAATCAATAAATCATCTACAAACATTTTAATAGAAGTGGCTGACCATTCCAAAGAGTATTTATGAAATTCCGTTGTTGCATTTGAAATAACCCTTGATCCGCCATCGGCATTGCCGCCAAATCTGCCCGGATAATGCAGGGTAGCATGAATTTTATTCAGTTCTTTTCCTACGTGTTCCATAATATCAATTTCTCCGCATGCGGGCCAGGATACTGAACTAATATTACTGCCCAGCATCCAGATTGCAGGCCACGTGCCAACACCTGCAGGTAATTTTGCTCTTGTTTCTACCCTTCCATATTTTAATGCATACCTGCCTTTTGAAAGTAACCTGGCAGAAGTATAAGGGCTGCCGCTGTAGTTTTCTTTTATCAGATTGATCTTTAATGCACCGCCTTGTACAATTGAATTTTCCCGCCTGTCGGTATAATTTTGTGATTCATTATTTCCCCATCCACCAGCTCCAAGATCGTAACCCCAAACGGCAGGGTTAGGCGCACCGTCTATATTAAACTCATCAGACCAAACCAATGCAAGCCCTACTGTTACTGTAACCTGAATGGATGTTGTAAGAGTTTTACCGCTGCTGCTTTTTGCAGTTGAATTTACGGTGTAGGTGCCGGAAGCAGGATACTTATAAATGATGGGTCCGGTAACATTGGTTTGAAAAATTCCATTACCAAAATTGTAAGCGTAAGTAACGGCATTGGTTGCCGTGGAGGTAAATGTTACATTGCCACTGTTATCAGGATTAACAACAGCAGTTACTACCAGGTTGGTTGGCGCATCATTCGTATTATCCGGCACGCCATCCTTACCGCAGGATGACAGCATAAGCGTAAATACAAAGAATAAAACAGCTACGTTTTTCATAAACTTTTTTTTATTTTTTAGTTATAAAATATTTTTACGGATAACCTGTATGGATCCACTATTTTTTGAAACGACGATTTTACTTTCCTTTTTTCCATTTAATGTTATCATATCCCTTACATCTCCGGGAACAAAAAGTCCACTGATGTTTCGGGCAACCGGTTTAAAATCTCCCTTATTATTTCCTTTTAACAGCAAGCCTAAACTGGCGTCGTTGTTTCCTTGCTGAACCCTGAAAGGGAAAAAATTTCCTGTTAGTAATAAATCATTCTTGCCATCATCATCATAATCTCTAAAGCTAATGCCATAGATAGAACTAAACTGTGCTTCAATGGGCAACGGTCTAAAGGAAAATTTCCCCTTGTCATTAATAAGGATCGCTGACTCAGTATGGTAAACATAAAATTTTTGTGCAGCTGCAATTTGTTCTTTTGTTATAATATTCTCCAGGGTTGCGCCTGCATAATCCGCATATTTTAAAAACACTTTGTTTAATTGCGGCATCTGCTCCATTAGTTCATCTCTTGAATGAGTAGGGTAGGGCTTACCTTTTATAAATCTTGTCATGATTGGATCGATACTTCCATCATTGCTAAAGTCTGCTGCATAAGTTACCATTGGTTCTGCCGGACTACATTTAAAATTTGTATTACATCCAATGTTACCAACAACCAAATCTATGTCTCCATCCTGGTCAATATCTGCCGGCAGAATCTTTCTCCAAAATCCATTTGTTGTTGACAGACCGGAAGCTTCGGTGATGTCAGTAAACTTAGCGCCATTGTTATTGTGAAATATTTTTATGGGCATCCAGTCGCCACCTAAAACCAGGTCGGGCCATCCATCTTTATCGATATCTGTCCATACAGCATCCGTCACCATTCCGGCATTGAACAAATTACCACCGCCAGCTGTAGGAGTGATATTGGTGAATTTTACCTGCCTGGTTATTTTATCATAATCATTTCTCAACAAAATATTCCCCCCAACCATTGGGTACATTCCCGGAACGGTTCTGTCTCCAACAAACAAATCAATATCTCCATCTTTATCAAAATCCACGGCAGCCACACAGCTGCCGCTATAATCTTCCTGAGGTAATGAAGCTGCTGATTTTGAAAAATTTCCGATGCCGTCATTCAGGTAAAGCCTGTCCTGTAATTCCGGACCGGGAGCCATCCATTCATTGCCACCGCTTACAATGTACAAATCTTCATCACCATCATTGTCTGCATCAAAAAAAACGGATGATACATCCTCACATACTGCATCTTTTTGCCATGGCTGGCTGTTGGATCTTTTAAATTTTCCATCCTCCAGCTGAAGATACAAAACACCCGCCTGTCCGGAAGGACCGCCAATAAAAAGATCCTCCAATCCATCTTTATTTACATCTGCCTTACACATTTTAGGGCCTTGTTTGGAAAGTTCAAAAGGGATAAGATATTCCCTTTTAAAATCTACGTAAACATTTTCGTTTTGTGTAAAATCAAGGCCGGATAATTGGGTAATATCTTCAAATAAAAGAGGCTGTCTTGCTGCAATTGCTGTTGCCTGCCGGCTTGCTGATTTTGCAATATTGACCGTTGTATTTATGGCAGGATTTTCAATAATGGTTTCTGCAGCTCCATTCCAGATTACTTTGATCTTGTTAATTTTATTTTGCTTACCAATACCAAAATTCAACCGGTAATCTACAGACGACTGGTAACCACGTACAGGATACATTTCCTGCACCTGTGTTCCGCTATCGGTGTACACAAATACTTTTGCACCAATGCCAAAACGGTTTTTTTGATCGCCCAGCAGGGAAACTTTTATATAATTATTTTTATCCAGTTCGTTGGTATTATTCCGGTATAACCAAACGGGTTCGTTGTTATTGCATACCACCAGGTCCATGTCTCCATCATTATCCAGGTCCACATAAGCAGCACCACTGCTCACGCCTTTTTCATCAAGTCCCCATTTTTCACTTTCATCAGAAAAAGTAAGGTCACGTTTATTTTTATAAATGTAATTGCTGATTTTGGTAGAAGGCATTTTTTTCACCAGGTCAAACAAAGGCATATTTTTTTCATAATTTTCCCTTGTAGAAACATCCAGTCTTTTTTTAGCCACTTCGGAAAATGCTTCAGAAATATCGTACTTCACAAAATCGAGATTATTGTAATCCCGTAAGTATCCATTGCACACAAAAAGATCTTTCCATCCATCATTATCGAAATCTGCAAATAATGCTGCCCAGCTCCAGTCGGTATTGGACACCCCGGCCAGTTGGCCAATTTCACTAAAAACGGGTAAACTATCAGTAGTAAAACCCCTGTTTAACTGGAGCATATTTCTGCTGTATTGATACCCGTAACCGCTATCTTTCATTAACTTTTGCTGGTCGTATTCATCGCCTCCCTGCAAAACTTTTTGGCGGTAATTATCTTCCGGCAGCATATCCATAGCAATTACATCAGGCAGTAAGTCATTGTTATAATCTGCAATGTCAATCCCCATTGTACTCCTGCTCATGTGTGCAAATGATTTTTTACACACTTCGCTAAAAGTTCCGTTGCGGTTGTTGAGGTACAGGAAATCCTGTTCGTTAAAATCGTTGCTTACAAGTATATCAGGCCAGCCATCGTTGTTTAAATCACTAACGGCAATGCCCAGCCCAAAGTTGATACCACTTCCATATATCCCTGCCTCATCACTAACATCTGTAAAATGACCATTATCATTGCGGTATAGCCGATTGCCGAATTGCGGGTGACGCAGGTTTCTAAGCCGGGTGGTGTTGTAGAAGGGAGAGTAAAATCCTTTGGCATGGTTTAATAAAAACATATCAAGATCACCATCCTGATCGTAATCGAAGAAAGCTGATTGACTGGTATAAGTTCCAACGGCATCAAGGCCGTATGTTGCTGCCGCTTCTGTAAAAACCGGTATTCCATCTTTGTTGTTGCCTCCATTAATGAAAAGTTGGTTTGCCCTGTCGGAGTCGGAACCGAAACCTGAATAACATACATAAATATCAAGCATTCCATCTCCATTAACATCGGCCATATTAGCACCTGTTCTCCAGGCATTCTTTCCGGCAACCCCAGCTACAGTCGTCACATCTGTAAAAGCCAGCTGGCCTTTATTGAGATATAGTTTAGAAGGGCTCTGGTTGCCGGTAAAGAAAAGATCTGGTAATCCATCCCCATTCAGGTCGCCTGTTGCAACCCCATTTCCATTATAGTAGTACTCGTACATCAAAACATTTTGAGCCTGGGTTTCTGTAATAGAATTGGTGAAATTTATTCCTGAATGTTCTATGCTTATTTTTTCAAATTGTTTTACCTCCTGCCTGCAACTTAAAAAAAGTTGACAAATTAGAATGAAACTTAAAATCCGCAATGGCAGCATGGACGTTATTTAAAATATTTTTTGACAATTGAATAATTTAATATCCTAAATTTTGTGTGAGATTTGGATTTTTGTCGATTTCAACCTGTGGAATCGGAAGCAAATTCTGCGTCTCTTTGTAGTTGCGTTTTTCAAGTTCCTGGATGGAATAATTAAATGTAGCACCAGATTTTGTAATCTTCACCCTGTTAACCGGAACATTAAAAAATTGTGCCCCTAACTTCCACCGGCGTACATCCCAAAAGCGGTGTTCTTCAAAGCTAAGTTCAATCCTTCTTTCATTGCGGATACGATCACGCAATTCAGTTTGAGTTAATCCGGTGAGCGCTGGCTGCCCTGCTCTTTGCCTTACCAAATTGATTGCTTCATAAACAGATGCATCCGGCCCAACTGCTTCATTTTGTGCCTCTGCATAGTTTAATAATACTTCTGCATACCGGATGTAAATCCAGTCATTGTCTCCTCCCTGGTACACCTGGTCTGCTGTTACATATTTTTCATCCAATAATTTTTTAAGACCGTAACCTGTTTTTGTTCTATCGCCATTGGCAGGATTCTGTGCATTGCCGCCATCAAATGTTTCAACTGTTACACCCTTCCATGCCGAGCCATTGCGAAGGATAGATTGATCTAACCGGCTATCCCTGTTTTTATATGGATCCTGTGCCGCATAGCCTGATGTAGGATCGGTAACCGGTTTGCCATTCTTCATTTCATAGGCATCCACCAGGTTTTGTGTAGGCGAAAATCCACCCCATGCGCCTCCAACTACATCCGGTGCCTGTATACTCATAGCCAACTTCCACGGAGTTTGTTGCGTACGGTTGGGCCTTTGATATTTGCTGGCAAAAATCACTTCATTGTTGCCGGTTTTGTCCAGAAATACCCTGTAATAATCGGGATAGAGCACATAGGTATTTAAATCCTTTACCGACTTGGCAGCAGTTGCTGCAGCCTGCCACCTGGTTAAATCATTGGATGGGTTATTGATGGGACTTGCAAAATACAATAATGATCTTGCTTTAAGTGCGAGTGCTGCGCCCTTTGTTGCTCTTCCTAAGTCGGAAGAAGGATGAGCAACCGGAAGTATAAGTGCTGCGTCATCACAATCTTTTTTAACCTGCTCAAGACATTCCACATATGTATTGCGTGGTACCAGCAAATCATCCGATGCACTTTGTTCTCTGGTTATTAAAGGAACGCCTCCAAAAGCCTTTATTAAATCCGCATAGCAAAATGCACGAATAAATTGTGCTTCTGCCTTCAATTGGTTTCTTAATTTTATTTCGTCCGGAGTAGATGCAGGAACCCCATCAATTTTGGAGATAAGTATATTGCATTTACGGATAACGAGGTAATTAAAAAACCACATTTCGGTGCCGTAGGTAAAGTTGGTGGCTAATTCGCCATTATTGAGGTTATTTAATGTGGTGCCCGATGGTCCTTCTGCTTCGTCAGTTGCCATGGCCAGCATACCTTGCCCCATTGACCAATCATTTCCTAAACCAGCATCCCTGCGATCGAAACCACTCAATATACTTCCATAGATATTGGTAACGAATTGCCTGGTAAGTGCCAGGTCTCCAAAAACTGCCACATCCGAAACAAAATTGGTTGGTTTTATATCGAGGAGATCTTTTTTGCAGGAAGCGGCAAGGACTGCAATAAACAAAATCAGCATAAGGCTTAATTTTCTTGTACTCATAAAAATATTTTTATGTGTTATAAATTTTTTAAAGATAGGGTTGATTAAAATTGAATATTTATACCAAAGTTGAATGTCATCTGCTGTGGATAATACCAGCCCGATGCATTGTTATTTTCCGGGTCAACGTTTTTAATATCTGTAAACGTTAACAGGTTTTGACCATTAGCATAAACTCTTACCTGGCTTGCTCCAATTTTTGTTAGCAGCGTTGATTTCACCGTATAAGCCAATTCAACGTTTTTCAACCGTATAAACGAAGCGTCTTGAATCCAGAAGCTACTAATTTGTTGATTGTTTCTGTCAGATAATAAAGACAATCTTGGCAAAGGGGCATCCGGCCTGTCTGGTGTCCAGCGATCGAGCCATTCACCTGTTACTCTTCCGTTATTATAAAATGCCCAGGCTGCATTTTGAATAAGCAATTGTTGTACACCTGTAGCGCCCTGAAAAAGAAAATTTAATTCAATTCCTTTATAATTTACGCCACCAATAATACCGTAGGTTGTTGTGGGCAAAGGGCCACCACCCAGGTAAGTAATATCATTAACATCAATTATACCATCTGGCTTGCCACCAGGCCCGCTAACGTCTTCATATTTGATATCACCAGGGCCTGTTGAACTGGAGAATGCAGCCAGCTTAGGTGAATTGTCGTAGTCTGCTTTGTCTTTGAAAATACCAATTGCTTTAAAACCATAATAACCATTGTTGGATCTGCCGGTAATTTTGCGGCCATCTGGTACGTTTGCAGATTCTGCAGCTTCAAGAATCGTATTTTTAGCAATGGTTAAATTAGCTCTTAAAGAGTATGAAAAGTCTTTAGATATTTTATTTTCATGAGAAAGCGTTAATTCAAATCCTTTGTTCTCAACAATACCAATATTTTCCTGCGGCAGTGTTCCACCAAATGTGAATGGTACGGAAAGACTTTTTGTAGTTAAAATATCTTTTCTTTTTTCTTTGAAATAAGTAAAATCTATACCCAATAACCCGTTCCAAAGGCGTGCTTCCAAACCGAGATCAGTTTTGGTGGCTGTTTCCCATGTTAAATTTTCATTGGCAATGGCACCAGGCTCCAACCCATTTACCAGTTGACCACCAAAAGAATAATTATTAGCAACCAGGTTATACCGGTTGTAATATCCAAATCTGCTGGGAATTCGATCGCTTCCCAATTGGCCTGTTGAACCTTTAAATTTGAGGTAGTTAACAGCTTTTAAATTTTGCATGAAGCTTTCCCTTGAAACCACCCATCCTAAAGATATCGCCGGAAAATAGCCTGTTCTTACGGCAGGAGCAAAATTTTCAGATTGATCTCTGCGCAAGCTTACCTGTGCAATATATCGTCCATCAAAATCATAATTTAAACGGGCAGCTGTACTTTTAAGACCAAAGCGATCTTCGCCATCGTTTAAAACCTCATTTAATGCCGGGCCAAAATTCAAAATTTCAAGTGCAGAGCTTGTGTAAGTGTTTCTGGCGGCAAAAAGCCCGCTGTTTGAACTTTCTTTTTGCAGGAACAGTATCAAGCCTGAAACATTGTGTTTGCCATAACGGCGTTCGTAATTAATATGGCCTTGTAATTCTAATGATTGGCCTTCTCCGAAATTTTTTGAAAGATTAGGTGAAGTAGGTGCATTTGATGAGTAGGTATCATCCGGGTTTTTAACGTATAAAGGAACCCATTTTGACCATCTTTTATTGTAAGAGAAACTTCTATCGTACGCTAATACAGCTTTAAGGGATAAACCTTTTACCCCTGGAATATCCTGAACTATTTGAAAATTGGTGAGCGCTGTGTTATCGGAGTTATTTTCGTACCCGGCATCTTCACTTATAAAGGCAAGCGGATTGGGGTAAACACCCGGTGCTGCCAGCAAACCGTTTTGAAACTTAGCCGGTTGGGTGGGAGGGTTTCTGGTAGTATGCTCAAATATAGAAGAGGTAGAGTTTGGTGGAGCAGTCCGGTTTTCAAGTCTGGCAGATATATCTGCAGAAAAACGGGTTGATTTAGTAACCTGAATATCCAGGTTTGTGCGGATATTATACCGCTTATATCCCAGTGTACTGTACAGGCCCTTATCATCCAGATAGCCAAGAGAGGTGAAATATCTTACTTTGTCTGATCCGCCGCTAAACGATAAATTATGTTGCATTCTTGTTGCAGAACCACCCAGTACAAGGCGCTGCCAATCTGTGTTGGGGTCACGGTCAGTGTCAGTTCCATTTTTAAACGATTGCAGGCGTTCGTTAGAAAACTCAGGTGTGGCATTTGGATTATCGTTCAATTTTGCCTCGTTATATAAAACGCCATAATCATAAGAACCTAAATTGTCAGGAAGACGGGTAACTTTATTAAAGCCATAATTAAAGGAATAGCTGGCTGATATTTTACCGGCTTTTCCCCTTTTAGTTGTAACCAGTATTACACCGTTGGCGCCTTTTACACCAAAAATAGCAGCAGAAGAAGCGTCTTTTAAAATGTTGATGCTTTCAATTTCGTTTGGATCAAGTTGGGAGAAATCCCTGTATTGGCGAACAATATTATCAACAACAAATAACGGTTCCATAGTACCTGCACCAAAGGTGGCATTGCCCCTGATGAATATCTGTGCGCCATCTTTGCCGGGTTCACCCGTAGTTTGTTTGGTAATTACGCCAGATACTCTTCCCGTAAGTGCATTACTAAGGTCACCCACCGGGCTTTGAATTAATTCTTTGGTTTTTACCGTGGAGATAGAGCCGGTTACATTGCTCTTTTTTTGCGTGCCATAACCTGTTACTACCACTTCACTCAATGCGGCAGATTGAGGTTCCATCATTATAATTAAAGGGTCAGTTCCAGTCACTTTTATTTCCTGGTCCGTCATACCTACATAAGTTACACTTATTGTTTGGCTGTTTGCCGGCAGGGTAATACTAAAAGCCCCGGATGCAACTGATGTGGTCATCACTTTGGTTCCTTTTACAGAGATGGTTACGCCTTCCAGCGGAGTTCCTGAAGCCTTATTGGAAACTGTCCCTGTTACCCTTTTTTGTGCCCATGTTACTGAAACACCCAATAGCATTATCAGGAATAAAATACATGTTTTCATTTCAAATTTCATATGTGTTAGTTTTAAGTATTTTAAATTTAATAGCTGGTATAGAAAAAGAATTACAGTATAGTTATTGTGCTATAAACTTGAATTGGAAAACTGTTCCGTCTTTTTTACCTGCCCGTAAAACCATAGTGGTTGCAGTTATTGAAATTATCCGGAAATCATTGGATGGAATATCTGTAACGCCGATAAACTTATCGGGAGGATTTGCACCAGGAATAGTAAGTGTTGCAATACCTGCGCCATCAACTACTGTACTAAAAGTTATAGGAGCAGTATAAGAACGATCAGCATTACAACTGTAATTAGGGGCTAAATTACCCCCATTAAAAGTAGATCCTTTAGCATCATAATTTATAGTACTATTGGTTGCAGAAACTGCCGCAAATGTATAGATATCATCTTTTTGACAACCATCAAGTGGGCCTCCACCGTAATACGCACCAGGGTTACTTTCTATGCCTACGATTATTGCATTAGCCGCATTATTGGGATCAAATTTCCATGGGTGTGCCACCAGGCTTTGATAAACAGGATTGTTAAGGAGAGAAGAAGGATCATCTGCGGCAACATTTATTACCTGGGAAGCAACAGTGTAACCGCCCCTGCCATAGGCATACAATTTTGCTGTATAATTTCCTTTTTTAAGAAAATATATAGTGTCCTGGGGGCCACCTCCTTTTGCCGCACTACCATCACCAGACTCCCACTGGTAGCTGAATGCGCCGGTTGAAGTGCTGCTTAGCGCATAGGTATTTATTTTACCTGCAACAGGAGTTACTGTAAAAGATGCAGTAGCCGGAGTGCCCAGTTCACCTTTCTCTTTTGTGCAACTTTGTATGGCAAGTAGAAAGCAACTGCCTGCTAAAATTTGAAGAGAACGCAATTTGAATTTGATTTTCATAATACAATTGTTTTGGTTATTAAGTAGGTGTTTTAAAATCGTAGAATAAAAGTAAAATGAAGTGGTAGCCTAGTAAAAAAGCTTCACACTACAATATCATTTCATTAATTATACAATGCTGCTTTTCCTTATAGTATCCCTCAAGATTATTTTAAACAGACAGTCGAAAATAAAACGAGGAATATACAAGCTGGTTTAAGTTTAGTAATTCAATTTGTGGCAAAAAGTAACAAGCACTGCAATCCTTTGTTTTTTAATAAAGAAAAAAATTAAGAGGCTGTCAATTTAAGAAAACCTCTTAATTTGATTTTTAAATAGTTTTAATTCATTATAATTTTTATTGGAGCGTAATTACCAACTTTTAACAGGTAAACACCTGCTGTAGGTATGGCATTCAATTTCACCTGTAGTGCATCGCCCCGCTGTATGTTTATTCCACTATAGATTACTTTTCCATCAACACTTACCAATTGTACATTCAATCTGCTATCGGTAACATCAGCAACTTTAATATTGATGATATTTCCTTTTACCGGATTTGGATATACGCTGATACCAGCATTTATTTTTTTGATGTTTACAATTTTTACAGCGTACACTGTTTTTTTACCATCTTTATCAACCTGGGTAAGACGGTAGTAGTTTAACCCGTTAACAGGAACTCTGTCGAGCGTACTGTAATTGCTGGTAACTGATGCATTTGTATTTGCAGCCACAGTTGCAATGGTAGTAAATGAACGGCCATCAATGCTTCTTTCAACCAGGAAACGATCGTTGTTGAATTCAGCGGCAGTTGACCAGTTGATTGCTACACTTCCGTTTGCCTGTCTTGCAGCAGTAAAGCTTAACAAAGTAACAGGTAATACAGGGGTGCATAGTGTTCCTACTGTATAGCTATGTGGAGTTGCAGCAGAATTTCTTTCTCCACCTTCTAACGGTGTATTATAGGTGAAATAGATAGTAAGCGGCGTTCCGTTGGCAAATGCCTGTGTGTACCTGAAGTCTGTACCTACCGGAGTCATAGTGGTACCTGCGCCATTAATATAAATGATCGAATTATTGCTACCTGCAATTGGTGCAAGCGGATGAAAGGTGAAGATTACATTTCCACCAACGGTTTCTGCTCTGTAACTATAGTCTCCATTAGGTACAGTACCGCAGAAGCCTGCTGAATTATCGATGTTTACTGTTACCCTAATCAATTTAGAATAAGTAGTAAAATTGGCATTGTCAGTAACTCTTGCAGCAATGGTGTAGTTGCCTGCGGGTACATTCGTCCAATCAAAACTAAATGGAGCTGTATTATCGGTACCTATTAAGTTTCTGCCTGCAAAAAAATCAACCTTGCTAACTGTACCGTCATTATCTGCCGCTGTTGTTGTAAAGCTGATGGATGCCGGCTCGGCATAACTGGCGTTATCTGCAGGAGTTACTATACTCACTGCAGGGATACCTGTAACACCGGTACAATTGCCACCTACTGTATAGCTATGTGGATTCAGGCTTGAATTTCTTTCACCACCCGGAGGTGTCTGGTAAGTATAATAAAATTGGATAGCTGTTCCATTTGCAATGGCTCTGCTAAAGGTAAAATCGGGGCCGATAGAAGTAACATTGTAGCCTGCGAAACCACCAGATCCCTCTTTAATGTTAATGATGGCGTACAAACTGCCTGTAATTGGAGTTAATGGGTGCATGGTAAATGTTACAATTCCAGCGCCGTCCGTCTCTGCCCTGTACTTATAGTCTCCGCTAAATGCCTCTCCACAATAACCATCGCCGCTTGGGCCATCAACACTGATGTTAACTGTAGCCGAGGTGGTAGTCTGTAAATCATTGTCTGTGGCTTTAGCCGTTAAAGCATGAGACCCACCTAATACATTGGTTGCAGTAAAACTGTAAGGAGCTGTAAGATCTTCTCCCACTTTTATTGCATCTACAAAAAACTCAACTTTGGTTATAGAACCGCTGTTATTAGCAGTTGCAGTAGCATTTATTGGAATAGTTGCCGGTGCAGCGAAGCTTGCATTATTTGCAGGTGAAGTAATGCTTACTGTTGGAGCTGTAGTTCGATAAAAATAAATATTATCCAGGTAAACTGCGCTGCCAGCTGGCCTGCCTTCCAGTTTAAACTGACCAATATTATTTAAAGCAATAGTTGTGTATTGAGATAACGTAATATCATAACTATTCCAGCCAAATAAAGTAGGTGTTACGGTAACTTTTTGTTCACCTACACCCTCGTTGATCAAGAAAACATCAAACGAAGTGCAATCAGGTGTCCATAAATCAAGGTGCAAAGTTGTCATTGCAGCTACGTTAATCGGGCTTGAAAATTGAATACCCTGGTAATTGATGTTTGCATATTTTTTGGTGATATTACCCGCTACAGTTGTATCAGAAACCACCGTACTTTGACCCCAGTTAGGGAAGAAATCTGTTCCGGCAACATCTGTATAAGCGTTGCTAAAAACAGAGACAACATCTGCCGGAACCCTTACTGGCGGCGTTGGTGCTGCAACTGTAAGGCCTGCTGGTGCCGCTGCTGGTTTGTAGAAATACAGATTATCCCAATAAACTGTACTGCTGCCAAAAGGTGTTCCAACAAATTTAAATTGGCCAATATTATTCAGGGCAATAGTATTGTATTGAGACAAATCAATATCAAAACTATTCCAGCCTGATAAAATTGGTGTAACCGTTACTTTCTGCTCAACAGTTGCCGGACTTGTATTGATGAGGAAAACATCAAAAGCAGTACAGTCCGGAGTCCAAACATCTATGTGAAGTTTAGTCATTGCAGATGCATCAACAGCGCTTAAGAACTGTATACCCTGGTAATTGAATGATGCGTATTTTTTAGTGGCATTGCCTGCAATAGTTGTATCCGTTACAATGGTACTTTGTCCCCATCCTGGGTTAAATTCTGTTCCTGCTACATCAGTATAAGCTCCGCTAAATATAGATACTACATCAGAAGAGCTCCTTACAGGAGGAGTTGGTGCTGCAACTGTAAGTCCTGTTCCACCGCCACCGCCGCTTGGAGTTTTGTAGAAGTATACATTGTCAATAAAAAAAGTTCCTGTCTGCCCCGGATCAACAAGGAAAAGAATTTGAGATATTTTTGATTTGTTGTTTAGCGTAGCAAAGTCGGTAATAGGAATATCATAACTAACCCACACATTTTGTGTAGTTGCTTTTGTAACTGTTGCTTCTGAATTTGGTCCGGTAAAATCTACCAATCTTATCTGAAGCGATTTTCCCGCTGCCGGACATAATATATCTATATGCATAAAACCATAAACTGTGGCATCTACCGGAGCTCCAATAAATTCAACACCGGCAAAATGGAATAATTCGTATTTCTTGGTATCATTTCCAGCAATTTGCAATTCAGTATAGGAGTGGTTGCTGCTGCTCCATCCTGTTGACCATGTTTCTACCGCATTATTTATGTAGGCATTGCTAAATAAAGATTTTACATCTGCAGGAAGTCTTGTTGGTGTTGGGGCAGGGGTAGTGGGGTTTGCTTGTGGAGTTACATTTACAGTTAATACACCCGTTGCATTTACTAAACCTAACTTGGCTGTTATATTGGTGGTTCCAACAGCTAAAGCTGAGGCTATGCCTAAGGCATCAAAAGTGGCAACAGTTGTATTTGAACTTGTCCAGGTAAAATAAGGTTTTGCAGTTTGCATTTCCTGATCAACCCCGTTTACAGGATAAGTAGACCTTTGTCCGTTAGCTCCAAATGTTTGGCCTACTTCTTTTGTTTGAGTTTCTGTATTAAATGTGGCAGTTGGTGTTCCAATAATGCCACCTCCAACATTTTCAAATTGTATATCGTCAAGCCATATATTATAAGAACCTTCACCAGATCCTTCAGCAAAGTGAAACAGACCTGTTTCTGCAGTTAGTATAGAACCTACAGGTATAGGAATATAATATTTTGTCCAGGTGGCGCTTAGGGTAACTCCATTACGTTCACAGGCATATACAGTAGTATTGGCATTGTTGCCAAACCCAACGCCATCCAATCTAAAAGCAGGGTTATCATTCTTAGCCCAAAATGTTACTGCATTGTAAGCAGATAAATTCTGGCCAACAGCGGCTACCATAGCTCCACCAGTATAATTCGTTGTTACTGGTATTTTTAGAGAAGCTGTACCCGAATGCTTTTCGGTAAGGTCGATAGAGAGCGTATTTGTTGCACCACCGAATGATACAAAGGTTACTCCGGGTGCATAATCATCCGAAAAGATGCTTTGTGCTGAAGCATTAAAAGCTAATAGCACAATGCAGAGGAACAAGAGGAAATTTTTTTTCATTTTTTTAGTTTTAGAAATGGAGAATAGCAACATCTGGGGGCAAGAATCGTTATATATAAGTCTAAAACTAATTGACAATGAATACAACAAAAAATTGTATTCTATCTCATAATGCAATCGTTTTCGGAAGTAACAATAACGGTAGGTAAAAGTATTGTTTACCCGTCCACTCAGGAAATAAAGTGCTACTTCAATACTACAACATCAATAAAAAAGCATTGATTTACAGCTATAAGTACTACATCTTTACTACATCATTGTATTTATTCCTATTTTTATGAACAATAAAATTGCCTGATGAGGTTTACTTTTTTATTTTTCCTGCTTTTTCCTGTAATTGGTTATTGCCAAAACACCATTGGGCTTCCAGACGTAATAAATTATTACAAAGGAACTTATAATGCCGGCTTACAGAGCTGGGATATTAAACAAGACAAGAACGGGATTATTTATCTTGCCAACAATGAGGGCTTACTTAGTTTTGATGGCAGGTATTGGAAATTATATCCGTTACCTAATAAAACTATTGTAAGATCTATTGAAATTGGAGCTGATAACCGCATTTATGTTGGCGGGCAGGATGAACTAGGCTATTATGCACCAGCAATAAACGGAAAACTGGAGTACAATTCGCTTACCCGGCTAATACCCGAGAGCGACAAGTCTTTTGGAGATGTATGGGATATTGTATCTATTAAAAAAGATATTTTCTTTCGTACCCCCAGTAAAATTTTTAAAATCACCAATGAAGCGGTTTCTGTATACAATGCGCCAGGCGAGTGGTTGTTTATGGGAGTTTGCAATGGACGCTTATTTTCACAAGACACCAATGATGGATTACTTACTTATGAGAATAACGTTTGGGCACAATTGCCCACAGCAAATAAGTTACCGGAAAATGATCCGATAACAGCCATCTTGCCCAAACAAAAAGAAGGTATAATTATTACAACACTTAAAAGCGGTCTATTTTTACTTGCTGATAATTTGTTTTCAAAAATTAATTCTGCTGCCAGTTATATTTTTGAAAAGGAAAGAATTTATTCTGCCATTGCAATCAACGCAGAATGGATTGCCCTCGCTACCAATAATGGAGGTATTTATATAATAGATTCGAAAGGAAACCTTATTCAAAGTTTTTCTAAAAATGAAGGGCTGCAGAATAACAATGTACTTAGCATCTTCCTTGATAAACAAAGTAACCTTTGGCTTGGGCTTAATAATGGGATTGACTGTATTGCCTACAACAGTGCTATTAAACACATAACACCCTATTTGCAGGATGGCTCTGGTTACGCAGCCATTGTTCATAAAAATTACCTGTTTACAGGTACGTCTGCCGGGCTTTTTAGTGTACCACTTCAGCAAAATACAGATTTAAGTTTCAGTAAGGGGCTTTTTTCACCGGTGGCCAATACTTCAGGTCAGGTGTGGGGGCTTGCTGAAATTAATGGAAAATTATTGATGGGTCATCATGAAGGTGCATTTAATATTAATGAAAATACAGCTCAACGTATTTCAGCAGTTCCCGGATTTTGGAATTTTACTCCCATGTCTTCCGTATTTCCGTCTGCAAGAATTGTGGCGGGTAGTTATAAAGGACTCACCTTTTTAAATTACAGCAATCAATCATTTTCAATTGCTGAAAATATCCCGGCTTTTTATGAATCTTCCAGGTTTGTTGCTTTAGATAAATATGACAATATATGGGTGTCTCATCCATATCATGGTATCTATAAGATACCGGCAGCAAAGGATGGCCGGTACACAACACAGCTTTATACAAGTAAAAATGGCTTGCCTTCTACTTTAAATAACCACGTGTATAAAATTAAAAACGAGGTGGTGGTAACTACAGAAAAGGGCATTTTTCTTTACAACCAGGCAAAAGATATTTTTGAACCGTCCAACTATTATCAAAAACTATTGGGCACCCAAAGTCTTCGCTATTTAAAAGAGGATACAGAAGGGAATATCTGGTTTATTCATGAAAAAAATTTAGGAGTAGCAGATATGTCGGGTAAAAAGCCGGAAATTATTTACCTGCCGGAATTAAATAATAAATTGCTGAGCGGGTTTGAATTTATTTATCCCTTAAATGCCAATAATATTTTTGTAGGAGGGGAGAAGGGTTTTTTTCATATCAACTATGAGAAATATAAAAAAAATATGCCTGCATTGCAGGTTCAGATAAGAACGGTTAAAATATTGGATGATAAAGACAGCCTGTTATTTGGTGGTTATTTTTCGGAGGTTAATGAAAAACAAATTCAGGTAAAGGAAAAAATACCGCAGATTAACAATAACTGGAAAACAATACAGCTTGAATTTTCTTCGCCACTTTTTGGACAGCAAACCAACCTTGAGTACAGTTATATGCTACAAGGCTTTGATGAAAACTGGGCCACCTGGTCAATTAAAACAGAAAAGGAATACACCAATCTCCCACACGGAACTTATACATTTCAAATAAAAGTCCGTAATAACCTGGGCAACGAATCTGCACCGGTTTTATACAGGTTTACAATACTTCCACCCTGGTATAAAACCAAACTGGCCTATTTTTTTTACTTTCTGTTACACTGTTTAGCATTGTACCTGGTTGTTAAATGGCAAAGAAATAAATTTAAAAATCAACGGGCAAAATATGAAGAGGAGCAGAAAAAATTGCAATACCTGCATCAATTGGAAATAGATAAGGCGGCAAATGAACTGGTGAGATTGAGGAATGAAAAACTACAAGCCGAAATTGATTTTAAAAATTCAGAGCTTGCTACATCTGCCATGCACCTGGTTCAAAAAGGAGAGTTGCTTACAAAGATAAAATCTGAGTTAAATCGTTTAATGAAAGTACTTGACAATGACAAGGCAATTAATGAATTAAAGAAAATGATAAAGGTGTTAAGTGAGGATGATAAAACAGATAAAGACTGGGAACATTTTGCCCAGCATTTTGATAAGGTTCACAGAGACTTTGTAGTAGTTCTCAAAGAAAAGCATCCAACTGTTACCGGGAATGAATTAAAATTATCTGCCTATTTGAGGATGAATTTATCTACCAAAGAAATTGCCCAGTTAATGAATATTTCTGTAAGAGGTATAGAAATAAGCCGCTACAGGTTGAGGAAAAAATTAGGTATATCATCCGAAGTAAATCTGTTTGATTACCTGATAAGCCTGGCCTGATAAAAAGGCAACCATATTACCCGGATGCCGTAACAACACAAAAAGATTGGTTTGGTAGAATGCTTATTATATTGCCATACATACCTTTTAATAAGATGCAATTTAATTGGGCAACTAAACTTCTAAACCCACTAAACCAAGCTGATTTAAAATTTATGGTGCGGTGTAATTACTAAACAATTAATATAAGCTTACTCAATAATTTTTTCCTCTCTTGTCAACATGCCTGCTTCATTAATTCCTTCTATTGTAATGCGGAGTTTTTTACAATTATCGCTGTTAAAAAACGGAATAGTGATACGCCTGCGGCTTTTATCAAAAATTAAAAACGGGTTCCAGTAAAGTGTGGTACGATAATCTTTTAGATCGGGTTCCGGATCTGTTTCGTAATCCGGCATATAAAATTGTTTGATAGATGAGTAGCCTTGAATCAGCGTAAAAGGCAACCCTTTTACCTGGGAATTATCACTGCCGCCTTTTTTGGTATAAATGGCAATGGCGCCGCCAGCACCGCCACCCATGGCTCCAAAAAACGGGGGCCTGTATACCTTAATAAGAGCAACATCATTCATGTTGATATTTTGCACGGAATTGAGATCAGAATTTACTTCATTCAAAAAGATACTGGTGGCACTTCCACGCCAGGTAGCACTGCCCTGGCCAACGCTTGATATTTGTAATCCGGCTACTTTACCCTGAAGATAAGCAAGTACATTAATAGCTGATTTTGCAAAAGGGTCATCTTCGGTTGTAAAAGTGTAACCATCTCCACCACTAAAAAAACCCGAAGTGTATTCCTTCTCCATTTTCTCTTTCAACGTTTTTTGTTTTCTTACCAGCAGCACTGTTTCCAGCGTTTTTACTTTATTAAAATCATTCTGTTTCTTTTGCAGCGCAACCATACTGTTGTTTTTCAGGAGTACAGCACTATCCTGATACAGCGGCTGATAAAAGGAAGAAAGCAATGCATTTCCAGCAGGTGAAACTTTTATTAAATTGCTCAGGAACGAAAAACTTGCTGCAGTGGTGAGCACCTTGTCTTTATCATTGCTTAATGAATAATATAGCTTTGCTGTATCAAAAAAATTCAAACCTGATTCAGTAAATAAGCCTTCTTTATTGATAGGGATATTGTAAATAGTTACAGCATCGTTTTTTGTTTTAAATATCCCCGTTAAATCTTTTTGATATAATTGTGTTCTGGATAGCCCCAATACACTGCCGTTGATAGAGAGAAAATTATCCGGCTGGTTTTTTATAACCGGCCATTTTTCAGCCAACACATCTTCCCATTTAAACCTGCGCCAGCCGTTGGTCATCATTACAAGATCCAGAAATATTTTTACCGAATCATCTGTACTGGCAAAATAATAAGCAGGGTTATACACTGTTCCTTTTAAATCGTTGCTGAGTAAAAACCGGGAGTAAATACTTTCTTCGTTTTCTGTAACAGGGTTAATGCCGGCATCTGTAACCGAGATAGACAAATTGGTTAACAGGTTGTCGCCAACATCCACTTGTAAAACTGTACGGCCCCGTTTATCAAGGTTTTTTTCTACCGCATGCAAATCTGTAATGAAATAATAATTGTCATGGTTTATCAATACGATCCGCTCTGCAACCGGTATTTGATCGGCATTAAATATGGTTATTTGCAAAACGCCATTGGGCATATTTTCAGTTTCAATCGGTGCAGTTACCGTGGTTTTTTTCAACATGTTTATCCGGGCACTATATACTTCCCGCTGTTGCATTTGAGCTACCACCTGAAATGAAGTAAAACTGGCGGTTGCCTCCTCAGGCCGCTTGATAGTGTAATACAGTTTATCGCCGGAAAGAGCAACAGATAATACCGCCCCTTGTTTTTTAGAAACGGGTAGTACCGTTTCGTGTTTTAATCCATTTTTATCTTTCCAGGTAGCGGTGTATTTTTCGTCGGCTAACGGCAATAATTCAAAAGAGCCCATCCCATCATGTATTGCACCAAAGGAGCTTACTTTTTTGCCCTTGCTATCGGATACATCTCCTTTAATGATAAAAGGCTTACCCTGGTTATCATTTGCCTTGAATGCTACAACGGTTGAAATGTTTTCCACCAGGTCGCCACTTTCGGGAAAGAATTGAACATTGTATGTGATGGGTTGAGCTATTTTTTTGGATATATTTTTTGCAGGAATAATTTGTATAGGTTTGGTGTATACCAGCATAGAATCAAAATTCAGCATCCATTTGGTATAAGCTCTTAAAAACAGCCTGGAGGCCTGCATTGTATCCGGAAGGTCAAAGCTGGAGGCAGCCCCTGAATGTATGATAGGCATCATTTTCCGCTGTAGTAAACTGCCTTTGTCGTCTACAAGATCTGCATACATTGTTTTGCTGATAGCGCCCGGTAAATTGTCTGCTGCTATGTATGCCTTAAACCAAATAGTTTCACCCGCATTGTAATACAATTTATCAAATTGAACATGTATTTTTTCCTGTGGAAATTTTGTTTCCATAATTGACAGTAACGAGTCAATACGTTGTGCATGCAGCGCATTTAAATAAAGGGAAGTTAAAATAAGCAGAATGATAATGCTGGTGAACCTTTTTTTGAACATACCCGGTAGTTGATTTTTGATACGCAGACAAAGTAAGCAAATGATGCCGGATAAATCATTTTTTATCTGCTAAAATGTTGAGAAATATCAGTTTTTTGTTACAATGGTTTTTCCTGTGGAAATAACTTTTTTAATTGTTGTACCTTGTAAATAAATTTTAAAAGATGCCCCTGCCAGATCAGTTCGAATCTATTGCCTGCTTTGCAGTAATTGCGATGGTAGTTAAGGCTGGCATATTTATTAAATAACAATTAAAATTACTACTATGACACACAAAGAAGAGTTAGATGAACTGCATAAAAAATCGCTCAGCAAATTTGATGAATACCTGGAAAATAAACCTGGTAAATCAAAGGAAGAACATGAAAAAATACTGGAGCAAAAAAATGAATGGCAACTTGCGTGGAATAAATTAATGGAAACAATGTTGGTTTTGGAACGCCTGGAGATTTAGTGCAAACAATTATTTGATTTCCTTTTGTTCCTGTCAATGGTAGGCTTAAAGAGATGCGGTCTTTTTTGAAAGTATTTTAAATGGTGAGATGCTTTTGAAAGATGTATTCTCTTTTTTAGAGAGGCTGATAAAGATGGCAAATCAAAATCCATTTTCACAATCCAATACAAGGGTAAAATGGCTGCATGTAATTTGAAAATATTCAGATACATCGGGATTTTAATCTGTAGTTATTATAATCATTCTGTGTGGTTCTTCAAACGTATCATCGTTTAATTTGTAATGTTTAAAAGTTATTTGTTTATTTAACTAATTGCCTTTTTTGTGTAAAATAAACAGCAATGTTATCTCTTTCAAATAAAATGGTTACTATGCAGTGGGTGTAATAATCAGGCTCGTTATTAATCTAATAAAATTCACTCAACCAAATGTGTACCCAATAAAACTATTATTGTTACCTTGCACTTGAAAGAAGCACTTTTTTACAAAAACCTCTTAGCCAATTTCTACTTTAATTTCAGGTACAATTATTAATTTGTTCATCTAGCCATGCAATAAAATGATGCCTGTTTTAGTTAGGTATTATTTCTTTATCTATTGTAAGAATAATGCTTTGTTAATTTGGATAGAAGCTTACACTGAAGAGCGTAAAATTTTTTATAATTTACATCAGGATAAAGTAATTGTAAAGAGTAAAAAATTAATGTGTAATTATAAAAGCGAATGAGCAATAGGAACCAATTAAATGTTAGATTATTTTCAATATAAGTAAAGGATGGATGCAAAAAATGCAATCTTAGATCGTTTAACAGACAATGTATTCCTGCTGGACCTAAACCTCAATTATCAGTACCTGAATAAATCGGCAGTTGCTACCATTGGTATTGATTGCGAGCGGATAATTGGTAAACATATATTGCAAATTCTCCCTCACTTAAAAGAGAACCTGCTATACCAGGATTTTCAAAAAGCCTTACAAACACAACAGTACACCTATAACCAGCTATTTTGTAGCCACCGCCATATTTGGGTTGAACATCATATTTATCCATCTCCCGAAGGGTTATCGGTTTATGCCCGTGATATAACCGAACAAAAAATGATTGAGCAAAAAACTCAACAGAAAATTGACGAACTATCGAAAAAAGAAGAGCGGTTTAGGTACTTAGTTGAAAATGCCGGCAATATAATTTATTCCCTCACACAAGAGGGTATTTTAATTTATGTATCACCCTACTGGGCAGAAACATTGGGCTACGACGCAAATGAAATTATTGGGAAATCAATTATTGAAGAACTTGTTCACCCCGATGATATTGCCAATTGTAAGACAATTTTAGAACAAACTTTTTTAACCGGGCAAAAGCAAGGCCTCATAAAATTTCGAATTAAGCAAATAGACGGAAACTGGCGTTGGCATACCTCCAGTTTATCACCGTTGTTTGATAATTATGGAAACTTTAATTCTATTGCTGGTATATCAAGGGACATAACATCCAACTTGCTGTCTGAAAGTGCATTAAAAGAAACCGAACATTTTTTTAATGAATCTCAACTGGCTGCAAATATTGGCAGCTATAATTTAGATTTTGAAACGGGTATTTGGAAAAGTTCACGGGTATTGGATTCCATATTAGGGATAGCGGACAGCTATCCGCATACAGTGCAGGGATGGATTGATTTACTACATCCGGATTTTTCAGTAAAAATGAAAGACTACCTGGAGGAAATAGTAATTAAAAAGAAAAATTTCGATACAGAGTATAAGATTATCCGTCCTGTTGATGGTGCCGAGCGTTGGGTACACGGATCGGGTGTTACAAGGTTTGATGAAAACAATAATCCGGTTAGTTTAATTGGTATTATACAGGATATAACAAATAAAAAGCTGGCAGAAGAAGCACAACATTTTAACACCCAATTACTGGAAGCTTCTCAGCATATTAGTAAGTTGGGTGGTTGGGAAGTTAACCTATTAACCAACAAACATACCTGGACCAACGAGGTTTATCGAATTCATGATACAACACCGGAAGATTTTGATTTGAATTTGGGTATAAATTATTGTTTACCTGAATCAAAAAAGATATTATTAGCAGCAATGGAGGCAGCTAAAATTCACGGAACACCTTACGACCTTGAGCTGGAAAAAGTAACATTGACAGGACGACGCATAACCGTTCGTACTACCTGCCAGGTTACTTTACAGGGTGGAAAGTGTGTAAAGTTAACGGGCATTGTGCAGGACATTACCGAAAAAAAAGAAACAGCCGCAGATTTAAGGGAATCCCAAAATCGTATTCGTGCATTTTTTGAAGCTACTACCGACGCTGTAATTCTTGTAGATAAAAATTATGCCATATTAGATTTTAATAGTAACGCCAATCAAAATGCTTTGAAAGTCTTTGGCATCAGTATTAAAAATGGCCAGAATATGCTTGATTACACCGTACCGGCTACCAGGGATATTTTTATGCAGGATTTTAAAGAAGCGCTTAAAGGGAACCCTGTTGATAAAGAATTCAAACTAGAAATTCCGGGAAAAGAAAGCAGCTGGTTAAATTTCAGGTTCATTCCTATGTATGATGATCAACAACAGGTTATTGGCGTAAGTTTTAACTCCACTGATATTACTGATAAAAAGAATTCTATTGAAAAACTAAGGCTATCCAACGAACGTTACCAGCGGGTGGTACTTGCTACAAGCGACGCCGTTTGGGATTGGGATATTGAAACAGGAATAGTAAATAGAACAGGAAAAGGGTTTTTTAGATTATTTGGTTATAACCCGGAGCTGGCAGATGAAGACGTAGGTTTTTGGATAAAAAAAATACATCCGGATGATCTGCAAAAGGTGGAAGAACGCCGTTTGAATATTTTCAACAATACAACCGATACTTATTGGGAAGATGAATACCGTTTTAAAAATGCCTTGGAGGAATATGTGCATGTTTACGATAAAGGATACATTATAAGAGATGAAAATGGTAAGGCCATCCGTATGATTGGCGCAACACAGGATATTAGTAAATTAAAAGAAAAAGAACAAGAGTTGCAAGGCTTAAATATAACCCTGCAAAAGCAGGCACAAGACCTTGCAATCTCTAATAAAGAGCTGGAATATTTTGCCTATGTAGCATCACACGACCTACAGGAGCCTTTGCGAATGGTGTCCAGTTTTTTATCTATGCTGCAAAATAAATACACTGATGTAATTGATGAACGGGGAAAACAATATATCCGTTTTGCAGTAGATGGTGCAATTAGAATGAAACAGCTTATTCTGGACCTGTTAGAGTTTTCAAGGGTAGGCAAAACAGCTATAACAACAGAAGTAGTTGATTTAAATAACCTGGTTGAGGAAATACTTATCTTATTGGGTAAACAAATAGAAGAAAAAAAGGCCTCTATATCATGTGCACCTTTACCTGTAATAAATACTTTTAAAACGCCTGTTCGGCAGGTTTTTCAAAACCTTATCAGTAACAGTTTAAAGTACCAACAAAAAGATGTAGTACCATGCGTCACAATTTCCTTTACGGAAACAAATGATCTTTGGCAATTTGCTGTGGCAGATAATGGCATTGGTATAAGTGATAAGTATTTTGAAAAAATATTTGTATTATTTCAACGGCTGCACAACAAAGACGAGTACTCCGGAACAGGTATCGGCCTGGCAATTACCAAAAAAATTATTGAAAATATGGGTGGAGAAATTTGGGTAAATTCTGGAATGGGAAAAGGAAGCACATTTTATTTTACCATCCCAAAAAACCTGCAATAATATAAAAAGCAAATACCGAACTTACCTTTCCCTGAAACCCTCCAATATTTTATGTTTGCGAATAGTAAACTGCACAACCAGCCAGTTGATAATACTGTTTTGAAGTAACAAGCCTGCAACGCCCAGGACGCTGATAGATACTACAGCTGCCCAATATCCAATAAATTTGTTTATGACATAAAAAAGCAGCACAGGGCCAAAAGAAATCAATAAATTTTGCACCCACTGCATTGCTCCAACACCCTGAAAATTCATGCTGGCAGATTTGTTTAAATTAAGATACCTGTAATTGTAGGTTGCTGCATAAATAGTGATAAATGTATTTACGCCAACGCTATACAGGTAAGCTGCTAATTGTATGGGTAAAATTCTCCAGCTCATAAAACCATACAGACTTGCAATTAAAAGCTGTAGGGTACACACAGTTAAAAACAGGGCAAACTTAGCTTTTATGTATTGTTTCATATTGATGTTGGTAGTCATCATACCATCAAAATGACTACTCTGCCAGCTGAATAAAAACTGGCCATAATTGGAAATAAATAAACCGGTAATCAACAGGGCAAAAAGAAACAGCATGCTGTAGTTTTCTGAACGCAGGTACTGCGGATAGAAAATAAAGCCATAGAATAAAATAACGCCTGATAAAATCACCAGCGATTTAGGCCGCTTGTTTCTGAAAATTAATTTCAGGTCAAGGGCAATGATATCGCCTGTGTCACCAAATTTATTAAGGAAGGCAAAGCTTTTGCCTGTACTCAACTTGGTCTCATTAACTAATTCCTCTATGTAAAGATGGTTGCGTAGATAATTATTGTTGATATAAAATGTTACAACGGCAATTGCAATGGGCAACAGGCAAAGTATAGGATGCTGCAACAGGTAAATAAAAATGGCGGCAGAAGATTTTTCAAAAGATAACAGTTTTAAGTAGTCCAGCGCTTTAAAAGTAAATAGCAAAATCACAATGCCCAAAAGCCACCAGCTGTTGTCGGTAGATTTCCGCTTGATAAACATGGTAACAAAATGATTGTTAAACACCAACGCCAGCATGGCAGCAAAAAAGCAGATAGCTGAAATTGTTCCGTAATGGGGTGCTATTTGTACAATCGTAAACGGAATAAAAACAAACAGCGGCAAAAAATTAAACAGGTGAAACAACGAACGCACATTTAAAAACCTCAACATGCTGCTTCGTTGTATGTTTTGGCCCAGGTAGGGTTGTATGCTAAGCGAAGGCAGGTCCTGCATTTGAAAACGCACCAGCAGGCCAATTAAAAAATAATAAATAATGTATGAACAAAAAACAGCAACAGGCTCTTTGCCCGGTAAAAAATCCTGGATAAAAAATGGCAGCGCAATACCCAAAGCGGCCACCTCCAGCAGAATAAACAGGTAAAAAATCCCGAGGATCATTTGTAAAGCCAGGCTTTTGTTGGCATTGCGTGCCCTCCAAAACCCCAGCCATTGGTGATGTAAAAAATCTGTTATTTTCATTGGTAATTTATTGTGATACAATTTGTAAAAATAGAAAAGGCTCGTCAATTACCGTTAAAATAAAAAGAGCTGTCTATCAAATGAATATTATAGACAGATTCGTTTACTTATAAATACTTAGGTTTTTTTGGCTAAATTAAGCTACATTTGCAAAAAATTTAAAAATGATAAACGAAGCAGTAGCCAAATTCATCGAAGCTGGAAACCTTTCTAAAAAAACAGTGAAGATTGAATTTAAAAAAAGAAATACGATCATGGGAATATTTGTTCAGTCGAACGACTACGATGATCTTAAATCAAAAAACTTTTGGCGCATTGTAACTGAAACTCATATCAGCGAGTGGATGGAATCAAAAGACAACAGGCTGGCTAAAATTTTCAGTGGTGCAGAATTCAACAGAATTACCTTGCCTAAGCAAACGCCTGTAGTTTAATTTTTGAGGCAAATTTAAACTGGCTGTATTCAATTTGTATTTAGTTAGTTGTTTTAACACAATATGCATCAATTGAGTGGATGCAGTAGTTTGCTGGTTTTTTCATAAGCAATCAACAATTATTTAGCGTTCAACTGAACCTGTTAAAACTTTTGGGGCGGTTCAAAAAGATCAAAATAGTTTCTAATAAAAAAGCATATAATTAAAAAAGGTTCAACTATCGGTTGAACCTTTTTTAATTATAAAACTTGCAATTTTCTGCGGCACCTAAACTTCTAAACCCCTAAACTAAGTTGCCGTAAATTTTTGATGCGGATTAATTACTAAACGATTTACAATATCGCTCCTTAATTAGCCACCGCTTCCATATAACTTTCTATAGGCTCACAAGTGCAAATTAAATTTCTATCACCATAAGTATTATTTACCCTGCTGATGCTTGGCCAGAATTTATTGCCTTTTATATGAGGTAAAGGAAATGCCGCATGCTCTCTCGTATAAGGTTTTGTCCATTCGTTGCCACAAATCACCTGTTGCGTATGCGGCGCATTTTTCAAAACGTTGTCTTTCTTATCTGCTTCGCCGTTTTCAATGGCTTTTATTTCATGATAAATGCTGATCAGCGCATCACAAAAACGGTCAAGCTCTGCTTTGTCTTCACTCTCGGTTGGCTCAATCATTAAAGTGCCGGCAACAGGAAACGAAAGGGTAGGGGCATGAAATCCATAATCCATCAAACGCTTGGCAACATCTTCTGCTTCAATACCGGCGCTTGCTTTAAAAGGACGCAGATCAACAATGAATTCATGTGCTGCTGTGCCATTTTTACCACTGTACAATATTTTGTAATACTGCTCCAGTCTTACTTTCATGTAATTGGCATTTAAAATGGCATACTCGGTTGCACTCCGGATTCCATTGTAACCCAGCATTTTTATGTAGGCATAACTAATGAGTAAAATACTTGCACTGCCATAGGGAGCTGCAGACACCTGACCACCATTAGGTATTCTTTCAGTTGCCGGTAAAAACGGAACCAATTGTTTGGCCACACATATCGGCCCAACACCCGGACCACCACCGCCATGTGGTATAGCAAAAGTTTTATGCAGGTTCAGGTGACAAACATCTGCACCAATCATACCCGGACTGGTAAGGCCAACCTGTGCATTCATATTGGCACCATCCATGTAAACCTGGCCGCCGTAAGTGTGTATGGTATCGCAGATTTCCTTGATACTTTCTTCAAACACACCATGGGTTGATGGATAAGTAACCATCAACGCTGCTAAATTATTGGCATGCTCGGCTGCTTTTGTTTTTAAATCTTCCATATCAATATTACCTGCTTCATCGCATTTGGTAACTACTACCTTCATGCCCGACATTACAGCACTGGCAGGGTTGGTGCCATGTGCAGATATTGGAATTAATACAACATTGCGGTGGCTGTCTCCTCTTGAAATATGGTAGCGCCTGATAGCAAGCAGCCCGGCATATTCACCCTGAGCGCCACTGTTTGGCTGGAGGGAAGTAGCAGCAAAACCGGTAATGTTTGTTAGGTAATCTTCCAGTTCTGTAATTATCTGCTGATAACCTGCTGTTTGGCTCGCTGGTGCAAATGGATGCAGTTTGCTAAATTCCGGCCAGCTAACAGGTATCAATTCACTGGCAGCATTCAGCTTCATGGTGCAGCTGCCAAGGCTAATCATCGATATATTTAAACTTAAATCCTTGTTCTCTAAAAATTTAATGTACCGCATCATCTGGCTTTCGCTGCGATGGGTATTAAAAACGGGATGCTGCAAAAAAGCAGTAGCTCTTGATAAGCCGAAAGGAATATTTAAAAGGACTTCATCACAATCAAAAGTAGCCGAGATGGTATCACTGTGAACAGATTCAGCGAAAACGCCCAATATATCCAGAACATGCTGCCGTGTGGTGGTTTCATCCACCGAAATACCTATGTGTTTTTCATTAATCCTGTTAAAATTCATTTGCTTAATTGCTGCCAGTTTGATAATACTGTCAGCATTGGGCACTACCACTTTTATGGTATCAAAATAATATTCATTTACATTGGTAAAGCCAAGTTTTTCTAATTCGTTACTCAAGGTAAGTGCAAGCAGGCTCGTTCTTTTTGCAATAGTTGTCAAACCATCCGGTCCGTGATAAACGGCATACATCGCAGCCATATTACTCAATAGTGCCTGCGCCGTACAAATGTTGCTGGTAGCCTTTTCCCGGCGAATGTGCTGTTCCCTTGTTTGCAGGGCCATCCGCAGGCAACGGTTGCCTTGTGCATCAATCGTTACACCAATTATTCTCCCCGGTATTGTTCTTTTAAATTCATCTTTTGTTGCAAAAAAAGCGGCGTGCGGACCGCCAAAACCCATGGGTACACCAAGGCGTTGTGTGGAGCCAATGGCAACATCAGCACCCAATTCCCCCGGAGGTGTAAGCAAGGTAAGCGCCAGCAAATCGGTAGCCATTACTACCAACGCATTGCATTGGTGTGCCTTTTCAATAAATTCACGGTAATCTGCAACCAACCCGTCACTATCCGGATATTGTATGATGGCGCCAAAATAAGTTTCATCTAAAACGGCTGTTTGATAATTACCAAAAACCAGTTCAATGCCAATGGGTGCTGCCCTTGTAATCAGTACATCTTTGGTTTGAATAAATAATTTTTCATCCACAAAAAATTGCGGAGCGGTAATATGGTCGTGGTCTTTGTTTTTGTGGTTGAACAACATGGCCATCGCCTCAGCAGCAGCAGTTGCTTCATCCAGTAAACTTGCGTTCGCAATGGGCAAAGCCGTAAGGTCACTCACCATGGTTTGAAAGTTGAGCAAACTTTCCAAACGGCCCTGCGAAATCTCCGCCTGGTAAGGTGTGTATTGAGTGTACCAGCCCGGGTTTTCAAAAACGTTGCGTAAAATTACACTAGGCGTAATAGTATCGTAATAACCCTGACCAATATAACTTTTAAAAACCCTATTTTTTGCAGCCACTTTTTTCAGCTCATTCAGGTACTCATATTCACTAATCGCAGCCGGCACTTTCAGGTCGGTTTTTATCCGGATGCTGTCTGGTATTGTCAGGCTAATCAATTCTTCAATGCTGCTAACGTCAATGGCAGCAAGCATCTCTTTAGTTTCCTGTTTATCCGGCCCAATATGCCTGCCTGCAAATTCATTCTGTTGTTGTTCAAAAAAATTCATGTTTTTTTATTTTATGTTATCGGCTTTTAATCTTTATTCAAATTCATAGGCGTCGCACTCTTCTGCTTTATATCAATATTGAACTTTATCCACAATATAGGTCTGGTTCAATTTCTCCCTGGTATATGAAACAGTACTTTTTCTCATCCCCAAACCATTTCATCTAAATTCGGTCAAGAATATGCATAGTGCCCGCTTCTCCAAACGCCTGCCTTCCTCCTCCCCTGCGGGGAGGCCGGGAGGGGCCCCAAAATTACATCAACACAACAAGTTATGCTGCTATAATGTTCGTTACTTTGCAGCTGTGGAAAAAAGGATGTTAAAATGAGCATAAACTATTAAACACATCCCTATAAATAGTGAATATTATGAGCGATGAATTGTTAAGGGCCTGGGAAAAAAAATCAGGCGACCGTCAAAAACTATATAAAAATTACCTGCACCGGGCCGATAAAAATACGGTGCTGAAAGCCATACCTGCATTGCACGAAGAAGCATTCAGTAAAATTGATTGCCTCCAATGCGGTAACTGCTGCAAAGGCTATTCGCCCCGCTTTAAAACACCGGACATTAAACGAATTGCCAAACATTTAAAAATGAAAGACGGCGACCTTATCAATGATTACCTTAGGGTAGACAGTGAGGGGGATTACGTAATGAGAGAAACACCCTGCTCATTTTTGGGCGCCGATAATTATTGCAGCATCTACGAAGTGCGCCCATCCGACTGCGAACGTTTTCCCTACACCAACGAAGATGTATTGCTTAAAAGGCAACCACTAACCCTAAAGAACTCCAGCTTTTGCCCGGCAGTGTATTATGTACTTGAAAAGTTGATGGAGATGGGGAAATAGTATTTTATTGTTCAACAAAAGCAGTATCTCTATCACAAAGTGAGTTCCGCATACGCAGCAGCAATGGGTCTTTCAATGCCATCACCTTTCCATTGTTCCGGTGCGCCTGGTATGCTGGTAGATTTTAATATTTCATTCTTGGATTTACCAGCTTTGATGGAAGCTTCTACAAATTGTAAGGTCTTTCCCAAATAATCGCCGAACAATTTCAGGTCTTTCCGGCCAACAATAATATCATAGCCTGTTGCAGCATGTCCGCATACAAATTTTGTTTTTCGATTAAAGGTTTCGTGTGCCTTATCCAAAACAGTAATCCAGTTGCTCATATTTGCTCCTGCACTTTTATCTACAAATGGATGGCGACGGTTAAACATTAAATCTCCCAAATGAACAATATTGGCTTTTTTAAATTGCACTAAACTGTCTCCATTGGTATGGCCTGCACCAAAATAATGCAGGCAAATTTCCTCATCGCCAATAGTCTCACACCGGATAGTCGAAAATGTTTGATCAGGAAATAATTGCTGCCCCTCATTCTTCTTTTCCTTTGCTACTTTTTCCTGGTTAAATTTTGAGTTTTCATGCGCCAGCACATGCTTTACCAATCCTTTAAAAGAAACATTACCAGCAGTATGATCGCCATGATGGTGCGTATTAATCAATAGCCGGAATGGTTGGTCGCTTTTCTTTTTTAATTCATCTATCAAATGCTGCGATGTTTCAGGAAACTGTGCATCAACCACCACGATGCCTTCTTTAGAAAGCATAAAAAGAATGGTTCCACCTTTTTCAGTAAACACACCAATATTATCTGTCAGCATTTTTATGGTCCAGGTAGCATCTGCAAGGAATTGCCCCATGGTTTTGTTACTGAATACTGCCAAAACAGCTAAAACTACACTGCTGTTTTTAATGAAAAGTCTACGCTGCATAAATTTGATTTAGAAAGAAAAATTACAGATAAATATTGAATTAAAAAGAATTGCGGCCTTCATGGCTGCTTTTAAAATCCGGTAGCTATCGGATGCTGCTCTATATTTAAATACAAAAAAAATGCAAATCGCTGTTAAGGTCGTCATCCGTCGAATTAGCAAAAAAAACGTCTAAACGCCTAAGCGGCAAAAAAGCAACTGGCAGAGGCTGCGACATCCGATGGCTATCGAATGTAAAGTGCGCCCGAATTTGCAGGGTGCAAAAGTCTCCCCTGCGGGGAGATTTAGAGGGGTTCTAGTACTCCAGTTTTTTCAACGAAGGTGCCTTAAACCAAGTAGCTATAACCACCGCAATCGTCATGCATCCACCAAATACCACTGATGGAACAACGCCCATTAATTTAGCAGCCACCCCACTTTCAAACTGCCCGATTTCATTCGACGAATTAATAAACATAGAGTTTACACTCATAACCCTGCCTCTTAATGCATCAGGGGTTTTTAGTTGCAGGATATTACTTCTTACAACCACACTTACACCATCCAAAACACCACCTGCAAGCAGGGCTACAAACGAAAGCCAGTACATTTTGGATATACCAAAAATGATGATACAAACACCAAAGCCTGAAACAGCAAAAATAAGTTTCAACCCTTGCTTTCTTTTCATTGGTGATACCGTTAAACCTATTACCATAATAATGGAACCAATATCCGAGGCGGCATTCAGCCAGCCAAAGCCAATGGGCCCAACATGCAAAATATCTTTGGCGTACACCGGCACCAGCGCCACTGCCCCGCCAAATAATACTGCAAACAAATCAAGCGACAAAGCTGCCAGTAATTCTTTTGTTTTAAAAACATATTTCAACCCTTCACTTACGGCTTCCATCGTTTTCATTTCTGATGAAATGCCGGGCGGCTTTGGTTTAAGTTTGGAAAGTAACAACAGGCCTGTAAAAATTAAAGAAACTATCACAATGAAAGTGCCGGTAATGTGCAGCCAGGCAATTAAAAAACCAGCAATGGCATGCCCGGTAATACTTGCAATTAGCCAGCTGGTTGAACTTAGTTGCGATGCTGTAATTAATAAGTTTCTTGGCACTAAAGAGGCTATCATAGCCCCAAATGCCGGCCCTGAAAAAGAACGAATAATACCAGTACAAAAAATTACACAATAGATGCTGATAATAATAAGCTTGGTGCCAAATGCTTGTTGAAACCAATGAGTAGAAGTGCCTAAAAGAAAAATAGAACAAATTCCAAAAAGAAAAACTCCCCTGAGGAGCAATTTCCTTTTTTCTGTTTTATCAACTACATAACCAGAATACAAAGAAAGACTTACGGCAGGTATGGCTTCTGCAAGACCAATCATGCCAATGTAAAATGCATCTCCCGTTAATTCATACATCCACCAGGCCACCAGGGTTCCCATCATACGCAGGCCCATAATAAAGGTAAAACGCCCCAATATAAAATTCCTGAATTCTTCTATTTTTAAAACGGTAATGATAGGTGTATCCAACAGTTGTTTTTATTTGAAGGTAAAGGTAAATAAATCGGCTTCCATTATTTGTTAAGGCAACGAAATGAAATGTTGGCCATCTTCGTACTCTTTATCTAATGCATCTATAATGGTATTAAGATGTGCCGGGTTATCTAAAAAATCGGCATTGGAAGTATCAACAAAAAGTGTTTTAATATGGTGTTGCTTTATGTATTGTGTATAGGTTTCCTGCAGGGTAAAAAGATAGTCGTTTGCAATACCCTGTTCATATTGCCGGTTTCTTTTTTTGATGTTTTCCTTTAATTTACTAACCGGGCTGTGCAGGTAAATTAAAATATCGGGTTGCAAAATTTGTGGGTTAATTATATCAAATAATTTTTGATACAGACGAAACTCTTCCACAGGTAAATTTACTTTGGCAAACAATAAGCATTTGGTAAAAAGATAATCCGACACTGTAATGTTTTGAAACAGGTCTTTTGTTTGCAGCAAATCTTTCAATTGTTTGTAGCGCTCAGCCATAAAAAAAAGTTCCAGCGGAAATGCATACTGTTCGGGACTTTCGTAAAATTTGGGCAAAAACGGGTTATCAGCAAATTGCTCCAATATCAGCCTTGCATTAAAATGTTTGCTTAATAAATGTGCCAGCGTGGTTTTACCAGCACCGATATTTCCTTCTATTGTTACAAAACTATACTTCATAATTACAAATCGAAAATAAGAGGAAACAACAGCAAGACAATTAAAACTTTTTCACATTCAGTCGGTCCGGGCATATTTTAAGCAGTTCATGAATGGATAGCCCCAAAACAGGATGATGAAGATTAGGAGCCAATTCATTCAATGGTATCAATACAAAGCGCCTGTTTTGTATTTCAGGATGCGGCAGCGTTAGCGTTGGTTCATCAACTACAACCTTGTTGAAAAATAAGATATCAATGTCGATAATACGGGGTGCATTTTTTAATGTACGTACCCGGCCCATTTCTTTTTCAATCACAAGGATGGTTTGCATGGTTTCTACGGGAGTTAAAGCAGTTTCCGCCAATATTACCTGGTTTAAAAAATCTGGTTGCCGGGTATCCCCCCATGCAGCCGTGCTGTAAAGCTTTGATTGCCTTATTACATTGCCAATTTTTTGTTCAATATTTTTTATCGCAACAGAAAGTTGTAACTGGCTATTGCCAATATTACTGCCAAGCAGGAGGTAAGTTTTATTCATCAGATAGAGAAAAGTCTTTTATCGGGCCAAAAAGAAATTGATTGTTGTATTTTAATTTTTTTAAAATCTGTATGCAGTGGGTTAGCCAAAAAATTATGTTCTTCTTTAATAATGGCAGATGGCACTTTCAACAAAGGTGTATTGTTTTGTTTAATAAATTCATCTCCTATAAATCTTGTGTAGGCCACATCTTCCTGCCAGTTATCTTTTAATTTCACCAGTTTTATTTCTGTTGTGGGTATTGCGTCGGGTAACTGAATATAAACCAGGTCCAACGCAATATTGTAATCATTAAAATGGGTATTTACCAGCATCTCCAGCACTGCCAGCGAGATATGTTCTGCCGTATACAACATAGACACACCAACCGAATTCCAACGGGCGCCATACAGTTTTGCACCTGTTCCACTAATGTCATCGCTGTACCTGGTATTACTAATTCTATATGCTATCATGCAAATAACCCCTGTTGAATTCTTGCCAATTGAGTTAATACTTTTTGAATTCCATCGTAGGTGGTGAGGGAGTTGAACGACAAATTGCCTTCCAGCATATAGGGCTCCCGTTTTATCCAACTGTAAAATTTTTCAACATCACCAAAAGTATTTTTACCTTCTTTTAAAACTTTATCTATTTGCACAGCTCTTTCCGCATTAATGGGGGCAAAGCTTCCATTGTTTTTAGCGTACCGCTGTAATGTTCTTTCGCTTACATGCAGCAAGGCTGCCCATTCTGCCTGGGAGAAGGGGGCATTTGCCGCAATTTTTTTAAATTCATCGAAGGTGAAATCGTTTAAGGATGGAATAACTTTTACAGAACTGCTATAAACCGCCATTGGCTCTTCTACTTTGCTACTATTTTGTTGCTGTTTTTTGTAAACAGGTGTGTTTTGAAGTATTGCTTTCTTTTTCATAATCCGTCATTTGTCAACAAAAATACGACACTTGTCGCATATTTCAAAATTTTATTCAATTATTTCCGATAGTTTTACGCATTAATTTTAAAGTAAATGAAGCAATATAGTCAGGTAACAGCAATGTTGGCCATTACCCGTGCAAGTTTAAAGTCAATTTTCAGGAGCCCCTCTGCAGTTATTTTTAGTTTTGTTTTTCCCTTTGTGTTTATCCTCGTTTTTGGTTTTATCGGAGGAAATGGCGGAGCACCGGTTTTCAAAATTGCATTGGATAAAAATTGTGATACCACCAATGCGCTCTACGATTCCATTAAAACCAGCAAAAGGATAAAGATTGTACAATTTGACTCTGACAAAGAATTAAAGAGGAGTTTGGAAAAAGGAAAGTTGACAGCTATCCTAAACATTCAAAAGAATACAGATTCGTTTCCGCCCTATGTGTACAATATTAAAAGTACTACTGCCAGTAACGATAAATGGCCGCAACTGATGCCTGTACTGAATAATCTTGTAAATGCCATCAGCAATCAACAATATAACAACCGGCCGGTTTATGCCATCGATAAATTTAATTATTTAAAAGATATTGAAACTATCAGGGAATACCGCACCATCGATTTTATTCTACCAGGGCAATTGGGCTTCTCTTTATTAAGCTCCGGTGTATTTGGAGTAGCATTTATGTTTTTTAACTTACGCAGCACATTGGTATTAAAACGTTTTTTTGCAACACCTATAAGCCGTACTCATATTATTTTAGGCGAAGGTTTAGCAAGGGTCATTTTTCAAATGATCACAGCAATTGTTATCATCTTAGCCGGTTATTTCTTCTTTCAGTTTACATTGATAAATGGGGTTCAAACCTTACTCGAAATGCTTGTGCTGAGTTTTATTGGCCTTATTATTTTTATGGGGCTTGGGTTTATTGTAAGCGGTGTTGCAACAAGTGACAGTACGATTCCACCATTTGCCAACCTGCTAACCTTGCCACAGTTTTTATTAGGCGGTACTTTCTTTTCTGTGGAAGCGTTTCCAAAATGGTTGCAACCTATCTCTAAAATATTACCGCTCACTCATTTAAATACTGCCATGAGGGCTGTTGCTTTTGAAGGGCAGAGTTTGTGGGAAGTAAGAGATGAAATTGGCATAATGTTACTTTGGGGTGTAGTGGTTTATGCTGTTGCTGTAAAAGTTTTTAAATGGGAATAATTTAATTATATGCGTTTTATAAAAGCTTTCCTGGTGGGGGTTTCAGGCCTGTTCATCGTAGTTACTTTATTTTCTTTACTGATACCATCAAAGGTGCAGGTAGTAAGAACTGTACTCATCAACAGCACATCTTCTTTAAAAGTGGCGGAGCAGGTTAGTGATTTTAATAAATGGAAAAACTGGCATCCAATATTTGCTGCTGATAGTGCTGCAATTACAGTAACGGACAATGCGGCAGTTTATAAAATTTTGCATCGGGCAAAGCAATTATCTATAACAAAACAATTTGCTGATACAGCAGTTGTAAAATTTCTGCTTCAATCAAAAGGCGAAAATGACCTGGCAAATGAAATTCATTTTACAGCGTTACCTGCACAGGATGTTGTGCAGGTTTCCTGGGTTGCTACCACCCATTTACATTGGTATCCATGGGAAAAATTTTATGCCATCTTCATTGATAAATTAACCGGGCCGGGTTACGAGCAGGCACTCAATGGATTAAAAGATTACCTTGAAAAGAGCCATAGTTAACAATTTTTCTTTTTCTTTTTTATGCAATGCAACTGTTTGTTAAAGCCGGTTGTCAATCTTGTGTAACTTATTCAATGGATTATAAGCAACTGGTAAAAGACTGCATTAAAAATAAACCCATTGCCCAGCAACAATTGTACAACCATTTTGCTCCGGTAATGCTCGGGCTATGCTATCGGTATACCAAATCGGTAAAGGATGCAGAAGATGTTTTGCAGGATGGGTTTATTAAAGTTTTTATTCATTTAGATAGATACAGGGCCGACGGTGAACTGGGAGCCTGGATAAGACGGATAATGGTTACCACTGCATTAAATTATCTGAAAAAAAACAGTCGGTATAGAACGGGCATGGTATTTACAGAAACGCCCCTTCATCCGGTATCGGACGAAAATCCTGAGCTTCAGTTAAACTGTAAACAATTGGGTGACCTCATCCGACAGTTACCCACAGGTTATCAAACCATTTTTAACTTATATGCTGTTGAAGGTTATACCCATGTAGAAATAGGACAGCTGCTGGGCATTAGTGAAGGCACTTCTAAATCCCAATATGCAAGAGCAAGGTATTTGTTGATAGAGTGGATTGGAAATTATTCATCATCTCCAAAAAAGGACATGTATGCAGGAAAATGAATTTGAAAAACAGGTACAGCAATCGATGGAGGGGCTTCAGCTAAAACCTTCTGATGATGTATGGCAAAATGTGGCTACAGCTATATCGCAGAAAAAACGGAAAAAAAGCTTTTTTTGGATTTTCAGCAGCTTATTTTTTTTGTTGATTGCCGGAATATTGGGCTGGAATTATTTTATGAATGAACAAGTGAAAAATATAGCTGCGGTTAAGCATGTCGACACATCAAATCATTCAAAAATTGATGCTGCTCTTATACAATCTGCAAAACCAATTATTGCCAATGTAACAGATAGTACTTTTGCAAACAGCCCTGTGGTTGACAATAATAAAATAGGTAATAGCAATGGTTTACTAAGTACTTCTCATTCAAAATCTCTATTACTGGTAAACTCAAAAAGCGTTCAGAAGTCGCAGGAATATGCCACTGCAGTTAATAAAAATGTTGAGGAACAACCAAATTACCGAAGCAGGAAAGTGACGGGAAGTAGTAAAGGCAAAAAATATATTCAAATCAGTAATATAGCTGTTGATTCCCTTGACGATAATTTAAACATAATGGGTTTGGCAGCAATTCCGGTAATTGAGCCAGGCGGGAATTTTTACCAAAAACCACCTTTGCAGGAAGTTGGTATCTCAACTGAAGTTTTTGCAGATGTTCCCAGAATCGCTGCTCAACTAATTGCTGTTTCTGCTACAGAAAAAGGTACCCCACCAGGCATCCATGATAAAAGCAAAGAAATTATTTGGGGTATATCATTCGCACTAGGCAGGGGTGCAACAGGCGAAAGCTATTTGGGTAAAGTTGCCGACCGCAGTTATTATGATTATGCTCAATCTCTAAATAATTCTACCGGGTCGGGTTCTGCCTATTCTAATTTTAAACCTTCACTCGTGCAGCCGGGGTTAAGTTTTCAAATTGGGGTTAATGCCTCAAAAAATATATCCAGGCGTAGTTCTCTTGGGGTTGGCTTGCAGTATTTGCAAATTAGCACAAGGATTAAAACGTTAATCCCGGTTTTAAATGAACAAGGCGTAAGAATACCAGGAAATGACGGTACGAATAATTATACAAACCGTAATCATTTTTTACAAATGGGTGTTGATTTTTCAACACAGCTTACAACTCTTAAAAAGCACGACTTGTTTTTTAATACAGGATTATCTGTAGCGCAATTGATAAAAACCAATTCACCACAGTTTAATAATACTACAGGTCAATATTTTGTTGACAATACTTTTTTTAATAAGACTGTTGCCGGGTTTTCTGCTGGTATTGATATTAATATTTCCAAAAGTGCAACAGCACCTTTATTGTTAGGGCCATCATTCTATTATAGTCTTACACCAATGGCCAGCAAAGGATTGTACATAAATAGCCGGTATAGCTTTTTAGGTATACGGCTGCTGAAAAAGTTTGGTAAAAAATAATTTTAGACAATACAACCCATTGGCTTATTCTGTTGTCAGATGTATAATAACACTATGTTCACAAAAAATATTTTACATGAAAAAAGTTATATTGCTTTGCTCCATACTTGCATTTAGTTCAATACTCTTTTTGCAAGGTTGCATAAAAGATACCTGCAATCACACCCAGTCATACACCTGGTTTGTTCCAGTATATAAAACTATAAAGGAGGTTAGGGATAATATTAAAAGTAGTGCCGCCAGGCAGATAAAGGCGCCGGGTAAATTATTTATAATCGGCAATTATATTTTTCTGAATGAAATGAACAGGGGTATACATATAATTGATAACAGCAACCCTGCAATGCCCGTTAACAAGGTTTTTATCGATATGCCGGGTAATGTGGATATTGCCGTAAAAGGTAAATATTTATATGCTGATTTATACTCCGATCTGGTAGTGCTTGATATTTCCGATCCTTTGAATGTTGCAAAAGTAAAAATTGCTGAAAATGTTTTTCCAGAGAGAAATTATGGCATTGTAACCGATAGCAGTAAAGTGGTTTATGATTGGGTAAGGCACGATACCACCATAAACAATGATTGTGGTGCCAATATTGTTTCACAATTTGATGGCAGAGCCGTGTTTATGCTATCTTCCGAAGTAAGATCAAATAGTTTTGCCGGAGGCACTCCAACAGGCATTGCTGGTTCTATGGCAAGGTTTTCACTCATAAATAATATTTTGTACACCGTAGGCAATGCCAGCCTTAGTGTAGTTGACATTACCAATCCGCAAAATCCTGTATTATCCAATACAGTCAATCTAAACTGGGGTATAGAAACGATTTATCCTTTTAAAGACAGGCTGTTTATTGGTGGTAATGCGGGTATGTATATTTTTAGTATTGCCAATCCTGCAAGCCCTGCACCACTTGGAACATTTTCGCATGCCCGGGTTTGTGATCCAGTAATTGCAGATGATAAATATGCTTTTGTTACGTTGAGAAATGGAACTGCCTGTGCAGGGTTTATAAATGAACTGAATGTAGTTGATGTCACCAACTTATCTGCTCCAGTACTCGTTAAAAAATATGACTTAACAAATCCTCATGGTTTATCAAAAGATGGCAACCTGCTATTTATTTGTGATGGTGCTGCCGGTTTTAAAATATTCACAGCATCCGATGTAAACAACATTCAATTAAAAAAACAATTTTCCGGATTGGAAACTTACGATGTAATTGCATACAATGGCCTGGCAATAGTTATTGCACAAGATGGGTTGTATCAATATGATTACAGCAATAGTAATAATATCCGGCAGATAAGTAAAATCTCTATTAATCAATAAGGTTTACCAATGTTTAAATATATTTCCTCTACCATATTTATAAGTGGGATGGTGCTGTTGACCAACGCTCAACCTGCCGTAAATAAGAAATCGTCCCTTACATTCCGCTCCAATGTTGCAGCGGGTATTTTGGAAGGACAGTCTGATAAAACCACTGCCCAGTTACAACTCGTAAACGGCGTGCAGAAAAATACCTGGTTTACCGGAATCGGCGTTGGTATTGATTATTATGGAGGTAAAAGAAGTGTTCCGTTATTTGCGGCGATTGAACGGGATTTGCGAAAAAATAAAAAAACTCCCTTTGTTTATGTTAACGGGGGCTACAATTTTAGCTGGTTAAGAGAAAATGAAAAACGATTCTTTCAGGGAACAGGATATTTACAAACCGGCGGTTTATTTTACGAACTTGGATTGGGCTATAAATTTGTATTGAAGAATAAAATGTACCTGGGCTTTTCTGCCGGATACTCCGAAAAAAGACAGGGTGAAAAAATTTCCTCTCCGCAATTTTGTACTTTTTGTTTCCCGTTACCTGTGCCTGCAGTAGATGAATTTAACTATACTTTTAAAAGAATCAGTCTTAAAATGAATTGTTGGTTTTAATAAAATGCAGGTTGCGTTTTATTCCTGCAAACTTGCTCCGCTTAAGCGGTGATTGTTTAAAAATTTCTTTAAAGCTTTCTTCCGTTAATTCTTCCCATTGGTTAAAAGAAAAATTAAGTATGGCCGGTATCGGTGTAAAAGCTTCTTCTTTTGTTCCCTTCGAAAACCTGTTCCAGGGGCATACATCCTGGCACACATCACATCCAAACATCCAGTTGTCAAATTTCCCTTTCATGCTTTCAGGTATTAAGGCCTCTTTTAATTCAATAGTAAAATACGAAATACATTTACTGCCATCAATTACTTTGTCAGGCAGTATGGCATCAGTGGGGCAACTGTCGATACATTTGGTACAAGTGCCACAAAAATCTTTTGCAATAGGTGAATCATATTCCAGTTCCAGATCGGTAATAAGTGTTGCAATAAAAAAAAAGGAGCCTTGTTGTTTATTGATGACGTTGCCATTTTTACCAACCCAGCCCAAACCGCTTTTTACCGCCCAGGCTCTTTCCAGTACAGGAGCACTATCCACAAAGCCACGGCCATTTACTTCTCCGATTGTTTCCTTCATAAGCCGGATTAGTTCTTTCATCTTATCCCTTATTACTTCATGATAATCTTTACCATAGGCGTATTTAGCAATTTTGGGAGTTTCTGAAAGCTGTTGCTTTTCAGGAAAATAATTAAGCAATAAGGTAATTACCGATTTTGCACCCGGCACCAGTTTGGTTGGGTCAATACGCATGTCGAAATGATTTTCCATATATTGCATATTTCCATGCATACCCTTTGCCAGCCATTGTTCCAGTCGTTTGGCATCATCGGAGAGCAATGCTGCTTTGGCAATGCCGCAATAGCTAAAACCGAGCCTTTCGGCCAGTGATTTTATTAAATGGCTCTGTTGCCGGTGGCTTGTATGTAACAAGGTGTTTTATTTATTAATGTCTTTTTATCAAGTTTGGTTACATCGTCAATTGGGCGAAGTGTATCTTTTTAATTGGTTAAAATTACTTACTATCATGCCATATTTAATTGAATAAATTTTTCCTTTGGCCTCACCTGCAACTTTTTTGATAAAAAGTATCTGGATAACACTTTTTTGTAATGTATATACCCACTTTAGGGTATTTTTTTTTACCATATGGTTGATTACATTTGACGACAATGTAAAAAGCGGTTATTTATAACTGTCAGTAGTTGTTTTAATATTCTTTTTGTTGATGTGTTTAAAAAATAAATCTTCAAGCTGTAAATTGAAAAATCAACCGATTGATAGTTGATAAGCAGAAGATAATATCAACTGATCCGTAATATTCGTAATATGCATTGCATTTAAAAAACTTTAATCACAACCTAATAAGCATATCTAAAACCCCTGTATGATTCTATCAAAGTACTTCGCTGCAATGTGCCTGGTTTTTTTATTCAGTCATGCTACGGCACAAGAAAAACTCCCCATCAAATTCGGAAAAGTATCTCTGGCTGATTTTGACGTAAAATCACCTTTAATTGACTCCAATACCAATGCGGTGGTGGTGGCAGATGTTGGCAAATCAGAATTTATCGCCAATACTTCCGATCTCTCTTTCTCCCTCATTTTTTCAACGAAGAAGCGGATAAAAATTTTCAATAAAAAGGGATTCAATGTGGCAACTATTACAATTCCGTTATACGTAAGCGAAAGTGGAAAAGAAGAAAAATTAGAAGGACTTAAAGCTTATACTTACAATGTAGAAAATGGAAAGGTAATAGAAACAAGTATTGACAAGGCTGACGTTTTTTCAGAAAAGCATAATAAATATTATGTCTATAAAAAGTTTACTTTCCCTGCTTTAAAAGAGGGAAGTATAATTGAATACTCCTACCAGGTAAAATCCGATTTTATTCGAAATTTACAGCCTTGGGAATTTCAAGGTGATTACCCGGTATTGTGGAGCCAGTATGAAGCTAATATACCGGAGTTTTTTAAGTATGTTATTTTATCACAAGGCTATCATCCATTCTTTATTAATAAAACAGATAAATCAAGGGTAAATTTTATTTTTACAGAACATGTAGACAGGGCGGGAGGTACTTTTGATCCACAGGTTAAATCCGGTATTCAAAATATTAATGTTCCCGGAGATGTTGATCAGCATAATTGGATAATGAAAGATGTACCTGCTCTTAAACCGGAACCTTTTACCACTACCTATCGCAACGCAATTGCTAAAATTGAGTTTCAGTTAAATGAAATTCAATACCCAGGCCAGGCTTCTACCTTTTACCTTGAAACCTGGAACAAAGTTAGCAGTGATTTATGGAAGGAGGAAAATTTTGGGCTGCCCATCAACCGGCCCAATAACTGGCTGGATAATGAAGTACAAAATATTATAAAAGGCGCAGCTACAGACTATGAAAAAGCCCAGAAGGTGTATGCCTATGTACAGCATAATTTTACCTGTAATGGACAGGACCAGATGTTTATTACTGATGGAATAAAAGATGTGTTTAAAAATAAAACAGGCTCAGTAGCTGATATTAATATGCTGCTGATTGCGATGCTTCGCAATATAAAGATTGATGCGGAACCTGTAATATTGAGTACCCGGAGTCATGGCTATACCCATGAAATATATCCCCTGATGGACAGGTTTAATTATGTAATTGCCCATGTGATTTTTGACAATATTGCTTTTTACCTTGATGCGACAGAACCAAGGCTTGCATTTGGAAAACTGCCTGCAGAAGTTTACAATGGGCATGCAAGATTAATTAAGAAAGAGAATGCAGTGGCAGTTTACCTGGAGACAGATTCCCTCAAGGAAAAGAGTTTTACAAATGTTATGTTTTTTAATATGGACAAGGGTGGTATTGAAGGGACCATGAACCATTCACCCGGATTTTTTGAATCACTGGATATAAGAGATGAGATGGCCAAAACAACCACAGCTGAGATGGTAAAAGAAATACAGAAGAATTATTCTGAAGATATCAGGATATCTAGCCTTGCAATTGATTCTCTAAAAATGCTGGATCAGCCGCTGGCAGTTAAATATGATATTACATTAAAATCATTTGAAGATGCTGACATTGTTTACTTTAACCCCATGCTGGGCGAGGCAATCAAAAAAAATCCTTTTGCTGCTGCCCAACGATTTTACCCGGTGGAAATGCCTTATACCAAAGATGATATTTACACCCTTAACATGGAGATTCCCAAAGGATATAAAGTAGATGAATTACCAAAGTCGGTGCGATTTAATTTAAATGAAAATGAGGGTCTGTTTGAATATATAATTTCCAACGATGGAGAAAATATACAAATGAGATGCAGGCTGGTGTTGCGTAAGGCCAATTTTGTAAATGAAGATTACGAATCGCTCCGTGAGTTTTATAGTTTTATTGTAAAAAAGGAAGCAGAACAAATAGTATTTAAGAAGATAAAATAGGTACATAACAAATCACATATGAGTAACACGAAAACTAATTTATTATGCCTTCTTTTTTTATTAATGTTCCTACTGGTTTTTAAGTTGGAAAATATTTACGGACAGCAAAAAGTACCTATTAATTTTGGCAAGGTTAAAGCGGAAGATTTCAATATTCACTCCCCGGTAATTGATTCCAATACCAATGCGGTAGTTATAGCAGATGTGGGTAAATCAGAATTTATAGCCAATACAACAAACCTTACTTTTTCTTTAATATTCTCGCTAAAGAAAAGAATAAAAATTATTAATAAAAAAGGTTTCGAAGCAGCCACCGTTACAATACCCCTGTATATAAGCACTTCATCTGGTAAGGCAGAAAAATTGGAGGGATTAAAAGCATTTACTTATAATGTTGAAAATGGCAAAGTAGTAGAAACAAGTGTTGGAAAGAGTGAAATATTTACTGAAAAACGTGATAAAAACTGGGAGTATAAAAAATTCACATTCCCTGCACTAAAAGAAGGCAGTATTATAGAATATTCTTACCAGGTGAAATCCGATTTCTTTTTCAATTTCCAAACATGGAATTTCCAGGGCGAGTATCCTGTGTTGTGGAGCCAGTATGAAGCCAATATTCCGGAGTTTTTTAAGTATGTTATTTTATCGCAGGGCTATCACCCGTTTTTTATAAATAATGTAGAAAAGTCACGTGTAAATTTTACTTTTACCGAACATGTTGCTAGAGGCATTGGTTTTTCACAGCAAGCTAATAATTCTGGTACTCAAACCTTTAGTATTCCTGGTGATATTGACCTTCACAATTGGGTAATGAAAGATATACCTGCTTTAAAGCCTGAACCCTTTACAACCACCATCCGTAACGCTATTGCTAAAATTGAGTTTCAATTAAATGAAATCAGGTATCCGAATTCAATGCCCACCTATTATATGGATAACTGGGAAAAAGTGAGTAGAGATCTATGGGAGGATACCCGTTTTGGACAGGCAATAGACCGCCCAAATAACTGGCTGGATAAAGAGGTGGAAAATATTGTACAAGGAGCTGCAACACTAAAAGAAAAAGCACAAAAACTGTATGCTTACGTACAGAAAAATTATACCTGTAATAATCAGGAAAGAATGTATATAACCGATGGATTGAAGGAGGTGTTTAAAAATAAAACCGGGTCTGTTGCTGATATTAATATGTTGCTGATAGCTATGCTACGCAATAGTAAGATAGTTGCGGAACCTGTAATATTGAGTACACGGAACCATGGCTATACTCATGAAATTTATCCATTAATGGATAGGTTTAATTATGTAATTGCTTCCGTTAAAATAGATGATACAGTTACTTACCTTGATGCAACTGAACAGCACCTGCCTTACGGTAAATTGCCAGCCCAATTATACAATGGGCATGCAAGGCTGATTAGTAAAGAGCTTGCAAGCCCCGTATATTTTGAGGCAGATTCTTTAAAAGAATCCAGTTTTACAAGTGTGTTTATTTCTAATATGGACAACGGCAGTGTTGAAGGCGTTTTTAACCATAACCTTGGATTTTTTGAATCGCTGAACTTTAGAGATGAATTAGCAAAAACAACCAATACTGAGTTTGAAAAATCGGTACGGGCATCTTTTTCGGAAGATTTTACGATAGAAAATATCACGATTGATTCCTTAAAGAAAATTGATGAGCCGGTACAAATAAAATATGGTCTTAAATTAAAATTATTTGATGAGGCCGATATCGTATATTTCAACCCAATGCTGACAGAAGCCATCAAAAAAAATCCCTTTGTGGCCGCACAGCGTTATTATCCGGTAGAAATGCCTTACAGAGAAGATGATGTTTATACCCTTCACATGGATATTCCTAAAGGTTATAAGGTAGATGAATTGCCAAAGTCTGTCAGGTTTAATTTGAATGATGATGAAGGTATGTTTGAGTATATAATTTTTGCTGATGCTGAAAATATACAGATGAGGTGCAGGGTGGTGTTGCGTAAGGCTAATTTTGTAAATGAAGATTACGAATCGCTCCGTGAGTTTTATAGTTTTATTGTAAAAAAGGAAGCTGAACAAATTGTATTTAAGAAGATAAAATAATTATTCAAAGATTTTTTATGTGTACCATGAAAATTTCCTTTTTAAGGTTGATTTTTTTGTTTATGCCTGCGCTTTTATTTGTGGCAGGTAAAAGCCTCAGCCAGGATAAAGCACCCATCAATTTTGGTAATGTTTCTATTGCTGATTTTAATATCAGCTCTTCGTTAATTGATTCAAATACCAACGCCGTAATTATTGCAGATATCGGGAGCACCACATTTGAAGGGAATTCCAAAGGTTGGTTTACTTACATATATAAAAGGCAAAGGCGAATAAAAATTCTTAATAAAAAAGGATTTGATATGGCTACAGTAGAAATAGCTCTTTTTAAAAATGATGACAGCCAGGAAAAAACGGAAAAAATTACAGCTGTAACCTACAACATAGAAAATGGAAAAGTAACTGAGACAAAGCTTCAATCGAAAGATATATTTGAAGAAAAATATGATAAAAATCACTTAGAAAAAAAATTCACATTACCTGGTTTAAAAGAAGGCTCCATCATTGAATATTCTTACACCATTAAATCTGATTTCGAATTCAATCTTCCTTCCTGGGAGTTTCAAAATAGTGCACATCCAACATTATGGAGTGAATACAGTGTCACCATTCCAAGCCTGCTTATTTATATGAGTCTTTTGCAGGGCTATCATAAGTTTTATATTGATAAAATCAAGGAGGGATTCGCCAGCTATACCATCCGGCGAAAGCGTGATTTAAGCGGGCTTATTGGAAGTGAGGAATCCTTGAATATATCCTCACCAACTGTACTTCACCGTTGGGTAATGAAAGATTTACCAGCTTTTGGTTTTGAAAATTATATAGCATCACCCAAAAATAATATTGACAAAATAATTTTGCAATTGTACCAAACCTACGATGGAGAAAGTTACCACGATGTAGCCAACAACTGGAGTAAATTAAGTGAAGATTTGATGAAACGGGATGATTTTGGCCTGCCAATTAAGGAAGATAATTACTGGTTTGATGATGTATTGGCAACGATCATTCAACAATCGGATGATAAATTGACTGCTGCCAGAAAAATTTATTACCACGTTTCGCAAAATTATACCTGCACCAACCGGTACAATAAATACCTTACCACAACTTTAAAGGATGTTGTAAAGAAAAAAAGCGGTTCGGTGGGGGATATAAATTTATTACTGGCAGCCATGTTAAATCATATCAATATGGCGGCATTACCGGTATTGCTGAGTACAAGAGAATTTGGGCTTAACAGCCCTACCTATCCCATTATGGAACGGCTTAATTATGTAATTACCAAAGTGAATATCAATGAAGTTGATTATTACCTTGATGCTACTACTCCTTTTTTACCTTTTGGTAAACTTCCATTGGCTTGTTACAATGGCCATGCAAGGGCAATTTCAAAGGATACGGTAGCTGTTTATTTCAAAACCGATTCACTTAAAGAGATAAGCAGTACAATTATCAATATTAATGTTTCGGATAAAAATGAAATAGAAGGTAATTATAGTCATAAAATGGGCTTTTTTGAATCCTTAGAAACTAAAAATAATTTAGCTAAATTAACTGTCGCCAATTATAAAAAAAGTATAGAAAATTCTTATCCGGATGATATTGAAGTAAGCAATATTGAAGTAGATTCTTTCCAATCGCAAGAAGCACCGGTTTTTGTGAAATTCGACTTTAAACTGAAATCTTTTGACAATGCCGAACTGGTTTATTTTAATCCTATGCTGGGCGAAGAAATTAAAACCAATCCCTTTGTGCAAGTTGAGCGAATGTATCCTGTTGAAATGCCCTATACAACTGAAAAACTATACATATTAAATATGCCAATCCCTGAAGGGTATGCTGTTGAAGAAATTCCGAAATCTTCAAAGATAGAATTGAATGGGGATGAAGGCTTTTTTGAATACCTTTTGCGTGCCAACAATGGCGTTATTCAAATTCGTCGCAGACTGGTAATAAAAAAGGCAAATTTTGCCAGTGATGATTATAAAACACTCAGAGATTTTTACGCCCAGGTAGTAAAGAAAGAATCAGAACAAATTGTATTTAAGAAAATAAAATAGTTATCATGAAACAGGCCCTTCTACTGATCCATATCTTCATCAGTCTTACAGCTGTTGCACAAAATTATAGCACAGCATTAATTCCGGATTCATTGTTAAAAGATGCAGATGCAGTGCAGCGTGTAGAAGAAACCAGCATCATCATTCATTCAATAAAATCTGCCACAGTTAAGCATAAGGTTGCTTATACAGTTTTAAATGAAAGTGGAAATTCATTTGCATCCTATGCAAATTTGTACGATAATTTTGAAAAACTTACCGAAGCTTCCGGAAAATTATTTGATGCCACCGGCAAACAAATAAAAGCGATTAAAAAAAAGGATATGGATGATGTGGCTTACAATGATAATTTTAGCTTGGCAGGGGATGGCCGCATCAAGCGACATAACTTCTATTATAAGGCTTACCCTTACACCGTTGAGTATGAAGAGGAACAGGTGTACAATGGCATCTATGAATTTCCCACCTGGCAACCATTAGATTATTATGATTTTTCTGTGCAGGCCAGCAGCTATATTATTGAAATGCCTCAAGACTATAAACTGCGATATAAGCTCATCAATGGTTCAAAAGAACCGGTTGTTACCAATAACGGCAACACAAGAATTCTTAGCTGGCAGGCAGCCAATATTAAGGCTGTAAAATATGAACCATACCAACCTTCATTAAGCAGGCTGATGCCTGCAGTACTTATTGGGCCCGTTGATTTTGAATATGGAGGGTATCCGGGAAATTTAAGTACATGGGATAATTATGGAAAATATTATGCTTCCTTGTACAAGGGAAGAGATGTATTGCCCGAAAATATCAAAGCTGATGTTCACAGGCTTGTTGATGCACTTCCGGGCAGGGACGATAAAATAAAAGCATTGTACAGTTACCTGCAGCAAAATACGCACTACATCAGCATTCAGTTGGGCATTGGTGGCCTGCAGCCATTTGAGGCAAAATATGTGGCCGAAAAAAAATACGGAGATTGTAAAGCCCTAACCAATTACATGGTGAGTATGTTAAAAGAGGCTGGCATTAAGGCTTACACCGCTGTAATTTTTGGAGGAAAAAATTTCCCTTATGTGTATGAAGACTTTCCCAAACATTATTTTAATCATGTGGTAACCTGTGTGCCCGATGCAAAAGATACGGTTTGGCTTGAATGCACCAGCCAAACCGAGAGTGCTGGATATGCAGGTACATTTACCGGTAACCGAAAAGCATTATTGGTAACAGAAGATGGCGGTAAACTGGTGAGTACCCCCAAATATGATGCAAATAATAATTTACAAATAAGAAAGATTACTGCCCGTATTGATGAAGATGGAAATCTTATGGCCGATGTATTTACACATTTTACCGGTATTCAACAGGAACTGCAGCATAGTTTATTTCATGATATAAACCAGGAAGACCGGGAAAAATACCTGAACCGTACTTTAAATTTACCCACCTATAAAGTAGAAAAAATTGAGTACAAGGAAATAAAAAATGCCATACCGGCAATGGATGAATCGATGAGCATTTCTTCACCCAGCTATGCATCCGTTACAGGCAAACGATTGTTTGTAATGCCCAATCTTTTCAACAAAGAATCGAGGTTAACAGAAAATGCTACCCGGCATTATGATATCGTGTTTAAAGACAGTTACAGAGATATTGACAGCATATTTATTACCCTTCCGCAGGGATATACCACCGAGTCGTTACCAAAAGATGTAAGCCTCAGCAATAAATTCGGGAGCTACAAAATCAGCTTTAAGGTAAAGGATAATACGATCGAATTGATTCGTGTGAGAGAACAGCAGGAAGCTGTTTTTCCAGCAGCTGACTATCCTCAGTTAGTTGCTTTTTTTGATGCAATGGCCAAAGCCGACAGGTCTAAATTAGTGCTGGTAAAAAATTAAAAAAGCAAGCGGCTGAAAACTAATTCTGTATTCACTGCCTATCTATTAGTGTAGGATATTCAGGACACCATTTAAACAGCTAAGCCATTTAAACACAAATACCAGAATGAGTTTAACACGATTTAATTTAAAAACTACTTCTAATTACAGTTAGCGGGTATCTGTGCATCTATTTTCTTTTTCAGTTCCTGGTACAATTCTTTTTTCTGCTCACTCAATAATTTTTTGATGAAAAATATACAGGCATACCCCCGGCATTTATCTATATATGGCCAGGTACCAAATAATCCGGGGCAGGAAACTACCAGGCTGTTTCCATTGCTGTCCTGTTCTTCTATCCATTCGCCCAGTCCATATTCATATCCCTCTGCAGTTTTCGGTACAAATTTTTTCTCAGCTTTTTTTGTTTGTACTGTTTGCATTTCCGCTATGGCTTTTTCACTCAAAATCCTTTTGCCTTTATACATTCCCTTGTCCAGTAACATCGTAAGAAAATTCATATAATCTGCAGCAGTCGATACTGCACCACCAGAAGGATTAACAGCATTATCTTCCGGAGAAAAACTACTGTTCTTCATTTCCAGCGGTGTAAACAATCGTTGCTTTATCAGCGACTCAAAACTTTTTTTAGAAATTACTTCCAGCACACGGCCAGCAATATTGAGCCCTATATTTCCATAAAAAAACGAGGTGCCCGGGTTAGCAGCTATTTCTCTTTTCACAAACGAATTCACTTCCTCATCCAGTGTCTCAAACTTTTTTCGGTCTAGTAGTTTCATAATCATGCGTGAATTATCTGCTATGCCCGTTGTTTGTGATAAGCAGTTACGGATAGTGATATATGTTTTTCCATAAGTTTCAAAAATGGGCAGGTAGTTACTTACTTTTTCGTCTAAAGAAAGCTTTCCTTCATCAACAAAAGTCATTACCAGGGCAGCAGTAAGCCATTTGCTGCAACTTGCAATAGGAGCTTTGGTTTTTGAAGTGAAATCGCCCATTTCCTTTTGATAAATAATTTTGCCATCTTTATAGATGATAGTAACCATTTCATTTCCCAATGCTTTCTGGTTAGCTTGTAGAAATTTATCCACACCGGTAAAGTTATATTGCCCGTTTCCGGTAAGACAAATTAGCATGAAACTCAATAGGGTACTGAATTTAAGGCAGGTTGACTGTAAGATATGTGACATTATTACCTGTAATTTTAATTGGATATTAATTTGTGAATTATTGATAAAGTTATTAGAAAATTAATAGCCGGGATTGCTTTTAACATCACCGATAACTGTATGTAAAAGGAAAGTGATTTTTTTACACAAAATAATTAAAAATATGAACCTGAATAATTTCACTATTAAAGCACAGGAGGCTGTAGCGCAGGCACAGCAACAGGCATTCAATAATCAAAATCCAACCATAGAAACGGAGCATTTACTAAAAGCATTATTAAGCGAAGAAGATTCGCCGATAGAATTTTTATTGAAGAAAAACAATGTAAATGTAAAATTTGTAGAAACCAAAATTGATGACAGCATCAAAAAATTACCCAAGGTACAAAGTGGTGAGCCGGCGCAAAATGTAAGCAGGGATATGAACACGGTGGTATTAAAAGCAAGCGGTGCTTTAAAAACATTTGGAGACGAATTTGTGAGCGTGGAGTATTTGTTGCTGGCTATTTTGCAAGGCAGCGATAACAGCGCCAAATTATTAAAAGATGCGGGCCTTACCGAAAAAGGATTAATTACTGCCATTAAGGATTTACGCAAAGGGTCTACCATATCTTCTCAAACCCAGGAAACCCAATTTAATGCGCTGAATAAATATGCCAAAAATTTAAATGAAATGGCAAGGGCTGGTAAATTGGATCCGGTAATTGGACGAGATGAAGAAATAAGAAGAACACTCCATATTTTATCAAGAAGAAGTAAAAACAACCCGATATTGGTTGGCGAGCCGGGGGTTGGTAAAACCGCCATAGCAGAAGGTTTGGCTATGCGGATTGTAAATGGTGATGTGCCAGAAAACTTAAAATCGAAAGTTATTTATGCGCTCGATATGGGACTGCTGATTGCCGGTGCCAAATACAAAGGTGAGTTTGAGGAAAGATTAAAAAGTGTGGTGAAGGAAGTAAGCGAAAGCGATGGTGAGATCATTATGTTTATTGATGAAATACACACATTGGTAGGTGCAGGCGGCGGCGAAGGTGCTATGGACGCAGCCAATATTTTAAAGCCTGCATTGGCAAGGGGCGAATTAAGGGCCATTGGCGCCACTACCTTAAATGAATACCAGAAATTTTTTGAAAAAGATAAAGCATTAGAAAGACGTTTTCAAAAAGTATTGATAGATGAACCTTCTATTGAAGATGCCGTTTCTATTTTACGTGGCTTAAAAGACAGGTACGAATCTTACCATCATGTGCGGATTAAAGATGAAGCCATCATAGCCGCAGTGGAATTGTCACACAGGTACATTACCGATCGTTTTTTACCCGATAAGGCCATTGATTTAATTGATGAAAGTGCTGCCAAACTTAGGCTGGAGATGAACTCCATGCCCGAAGAACTGGATAAACTGGAAAGGCAAATACGCCAGCTTGAAATAGAAAGGGAGGCCATTAAAAGAGAAAGTGACGCAGGAAAACTCAAGGAGTTAAATACCGATATTTCTAATCTTGTTGTACAACGGGATACGTTTAAAGCCAAGTGGCAACAGGAAAAGGAAGTAGTAGAAAAAATCCAGTCTGCCAAGAGTGAAATTGAAAATTTAAAACTGGCAGCAGAAAAAGCAGAGCGGGAAGGCGATTACGGTAGGGTGGCTGAAATACGCTATGGCAAAGTACAGGAGCAGGAAAAGATAATTGATGATCAAACCAAACAATTGGATGAAATTAGCGAAAAAAGACTGTTGAAAGAAGAAGTGGATGCGGAAGATATTGCGGCCAATATAGCCAAGGTAACCGGTATTCCTGTAATGAAGATGTTACAAAGCGAAAGGGAAAAATTATTGTTATTGGAAGATGAATTACACAAAAGGGTAGTGGGGCAGGATGAAGCCATTGAAGCAGTGAGTGATGCCATTCGCCGCAGCAGGGCTGGGTTGCAGGATCCAAAAAAGCCAATTGGGTCTTTTATCTTTTTAGGAACAACTGGCGTTGGTAAAACGGAGTTAGCCAAGGCATTGGCAGACTATTTGTTTGACGATGACAGCATGATGACCCGGATTGATATGAGTGAATACCAGGAAAAACATTCCGTAAGCAGACTGGTAGGTGCGCCTCCCGGATACGTAGGTTATGATGAAGGCGGACAACTGACCGAAGCTGTACGGCGCAAACCTTACAGTGTGGTGTTGCTGGATGAAATAGAAAAAGCTCATCCGGATGTTTTTAATATTTTGTTACAGGTATTGGATGATGGCCGCCTCACAGACAACAAAGGAAGAGTGGTGAATTTTAAAAATACCATTATCATCATGACCAGTAATATGGGTAGCCACATTATCCAGGAAAACTTTGAAAAAGTAACTGAGGCTAATAAAGAGGACGTGGTAGAAAGTACCCGGGCCGAAGTATTGGTATTGTTGCGTCAGACCATTCGTCCGGAATTTTTAAACAGGATAGATGAAATCATCATGTTTCAACCTTTAATGAAGAGCGAAATAAAGGGTATCATCAAAATTCAACTGGCAGGTTTGGTTAAGCTTGTTGCAGAAAATGGAATTGAATTGTTGTTCAGCGATTACGCACTCGATTACCTGGCCGAAAATGGATACGATCCACAGTTTGGGGCAAGGCCATTAAAGCGTTTAATTCAAAAATCTATCATTAACCAATTGAGCAAACGGATATTGGCAGGAGATATTGATAAGAGCAAACCGGTAATGGTAGATGTATTTGATGGAACCGTAGTATTCAGAAATGAAGGCGTTGCAGAAATAACTAAAAAAACAAGTAAAGGAACTGTTAAAATTAGCTAAATATCAGGGCATAACTACCTGATTATAAGTATTGTGGAAAAACTGTGCAGGAATTTATTACAAGTGTTTTAGGTAAAATCACAAAAAAGTTTATCTTCAACCGCTTTCAATAAGGGTTTTAAAACTATTTTCTGTATTTTTTTTAAACTACTTCGTAGTTGGGGTGTTATAATGGTTACAATATTGAGCGCATTGAATTTAAGTATACAATTTAAAAAATATATAAAATGGCATTTAAAAAAGAGGTTCCTGAAATAATTGAACCAAGGGATGTATTTGTAGGAAATATCGACGCTCCTGTAACATTGGAAGAGTTTGGAGAATACGAAAGCGAGGCTTGCGCAAAGGCAAATGAAGTGGTAAAGCAAATACTCGAAGATTACGAAGGTAAGGTTCGATTTAACTTCCGTCACTTTCCTCTAACACATATTCACCAACGCAGCCTTAAGGCTGGTGAGGCAGCTGTTGCTACCGCACAGGTTGGTAAGTTTTGGGAAATGCACAACATTCTGTTTGCAAATCGCCGTAACCTGGGTACTACAAGTCTTAAATTGCATAGCAAAGAAGCTGGTGTACAAAACAAGCGTTTTTTAGATGAATTGGTAAATGCTACCTATGGCTGGCAGGTGCAGGGAGATATTAAAGAAGGTCACGACCGTGGTGTAAAAGATGTTCCTACATTTTTTATTAACGGAGAACGTTTTTCCGGAAAAATTACTTTCGAAGACATGAGTAAAGCAATTGAACTGGCACTTAAAAGCGTTAAGAAAAAAGCTCCGGCAAAAGCAAAAGTTTAATCTATAAATAAATTTTAAGAGCCCGGTATAATTACCGGGCTCTTTGTATTTGCTTACCTTAGGTATCCGGTTTAATAAAATAACTAATTGCAACGTATTATGATCAGCATTAACAACCTGCATAAATTATACAAAGGCATTCCTGCCGTGGCAATTGACCAACTAGAGATTTTTTCCGGCGAAGTAATCGGATTGGTAGGTAACAATGGTGCTGGAAAAACAACTTTTTTTCGGTTGCTGCTCGACCTCATCAGGGCCGACAGTGGAGAAATTTTATCAAAAGAAAAATCTGTAACCACTACAGAAGAATGGAAAAGTTATACCGCTGCCTATATAGATGAAGGCTTTTTAATTGAGTACCTCACACCGGAAGAATATTTTTATTTTGTGGGTAAACTCAACCAGCAATCAAAAGCAGATGTGGATGATTTTTTAGAACAGTACAAGGCTTTTTTTGATGATGCCATAATCGGCAAAAAGAAATACATCCGTGATTTTTCTAAAGGAAATCAATTTAAAATTGGCATTGTAGCAGCACTGCTCACCAACCCGGAATTATTGATTTTAGATGAACCCTTTGCCAACCTCGACCCCACCACCCAATTGCGGCTGGTAGATATGATCAGGCAATTGGCGCAGAATAAACGAATGTGTATTATTGTTAGCAGCCACGACATTAACCATATTGCCGAAGTTAGCACCCGTATTTTGTTGATGGAAAAGGGTAGCATCATTAAAGATTTTGCCGGTGGCGATTCGGCTTATGAGGAGTTGGTAGATTATTTTAAAGTGAAGTGAGTTATGGATGATAAAACTTTATTGAAATTAAATAAAAAACAACGGGAGATATCATCCATTGTTATTTCACCGGCCGCCCACTTACAAACTTATTCCCCCTCACATAAAATCTATAGGGTAGCAACGCATCAATTCCTGCACTATCAATCCCAATTCGGTTGCTGGCAGCAATGGCTTCCGGAGTAAATAAAAAACCATCATCAGCTATAAATATTTCTTTACTGTTTAAAGAAATGCCGGAGTGTATTTTTGCTATACCCATTGCCCTGCACAAATTGCCGGGGCCTTTGGTGAGGGTATTGTCTATTTGCATTTTACCGGTGCGCTGCAGCATACAATCAATTCCTTCAATTGGCTCTAAAGCCCTTACCAGCACTGCATCGGGTGCATTCATTTTATTGGTAACTACGTTAAACATAGTATGTATGCCATAGCAGATATACACGTACGAAATGCCACCCTCATTATACATATGTTGGTTGCGGTTGGTACGCCTGCCCCCGAATGAATGGGAGGCTTTATCGGTAATGCCAACATAGGCTTCTGTCTCTACAATTCGTCCGCTTGTAAGGTTGCCGTTGAATGTGGTTACCAATATTTTGCCAGTTAAACTCTTCGCAATTTGCACCACATCGTTCCCACTGTAAAAATCATTGGTTAACTTCTTCAACTTATCTGTATTTTTAAGCATTAAAATACGAATGTAATTACTGTTGGGTTGTGTTTAATAACTTATTATTACTAACAGTATATTCTATTAAGAACCAAACAATACCCCAATTTACGCATGCTGAAAGAAATCATCATAGCTATACAGTCATACATAGAAGCACACCGCTTTATAATTAAACACCGCCTTTGGAAATGGATATTGATTCCGGGTATTATTTATTCCCTGTTATTTTGTACAGGTATTTATTTATTCTGGATCAGCAGCGATTTGGCAATAGAACATTTACTCAACATCACCGGCCTTGGTAAATGGGTGATAGCAATGGAAGGCGGCTGGTTAAAATTTCTGTTTATTTTTGGGCAGGTAATTTTAAAGCTGGTGCTGATGTTGCTTTACTTCTCCCTGTTTAAATATTTATTCCTCATCATTGGCTCGCCTTTATTTGCTTACCTCAGCGAAAAAACAGAAGCCATTATGGAAGGAAAAGATTTTCCTTTCAGCCTTAAACAATTATTGAAAGATGTTGCAAGAGGCATCAAACTGGCGCTGAGGAACACCTTGTGGCAAACCATTTATACCATCACTATTTTACTGGTATCACTGATACCGTTGCTGGGTTGGTTCACCCCGTTTTTTGCCTTGCTGATTGAGTGTTATTACCTCGGATTTTCTATGTTGGATTATAGTTGCGAAAGAAATAAATTATCCAGTACACAAAGTCTTGCCTTTATTAGCAAACACAAAGGATTGGCCATTGGCAACGGCATTGTATTTTATATGATGCACATGGTAATAATTGTTGGCTGGATATTGGCACCCAGCTATGCCGTGGTAGCAGCCACCATTAGTTTTTATAAAACAAAGTAATAATTTTTATGGCGAGTACTATTTATTTAATCCCCACCGTTTTAGACGAAACAGCAACCCACACCATACCGCTGTACATAGTGGATGCCATTAAAAACTGCCAGGTAATATTTGCAGAAAATGAACGCACCGCAAGGCGTTTTTTAAAACTGATGTGGAAAGAAATGGTGATTGACGATTATGAATGGCATACCATTCACAAGGCAGAGGGGGAGCAGAAAATAAATTTCCGCAACTGCATTACAGCCAATAAAAACATCGTCATCATAAGTGAGGCAGGCTGCCCCGGCATTGCCGATCCCGGACAAATTTTAATTGAAGTGGCGCAGCAAATGAATGCTACTGTAAAACCATTGGTGGGCCCAAGTTCCATCTTATTGGCATTGATGGCAAGTGGAATGAATGGGCAGCAGTTTGAGTTTGTTGGCTACCTGCCTATAGACAATGGAGAAAAGATGAAGGCCATCAAAGAAATGGAGATAACCTCACAGAAAAAAAACAGCACCCAGATTTTTATTGAAACCCCTTACCGGAACGATCAACTGTTGGAGACTTTATTAAAAACCTGCAAACCAACCACCCGCATTTGTGTTGCAGCAGAACTAACCGGACCAAACGAATATGTAAAAACAAAAACAGTGGCTGATTGGAAAAAAGAAAAAACCGGCTTTCATAAAAAGCCGGTGATATTTTTATTGCATGCTGGATAACTTTTATTATTCCTCAACCGATACTTCGTAAACTAAATATTCCGTATCACCACGCCATGGCAGGGTGCCATTTTTTTGTTGGTATCTTACCTTAACCCTTTTGCCTTCAAAGTTTTCCAATACGTGAGCAATACTATCGCTGGTTACTGAAAAAGGAAATTCTTTGGTTGAAAGTGAAATGTTATTATCCGTAGTTGTAAGACTAATCAAAAGGTATCCTTCCCAGGTTTTAAAAATATTTCCTTTGTAGGATATTTTTTGCATTTTACCTCCCTGCAATCCACTGCTAAAAGTGTAATAGTATTTCCAATATACAAAAGCACTCACTACAACTATAATTATTATAAAAAACCATCTCATAAATTTTTTAAATGCACCAGCGCTTTTTGGTTGTAATTTTTCTGTTGCCGGTTTTGGTTCGCTCATGTTTATCGATTTAATTTTTACAATCCGTTTTTATCTACCAAATATACTAAAGCCGCCATATTTAATGCGCCTAAATGCAATTCACGCCGACTTACATTTTCAAATACATCCGTTGAAGCATGGTGTACATCAAAGTATCGTTGGCTATCCGGTCTCAGTCCACAAACACCTGCACCAATTGTTTTTAACGGGCCAATATCTGCACCTCCGCCACCTTTGGTAAAATTACTTGCACCATAGGGATAAAATAAATTTTTCCATCCCATTATCTTTTCAAAAGCTTGGTCTGAAACATCCAGGCTAAATCCTCTTGGCGTAAAACCACCGGCATCACTCTCTAACCCAAACAAATGCTTTTCTTTATTCGCTTTGGCAAGCTCCAGGTATTTAGCAGCTCCTTTTCCTCCATTTTCTTCATTCATAAACATTACTGCCCTGATAGTTCTTTGGGGCTTTATGCCTGCGGACTTTATGGCCCTTATTACCTCAATACTTTGTACAATACCAGCACCATCATCCTGTGCACCTTCTGCCAAATCCCAGCTATCCAGGTGGCCACCAACTGTTATTATTTCTCCAGGATGTACACTGCCCCTTATTTCACCCACCACATTAAAAGACGGAGCATCTGGCAGCATTGAACAATTAGTTTGTATATATGCGGTTAACCGCATTTTTAATTTTAATTGTTTACTCAGCCAAGCTGCATCATTGGTACTAATAGCCACTGCAGGAATTTTGGGGAATGAATCATTGTAAATAGTTACCCCTGTATGAGGGAAATCATCCGGGTTGCTGGCCAGTGAACGCACCATAACCGCAATGGCACCATATTTAGCAGCCTTTGCTGGTCCTGTTGTTCTGGAGCGCCCGCTTTCCCCATACGCATTAAAGGTTTCAATGTAAGTTGGGTTCATGGGAAAGTTAAAGAAAACAATTTTCCCTTTTATTACAGGGGTGCCTAACGTATCTAATTCAGCAAAACTTTCAATTTCCACTACACCGGCACTAACACCCTTATTTCCACTGCCTGCCGAATTACCCAATGCACACAAGTGCAATTCTTTTCTGGTACCGCCGGCCATTTGTATATAGCCTTTTTCTTTTGTTCCCCTTACCCAATGCGGCACCATACAGGGCTGCAGATAAACCGTGTCGGCACCGGCCTCTTTTAACATGCGGGCAGTGGCTTCAACCGCTTTTTGGGCATTGGCCGAGCCACTCAATCTTGGTCCTATTTTTTTACAGAGAAAACGCAGGTTGTCATATGCTTTTCCATTGGTAAGTACCTCGTTGGCTATTTTTCTTATGGTTATGGAATCATCGTTTTGTGCCAACATAGCCAATGAAAATAATAGGGCGGAGATACTTAGAATAAATTTTGATGCCATATATAATTTTGAGATGCCAAACTTACTGATATTATAAAGAAGTAGCTGAAGTTTAGTAACCTACCTTTGCATCGGGGACTGAAAATCAATTTATATCAGCTTAAGAATACATGAATAAAATCAATATTAAATCAAAAATAAAACCTGTTGAATAGTTTGCGTTGTATGCTGCTGATTTTTGTACATTGCAACACTTAAAAAACAGCTGCTGTTTTGCAGTATTTCAACTACAATAAACCACGATTGTAAAATCGATAGTTCGGAGCAACAATTATACCTGTCTTTCAATAAAAAGAAAGAGAGTAGATTAAAAAATTATTTATGTCAAATGAATTAAGAAATCAAGAGGCACTGGAATACCATGCCAAAGGAAGGCCCGGTAAAATTGAAGTAGTGCCAACCAAAGAAGCCAAAACACAACGTGATCTTTCCTTAGCCTATTCGCCTGGTGTGGCAGTACCCTGCTTAGCCATTGCAGCCAACCCCGAAGATGTGTATAAATATACGGCAAAGGGTAACCTTGTAGCTGTTATCAGCAATGGTACGGCTGTGTTGGGATTGGGAAATATCGGCCCCGAGGCCGGCAAACCAGTGATGGAAGGCAAGGGTGTTCTTTTTAAAATATTTGCAGATATTGATGTATTTGATATTGAGATTAATGAAACCGATCCGGAAAAATTTGTTCAGATCGTTAAATCCCTTGAACCCACTTTTGGCGGCATCAACCTGGAAGATATTAAAGCACCTGAGTGTTTTTATATCGAAACAAAACTGAAAGAATTATTGAAGATACCCATCATGCATGATGACCAGCATGGTACTGCAATTATATCTTCCGCAGGCTTACTGAATGCGTTGGAAATACAACATAAGAAAATTGAAAAAGTACGTTTTGTTGTAAGTGGCGCAGGCGCAGCAGCAATGGCTTGTATGAAATTGTACCAGGCACTCGGTGCAAAACCTGCAAACTTTATGGTGTTCGATCGTAAAGGAATCATCTATACCGGGCGTGCCGATTTAGATGAACAAAAGCTGGCATTTTGTGCTGATGAAAAATACAAAGATTACGATCTTGCAAAAGCATTTGAAGGAGCAGATGTATTTATTGGCCTTAGTGCCGCCAATACTGTATCGGTAGAAATGATAAAATCAATGGCAAAAAATCCAATTGTTTTTGCATTGGCCAATCCCGATCCCGAGATAGGTTATGAAGCGGCTACAGGTGCCCGTGAAGATATCATTATGGCTACCGGCAGAAGCGATTATCCCAACCAGGTGAATAATGTACTGGGTTTCCCATACATATTCAGAGGTGCCCTTGATGTAAGGGCTACTACCATTAATGAAGCAATGAAACTAGCCGCTGTTAAGGCTTTAGCGGCATTAACCCGGGAGCCTGTACCCGATATGGTTAACCTTGCTTACAATGAAAAAACAATTTCATTCGGTGCACATTATATTATTCCCAAGCCATTAGATCCCCGGTTACTTGCTACCATTGCCCCGGCAGTGGCTAAAGCGGCCATGGAAAGCGGCGTTGCTAAATATCCTATTAATGATTGGGATGCGTATGAAGTGGAATTGAATAAACGCCTTGGTTTGGATAACCAGTTAAGCCGGGTAATTGGTAACAAAGCAAGAAAGGATCCTAAGCGGGTAGTATTTGCCGATGCTGAAAATATCAAAATTTTAAAGGTTGCACAACTGGTGCAGGAAGAAGGGGTAGGCTACCCCATTTTGCTGGGTGATGAAAAAATCATTAATAAAATGGCCAGTAATAATGGAATTGAAATTGAAGGCATGCCCATCATTAATCCAAAAGACGAAAATCATGATGAAATGAGAAGAAACTTTGGGGAGTTGTTTTACAAAAAACGGCAACGCAAAGGTGTAAACAGGCATGAGGCGAATAAGTTAATGAAGGATCGTAACTACTTTGGTTGTATGCTGGTTGAAACCGGCGAAGCAGATTGCATGATCAGCGGGTTAACCCGAAATTATCCCGATACCATCAGGCCCGCAATCCAAACAATTGGCAAAGAAGAAGGGGTGTCAAAAATAGCAGGCATGTACATCATGTTCACCAAACGTGGGCCATTATTTTTAGCAGATACTACCATCAACTTTAACCCAACTGCAGAAGAGTTGGCAGAAATAACTTTGTTGGTTGCAAAAGAAGTTAAGTCATTCAACATTAAGCCACGCATTGCAATGCTTTCTTACAGCAACTTTGGCAGCAGCGACGGCGAAGAAGCTAAAATAGTACGAAGAGCAAGGGCAATAGTAAAAGCAAAAGATCCTGAATTAATTTGCGATGGTGAAGTGCAGGGTATTTTAGCTTTTAATAAAGAAATTTTAAAAGATAATTATCCTTTTACTGAATTGCTGGATGGTGAAGTAAATACACTGATATTCCCTAATTTATCCGCAGGTAATATTGCCTACAACCTCTTGCAGGAAGTGAGTGGTGCCGATTCTATCGGACCAATTTTATTGGGCTTAAACAAGCCGGTGCATGTATTGCAACTAGGCAGTTCGGTTAGGTCTATTTTTAACATGGTGCTAATTGCAGTTGTAGATGCACAATTAAAATCCGCAGCAAATACAAAGGAAGCCATCGCAAAAAGCAAGTGGTGGAATGGGGTTAAAAATACCAGTCATGTTATCTAAAGTTTATGCAGCAACTAAACGATCATATCAGTAAACGAAAAATTACTTATGCTGTAAGTAAACCCTTTAAGAAATACCTCAAAAGGTATTTCAGGGAGCTGTCGTTGCCGGTGAGTTACAATACGCTAAAACATTTTAGTTTCGGTATACCTGTTTTAGACAAAGAGGGTAAAGATACTTTGTGGGAAACTGTTTTTTACAATCCAACTTTAACGGATGAAATACATGCAGCACTTAAAAGGGTGTACAGTTTACTTAAATCAAGCGGCCATACACAGGCCGAAGAGCACCTGAATATTGAGCGGATCGACTATTGCTTGTTTGGTAATTCCAAACCGTTCCGGATAAAAATAGTGAACAACTACAATGAAGTGTACGATTATTTCTATCTCAAAATAGCAGACTCTTCCAGAATTTTCGGCATGGAGCTCGAGCATTTATTATCGCCCTACAGCATTAATTTTTTAATAGACGATAACACATTGGCAGAAGAACATATCTCCGGCGTACCAGGAGATATGTTTATAAAAAACTACCTGAACAGGCCGGAGTACAATCCAAAAAAAATTGCCAAAGAGTTTGTGAAATTTAATGAGCGCTGCTTCGTACGGCTGCTGGGCGATATGCGGAGTTACAACTTTGTATTTGATATCACACAGGATTTTGATGATATACAATTCCGCATTCGTGCCATCGATTTTGATCAGCAAAGCTATGAGGGCAGTAAAAATATTTACCTGCCACAGTTTTTTAAAGAAAATAAAGTATTGGTACAACTGGTGCAGGAGTTACTGATTCCAAATGTGATTAAACAATACCAGCAGGAGGAAAGATCACAAATAATTTTGCGGGTAAAGGCCCAACGGCAACGCCTGCGGGACTTAAGAGTTGCTGCCGCAGATGAGAGCCTTTCAACACCCGAAAAAATAAATCAACTGGCAAATGAATTATCACAATATCATAATGGTGAACCTGCTTTTTTAAAGTGCAGCACCATGCCGGAATTGATGTACCAGCACCTGAAAGCTTTTTTATTAGCCGACAGGCAAAAAGCCAGCAACTAAAAAATTTCGTTCTTTTTTAGCGAAGAATTCAATGTCGTTTAGCTAATAAAAGGAAATAATGAATAATGAACAAGGAATATTGAATAATGAAGTAAAGTCCCTGAATTTCCACACCTGCCTGCCGGCAAAGGCAGGTTCACTTTTCCTTCTTTGAATAATGAAGTCCTTCTTTCATTTCTACATTCATTATTCCTTGTTCGATATTCGATATTAAATGCTTCGCCTTAACTTAACCTCCGTTAAAAAGTAAAAATATAATTGAAGCAAAAACGCCTAAACGGCAAAACTAATTAACCACTTGTTAATACAGTAATAGCTGTCCAATTAAATAACCACCAATTTTTTCAATACATTTGTTTTATGAGTTTTTTTACACACTTTGGGCGCTACCTGCTCATGATAAAAGGCATGTTTACCAAACCGGAAAATGTAAAAATGTATTGGAAAGAATTTATGCACCAATGCAACGATATCGGCATCGGTTCATTAGGCATCGTTTCTATCATTTCTGTTTTTATAGGTGCAGTAAGTGCCGTACAAACGGCTTACCAGTTGGTAAGCCCCATCATTCCACTTACCACCATTGCAACCATTGTAAGAGATACGGTGATTCTTGAATTTGCGCCCACACTGGTTTGTATTGTACTGGCCGGTGTAATAGGCAGTAAAATTGCCAGCGAGCTCGGCAATATGAGGGTAAGCGAACAAATAGATGCGCTCGAAATAATGGGCATCAACACAAAAGCCTACCTGATATTGCCAAAGATAGCAGCCTCACTCGTTACCATTCCACTATTGGTTGTAATTGCCATGGTACTCGGCATATGGGGTGGAAGAATGGCTGGCACTGCATCCCATATTCTTAGTCCCGAAACTTTCGATAAAGGATTGGTGATGAATTTTACCCCTTACAATGTAACTTTTGCGCTAATAAAATCTTACACATTTGCCTTCATCATCAGCAGTATTCCCGCTTATTATGGCTATTACGTAAAAGGCGGTGCCCTCGAAATTGGAAAAAGCAGTACCAAAAGTGTAGTGGTAAGTTGTATAATGTTGCTTTTTGCTGATTATGTGTTATCCCAATTATTATTAAACCCTGCCACTTAATAGCATGATTGAATTTAAAAATATAGAAAAAGCTTTTGGTGATAATTTAGTGCTGAAAGATGTTAGCCATTTAATGGAAACCGGCAAATGCAATCTTATCATCGGTACCAGTGGCAGTGGCAAAACAGTATTGCAAAAATGCCTGGTAGGTTTATTTGAACCGGATAAAGGAGAAATCATTTACGACGGTATAAGCTTTACAGAAATGACGCAGGATAACCGGAAAGAACTCCGGCAGCAAATTGGAATGCTGTTTCAGGGCTCTGCCTTATTCGATAGTAAAACTGTGGAGGAAAACGTAATGTTCCCGCTCGATATGTTTACTCATCTAACCCATCAGGAAAAACTAAAACGGGTAAACGAAGTACTCAACAGGGTAAACCTGGAAGAGGTGAATAAAAAATTTCCGGCAGAAATAAGTGGTGGAATGAAAAAGCGGGTAGGCATAGCAAGAGCAATTGTATTAAACCCCAAATATTTATTTTGCGATGAGCCCAACTCCGGCCTCGATCCCCAAACCAGTATGGTGATAGATAAACTCATTTACGACATCACCAAAGAATTCAACATGACCACCGTTATTAACACCCACGACATGAACAGTGTAATGGAAATAGGTGAAAATATCCTGTACATGGATCAGGGACAAAAGGAATGGAGCGGTAATAATAAAGAAATTATCTTCTCCAAAAATGAACGCCTCAACGCCTTCATCTTTGCATCCGAATTTTTAAAAGATGCCAAAGACATGCGCATGCTGGAAGCCAAAGGAAAAATTTCCAACGACAGGGATATGGATGAAATGATGATGTAGTGTAAAAAAATAAATAAATATGCGCCAGCCGTACTAAAAGAATTTCATTGAATGTTTTGGTAACAAGCAGAATAACTTTGTGCATCTTCATTGGCGACGCTCCGTTCAACCTTAAATCTTTATTGAACTTTTTCCAAACAATCACAAAAGGGGATTTCATAAAGAAATCCTCATTCCGCTACGTTTCTTCTTTCCTGCCGTGGTTCGTGTCTTCACGAAACACAATTAAGCATATTCATTCCGCTGTGTTTCGAATTTAAGCGTTTTCAGGTGGGTTTCCGTGCGGCAGTTATGTGCCGGGCAGAAGCCGCCGCAATTGCAGCAGGGTGCATGAGCTAAATACACCCAATCCTCAAAAAGATAATTATCTGGGTTTAAACAGTTCTCCTGCCGTGGTTCGTGTCTTCACGAAACACAATTAAGGAATTTTAGCGTTCTCAGGCGGGTTTCCGTGCGGCAGGTATGTGCCGGGCACAACCCGCCGCAATTGCAGCAGGGTGCATGAGAGTGCACCCCAGCCTCAAAAAATAATTATCTGGATTTCCTGCCGTGGTTCGTGTCTTCACGAAACACAATTAAGGAATTTAAGCGTTCTCAGGCGGGTTTCCGTGCGGCAGGTATGTGCCGGGCACAACCCGCCACTATTGCTGCAGTGTGCATGATCTAAATATACCCCAACCTCAAAAAATAATTATCTGGATTTAAACAGTCCTCCTGTATAGCGGCGAGTCCCACGGCAACGCTGCAAAGCCTTTAGTGGACACTCGTCATGGAACGCTTAAATGATGGGTTAGACTCGGGGCGGAATTAAGGGCAAAGTATCTAAGCGATGGGCACTAGCCCATCGGCAACAAATAAAGCCCTGAAAGGGCGGCATACAAAGAGAGATGGGTGTAGCCCATCGAACAAATGGATTTACGGGTTTTTCCGTTTTCGATTTAGGTATGTTTGGGATGTTTTATAGCACAAGT
>Ga0163144_10000736_pt1 | contig 77049 bp, 84 predicted proteins | sample OliLak19BULKMAT1_FD_123175 | JGI IMG/M metagenome (GOLD analysis project Ga0163144, IMG submission 123175) | Freshwater microbial mat bacterial communities from Lake Vanda, McMurdo Dry Valleys, Antarctica - Oligotrophic Lake LV.19.BULKMAT1 | ecosystem: Environmental > Aquatic > Freshwater >... | reverse complement strand
GCCTTGATTCACAGCCGTCGCGCCGAGCAAGCTGACAGCGGCGCGTGAGCGCGGGTCGCGCGCGAACGCGGGGAAATCAATCGACCGATAGAATTCGCGGTTTGGGTTGTCGTAGATGTTCTCCAGCGTGTCCGGCAGATCGACTTCTGCATAGGCGCCGGCGGCGACGGTTGCCTCTCGCGTGCGGTTGACGAGGACATCATAGGCGATCAGCGCATAATGCGTTTGCGTGTCGTAGGCGAGCAGAGCGTCGCGCAATGCCTCGTCGCGAAGTACGCGGATTTCGCCGGTCGACAGCATCTCGACAAAGGTGGCGGCGCGCGGCGCAGGAATGCGGGTGCCGTGCAAGTCGTTCAAGTCGGCGAGGATTGCCTGCTCTGTGCGGGGGATTCGGCCGGTCGCGTTGAACGCATCGATGTCTGCGAGCAATCGTCGGCTGACATTAATGATCGAGAGCCATTTCTCGTTCGCGAACTCGGTGCGCTCCTCGATTGCCGTGAAATCCCGCGCCAGTCGCTCAATATACATGCGCTCCTGCACGCGATCTTGGCGGCTCTCATTCCAAGCCTGCGCTTGCAAGCCAACAAACACGCCGACCACGACGATGACGAAGTCGAGCGCGATCGCGGTCCATTCCTGCTTACGGAAGTGCGCGATGATGCGGCGGAGGATCATGGCGCGGCCTCGCGTGCAGGGATCGTTGCGCTCTCGCCTGTCAGTGCGTTGTAGTGATCGTAGATGGGCTGGTATTCGGCGTCGTTGATGCAAGCGCCATAGATCGGGCGTGCATCGGTAACGAAGGCGTTGAGGTCTTCCTTGGAAGTCGCGGAAGCAAAGAGCGCGTCGAAGCGGCGGTCATTGCGATAGTCCATAGCGACAACGTACTCGCGCAGCTGCGCCGCATTGATCGTGAACATGGCTTCGATTGCCGCCAATTCGCCCAGCGCGATCCGCGCTTCGCGCCGCTGCGCGGCGGTGAGCGTGCCTGGTGCTGCGAGGTGCGAGAGGGCTCCCTTGAGGCGCCACGCCTCAATCTGGCTTTGGCGCATATCAATCACGACATCATAAATGTTATTGAGTGCGGAGAAGGTCGCGCGATCCAATCCGGTACCGGCTTCGCTCGCCAGCAGGGCCCGCCAGGATGAGTCGGGAATAGGGCGCGACGGCGTGCGCAGCACCACGGGCAGCATGAGCCCGCCTAGGTCGCGGTTCAGATTTTCGGCAGGCACACCGGGCCAAGCGTCGCCAGGCTGTTGAAGCATTTCCGCCAGCGCGAGCGTTTGCTCGCGACGGCACGGTTCGATCGCCAGACGTTCGCTCGTAAACACGAGCATCATGACGAGCTCGCCCTCTACAGCCTCCATAGCTTGGCGCGTTTCGCGCGCGCGGTTGGCGTTGGAGATCAGCTCTTGCGCGATGAGCGTGATGCCGAGACCTAAAACGATGATCGCGACTTCGAAGCCGAAGCGCTGCCAGCCCTTCAGATCGCCGATCGGTCTAAAGAAGCGCATTCCATCTCCCCCGGTATGAGCTTGCCGTAAGCATGACGCGCTGACAATCTCGTTCCCGGCGACCGCGAAGGGCGACGTTCGTTTCGATCATTCTTGGCGTCGCCGATCTGCTGATGAACTTTCATCGGCTTCTGCGTGAGCGCAAACGCGTCGGCCGGGATGCGCTGCCGCTTGTTTGGCGTGGTCGTCGTCACGCTCGCCAGCCGCCAGTTGATTTGGGATTTCGTGGCGCTTGTGCGCGCGATTACGCTGGCCGTGCTCGCGCCGGCGTTGGTGCCAAAAGATCGCCGCGTCGACAGGGCCGCGGCGCTGGTGATCCTGACGATTCTGACGTGGCGGCTTGTGTCGCCGCCGGTGGGGTGAGGCACCCTGCGAGATGATTGCTTTCGTTATTTAGCGAGCTTTCTGTGGTGCTGAGCCTTTGAGCATTGTGCGACTTCTTGGCTTCGTTCGGCAGGTTGACGAGCGCCGGTGGTCACCGTATCCCCCATTACCGAAGGATCGCGTCACTTATGCGTACCGCCGCCAAAACCGTTATTGCCGTGAGCCCCGCCCGGGGTCCGCTGGCGCATGCGTTTGGCGATCATCCTCATCACGGTCACGCTGCGCATCACGCGCCGCGACATTGAAGCTCTAGTCAGCGCGTAAGCGGATAGAGCGAGAGCGCTGGGCGCTCGTTCGCTCCTGAAGAGCATTTTCAATCCAGAACAGGGCACGCCTTCGTACGTGCTGTCGTGAGTAAGCCAATGACCCCGAAGCGTCTCCACATCGCAATCCAGAAGAGCGGCCGTCTGGCCGATCGCAGCCTCGATCTGCTGCGTTCAGCCGGCTATCGACTGACCAAAAGCGCCAGCGATTTGGCCTATAGCGCCGAAAATGCACCCATCGATCTCTGGTGCCTGCGCGACGATGACATCCCCACCTTTGTCGCCGACGGCGTCGCTGATTTGGGCGTAGTGGGCCGTAACGTGCTGGCGGAACGCGCTGCGGGCGGGGCTAATGGTTTGCGAGAGGTGATGCCGCTCGGGTTCGGCCGTTGTCGGCTCGCGATCGCGACGCCCTCTGGGTTCGATTATGCCGGACCGCAATCGCTGAGCGGCGCGCGTATTGCGACGACCTATCCCAATCTGCTCAAGCAGTTCCTTGCAAAGTCCGGCGTTGATGCAAGCATCGTCATGATGCGCGGCGCCGTCGAGGTGGCGCCGCGGCTGAAGCTCGCTGACGTGATCTGCGACTTGGTTTCTACCGGCGCTACCCTTGAGTCCAACGGTCTGGTTGCGCAGACGACCATCCTCGAGAGCGAGGCGGTGCTGGTTCGCTCCTCGCGCGCCATCGATCCCGATCTTGAGCGTGTGGCCGAAAGTTTGACGTCACGTTTTCGTGGCGTCGTTGCTTCGCAGGACGCAAAGTACGTCATGATGAACGCGCCGCGCGCGGCGCTTGCGCGTATCTCCGAGATATTGCCGGGCGCCGGCGCGCCTACTGTAATGACGCTCGCTGGCCGTGAGGATTGGGTTGCGGTGCATGCCGTGTGTCAGGAATCGGTGTTCTGGGAGACGCTGGAGGCACTTAAGGACGCTGGCGCGACGGCAATCCTGGTGCTTCCCATCGAGAAGATGATGTGAGGGCGCCATGAAACGTTTTGTATGGGCCGATCTTTCCAGCGACGAACGCGCGCAGGTTCTCGCGCGCCCTGACCAACGCTGCGCGCCTGAAGTCTCGGCTCTGGTTAGACAAATCTTTGACGAGGTCGCTGCTGAAGGCGAACCAGCGCTGAAGCGATGGGCGCTTCAGCTTGATCATCATACGCCGGTGCAGCTTGAGCTCAGCACCGCTGTCGTTGATGCGGCGCGTGCGAAACTCGCGCCGGCGGACCTCGAGGCGATCAGCTTTGCGATCGATCAAGTGCGCTTTTATCACGAGGCTACGAAGCCGCGCGCTCAAACGATTGAAACAATGCCGGGCGTTCGCACGCGTCTTGAATGGCGGCCGATTGGATCGTGCGGGCTCTATGTGCCGGCGGGCAGCGCGCCTCTGGTTTCGACGTTGATCATGTTGGCCGAGCCTGCGCGTGTGGCAGGCGTCGCCAACCGTATCGTCACAACGCCGCCCGGGCCTGACGGCAAGCCGCACCCGGCGATCATTGCTGCGGCTGCGGAGTGCGTCGTCGAGAGTTTGTGGGTGATCGGCGGCGCGCAAGCGATTGCGGCCCTTGCCCTCGGTGTATTCACGCCGCGTGCGCACAAGATTTTTGGGCCGGGCAATGTCTATGTCGCGGAAGCCAAGCGCTACGCGACGGGCTTGAACAATGGGCCCGCTATCGATCTGCCGGCCGGCCCGAGCGAGCTTCTTGTGATCGCTGATCGTAGCGCCAACGCACGCTTTATCGCTGCTGATCTGCTGAGCCAGGCGGAACACGATTCCGATGCGCAGGTGGTGCTTCTGTCAACGTCGGACGAACTGATTGCGGACGTTTCGGTAGAGGTTGAGCGGCAAGTGTCGGGCCTGCCACGGGAGGCGATTGCGCGCCGATCGCTAGAGCAGGCGCGCGCTATTCGCGTGAGGTCTCTGCAAGAGGCCGTCGATGTCTCGAATGCGTACGCGCCGGAGCACTTGTCGCTCCAAGTCGCGGAGCCTGACGCGCTTCTGAGCCAGATCACTAACGCTGGCGCAGTGTTCGTCGGGGCGCTGAGTGCAGAAACGTTCGGTGATTACATTGTTGGCCCAAGCCATGTTTTGCCAACGGACGCGGCGGCCAAAGCGTATGGCGGTGTTAGCGTCGCTTCATTCATGAAGAGCTTTGCGGTGCAGACGGTAAGTGAAGCAGGCATCCGGGCGCTAGCTGTTCCGGCGGCGCGGTTGGCGCGGCTGGAGGGTCTCGAAGCACACGCGCGGGCAGCCGACGTGCGTGTTGCGGCCAAAATCGATTCGCCAACCGAGGTAGCGACCCAGCGCCGTGCCGGACAAGTTACGCGCAAAACAAAAGAAACGGCGATCTCTGTCAGCGTCGATCTCGATCGAACGGGGCCAGTTCAGATTGCAACGGGCGTCGGCTTCTTCGACCACATGCTTGAGCAAGTGGCGCACCACGGAGGCTTTTCGCTGACGCTCTCCTGCGCGGGCGATCTTCACATCGACTCTCACCACAGTATCGAAGATTGCGCGATTGCTTTCGGACAAGCGTTGAACGCCGCTCTCGCAACACGGCGCGGCATTGCGCGCTTTGGCTTTGTGCTACCGATGGACGAAGCCGAGGCGAAGGTATCGATCGATCTTGGTGGCAGGCCCTATCTGGTTTTCGATGGCGCCTTCACTGCGGCCACGCTCGGCGCTTATCCGACCGAGATGACGGAGCACGTTTTCCGTTCGCTCGCTCAGGCCATGGGAGCGACGATCAACGTTTCTGTCACCGGTGAAAATGATCACCACAAGACCGAGGCATGCTTCAAGGCGCTCGGCCGCGCGTTGCGTCAAGCCATTCGCGTGGAAGGCGCCGACGTGCCGTCCACCAAGGGCGTCATCTAATGAGCGTGGCGGTTGTTAAGCTCGGTGTTGGCAACACAGCGTCGGTGTTGTTCGCGTTGGAGCGGCTTGATGCAGATGCGGTGCTGACTGACGATCCAGTGCGCATTGCTGAGGCCGAGCGCGTGATCCTGCCTGGCGTCGGTGCGGCTGCTGCTGCGATGCGTGTTCTCGATGGCGAGTTGCGCGCTGTGCTCCAGCAATTCACTCGACCGCTTCTTGGCATTTGTCTTGGACAACAGCTCTTCTATGAATCGAGCGAAGAGGGAGATGTTGCGGGGCTGGGGTTCTTGCCCGGCGCTGTGACGGCGTTGGACGCGTCGCCACAAATGCCCACGCCTCACATGGGTTGGAGCGCGTTGCGGGCTGAGCGCGATAGTCCGCTGTTGGACGGCGTTCGCGACGGCGACTACGCCTATTTCGTTCACTCGTTCGTTTGTCCTGTCGATGACGCCACGATCGCAGTCGCCGAATATGGAAAGCCGTTTGCGGCAGCGGTCGCGCGCGGTAATCTCTTTGGCTGCCAGTTTCACCCGGAGCGGTCCGGCGCCGTCGGCGCTCAGGTGCTTCGCAATTTCCTGGCGTTGCCATGCTAATCTTGCCGGCCATCGACCTCAGAGAAGGCAAGTGTGTGCGGCTGCTCCAGGGTCGGTTCGACGCCGTCACCGACTATGGCGACCCGTTCGTGCAATTGCGCGTGTTCGCAGACGCTGGCGCGAGTTGGGTTCACATTGTCGATCTTGACGGCGCGAAAGATGGCCGCCCATCTCAGCGCGAGTTGATTACGCGGCTATGCATGGAGCCTGGGCTGAAGGTGCAAAGCGGCGGCGGTGTTCGCACGCGTGACGACGTTGAGGCGTTGCTTGGCGCTGGTGTTTCGCGCGTCGTTGTTGGCTCGGTGGCAGTTCGCAAGCCTGACGAAGCGCGCGCATGGCTCGCCGAGTTCGGTGTCGAGCGAATCTGTATAGCACTTGACGTTCGCTCGGATGAAGGCGTTTGGCGCGTTGCCGCCGACGGGTGGGTGGCGGACGGTGGCGCCAGTTTGGAAGATGTTCTCGGTGCTTTTCCGGTTGGCGAATTGCGCCACGCACTCGTCACTGACATTGCACGCGACGGGGCGCTCAGCGGGCCTAATGTCGATTTGATGCAGACGTTCTTGAGCTTGCGTCCCGACGTAGAGCTTCAAGCCTCTGGAGGCGTATCTGCGCTAGCCGATCTCGCGTCGCTTAAAGCCGCTGGTGCGAGTGCAGCAATCGTTGGGCGCGCGCTCCACGAGAGGCGTTTCACCTTGGAGGACGCTCTTGCCCTCTAAGCGCATCATCGCATGCCTCGATGTCAAAGCGGGACGTGTCGTCAAGGGCGTGCGGTTCGAGGGTCACGCCGACATGGGCGATCCAGCCGAACTCGCGCGCCGTTATCGCGATGAGGGCGCCGACGAGATTGTGATCTACGACATCACCGCATCAGCCGAGCGCCGCACGATCGATTATGCTTGGCTCGCGCAAGTGGCCGGAGTGCTGGACATACCGCTCGCGGTCGCGGGCGGCATTCGGTCGTGTGAGCAGGCGATTGCTTGCTTGGAGAACGGCGCTGATAAAGTTTCTATCAATTCGCCAGCGCTAGAGCGCCCAGAATTGATCACCGAGATTGCTGCGGTGGCAGGTTCGCAATGTGTCGTCGTTGGCGTCGATAGCCGTCTGATCGACGGTGCGTGGCGGACGTTCCAATACACCGGCGCCCCTGAGACGGTCCGGCGGACGCCGCGCTTGATGCTGGACTGGATTGTCGAAGCGCAGGAGCGCGGCGCCGGAGAGATCGTGCTGAATTGTATGGATCAAGACGGCGTTCGCGGGGGATACGATATCGTGCAGTTGTGGGCTGCGCGTGAGCTCTTGCAGATTCCTTTGGTCGCGTCGGGAGGCGCTGGCGCGGCGTCGCATTTCGCTGACGTGTTCTTGCAGGCGAATGTTTCGGCGGCGCTTGCGGCGGGAATCTTTCACTCTGGCGTAGTGTCAGTTGGCGATGTGAAACGGGCGGTGCGCGGCGCTGGCCTGGAGGTGCGGCTATGATCGCGTTCGACGTTTCAAAAGTCGATTTCTACAAAGGCGGCGGGTTGGTTTGCGCGGTCGCACAGGACCGTCTGACGCTACAAGTTCTCATGGTCGCCTGGATGGACCACGCCGCGCTCGAAGAGACTCTACAATCGGGTGAAGCCACGTTTTTCTCTCGCTCGCGTCAGGCACGTTGGCGCAAAGGTGAAACGTCGGGCAACACATTGAAGGTTCTTAGTGTCACGGTCGATTGCGACGGTGACACCCTTTTGCTGTCGGTCGAGCCTGCGGGACCAGCGTGCCACACGGGCACGACGAGCTGCTTTGGCGCGGAGACCGCGCCAGGAATTGGCCGACTTGGTGCGTTAGAGCGTACGATTGCGAAACGTGCGTCTGCGCCGCCGGAAGAGAGCGGCACGGCGCGTTTGCTCGCGCGCGGTGTGAAGCGCGTTGCACAGAAAGTCGGCGAGGAGGGCGTGGAAACGGCGCTTGCGGGCGTGGCTGGCGACGATGCAGAGGTCTGCAACGAAGCGGCGGATTTACTTTATCACCTGACGATCTTGCTGAAGGCGCGCGGATTGAGCCTCGCAGATGTGATGGCAGTGCTCGCGTCCCGCGCGGAGCCTGCACGATGAGTGCGCCTATTCCAAAGCCGGGCATTTTGGACATAGCGCCTTATGTTCCGGGTCGCGCGAAGCTGGCGGGTGTAGAGCGTCCACTCAAACTCTCGGCCAATGAAAACCCTTTCGGCTGTAGCGAGGCTGCGCGGGCGGCGTTCCTTACCGGATCATCGGAGCTCGCTCTCTATCCTGACGCCAATACTAGCCGTTTACGTGCTGCGATTGCCGAGAAGGTCAATCTTGAGCCGGAGAGGCTCGTGTTCGGCGCAGGCTCCGACGAAATCTTCGCGATGGCCGCCCAAGCCTATCTCGGCCCCGGTGAAAACGCGGTCCAGCCGCAGTTTGGCTTTGCCGCGTGGGCGATTGCGGTCGCGGCCACTGGCGCCCGCATGGTGTCGGTGCATGAGCCTGACTACGTCACAGACATAGATGCGATGCTGGCGGCCATCGATGACCAGACGCGGATCGTCTTCATCGCTAACCCGGCAAACCCGACCGGCGCGTGGTTGCCATTCAGCGAGGTTGAGCGCTTGCACGCCAGCATGCCGACGCGCGTGTTGCTGGTGCTGGACGGCGCCTATGCGGAGTGTGCGTACGATATCGACGGCTTCTCTGATGGCATGGAGTGGGCGCGAAATAAGTCCAATGTGCTTGTGACGCGCACGTTCTCGAAAGTGTACGGCTTGGCGTCCTTGCGCATCGGTTGGGCTTACGGCCCTGCGCCAGTTGTAGCCGCGCTTGATCGTATTCGCTTGCCGTTCTCCGTTTCACGCGCGGGCGAGGCGGCGGCGATCGCGGCATTAGCTGACGATGCGTTTGTTCAGCGCTCCGTGGAGGCCTTCAAGCAGGGCCGTGAAGCTCTCGCTGATGCGCTTCAGGCCAAGGGTGTACGGACGCTACCGTCCGCAACCAATTTCGTGACTGCGTATTTTGGTGATGCAAAGCCGATCGAGGCGCAGTTCGCACAACGCGGCATTATCGTTCGGAACCTAGCGAACTACGGCATGCCGAACTGGTTGCGCATAAGCATAGGCGCCCCCGCAGAGATGGAGCGGGTCGTGGAAGCACTGTCGACTTTCAGCCCGGTCTAGTCGGCTGCCAGGCGCGCATCCAAAATGGCCGTCAGGTCTTCGGCCGTGTGAATGCTGTGATCAGCGAGGCGCGTGCCGTTGAGTATGAAGCTCGGGGTGGAAGTGATGCCCAAAGCGGCCGCTTGCTCTATCGACCGCGTGATGCGCGGCGGGCCTGCGGGATCGGTGATGCATGCCATAACCTGTTCGGGCGATAGGCGCCATTCCGCGCCAAGCGCTATCAGCGCATCGCGAACCCCCGCGCCCGTGCCTGTTCCAAGGATTGCCGCCTGGCGTTCGAAGAGGATGCCCACGCGTCGCAGGTATTCGGTTGGTTGTTCGGTTTCGCAGCGCGCCAGTTGAAACATTGCGAGCGCCACGGCTGGCGGCGCCGTTGCCATTTCGCGGAACGTGAATCGCACCCGACCGGTGTCGATGTAGCGCGTGAGTAAAGTCTCCCACGCGACCGCGTGAAACGCGGCGCAATGCGGGCAGGTTGACGATGCATATTCAATAAGGTGCACGCGCGCGTCAGTGGCGCCAACGGTGACATCGTCAGCGGTTAAGCCCGCAGCATGCGCTGTGCCGCCGATCAGCGCAGTAAGCGTGCTGCCGACGGTGAAGAGTCTACGCGATATCATTTCTGTCCTCGGTCCATCGGCTCAAGTTTGCCTGCCGACAAGGCAAACGCAAGGCGCTGCGCCAGTTACCCGCGTGCGTGTGGTGGCACAACGTGAACACCGGTGTTAAATCCGTCTCCGGGAGAAGCTCTATGTGGAAGGCTTGGGCGATGGCGGCCGCCTTTGTGGGCGCGGTTTTGTTCGCGATCCTTGCAATCGAGCCCTCTGCGCCAAGGCCAGCGCCGGTCGGCCCGGTCGAGGTTTTCACCGATTGTGTCGATTGCCCTGAGATGGCGCAAATCCCTGCGGGCGTTTTTAGGATGGGCGCTGAGCGCGGAAGACGCGCGGCGTTGATGGTGCGCCTCGGCTTGGCGCAATCAGAGCGTAAGGATGTTAGCATCGACTACGCATTTGCCGTTTCCCGCAATGAGATTACGTTTTTCCAATGGGACGCGTGCGTCGCGGCCGGTGGGTGCAATGGTTACATGCCGCCGGATGAAGGTTGGGGGCGGGGCGATCTGCCGGTCATTCATGTGTCGTGGGAAGACGCGCAAGCCTACGCGCGCTGGCTCTCTGAGCAGACCGGCTACGCGTATCGCTTATTGAGCGAAGCCGAGTGGGAGTACGTCGCGCGCGCGGGTTCGCAGACGGCTTACTTTTGGGGTGACGATGCGAGCCATCAGAGCGCCAATTACGGTGAACCAGACTGTCCGCCATGCACAGGCCGCGTTGAGGGCGCCGATCGCTGGATGAACACCGCGCCGGTCGGCCAGTTCGAGGCCAATGCGTTTAGTCTCTTCGATACCACCGGGAACGTCTATGAATGGGTGCAGGATTGCCATGTCGATCCGTTGCCGCGCGAACCGGCCGACGGCGGCGCGCATGAAGCCGCAGCTTGTGAAGCGCGCGTCATGCGCGGCGGCGCCTGGTATTCTGATCCCGCGCGTGTGAGCTCGACCTATCGCGCCTATAATAGCCCAGACCACCGGGATCGCGTGATCGGTTTCCGCGTGGCGCGTGCGCTGGATTGATGCGCCGGAGTGTGATCAATCGCTGTGATGCGGGTTCTTGATCTGACCGATATGGACGAGGCGCTGCGTCAAGCTGCGGTTGAAGTGCGTGCTGGTCGTGCGATCGTCTACCCAACTGATACTGTTTATGCGCTTGGCGTAAGTGCGGTCTCGACTGAAGGCATTGCGGCTGCATACGCGGCCAAGGGCCGTTCAGATACAAAGCCGCTGTCTCTCTGTGTGGCTGACATCGAACAAGCGCGCTCTTACGTCGAGATCGATACACGCGCCGAGGCGTTGGAGCAGGCGTTTCTGCCGGGTGGCCTGACCTTGGTGTGTTTGTCCAAAGGCGTATTGCCCGTCGCGTTGCAGGCGGGCTTTCCTGGCGTCGGCATTCGAGTGCCCGGTCATCCCTTCGGCCCGGCGCTTTGCCGGCTGCTCGGACATCCGATCACCACGACTAGCGCCAATGTCTCAGGTCTGCCGTCTGCGATCGACCGCGCTTCGGCAGAAGCGGCGTTCGCCGACGCGCCGGAACAGCCGAGTTTGCTTATCGAGGGGGGGCGTTCGCCCTATGCGCAGGCGTCCACAGTGATCGACCTCACGGGACCTGAAACCAAGCTCATCCGCGAGGGCGCGATCCCGTTTGCTGATATTCAGCGCGTGTTGGCGGGCTAAGCGACAGCGCGTCGCTTTGCAAGTGCTAGCCCATCGCCTAACTCTGCGGCTGTGAACGCCGATGCCATCCCCTCGCGAACCGTGACGCGCACCACGGACGAGACCATCGCGCTTGGCCGCGCATTGGCAGCCTCGTTACGCGCGGGCGACGTGGTTTTGTTGTGCGGGCCGATGGGGGCGGGGAAGACCTATTTCGCCAAAGGTATCGTCGCCGGTATGGGCGAGACGGACGAGGATGATGTCGCCAGCCCCGCCTATGACATCGTCCACCAGTTTCCGGGTCGTGAGGTGGTGCATCACTACGATCTCTTCCGGCTTCAAGCGCTGTCGGGTGATGACGTCGAGTGGCTGATGGAGTCGCTGCTTGAGCCGGGTGTCCATGTGCTCGAATGGGGCGATCGGCTGGACAGTGTCCTGCGCAGAGAGCACACGCGCGTGACGATTACGCCTGGCGATGGCGACGAGCGCATAATCGACATCGAGGCGCACTTATGAACGTGCTCGCGCTCGATGCCGCCGGAAGGTTCTCACTCACCGCGCTGCGGCGCAGTGACGAGACATTTTACGCAACCAGTGTGTATGGCCAGGGCGCCGTTCGCGCGGTGTATTCAAGCGTCGATCAGGTGCTTGAGACCGGCGGGTTAAAGGTCAGCGATCTCGACGCGATTGTCGTCAACACCGGTCCCGGTTCATGGACCGCGACGCGGATTGCAGTGACCTACACAGCGGGCCTCGCGTTCGGCGCAGGCTTGCGCGTTTACGGTTATTCGGGGTTTGCGCTTGGCAAGCGCATCGATGCGCGCGGCGTCGCGTTCATTGATCAATTGGGAAAGACCGTGGCGGAGGAGGGCGCAGGCGACGCAGGCTTCATCGTCAATCTATTCGTCAATGAAGATGGCGCCTCATACCTCGCAGATCGTCGCGCATGGATGGATGAAATGTTGAAGCTTGGCGCCGAAGCGCTTGCGGCCGGTGAGCCAGGCGATCCGCTTGAGTTGCGTACGACGTATTTCCAAGAATTTTTGGCTGGAGCGCGAAACTAATGGGTCTCGTGCTCGGTATCGAGACGGCGTGTGACGATACGGCCGCGGCTGTTGTTGATGATGAACTGCGCATTCGCTCCAGCGTGGTGTGGGGCCAAAAGCAGACGCACCAGGCCTTCAACGGCGTGGTGCCTGAACTCGCAGCGCGTCGCCATGCTGAGGTGATCATGCAAGTGGTCAAGCAAGCGCTTGATGAAGCCGACGTTTGCTTATCGGATTTGTCGGCGATCGCTGTGAACAATCAGCACGGCTTGGTGCGTTCAGTTGTTGTTGGCGTAGCTACCGCGCGCGGTTTGGCGGTTTCGCAAGGCTTGCCACTGATCCCGCTCCATCACGTCGAAGCGCATGTGTTCTCGGCGATCATGAGCAATCCTGAATTGTTCGAGGAACACATCTGCCTCGCCGTGGCTGGCGGCCACAATGCATTGATCCATGTGCACGAGATCGGCGATTACGAAGTGATTGGCCGCACGCTCGATGACAGCGCCGGCGAAGCTTTTGACAAAGTCGGCTCATATCTCGGCTTGCCATTCCCAGCCGGTGCGCAGGTGGACGCGCTGGCGCGCGGCGGCAATCCGAAGGCTTACGACTTTCCGCGTCCAAAGATCAAAGACGGCACGCTGAACTTCAGCTTTAGCGGCTTGAAAACGCCGGTGCGCATGGTGGCGGAAAAACTGCAGTCTCAGGACTCTGCGGCGGATGTGGCGGCGAGCTTTGAGCGCGCGGTCGTGGATGTGCTGATTGCAAAAACGCTTGCCGCTGCTGAGCTGCGCGGCGTGAAGCAAGTGAGCGTTGTCGGCGGCGTCGCGTGCAATACGCTGTTGCGTCAGGACTTGCCCAAAGCAGCGGCGGAGCGCGGCATCAAGGTGACGCTAACGCCGCCGCGTTTGTGCACCGACAATGCAGCAATGGTGGCGGGTCTCGGCCAATACAAATTGCGCCATGGCGCAGTCAGTAAGCTCGACATCGACGCCACGCCGAATGCGCCGTTGGGCCGCCGTGCGGCAAACTACCGGCCCAATCAAGGATAGCCGTCGCACGCAGCTTGATCGTGACGCCAATCGCGCTACCCCTCAAAGCAGGGGAGATCGTCATGTCATTCAGCCGCCGCCGTTTCGGTCAGCTTTCACTCGCAGCCTTGGCCGCAGCCTGTACGCGCAATGCGAGCGCGCCTGATCTGCTGATTTTCGGCGGCCCGATTTACACCGGCGTTGCCGCCAACCCGCGCGTCGAAGCGCTCCGCATCAGCGGTGGGAGCATCGCCTTTGCCGGAGCATTGGCTGACGCGCGCAGCGCTGGCGTTCAGGAAATCAATCTCGGTGGGGCCGCTGCATTTCCGGGCTTCACCGATGCCCACGTTCATCTCACCGGCGTTGGCCAGCAAGCGATGCTGCTCGATCTCGTCGGCGTAGAATCGATCGCCGCGATGCAACAGCGTTTGCGAGAGTACGCGACGGCGCATCCAGAAGGGCCGATCGTCGGGCGCGGTTGGATCGAAACGCATTGGCCGGAACGGCGCTTTCCGAACCGCGCCGATCTCGACGCGGTGGTCTCCGATCGACCCGTCGTGCTTGAGCGCATCGACGGCCACGCCATCGTCGCCAACACAGCAGCGCTGGCGCTCGGCCAGATCGAGAACGGCACGCCCGATCCCACAGGCGGCAGCATTGAGCGCGACGCAACAGGTGCGGCGACCGGCATGCTGATCGACAACGCAGCTGCCTTCGTGCAATCTCGCTTACCCGCAGCGACGCCGCAACAAATGCGTGAAGCACTCGCTGAAGGCGCGCGCATCTATGCTGCACGTGGTTGGACGAGCATCTGTAACATGAGCACAAGCGCCGCAGAAGCCCAGCTTTTTGCTGATTTGGCGGCAGTTGGGGAGATGCCGTTAAAGGCGGATATCTATCTCAATCCCGATGACTCCGAGCAAGTCTTCGAACGCGGGCCATACGTTGACGCGACCGGCGCCATCCATGTGCGCGGCGTCAAGCTCTACATGGACGGCGCACTCGGTTCACGAGGCGCGGCGCTACTGCAACGATATTCCGATGCGCCTAGCGATGGCTTGCTCGTCACGCCGGTTGAGGAACTAAGCGCCATGCTGCGCCGTGCGCGCGAGCGTAATGTGCAGATCGCAACTCATGCTATCGGCGATCGCGGCAACCGCTTGGTGCTCGATGCCTTCCGCGATGCCTTCGCCGACGATCCAGCCGCACTCCGCGCCGCCCGTTGGCGGATTGAGCACGCGCAGGTGATCGCGCCCGACGATCTGCCGCGTTTCGCAGCGATGGGCGTCATCGCATCGATGCAGCCGTCGCACGCGATCAGCGATCTGCACTTCGCACCGGCCCGTCTAGGCGCACAGCGCCTCGGCGGCGCCTATGCGTGGAAAGCGCTGCTCGACTCTGGCGCGCATCTCGCGGCAGGCAGTGATGCGCCGGTCGAGCGCGGCGATCCGCTGATCGAGTTCTACGCAGCGGCGCATCGCCACGACCTCAACGGCTTCGCCGGCGCCGACTGGTATCCTGAGCACACGCTCTCGCGCGCCGAGGCGCTCGCCATGCTGACCAGCGGCGGGGCGTATTCGACCTTCGAGGAAAATGAGCGTGGCACGCTAGAGGTCGGCAAGCGCGCGGACATCAGCGCCTTCTCGGTCGACCTCATGGAGGCTGCCCCGGACGCCATTCCGCGCGCGCAAGCGGTCCTCACGGTTAGCGGCGGCCGGATCAGGCATTCGACCCTCTAGCGGTCGTTGCGGCGCTGGCGACACACCTCTCGGGTGAAGCGGACTCCGGAAATCGGGTTGGGTCTTGCCAATGCCACCGGTTTCTGCGTTATTCTGAAAAAAGACACCGGTGGCAAAGACCACGCATAACGGGTGTCAGGGAAGAAACGCAGCTTTAGGGTGGAGCGCGGCTAGCCGTCTCCCCGCCTAGGCTTGCCGGGGAGGGACGTCACATGGCGGCGAAGAAATCAGCTTGGAAACTAGGCACGTTCGGCAGCGCTTCGGCGGCCGTTCTCACGATGGCGCTCGGCATGAGCGCTGGCGGCGTCGCATCCGCTCAGGATGACACGGCAGCCGAAGAAGAAATCATCGTCACCGGGTTCCGGGGCAGCCTCCAGGCCGCCATCGACGTAAAGCGCGACGAAACCAGCGCCGTCGATGTGATCATGGCCGAGGATATCGCCGACTTCCCGGACCTGAACCTCTCTGAATCGATCCAGCGTATTCCTGGCGTCGCCATCACGCGCGATGCCGGCGAAGGCCGTCAGATTTCGGTGCGCGGCTTGGGCGCACAATTCACCCGCGTGCGCATCAACGGTATGGAAGCGCTGGCCACCACAGGCGGCACCGATGCTGTCGGCGGCACCAACCGCGACCGCTCGTTCGACTTCAACGTGTTTGCGTCTGAGCTGTTCAACCAGATCACGGTGCGCAAGTCCGCTTCCGCCGATGTCGAAGAAGGCTCGCTTGGCGCGACCGTCGATCTGCGCTCGGCGCTGCCGTTCGATTATGACGGCTACACGATGGCCGTGTCCGGCCAGCTTCAATATAACGATCTGTCTGAGACGACCGATCCGCGTGCGGCGTTCCTGATCAGCAATCGCTTCAACAACAACACGATGGGTTTGTTGTTGTCGGTTGCGTACAGCGATCGCGAGTCACGCGAAGAGGGCGCCAGCACCGTGCGCTGGCAGAACAACACGAACTGCATCGCAGCGCCGCAGAACTGCTTCCAATCTGAAAGCACCCCCGGGTACACGCTGGCCCAGCTCAACGCGGCGTTTCACCCGCGCCTACCGCGCTATGATGTGTACGAGCACGAGCAAACCCGGCTTGGCATCACTGGCGCCTTCCAATGGCGCCCGACGCGTTCGACCGACATCACCCTTAGCGCGATGCACGCCAATTTTGAAGGAACGCGCTCAGAAGCCTTCCTGCAAGCGCCAGTGTTTAGCACGACGGGCGCATCGGCGATTGGCAACGTCGACATTCTGGATGCCGAAATCCAAGGCAATTCGCTGGTTTATGGTGTGTTCAACGATGTCGACATCCGCTCCGAGCTGCGCTTCGACGAACTGCAAACGGAATTCAATCAAGTCACGTTGGAAGTCGAGCACGAATTCAGCGAGCGCCTCCGTGGCCGCGTCATGGCCGGCATCTCGGAGTCCGAGCACTCTAACCCGATCCAAACGACGTTGTTGTTCGATGCGAATGACGTCGATGGCTACGTCTATGATTATCGCGACAACAACCGCCTGCCGCTGATCACCTACGGCACGACGGATCTCACCAATCCAGCGACCTGGACACTCTCGCAAATTCGCTTGCGTCCGCAATCCGCCACCAACGGCTATCAAACCTATCAAGGCGATCTTGAGTTTGATGTCAGCGAGATTTTCACGCTCAGCGGTGGTGTGAACTGGCGCAGCTACGAGTTCGAGACCACCGAGCTTCGCCGTTCGAACGGCACCAGCGCGAACTTGGAATCGTCTATCCCAGGATTTGCCTCGGGCACGCCGATTGGCAACTACAGCTTCACGCAATCTCTCACCGGTACCGGCCTCTCGTTGCCTGCTGGCCTCGCGACCACATGGCTGGTGCCGAACATCGGCGCTGCTGCGTCGCTCTGGAACCTCTACGACACTACGGTCTTCCCGATGGGCATCCAGCCGGCGCTCGGCAACAATCGCTCGGTCGAAGAAGATAACTTTGCCGCTTACGCGCAGCTCGATTGGCGCAGCACCGAGGGCCGTTTCCGCGGCAATGCCGGCGTCCGCTACATCGAGACCGATCAATCGAGCACGGGCTACACGCTCTCGGGCGGCGTGCCGGTGCAATCGACCGCCGAGCGCAGCTATGACGACATTTTGCCGTCGATGAACTTGGTGTTTGAGCCGGTCGATGACTTGCTCTTCCGTGTCGCGGCAGCGCGCGTCATCACGCGTCCCGGCCTTGGCTCACTCAATCCTGGCGCCGCAGTGTCGGTCAGCGGCAGCAACCGCACAGTTACGGCAGGCAACCCAGAGCTCAACCCGACGATGGCCGACGCCTACGACTTTAGCGTCGAGTGGTATTTCGAGGAGGGGGCGCTGCTCTCATTTGCCTACTTCCTCCGCGACATCGACAGCTTCGTGCAGACCGTTCGTGAAGATGCGCCGTTCACCGGAAACTCGCTCGGCCTCCCAGATAGCGTCGCAACAGCTGCGTGCCCTGGCGGCGTGAACTCGGGGACGTGTAATCCCAGCCTAGACTGGCAGTTCAGCCAACCGCGCAACACGCCCGGCGGCCCAGTCAACGGCTATGAGATCGCGCTGCAATTGCCATTCTACTTCTTTGACGGCGTGTGGTCGAACTTCGGATTGCTGGCGAACTACACGTCGGTTGAATCGAGCATCGATTACGTCAACGGTACGGGCGCGGTGATCCTGAGCGGTCCGTTGGTTGGCTTGTCGGAAGAATCTTGGAACGGCACGATCTATTACGAAGACGATCGCTTCAGCGCACGTGTCTCAGGCGCTTATCGCAGCGGCTATCCTACGACGCTTCCTGGCCGCAACAGCAACGCAACGGAAGAAACCGGCGAGACGCTGAACATCGATGCAGCGGCCCGTTGGAACGTCAACGATCGCTTTGCGCTGACGCTGGAAGGCGTAAACCTCACCAATGAGGCCAACGACCAGTACCTGACTCCGGATGATCGTCTGTCCTTCTACCACACCTACGGCCGCTCATTCTTTGTGGGCTTCCGTTACACGAACTAAGTTTTCCTCCGAGCATCGGACTTAATCGGGCGCTGGTGAAAGCCAGCGCCCGTTTTCTTGCTCCTCCTCGATGGAGGAGCTGTCGGCGCGCAGCGACGACTGAGGAGGTGAGGCCCGCTGATGTTGTGGATGAGCCTCTTGAGGCTTCGTCTTACCGCTAGCGCGCGCACCTCCTCCGGCCGCTTCGCGGCCACCTCCTCCATCGAGGAGGAGGTTTAGCCAAACACCGCCCGCGCCGCTTGCTCCAACCCTGGCGGGGAGAGCGGCCCGTGCTCAAGCATTGCAGTGTGAAAGCGCTTCGCATCGAACCGTGCGTTGCGGCGCATGCGTTCGCGCAGATCGTCGATATGAAGCATCGCCAGCCCTTGCGCCGCATACACGCCCGGCTGCACACAAAAGCGCAGCACGTCTTCTTCGATGCTGACGAACGCGATGCTCTCGCCTTGCAGAGCGCGCATTTCTTCGATTGCGCGTTCGCGGCTCCAGCGCATGGCGTGGATGCCGGTATCGCAAACAATGCGCGCGGTGCGGAAGAGCATCCATTGCAGATAGCCGATGCGCCCGAGCGGATCGCCTTCGAATGCGCCGCTCTCATCCGCTAATTGTTCGGCGTACGAGGACCAGCCTTCGAGATAGCCGTTGGAATAGCGTTCTTGCAGCGTCGCGACATTAGCAGCACCCGCATAAGGCGCTTGATAGATATGGCCGGGGATGAGCTCGTGGTGGACGACGCTCGGCAGCGTCCAGTTCGCGCGCGGCGCGCCGAGATCGACAAGATAGGCTGAGCCTTGGCGGCGACCTTGCGCGCCGTTGCGTTCTTGGTTGGCGGGGAGGCGGCGGACTTCGGCTGGTGTTTCCATCGCGTCGTCCAAAACGTCGCGCAGAATTGTTCGTACACGCGTCAGGCTTGCCGCCATGTCAGCGACGGCGCGGTCTTTGCCGGCATTATCCTGACCGTAAAGATAGCGCGGATCGCGTGCGAGCGCGCGCAGGCGTTCAGCCACATCGCCTTGTGTGAGGCCTTGCGCGCGTAACAGCGTATCAGCCTCGCTCTGCAATGACCTGCACCGATCCAGCGCTCGCGCGTGCGCTTCGCGCGGATCGACGGGCGCGCCGAGCTGAAATTGCAGGACGGTGGCGTAATATTCTTCGCCATTGTTCAGTCGCCACAAGCCAGGCTCGCTGCCGGCGCGTGGCATTTGCTCGCGCACTACGCCGAGCTGACGCACCAGCGCCTCATGAATCTCGCGGCCATCGCCCTCAGCGCGCGGCGCGACACGTGCAATTGCTTCCTCCAAAGCCCGTTCGGCTGCGGCCAACGCGAAGTCCGGTGCGATCACGCCGCGTGAGGCGTGGCCGTGCATTCGATTGGTGTCACGCTCAACTTCGCGCATCCAGTAACGCGGCGTATCGTCAGCGCGCATCTCCGAAGCGCGTCGCCACGAACCGGTGCGGTGCGTGACCGGATAGGGATAGCCAGCCGCGCCCCAGTTCATCCGCGCGAGCGCAGCATCTGCTTCAGCGCCCGGCATGATCGCGTCGTAGAGAATGCGTCCCTGCGGCGTTAGGCGCGATGCATCGTAACGGCGGAGCAGAAACGCCCGTGTGCTGCGTGAACGATCGGCGAGGCGACCGACCAGCGCGCGGAAGTCTTCGTCCGCAGCAGCGTCTGGAGCGGGCGCGGCGCTCGGCGCACTCGCGCAATTGGCGAGTGTCGCTGCTCCGGCGAGCAACAGTGAGCGGCGGTGGAGAGTGTGAGTGCGCATCCTGAAAGCAGGATATGCAAAAAGCTAACCCCGCGCACTGCGCAGGGTTAGCGAAACGCGTTCGAAATGTGCTGGAGGCTGTTAGGCCGCCGCGACGCCGCTTGTGACCGTCGCGGTCGCGCCGGCTTCTTGCGGATCGCGCAGCACGTAGCCACGGCCCCAGACCGTCTCGATGTAGTGTTCGCCACCCGTGGCGGCCGCCAGCTTCTTGCGCAGCTTGCAGATGAACACGTCGATGATCTTGAGTTCCGGCTCGTCCATGCCGCCATAGAGGTGGTTGAGGAACATCTCTTTGGTAAGCGTCGTGCCTTTGCGGAGCGAGAGCAGCTCCAGCATTTGATATTCTTTGCCGGTCAGGTGGACGCGGTGGCCGGTGACTTCGACCGTCTTCGCATCGAGGTTAACCGTGATGTCGCCCGTTTTGATGACGGAATGAGCGTGGCCCTTGGAGCGGCGGACGATCGCGTTGATGCGGGCGATCAGTTCGTCCTTGTTGAAGGGCTTGGTCATGTAATCGTCGGCGCCATAGCCGAGGCCGCGGACTTTGGTGTCCGTGTCGGCGGTGCCCGAGAGGATCAGGATCGGCGTGTTGACGCGCGCGACACGGAGCTGCTTCAGCACATCGTAGCCGTGCATGTCCGGGAGCGTCAGGTCCAAGACGATGATGTCGTAATCATAGAGCTTGCCGAGGTCGATACCTTCCTCGCCGAGGTCGGTCGTGTAGATATTGAACCCCTCGGACTTGAGCATCAACTCGATGCCCTGCGCCGTGGCATTATCATCTTCAATCAACAAGACCCGCATGGCGCCCTCTTTAAAGCTGCTGCCCCCAGCAGATTAACCTATCCGACTCAGTAATGAGTCTTAGCGACGAATAAAGTCTTAACGCCGCGCCGAATCTCCATGAATCTGTTCGCTTTGATGCGCAAGCGCTGGTGGTGCGATAGGTTGGAGCTTCTAGGCGCTGCAAAGATTCCGATTTCGGAATCATCCGCGCTGCGTCTGTAAATGTCGGTTAACCATGCTGCTGCAATTGCTGTGAGCAGTTATGGCTTCACTCCTCGCTAAACTCGCTGAAGAGATCGATGCACTCGATCCGCGCCGCTTCGAGGGGCGCGTGACTGGCTTGTCAGGTTCCTTGATCGAAGCGACTGGCCCAGTCGAAGCGCTGGCGCTCGGCGCGCGCGCGACGATCCATAGCTTGCATCAAGTGCGCGGCGAGATCGTCGGCTTCCGCGGTGATCGCGCGCTGATCGCGCCGTACGATGCGATAGAAGCCATTCGCCCTGGCGCGCGTGTGGTGCTAGAGGGTGGCGCGCCGATGGCGCGTCCGTCGCAAGCTTGGCTCGGACGCGTGATCGATTGCTTCGGCAATCCCGTCGATGGCCAAGGCCCGCTGCCGCAGGGCTTGAAACCGCACCTCGTGCGCGCTGCGCCGCCGTCAGCACATGATCGCGCCCGCGTTGGCGGACGCCTCGATGTCGGCGTGCGGGCGCTCAACATTTTTGCAGCGCTCTGCCGTGGCCAGCGCATGGGCGTGTTCGCAGGCTCGGGCGTCGGCAAGTCAGTTCTGATGTCGATGCTGGCGCGCGGCGCTAATGCAGACGTTATCGTCATCGGCTTGGTTGGCGAACGCGGCCGCGAGGTGAAAGAGTTCATTGAGGACACGTTGGGCGAAGAGGGCAGAAGACGCTCTGTCGTGGTCGTCGCCACGTCTGATGAAAGCGCTGCTCGCCGCCGTCTTGCGCCACACATGGCGTGCGCAGTTGCAGAACACTTCCGCGATGAGGGCCTCGATGTGTTGCTCTTGGTCGACTCCGTCACGCGCTTTGCCATGGCGCAGCGCGAGATCGGCTTGAGTGTTGGTGAGCCGCCGACGACTAAAGGGTACACGCCGTCCGTGTTCGCTGAATTGCCAAAATTGCTCGAACGCGCTGGCCCTGGCCGCGAGGGTGAGAACGGCTCCATCACGGCGCTCTTTACCGTGCTTGTCGATGGTGACGATCATAACGAACCAATCGCCGATGCGGTGCGCGGCATTCTTGATGGTCACATCGTCATGGAGCGCGCGATTGCTGAGCGCGGACGCTATCCGGCGATCAACGTGCTGAAATCCATCTCGCGTCTCATGCCGATGTGTCACACGGCGGACGAGAACGCGCTCGTCGGCCGTGCGCGTGAAATGCTCAGTTTATATGGCGAAATGGAAGAATTGATCCGCATCGGCGCCTATAAGCCTGGCGCGGATGTGAAAGTCGACGAAGCCGTGCGCGTGCGTAGCGCACTGGAAGCGGTGCTGACCCAAAGCCGCGATGAGCACTCAAGTCTCGAAGAAGGGTTCGCTATGCTGGCCGAGGCGCTCAATTGAAATCGCTCCGCACACTCCTGAAGCTTGCCCAGCGCGATCTCGAAGCTTTGCGCCGTCAAATGGCGGCGCTCATTGGCGCTCAAAGTCAGATCGAGCAACGCATCATCGGTCACGATCAGGCGATCGCCCGTGAGCAAGCTTTGGCGCAGCAAGATTATGAAGCGGCGCGCGTGTTCGGCGGGTACGCCGCAGCCTCGCTCATCCGCCGCCGCGCCATGGAGAGCGAGCGCGATTTGCTCGGTGGCGAAATCGAACGCCTTCGCGATCTGATCAACACCGCCCATATCGAAGCGCGCAAGTTCGAGCGCTTGATCGAGATGGAAGAAGAGCGCGCCAAAGCAAAGCGCGAGAAGCGCGAAAATGATGAGCTGGATGAGTTCGCAACGTTGCGCTACGCACGCGCAGCGCAGGAATAGCGCTTAACCCGCGTTCAGCGTTTCAACGATCCGGATCACGTCTTCATATGCTTGGCTCTGCGGATGGCGGATCGGCAGCGGCGTTTGTGCGCGGATCGAGTCCGGCACGCGCGTATCGCGGCAGACGACACCGGCAAAGCGCGGCTTGAAGCCGAGATATTCGTTACAGGCCATCGAGAATTGGTCGAACACCTTGCGGCCTTTGACGCGGCTCTCCGCCATGTTCACGATCACCCATGGCACCATCTGCGACCCCTGCAGGCGCAGCAACTTCACCATGGCGTAGGCATCGGTGAGCGCGGTGGGCTCGTCGGTTGTCACAAGCACGAGGCGATCGGCAGCGCGCGCAAAGCGCAGCACAGTCGGATCAATCCCGGCGGACAGATCGAGAATGACGCGATCATAGTGTGGCGTGAGCTTGGTCAGCCCAGTGCAGATGCGGCCCACTTCTTCAAGCTTCACAGCGCCGAGTGCGCCTGAGCCCGAATGGCCAGCGATCAGATCGAAGCCGCCATTGCGACCAGGTCCGCCAAGAACCGGCGTCACCGCCGACTCTAATTCCAGAAAGCCACGAACCACAGAATGAACGTCCGCAGTCGGCCGAACGCCGAGCTGCACGTCGACATTAGCAAGGCCGAGATCGCAATCGACCAAGAGCGCGCGTTGTCCGGCGCGGCCGAAAGCGATGGAAAGCATGGTCGAGAGCCACGTTTTGCCGACACCGCCTTTGCCCGAGGCAATGGCATAGATCGGCGCCGCGCGCGTGCGCGGTAACGGCGGCTCGGGGAGAGCGTGGGCGCCTGACATGGTTCTGGTATGCGCCCTGATTTGTTTCGCTGTGGTTAGCGCGATTGTTCGAAATGGTTAATGAGCGCTAAATAAGCTGCAATGAGGTGTTGCGCGTGCGGCGCGCTATACTTGACCCATCGCCTTGAGCCGCACCTTCGCGTGCACCTCCGCTTGGCCCAACACAATCGTCATCGGCCGGAAGCGCTCAATCAAAGAGCGTACGAACGGGCGGATGCCGGGGGAGGTGAGCAACACCGGCGTCTCACCCATCTTTGCGGCCTTCTCGAACGCCGTGCGGACATCAGCAACGAAGTCATGCAGCTTCGATGGCGCAAGCGCGAGCTGGCGCTGTTGGCCATCGCCGATGAGCGATTCCGCAAACGCTTGCTCCCAAGTCGGCGACAGCGAGATGATCGGCAGCGAGCCATCGGGATTGCGGTGCTGATAGCAAATCTGACGCGCCAGGCGTCCGCGCACGTGTTCCGTGATCATCACCAGGTCGTGCATCGCAGGTGCCGCTTCCGCGATCGCCTCGACAATCGCTGTGAGATCGCGGATCGAGACGCGCTCTTTGAGTAAGTTCTGCAAAATGCGCTGGATGCCTGACCAGGACACGTGGGCCGGTGCGACATCGTCTAGCAGCGTCTGCGTATCCTTCGGCAAATCCTTGATGAGCTTCTTCACTTCTGCGAACGTTAGAAGCTCCGCCATGTGCTCCTTGATCACCTCGGTGAGGTGCGTTGCAAGCACGGTCGCGGGATCGACCACGGTATAACCACGGAAGCTCGCCTCTTCACGCATGCGCTCGTCGAGCCATTTCGCGTCGAGCCCGAACGCTGGCTCTTTCACGTCTTCGCCGGGGAGGCCGATGCCTTTGCCGGTCGGGTCCATCGCCAGCAGCGCGCCGATCTTTAACTTGCCTTCGCCCGCTTCCATTTCGCGGATGCGGATTTGGTAGCGTTCAGGCTGGAGTTGCACGTTATCGAGGATGCGCACGCTCGGCATCACGAAGCCGTACTCTTGCGCCAGCGTTTTACGCAGCGCTTTGATCTGATCCGTGAGGCGGCGGCCTTGTACGTCGTTGATCAATGGCAACAGCGAGAAGCCGAGTTCGATGCGGACGTCATCCATCGCCAGCGATGACGAAGCGGTTTCTTCAACGGGTGGCGGCGGCGCCGCTGCTTCTGCTGCGGTCGTGGCGACCGCGGCTTGGTTTGCTTGTCGCAAGCGCCACGCCAACAGGCCGGCTGCAAAGGCCAAGATCAGAAACGGAATCTTCGGCATGCCGGGCAGGATGCCAACCGCTAGCGCGCACGCGGCGACTACGCCCAGCGCAACAGGGTAGGAGGCAAGCTGCTTTGCTAGCGCCTTATCCGCTGCGCCGTCGATGCCAGCCTTGGTCACCAACAAGCCCGCCGCGACTGAAACGATCAGCGCCGGGATTTGCGTGACAAGTCCGTCGCCGACGCTGAGCAACGTATAGGTGTGTCCGGCTTCAGCGAAGTCCATGCCATGCGACATGACCCCGATAATAATGCCGCCAATAATGTTGATGAACAGGATCAGTAGACCAGCAATTGCGTCGCCGCGCACGAACTTCGAGGCGCCGTCCATGGCGCCGAAGAACGAGCTTTCGTCTTCTAGCGCTTTGCGTCGCTCGCGCGCTTGCTGTTCGTTGATCAGGCCGGACGAGAGGTCGGCGTCCACCGCCATTTGCTTGCCGGGCATTGCATCCAAGGTGAAGCGCGCTGCAACTTCTGCAATGCGTGTCGAGCCTTTGGTGATGACGATGAAGTTCACAATCACCAAAATCGCAAACACGATCACGCCGATGACGAACTCGCCGCCCATCACGAAGCTTGCAAACGCTGCAATGACCTCGCCCGCCGCGTGTTCGCCTGTGTGACCGTTGGCCAAGATGAGTCGCGTCGATGCGATGTTGAGCGCGAGCCGCAGCAGTGTTGCAAGCAGCAGCACCGATGGAAACGATGTGAACTCCAGCGGCTTTTTGATCATCAACGCTGTCATCAGCACGAGGATCGACAGAATGATCGACACCGCCAGCAGCATGTCCAACAGAAACGGCGGCAGCGGCACCAGCATGATCGCCAAAATGCCGAGCACGCCGGCAGCCAACGCGATCTCGCCACGCATGACGAAGCCGCGAAGCACGCTGAAGGAAAGATCGTTGCCTTGTGGTTGTGCAGCGTCGGTCATGACTAAACTCCTCCCCCGCGAGCGGGGGAGGTGGCGAGCGGAGCGAGCCGGAGGGGGCAAGTCCGGCGGCCATGCGAAGTCGCCCCCTCAGTCATCGCGCTGCGCGCACTGACAGCTCCCCCGTAAACGGGTGAGCAGTTTGGTGAAAGTGCGCTCAAGCTGCTTGCCCCGTCGGCGGCGGCGGCACGCGCAAGCCATCATCTGAATATTGACGTAACTTGTTCCGTAAAGTGCGGATCGAAATGCCGAGGATGTTCGCCGCGTGGGTGCGGTTGCCAAGGCAGTGCGTCAGCGTTTCGAGAATAAGGTCTTGTTCAACATGCGCCACCGTGCGTCCGACAAGTGCGCGCGCTGCGACCTGACCCGCTTCGATGGCAGCGCCGACATCGCTTCGGCCGACCGGCGCACCATCCGGCGCACGGATCGCATCAGCGCCAACGTCTTCGCCTTTGGTGAGCAGAACGGCGCGGTGCATTGCGTTTTCGAGTTCGCGCACGTTGCCGGGCCAGCGGTGCGACATGACTTGCGCGAGACCTTCTTTCGATAGTCTGCGAGCAGGGCGGCCATTGGCACGCGCGTATTTGTCTATGAAGAATTGCGCCAAAGCTGCGAGGTCTTCTTTCCGCTCGCGCAGCGGCGGAATGCGGAGGTTCACGACATTCAGGCGATAGAGCAAATCTTCGCGAAACTCGTTGTCGCGCACCATTTGCGTGAGGTCGCGGTTGGAGGTTGCGAGCACGCGAATGTTTACCGGCACGGGCTTAGTGCCGCCGACGCGATCGATCACACGCTCCTGCAGCGCACGCAGCAACTTCGATTGCAGCCGCAAATCCATCTCGGAAATTTCGTCCAGCAGTAACGTCCCGCCGTCTGCCTCTTCGAACTTGCCGATCCGGCGTGCGACGGCGCCGGTGAACGAACCCTTCTCGTGGCCGAACAGCTCGCTTTCCAGCAATTGCTCCGGAATGGCGGCGCAATTCACCGCGATGAAGGCTTTGCCTGCGCGATCCGACTTCTTGTGAACGTAGCGCGCCAGAACTTCTTTGCCGACGCCGCTCTCGCCCGTGATCATGATCGATGCGTCAGACGGCGCGATTTGGTCGGCCATGATCAGCACGTGCTTCATCGCTGAATCGGCGGCGATGAGTTGGCGATCATCGTTGCAGACAGCTGCCAGAACCGCAGCGATCAGTTCTGGATCGGGCGGTAGCGAGATGTATTCGCGCGCGCCAGCGCGAATAGCGCGTGCAGCAATGGACGGGTCGATGCCTACGCCGGCAGCAACGATCGGCACCACAATATGTTCGGCCTCGTTCGCCGCGAGCAGGGAGCGAATATCGAGTGTTGCATCGACCATCAGCAGATCGGCGCCGCGCCCAGCGCGTAGCGCTGTCGTCGCTTGCTCAATCGTATCTACGTGCTGAACTTTCGCGCCAAGCGTCATGGCGATCCGCGTGGCTGCGGAGATTTGTCCGCCCAGTGGGCCAACGATCAAAAGACGCATGCTCATTCTCCCAGCGTCGCCTACTTAAGCGACGTCGCCGTCCTTAATAATTTCCGTCATGGTCACGCCGAGCCGCTCATCGACGATGACGACTTCACCGCGTGCGACGAGGCGGTTGTTTACGTAGATATCGATGGCTTCGCCGACCTTGCGGTCGAGTTCGATCACCGAACCTCGTGACAGCCGCAGCAACGATGCAACATCGAGATTGGAGCGGCCAAGCACGGCCTGAATATTGACGGGCACATCGTAAACTGGCGCCAGCTGCGCTGCGCCTTGTTCAATATCAGGACCAGGCGGCATCGCCGTCGGTGTGAACTCGTCAAGTTTGAGATCGGAACTCATCATCGCCTCATGAATCTGTTTGCGACGCGAGGGCGGCGTCGATCAGGGATTGAATGCGTTCAGCGGCGTCGTCGGGACTCAAATAAATGACGCCATCCGACCAATCGATGGAGACTTCGCCAGCGCGCATGCCGGTTTGTGGGCGTACGAGAATGGCGCCTGCGTAGGCGTGCTTCTCGGTCATCTCATCAATCCGCGGCTTTAACTTCTCACACGCGTCCGGCGCGAGCTTAACCAGTAGGCGCGGTTGGTGCCGCAGCGCATCCATTGCGGTCTCGATTGCGCCCACTGCACGCTCTTCGCCGAAAGCGTCGAGCGCTGCGCCTGCGATCTTTCGGCTTGCAGCAAAGGCAACATGGGCGGCCTCCGCACGCATCGCTTGGCTCTCAGCATCGAGCCGATGCAGAACGGCTGAGGCGGCATCGGCAAGCGCTTGCAATGCTGCTGCTGTTTGACGTTCGGCCTGTGCAACAGCATCAAGCTTGCCGCGTTCGTAAGCGGCGGCGCATGCCGTTTCGACTTCCTCTGTCGTCAAGCGTTGTGGCGCTTGCTTTACGATCGCGCCATCAGCTGCGAACTCGGTGTCGAAGGCGTATTTGCGGATTTGAGTCATCAGTAGATCAACTCATCATCAGCTTTGCCGTCAGCGAGCACGATTTCCCCGCGTGCCGCCAATTCTTTAGCTTGCGCTACCAATCGAGCCTGCGCTGCATCCACATCTTTCAAGCGCACCGGGCCCATCGACGCCATGTCTTCCTTCAGCAGCTTGCCGCCTCGCTCGGACATGTTGGTGAAGAAGAGTTGACGTAGGCCATCTGACGCACCTTTCAGAGCTAACGCCAGATCGCTCTTATCGACAGCGCGCAGCAGCGTTTGGATGCCGCCCGAATCCAGTTTGCTTAGATCCTCGAAGACAAACATCAGCGCCTTGATGCGATCAGCGCTGTCGCGGCTCTTGGTTTCAAGCGCATTGATGAAGCGCGATTCCGTTTGCCGGTCGAAATTGTTGAAGATCTCCGCCATCAACTCATGGCTGTCGCGTTTTGAAGTCCGCGCGACATTGGACATGAACTCTGTGCGCAAGGTCGTCTCGATCTTATCGAGAATATCGCGCTGCACCGGCTCCATACCGAGCATACGCAAGATGCACTCGGCGGCGAAGTCGCCCGGCAATTCGCCCAATACTTTTGCCGCGTGTTCTGGCCTGATCTTGCCGAGCACGACCGCGACGGTTTGCGGATATTCGTTCTTTAGATAGTTCGCCAACACGCCTTCATTGACGTTGCCCAGCTTGTCCCAAATGTTGCGACCGGCGGGGCCGCGAATTTCTTCCATCAGGCCGTCGAGTTTTTCCTTCGGCAGGATGTTCGCCAGCATGCGATGGGTCTGGTCAAGCGAACCCATAACGGCGCCGGCGCCGGACATACGCTGCACGAATTCTTGCACCACCGCTTCGACGACAGCAGAGGGCACCATGCCGAGCGAAGCCATCGATTGCGAGACTTCTTTGATCTCTTCTTCGTCGAGCAGAGTCCACAATTGCTTGGCGTCTTCGCCGAGGCTCATCAGCACGATCGCCGCCTTCTCTGCACCGCTATAGCGGGAGAGGTCGACGACCGGCGCTGGGGCCTCGGATTTGACGAGTGCGTTCATGTCAGAGTGCGTTGTTCAACCAGCCGCGAATGATCTGCGCCGACTCATCAGGATGCTGGTTGACGACCTCCACCACTTTCTTTGCTGCGGATTGACGTGCTCCGATCTGAGTAACGTCGATGCCGGAATTATCTGGCGCTGGCAGCGCTGCCGTTGCGCCGCCCGAACCGGGAAGGGCAGGTGTGGCGCCAGCAATTGCCGGTTCGGCGCCGGCGCCGCCGCGCATCAAGCCGCTGATCAGCGGACGTAAGACGAAGAACACGAAGGCGAGCGATGCGAGCAGTGCGGCGATGATTTCGATGATGCGCATCACGTCGAGGTTGCCGAGGAATGCAAGCATGCCCGGCTCGGCGGCGGCGGCGGGCGCTGCGGCGCGCGCGAACTGCGTGTTCACGACTTCGATAATGTCGCCGCGCTCTTGGTTGAAGCCGACAGCTGAACGCACCAAGGCGGTCAAGCGCTGCATGTCTTCTTCGCTGCGTGGCGCATAGGTCGCCGCCGCGCCGTCAGCGCCGGGCGTCATTACGCCATCGACTGCAACTGCAACCGAAAGGCGCCGAACGCGGCCGCCTTCGCTGACTTCGGTGCGCGTCGTGCGTGAGATTTCGTAATTGACGGTTTCGCTGCTCGTCGCGCTCTCATCGCCGCCGCTCCCTGAGGACGACGTTGCGGTCGGATCGGGGACGTTTGCGCCTGCAGTAGAGCCTTGTGCGCTTGAGCCATCGCTCGAGGTTTCTTCGCTGGTGGTTGTCGATCGCACCACCCGCCCTTCCGGATCGAAGCGCTCCGAAGTTTCGCTGACGCGGTTGAAGTCCATCTCCGCGGTGACTTGCACCCGCGCATTACCCTGGCCGACGACGCCTTCGACGATATCGGTCACGGTGCGGCGGATGCGGTCTTCTACCGATACTTGCCGCGCATCGACGCCTTCGGAATCGACGCCGTCCGCACTCGCGGGCGCCGCCAGTAGGCGACCGGCTTCATCCAGGATGGTGACGCGGTTGGCGGTGAGGCCCGGCGTGGCGCTAGCGACAAGGTTGCGGATGGCGCGCACTTGGCCGGGCGTCAGCTCATCACGGCGCAGCTGGATGACGATCGACGCAGACGGTTGCTCGCGTTCGCGTGCAAAGAGCTGGCGCTCCGGCAGTACCAAATGAACGCGCGCCGACTCGATGCCGTCGAGTGACCCGATCGTTCGGGCGAGTTCGCCTTCGAGCGCGCGCAGGCGGTTAATGTTTTGTTGAAACTGCGTCTGTCCGAGCGCGTCGGGCTCGTCGAAGATTTCGTAGCCGATCGAGCCGCGCGAGGGCAGGCCTTCAGCCGAAAGCATCATCCGCGCATCGAGCACGCGCGAACGCGCCACATAAATCGAGCCGCCATCGCCGCGCATCTCGTAAGGAATGTCAGCCGCTTCCAGGCGCTGCGTGATCTCGGCCGCTTCGCGCATTTCGACGCCAGCGAACAGCAGCGCTTTTTCTTCGCCGCCCATGCGCAGCACGAGCGTAAACAGCAGGGCGGCCGCGACAGCCGTGATCGCCAGCGCAGCGAACAGCCGCGTTGGTCCTGCCTTGAGCAACATCTGAGTGAAGTTGTTCACACCCGCCCTCTGCACACACGCGCAGCGAGACGCCCAGAATCAAGTGAATAGAATCACTGGGCAATTCTCGCCGGTCGGCAGAAATTGCCCGGTAGGGCGTGAAACAATAGTAAACGAGTTCACGGCGCGCAAAGACCCTCGCTGTGAGGCGAGGGCCTTTGAAAGCTCGGTACTGAACACTGGCGCCCAGCGGCGCGGCGCTTTAGGCGCCGCGATAGTGCTGGATGCGCGTGGTGCGAAGGCCTGGCAGGCCGTGCTTCTCGATCGACTTACGCCAGGCGTCGAACTCTTCTTCTGAGAGTCCATAGCGCTGGCACGCGTCTTCGAGCGTCAGCAGCCCACCGCGCACGGCGGCAACCACTTCAGCCTTGCGGCGAATGACCCAACGGGTCGTTCCCGGCGGCGGCAAATCGTCCAACGTGAGGGGATTCCCATCGGGACCCATCACCACCCCATCATAGCGGCGTTGCTTCTGCATGGCGCCTTTCTCCTCGTTCTTGAGGATGCACCATAACTCGGAGCGCTAAAGAAACGACTAAGAGCGCGCGGAAAGTTCACGCAGACGCATGTCTCGAATTAGAACATGAGTCTCTTACTCGTTTCTTACCCAATGCTTGTTTTCGGGAAGTAGCGCGCGCGTTGGCTGGGATCGCGAAGCTTAGCGTGTGCGGGGCAAGAACTGCGAGCAGCGCCGTCGAACCGGCGCGCAAACGCACCGCGCTTCATTATTTACTGGAGGCGCTTAATCAATTGCTATGGCGGAGTTCCGCAAAACTAAGACGAGTCGTGTTTGAAGGTTGGCGCGCGTTCGCGGACGAGTGCGGCGATGCTTGCGTGCGGCTCAGGATCGATGCGGTGTTGCAGCTCGGGCGGCTCAAGAATGATTGAATCGACGCTTGCTGGGTTCGCATAGAGGCGGCGCGCCAAGCGTTTGGCGTAGGGGGCCGGATCGTTGTGTACGCGCAGCAGCGCTTCAAAGCGTTCCGCTAGCGGCCAAGCTGAGTGAAATGTAGTGGGCGCGAGATATGGAGCCGGCGGCGGCCCGGTTGGAGCGCAGCGCTCCGCGCCGCATGCGCGGCGGAGCCGCGCGCTCCCATTTTCATGCGCTCGCGCCATAACCGTGCAAAAACTGACGCGCCAAGCATCCGGGTTTTGGTCCGCGAACGTCATCTCGCGGCGTTGCCGCTTGGCGGCTGCGCGGGGTTTCGCCGTCGTCGCTTCGTGTGCGTAGTGACTGGCTTCGATGACGAGCAATTGGCGGAAGAGCGCCTCGACGGTGCGCAGCCAGTTGCACATGAGTTTGTAGTCTCGGCGCACGATTGTGTGGCGAAACGCCAGCTCTTGCGGTTCGCCGAAGAGGCCGAATAACGTGATGAGCAAACGACTCGCCACGCGCCAAAGCGCGATCGGGGCGAAGCGTTGGGGTGATGATGGCTCGGACATGGGCGCGTAGTATGGGCGCGATTTGAGCCTGTCGGATAAGCTTCGATCTATCCCCGTTTATCCACCCCCGATGAGCGGGCGAAGCACGTGAGTCCGGGACGGAAAGACACGCCATGATCGAAATCTATGCTCGGAATCCGCACGCGCTCATCCACCAACAGAAGCTTTTGTGGGTCCCGGACTGCGCTCTGCGCATCCGGGAATGGGTGCGTTTAGCTCCAGATCAACCAAATACGGCATGCGATCGCCAACTCGATAAGCAGTCCCGCCAATGAAAACCACATCAGGCCCTTGTGAAAAGGCTTCGGTTCATCAGAGAGGGCGAAAAGCGCTGCGACTAGAAAAACTGCGATACCAACCGTCATCCACGTGATCATCTGGTGCGCGTCGGTGACCGCATCCGCTGGATCTTGGTATTCTCGCATGCTCCTTATCGTTCGCGTGCCACTCTCGCTTGCTTGAATTAACATTGCACCATGAGCGATAAACAGCGCCAAAGCGCGCGTGTTATGAGCGATCATTGATGGACCTTCCCAGAAGCCGGAAGAGTTACAGGTACACGCGGCGGTCATTCGCCGCTAGGCGCGGAAAGAATGACGCACACACTCTTTTCGGAAGTGACGTGACAAGGCGTGGGTTTAAACATTTGACGCCAAAAACTGCGCTACTCCGTCACCAACACCTGACGTTTGCCGCTAGGGTCGGGCGCGGACACTATGCCGTCGCGTTCCAGCAGATCCATTAGCACGGCCGCTTTGTTGTAGCCGATGTAGAGTTTGCGCTGGATGTATGACGTGCTTGCGCGTTGATCTGCGACGACGATGGCGCGGGCTTGGGCGAGTAGCGTGAGGTCTGATGCTGGCGGCTCGGGGATTGCGCGATGCGCAGTGATTTCGGGCCAGACGGCGACGAGATCGGCGAAGGCTTGATGCGCTGTGCTCCAAGCTTCGTGCGCGCCGGTGATCATTTCTAAGCGCAACTGAATGGCATCGCCTTCGTGTGCTTCATCTTCGCGTAAACAACTCACCGCGTCATCGCATTCAACGAAGAGACGGCAGCCATCGAGCGTGACCGTCACGCAATCATCATTGCGAAAATAGCCGCGCAAACGGCTGGCGAAGAGGTCGAACAGCGACGCCAGTCCGCCCGCCAATGCGACGGTCGAGCGTGGCGTCTCATAGATGTAGCCTGCTGGTTGTGGTTGGGCGCTCATGGACTGCAGAGCATCACGCGTCGCGCGCTCTTGCAAGCCTTACGGCGCCGTCTCGGCCTCAACCGCGCGCCTGCTAATGTCGCTCAAATACGCATAGAGATCGGCGACTTCTTCGTCGCTCCAGTGCACGAAACGACCGCGTGCGACTGGGCCCATCATGGGGAGTTCGGCGCCGCTGGAGGGGATGCCTTCGCGCATCAGGCGGCTGAAGTCTGCTTCGCTATAGGCGCCGATGACGATGAGATCGGGCGCATCGATTGGCCACGGCGCGTTGGCGCGCAAGTCGAAGCCGTGACACTCGTTGCAACTCGTCATGGCGAGATACTCGCCGCGCGCGATGCTGGCGTTCGCATTGTTCTGTTGCGTGAGTTGCGGCACGCGATCGAGATACATGGGTATCGTACCGTCTTGTCCGAGCGCGATAGCGAGCCGCACAGTGAAGCCGCCGATCACGCGCTCATGCCATGGCGCGAGTTCGCCAGCGGGCGCAGCGTCGGAGACCGGCGCGGTTTGCAGATAGCCGATGAGGGCGGCGACGTCGGCGTCGCTCATGCGGATGAAATTGTAGGACGGCATCGAATAGAGTGCGCGGCCATCGCGGCCGATACCGTGGCGAAGCGCTGCTTCCAGCACGGCGGGCGTCTCTGAGCGGGCGAGGGCGGGCAGGTTCGGCGCAAGCACCATGCCCCACATGTATTCGCCTTCGAGGTCAGCGCCGTGACAGCCTCGGCAGCCGCGCGTGGCGGCCAGGTGCTCGCCCCAGGCGAGGGATGCGGCGTCGGTTGGGATCGGGGCGGCGAACGGCGCGGGCCGCTCAAACGAACGGTAATGCGCCTCGCTGGCGGCATAGACCCAGCCGACAAACAGCAGCGCCAGTCCAGCCAGCGCGGCCAAGCCTAACCCGATCCACTTCGCGATGCGCATTTCGCCCCTCCAAACCCCAAGCGACCACGCTGCGGCCGCTTGGGCAACCCGCCACGCTCACCCTTGCCCCGTCCTTGGCCTTGGGGCATAAGCCCCGGCCTGACCTCCCGGCTGCGCAGTAGGCGCTGCGGGAAGCTCTTTCATGTCTTGTTCCACAAGTCGGCGAAGGGCGGGGCGGTACAGGAGTTTAGCTCAGCTGGTAGAGCATCGGTCTCCAAAACCGAGGGTCGTGGGTTCGAGTCCCTCAACTCCTGCCATTCCCGGCTTGCGAGCCGGGCAGGCAAGCCCGATGTGACGTGTAACGGTAACGAGAAGAAGCGAACTGAATGTCGATGGATCAAGCCGATAACGATTCCGAACCACGCCGCCGCGGCGGTCCGTTCCGCTTCTTCGGCGAAGTGCGCGCCGAGGCGCGCAAAGTTACTTGGGCGACGCGTCAGGAAGTTACCGTGTCGACGATCATGGTTGTGATCTTCGGTATCGCCGCCGCAATTTTCTTTTACCTCGTGGACACGCTTTTGCGTTTCACAGTTGGTATCATTCTGGGTCTGGGTGGTTGAGCATCATGGCCGAAGCGCAAGAACCGCAAGTCGCACAAAGCTCACCGCGTTACGGCGGCAAAGCGCGCTGGTACATCGTGCACGCCTACTCGAACTTCGAGCAGAAGGTCGCTGAAGCGATCCGCGAGCAAGCCAGCCGCCAAGGTCTCGAAGATCGCTTCGAGGATATTCAGGTGCCGACCGAAGAAGTTACCGAAGTCGTGCGCGGTTCGAAGAAGGTGCGCCAGCATCGCCACTTCCCAGGCTATGTGCTGGTGAAGATGGAAATGACGGATGATGCCTATCACCTCGTCAAGAACACGCCGAAGGTCACGGGCTTTCTCGGCACGCAAAGCAAGCCGCAAGCGGTCTCCGACAAAGAAGTCGAGCGCATCCTGGGCCGCGTCGCCGAAGTGGGCGCAGCCAAGCCGCGCAACCTAATCCATTACGAAGTCGGCGAGCGCGTGAAGGTCTCAGACGGCCCGTTCCAGAGCTTCGAAGGCACGGTTTCGGAAGTGGACGAAGATGGCGGCCGCTTGAAGGTCGCTGTCATGATCTTCGGCCGCGAAACGCCGGTCGATCTCGAGTACGCTCAGGTCGAAAAGCTGCGCTAATCGCGGGTGCGGTAGACCGCGTAATGTGGTATGGTCGCAGGCATGGTGAACGATCGCATCATCATTGACCCGGACGTGCTCGGCGGAAAGCCGGTCGTGCGTGGAACCCGCCTATCTGTTGAGTTCGTCATCGGTCTTCTGGCCGAAGGCTGGGACCATGACGAGATCAAACGCCAGTATCCCGGTGTGACGGAAGACGACATCGCCGCGTGTCTCTCGTATGCGCGTGATGTGCTCGGTGGCGAGCGCGTTTTCGCTGCCGAGTGATGCGGTTTCTCGCTGACGAGAATTTTCCGCGTGACGCTGTGCTGGTCCTGCGCGCCGCCGGTCATGACGTTCTTTATATTCGCGAGGATGCGCCTGGCTTAGGCGATCGTGCGGTGCTGGCTCAAGCGGTCGCGCTGCAGCGCATCCTGCTGACCTTCGACAAGGACTTTGGCGAGATCGCATTCCGCGCAAAGTTACCGGCCGCATGCGGCGTTGTGCTGTTTCGTCTGCCTATGCCGCGCGCGAGCGATGCAGGAAATCGAATTGCTGCGCTGCTGATACAGCGTACCGACTGGGTCGGGCAATTTGCGGTCATTGAGCCAGGCGGAATGCGAATGCGTCCGCTCCCAGCTGCTTAATCGATCGCGTAGCGGATCGGGAGCAGCACGCGGCCCCCTATGCGCATGCCGGGGTGCTCTGGCGAAACTACGTAAAGGCGCGATAGACGCAACGCGGCTGGGCCGAAGCCATAGTCGGGCGGCGTTTCAGTGTGGATGGCGCAATCGAGTTTGTATTCGTCTGTTACGGTACACATCAGCTCAACGCGGCCGGTGACATCCGCTGCGAGCGCTCCGGCTGTGTAGGTGTCACGGAAATCGCGCGCTGAAGGTTGTTGCACCGCCCACGGCACCGGCTGGACGTGTTGCGCGGCGGCAGGTGCGGCGAAGGCTGCGATCACAAGGGCCAGGGCGAGGCGCTTCATGGCCTCGTTTTAGCAACGCTCGACGCTGCTGAGTAGCCGCGCTTACAGGGGAAAAGCGTTGGGCTAGGGGGCTGCGTTCGTTATCGGCGGTTATGGCCCCCACGATGCTCATCCGTTGCGCGCTTTTGTTCGCGGTTCTCGCTGCGGCGCCTGCCTACGCGCAGGACGCTGATGAAATTATTGTGACGGCGCCAAAGCGTGGCGAAAGCGTTGCGCAGGATTTGCCGATGGCGCTGAACGCGTTTAGCGGCGATGCGCTCCGGGCGCGCAATGTCGAGGATTTGCAATCGCTGTCGTACGCGATGCCGAACGTGCAGCTGGAGGATATCGCGACAGCGCGCGGTATCGCGAACTTTTCAATACGCGGCGTCGGTGTGAACTCGTCGATCGCGTCGGTCGATCCTGCTGTCGGCGTGTTCGTGGATGGATTGTATTACGGCATCAATGCGGGATCGCTGGTTGATCTCTTCGATGTCGAAGCGGTTGAAGTGTTGCGCGGGCCGCAAGGCACGCTCTATGGCCGGAACGTCACAGGGGGTGCAGTGCTGGTGCGCACGCGCGGGCCGAGTGACGTGTTCGATGCACGCGCACGCTTTGCGGTGGAGACGGGTGCGAACGTTATCGCGGAAGCTGCAATCGGCGGACCCATCGCAGAAAACTTGCTCTCTGGCCGCTTTGCGATCTATCACGCCGATGACGATGGCTGGCTCGAGAACGATTTCGATGGTTCTTCGTTCGGCGCGAACGAGACCAACATCTATCGCGGTTCTCTCAGGCTGACGCCGTCGCGCTATTTGGATTTCACGCTGCGAGCTGAGCAGGGTTACGTCGATGGCGACGGCCCGGCGGGTCAGAACCACGCTTTGTTTGCGCGCGATAGCTTTGACTTTGCCATCGATAATCGCGGCTATGCGCGCACCGAGTGGGAGCAGTTGACGCTCGAAGCCAATTGGCGCGTGTCCTTCGGTGACGGCGTCATCACTAGCATTAGCGGCTGGCGCAATGTCGAAGTGCCGTGGGCGGCGGATATCGATTCCACGCCGGCGTTCGTGTTCCACACGCGCGTGCTCAATCTGCATGAGCAATGGAGCGAAGAGCTGCGTTATGCCGGCACGTTCGGCCCGGTCGGGCTGACAGCCGGTGTGTTCTATCTCGAACAAGAGCTCACTTACATCGACGAGCGCAATTTCTCGCCGTCGTTCCGGCGCACTGGCGGTGGGCGTGGCGAGTTTACGAGCTGGGCGGCGTTTGCCGACGCCGATTGGCGGGTCACGGATGAGATCACGCTGAGCGGTGGGCTGCGTTACACGCAAGAAGAAAAGCTCAGCCAAATTTCACGTGTGCGCCGGGCAATCGATGACCTCGACGGCCCTGGCGTGCTTGTGCCGGGCGAGGGCGTTGATGGCGGCAGCATCGATATGCGCTCGCTGGTGTTTTCGGATGCGCCGTTCGATCAAAGCTGGAGCGATCTATCGCCGCGCGTTGGCGTGCAATGGCGGCCAAACGCTGACACCAACATCTACGCCAATTGGTCGCGCGCGTTTCGCGGCGGCGGCGCAAACTTTCGCACGGCATCGCTGGGCCTTGCGCCGCGCGCTTACGATCCGGAAGAGCAATCGACGTTTGAGATCGGTTGGAAGCAGGACTTCGCTGACGGCCGCGCACGTGTGAACATCGCGCTCTTCCAAAACCAGATCGACAACATGCAACGCGAGACCAATCAGCCTGATCCGATCTCTGGCGTGCAGCAGATCGTGCTGAACGCTGGTGACGCCACGATACGCGGCGGCGAGATCGAGGCGCGCTTCGATGTAACGCCTTTGCTGACGCTGTCGGCGCAGGCGGGGTATGTCGAAGGTAGCTACGATCGCATCACCGAAGATTTGAACGGAGATCTTGTGATCAACGATGCGGACTATGCGCTTGAAATCCCGCGCTTGGCGCCGTGGACGTATGGTGTGGCGCTCGATTATGAGCGGGCTGTCGGCCCCGGCGTTGCGCGCGCGCGTCTGGCGTACTATCATCGTGACGCGGCGTTCTACAGCGATAGTAATCTCGGGCGTTTGAACGAAGTTGATATGGTCGACGCTAATCTGGCGTTCGAGCATGAGAGCGGCTGGACGTTGTCGCTTTACGGCGAGAACCTGCTCGATGAGACGACGTTCGGCGGCGACACGATTTTGCCGTCCACGGCTGCGTTCGGTTTCTCCGGCGGCGAGCGGCCGACGTTTTCGCCGCTGAACAAGGGTCGGGTGTTCGGCTTAGAGCTGCGCGCGCGGTTTTAAGCTGCTACGCTTGGGCGATGTTCGAGCACTTCATCGCGGCTCAAGCCCCGGTCTATCCGCACGTGCTCGCTGAGCTGCGCGCGGGCGCTAAGCGCAGTCATTGGATGTGGTTCATCTTTCCGCAGCTGCGCGAGCTAGGGCGCAGCGCGACGGCCAAGCAGTATGGGCTAGGCGGCTTGGGTGAGGCGCGGGCGTATGCGGCGCACGATATTCTGGGCGTCCGGTTGCGCGAGTGCGTCGGCTTGGCCAATGCAGTCAGCGGCAAGAGCGCGCTTGAGCTGTTCGGCCCGCCCGACGATCTCAAATATCGCTCCTGCGTCACGCTCTTTCTCGCCGCGACCGAAGAGCAGCTCTTCCAAGATGCGCTGGACAAATATTATGGCGGCGACGATGACCCGCTGACGCTGGCCGCGCTCAGACGCTGAGTCGCGGGCGCTGGAGATACGCCGCGTGCCGCTGCCACACTTGCTCTTAGCCGTCGCCGTTATGGCGGTGTGGGGGACGAATTTCGTCGTCATCGCGTTTGCGCTGGAGCATTTGCCGCCGCTGCTGCTGGCGGCGCTGCGCTTTACGCTCGTCTTCTTTCCGCTCGCGCTCTTCATCAAACCGCCGAAGGTGAAGTGGACGAACCTTGCGGCTTACGGCGTACTGATCGGGGCCGGGCAGTTCGGGTTGTTGTTCATCGCGATGAAGGACGACATCACGCCGGGCCTCGCGTCGCTGGTGGTGCAGTCGCAGATTTTCTTCACGATTGCGCTGTCGATGCGCACGAGCGGCGAGCAGGTTGGGCTTTATCAGTGGGCGGCGCTCGCGTTGGCGACGTCGGGCATTGGGATCATCTTCGCCAATAGCGACGGCGGCGCGACGCCGTTGGGTTTGGGGCTCGTTCTGCTGGCGGCGCTGTGTTGGGCGGGTGGCAACATCACGGCGCGCGGCGCCGGTGGCGCGCCGATGCTGCCTTATATCGTGTGGTCGAGCATCTTTGCGGTGCCGCCGCTTTTTGTTTTGGCGTTCGCGTTCGAGGGCTGGCCTGCGATCGAGGCGGGATTGCGTGACGCGGACGCTGCGTCTTGGGCTGCTGTGGTGTGGCAATCGGTTGGCAACACGCTTTTTGGCTACACCGCTTGGCAATGGCTGCTGGCGCGGCATCCGGCGGCGGTGGTGACGCCGATGGCGTTGCTGGTGCCGATCTTTGGCATGAGCGCATCCGCCATCGTGCTGCATGAGCCGATGCCGAGCTGGAAGCTGATGGCCGCGGGGCTGGTGCTTGCGGGGCTCGCGCTGAACCTGATGTGGCCGCTGCTGCGGGCGCGGGTGAGGCGCAAGGCGTAGTTTTCGTCGGGACGAGCCGGTGCTCCCGTTTCAAGGTGGCTTACGTTGCGCCAACATTGCTCCGCTCTCTGTGCTCGCTAGTGTGGCGCTGTCCTCGCACTCCAAGGCTCCCTGCATGAAACGGTTTGTCGTCCTGTTTGCTCTCGCTCTCGCCGCTTGCGCGGGCGCCGCCGAGCCTCAAGCCTCTCCTGACGATGCGACGCCGATTGTGCGCACAGTTTCGACGGGGTCACTTTCAGGTCGCGCTTCAGAAGGCGTGCACGTTTGGCGCGCCGTCCCGTTTGCGGCGGCGCCTGTTGGCGCCTTGCGCTGGCGCGCTCCACGGCCACCTGAACCATGGTCGGGCGTTCGCGATGCCGCTGGGCCTTCACCTTGGTGCCCGCAGGTCTTGTCAGCTCTGGACGGCGTCAGCCAATCACGCTGGGGCGAACTCGCGGGCCAAGAGGATTGCCTTTTTCTCGATGTCTACGCGCCAGCGATGACAGACTCCGCCGCATCCGAAGCACGTCTTCCTGTGATGATGTGGATCCATGGCGGTTCAAACGTCTGGGGGCGTGCTGAGCAATACAATGCTTCCGAACTTGCGCGACGTCACAATGTCATTGTCGTGGTGGCGCAATATCGATTGGGTCCGCTGGGTTGGTTCGCACATCCGGCTTTGCGCGAAGGTGGCGAACTCTCAGAGGACGCCTCGCCCAATTTTGGAACGCTCGACAACATCCGCGCGCTCGAATGGATTCGAGATGAAATTTCTGCCTTCGGTGGCGACCCGAACCTCATCACGATCTTCGGCGAAAGCGCTGGCGGCCAAAACGTCGCTGCTCTTCTGGCAAGCCCCCGCGCACGCGGCCTCTTTCATCGCGCCATCGTTCAATCGGGATCGTTTGCCTCCACACCTTTGGCTGAAGCGGAGGGCCTCGATACAAACGCACGTTCGGACTCTGGAACTGCCGTTGCTGCACGCCTGCTTGCAGGGGGTGTTACAGGCCAAGCGCTTCGCGATGTCCCGTTAGAAGCAATCTTTGCGGCCTACGATACATCGCGCGGTGCGTTCGATCCGCCGCGTATCATCGCCGACGGCATGGTCTTGCCTACTGCCGGCATCGAAGCAGTGCTTGGCAGCGCTGACACCTACAACAACGTGCCCGTCATGCTTGGTACCAATCGCGACGAGACAAAACTCTTCAATGCTCTGAACCCCGAATTGACGCGACGCGTGCTCTGGCTGTTTCCTCAAGCTCGCGATCCAAATCTGTATAATGCGGTCTCAGACTACCAGAGCCGCATGTGGCGCGCATCCGCAGTGGACGCTCCTGCTGAATTGATGACGGGCGCGGGCAATCCCGCCATCTACACCTATCGTTTTGACTGGGACGACCAGGGCGGAATCCTCTTTACTGATCTTGGGACGCTCTTGGGCGCTGCGCACTCGATGGAAATTCCGTTCGTGTTTGGCCATTTCAGTCTCTTGGGTAGCTACGATCGCTTCGCGTTTACGCGCGCCAACAGGGACGAGCGCGTCGCGTTGTCTGACGCGATGATGAGCTATTGGGTGAACTTCGCTAGAACTGGCGCACCCGGCCGCGGCGTGGATGGAAGTTTGCCGGAATGGAACGCCGCGCGTTCTCCCGCTGGCGCCGCCATCATGATTCTCGATGCCGCTTCCGACGGCGGCGTCCGCATCGCTGACGATGTGGAGACGCCAGCGCGGATTGTTCGCGATCTTTTCAATGATCCACGCTTGGAGACTGACGCAGAACGATGCCGAGTCTTCAGGGCCACGGAACGCTGGAATCCCGACTTAGTCGAAATGGACGCCGCCCGCTGCGCAGCAGGCGCAGAAGCAGCGCCTGCTGCGCAATAGGTCACCGCGGCGCGACCGAGAACGAATCGCACAATTTGCGTCGGGACGCGCGTGTGCGCTCCCGTTTCAATTCAGCTTCTCAAGTGGGAGAGCGGGCGCGTGGTCTGCGCCAAGTTTAGTGCTTCCAGCCTCGCGACTGGCGATGCGCGTTCAACGCGCCCCGCGTGATCGTTCATGCGTCGGGCTGAAGCGGAGAGGCCGCTGTTGCGGGCGCGGGTGAGGCGCGCGTCTTGATGGCAAGCCAGCTCTAGGTTACATGTTCGACCTTCTGTGTTGCCGCGGCTGCTGACCCGCCAACGCAGGACACTCTAATGTATAGTCAACGCTCGTCAGCGTGGCGGCGTGCAGCGAATGCTAAGCATCGCCGCGCCCTGTCGAAACAGTTTCGGTACAAACCTGAGAAATCTTGGAAGCTTCTTTATACGAGAAGCGTCAAAAATCGTCGCGCCCAGCAATTGGGATTACTTTGGCCGCATAGAGAATGGTTGAGGCTGATGGCCGACGCTGAACCGCTGAAAGTTCTGTTCGTCTGTAGCCGCAATCAGTGGCGCAGCCCCACGGCAGAGCAGGTGTGGAAGAACGAGTCCGGCTTATCGGTCAGATCGGCGGGCGTGAGCCGAAGCGCGCGGCGACGTTTGACGGTCGCAGATTTGCGCTGGGCTGACCTGATCCTCGTCATGGAAGAAAAGCACAAATCTCGCATTCGCGCGGAACACCGTGACGAGGTTCGCTATAAAGCGTTGCACGTGTTGGACATCCCCGACGACTACCAGTTCATGCAGCCTGAGTTGGTTGAAGTGCTTAGGCTCAAGGTTGCGCCGCTGATTGATGAAGCGATGCGATCGTGACGTGGCGCATGCGCCATGGCGCAATGGCGCGACTGACAGCCAAATGAGTCGTGACCGACCGAGCGGAAACTAGTCCCACCGAACGTGCCACGGTTGAGCGTCAGCCCACCGTTTCGCATCCTCTATGGTAAGGAATGGCTTCAACGGCAGAACCTCGCCCTCTGGTTTCACGTAGTAGAGCAGGCCATCCGCGTTCAGCGGATAAGGCTGCCAGTTTTCACGCTCGTCCATGTAGGGCATTCGCTCATAGAAATAATCACAATCAAACGCGACTATTTCGATCCGTTTGGGAACGTCGCCGTAAAGCCAACGGCCTTCCGCTACAGTCTCACCCTCGAAGTCATTCCTCGCCATGGCGCAACTTCGCACACAAAGCGCATCTGGGGCGATGTCCGCGTCGGGCCTGGCTCCCGGAAGTCGCGTCGCCCGCCCAGAATGCTGCGTACCGCTTAATCCCATCTTTGCGGTACGCTCCGCCAATGACAGCCCCCGCACGCCGCCTAACCCCCGTCCGCATCGCCCTCATTCTGGCGCTCGTAGTCGCCCTCGCCGTCCTCCTCGCACCCGCCGCAATCGCCGGCGGGGCGGGGCGGCTGATTGGGGACCTTTGGGTCTCGGTTATGGGGTCGATTATTGGGCTTTTTGGCGGTTAGCGGCCTAGCCAGGGCCGGGTCGTTCCGTTATACGCCCCGCTTCCCGCGCGGGAGGGCTTTAGCCGCCCCCACCGCGCATCCACTCAGGCCGGGCGGTCTAGCGATCTCCCGGCGTTAAGCGAGAGGCATATCATGGCTAAGAAGGTCATGGGGCAGATCAAGCTCCAGGTGCCGGCTGGCGCTGCCAACCCGTCACCACCAATTGGTCCCGCGCTCGGTCAGCGCGGTCTGAACATCATGGAATTCTGCAAAGGCTTTAACGCCCGCACGCAGGACATGACCAAGGGCGATCCGTGCCCGGTCGTCATCACCTATTACCAAGACAAGTCCTTCACCTTCGAGATCAAGACGCCGCCGGCGTCATTCCTGATCAAGAAGGCCGCCAAGATGGCCACGGCGAAGAAGCCGGGCTCCGGCTCGAAGAAGCCGGGCATCGATTTCGTCGGCAAGATCACGATGGACCAGTGCAAGGACATCGCGAAGGCCAAGCAAAAAGATCTGAACGCCGCCGATCTCGATCAGGCCGCGAAAATGATCGCTGGTACTGCGCGCTCCATGGGCGTGCAGGTGGTGGAGTAAGACGATGGCCGAAGCAAAAAAGAAGACGCCAGGCGTCACCAAGCGCATGGCCAAGAGCCACGCTGATATCGATAGCCGCAAGCTGCACTCGCTCGCTGAAGCGGTGAAGATGGTGAAGGAACGCGCCAGCGCGAAGTTCGATGAGACGGTCGAAGTCTCGATGAACCTGGGCGTTGACCCGAAATATCCGGACCAGCAAGTGCGCGGCGTTGTCTCGTTGCCGAACGGCACCGGCCGCACCGCGCGCGTCGCAGTGTTCGCCAAGGGTCCGAAGGCTGAAGAAGCCAAGGCCGCTGGCGCCGACATCGTTGGCGCTGACGACCTGTTCGAGATCATCAATGGCGGCAAGATCGACTTCGATCGCCTGATCGCAACACCGGACATGATGGCGCTTGTTGGTCGTCTCGGTAAGGTGCTCGGGCCCCGCGGCATGATGCCGAACCCGAAGGTCGGCACCGTCACTATGGACGTGAAGAAGGCGATCGCCGACGCAAAAGGCGGCGCTGTCGAGTTCCGCGTCGAGAAGGCGGGCATCGTCCACGCCGGCATCGGCAAGGCGAGCTTCACCGAAGAGCAAATCCTGCAGAACGTGAAAGCGTTCGTGGACGCGGTCTCGAAGGCAAAGCCGTCGGGCGCGAAGGGCACGTTCGTGAAGAAGGTCGCTATCTCGACGACGATGGGCCCAGGCGTCCGTGTCGATCCGTCGAACGCACTGGCCGCGAACTAAGCTTTACGCGCAAGCAAAAATGAAAACGCCCCGGTGTGAGCTGGGGCGTTTTTGTTTGTTAGCGCGCGGGCCACTGCCAGGGTGCGATGTCGTTTGTGGTCGCGTTGGTTTCGCCAGTGTCTTTGTGAAGCTCGATCAACTCGGCGCCCACGCCAAGCAGCGTCGCGACGAGCGTGCGATTGTGCGACACGACGATCACCTGGCTGTTCTCGCTTGCGCTCGCGATCAGCGACGACAGCGCGGGAATGAGATCGCTGTGGAGGCTCGCCTCCGGCTCGTTGAACACCATCAGCGGCGCAGGGCGGGGTGCAAGCAGAGCTGCGGCCAATAGAATGAAACGTAGTGTCCCGTCCGAAAGTTCGGTGACGCCGAGCGGCCTCAAGATTCCGTGTTGCCGCATGTGAAGGCGGAAGAGGCCGCTATCGGAGGAGACTTCGAGCGTCGCGCCTGGAAACGCATTGTCGATTGCCGCCGCGAGCGCGGCTGGATCGCCAATTTCGTTGATTGTCTGTACGGCGGCGGCGACGTCTCTGCCGTCCGGCGAGATGGCGGTCGTGCGTGTGCCGACGTGAAGCTGGCGCGATGGCGCAGCTTCGTCTGTGCGGAAATGATCATAGAAGCGCCAAGCCGAAAGCTGATCCCGAAGGCGTCCGATTTCCCACGGCATGTCTGGGCCGGTCGCCGAGCGCACCAGAGAATCGTAAGGCCTAGTGTCGGTCTTGATTTGACGCATCTCGCCGGCTGCGCCTCGAACCTGAATGCTCGGGCCGCGACGGTCAGCGAGCACGCGAGAGGGTATTGGTTTGTCGCCAACCCAGAGCATTTCGCGTTTGATTTCAGGATCGCCGCCGAACATCGTGAGGCTCGGAATCGGAAGCCCAAGCTCAATCGAGTACGAGGTCTCCTCGGCGGTAAAGCCGAGCTTCAAGGAGACGGGGCCTTTGCGCGACGTGCCTTGAATGGGAACGGACCCATCTCTCATGCCGCGCGAAATGCGTTCGGGGCCTGCCCACCGGACGCTGTCAAACCCGCCTTCACGCGCGAGCGATGCAATAATTCTGTCGTCCGCAATATCCGCGAGCAATCGAAGCGATCGATAGACGCTGGATTTTCCTGTCCCGTTCGCGCCGGTCACCACTGTGAGTGCGCCGAGCGGCAGCGTGAGCTCCCTCAGCGAACGGTACCCGGAAATCGCAATTCTGCTTATCAAGCCGCCGCCCTCGACCTTGTTCGCGCGGTTCAGCCTAACAGAATGATCGCGTTATGCGCGAGTGCCCGCAAAGACGAGCGCCCTGACTGTTGGGTCAGGGCGCTCGCTGTAAGAATAAACTGTCGGGAGGCGCTTACGTGCGATCGGCTTCGCGGTCGCGTTGGGCGTCGACGTCGGCTTTTTTGATCGCGTCTTTCGCGTCGCCGAGCTTTTCGTGCACTTCGCCCTTGGCCTTGTCGATCGCGCCTTCGACGCGGAGCTTGTCGTTGCCGGTGACCTTGCCGATGGCGTCTTTGATTTCGCCCGACGCTTTATCGGCCGCGCCTTTGAGATGTTCTTTGTCCATGAGATTTGTCTCCTTGCGGCGATGGGAACCTCCGAGCGGGCGGAATGTTCCGGCGCTGGGAACGGAAAAATCGGAGATGGTGGTCGAAATCGCGCCGTGCGCACCCTACATGCGAGCGACGCCGCGCTTTGGATGAGCTGCGGCGCTTCAATTCAAGGGATTTCAGACATGACCCAAGTTTCCGCATACGGCGCGGTGCGTCCTGACGCGCCGATGCAGGCCGTCAAAATCGAGCGCCGCGAACTCGGGCCCGATGACGTTGCGATCGACATTACGCATTGCGGCATTTGCCACTCCGATCTGCACTATGCGCGCGGCGAGTGGGGCGAGCAGCCGTCGCCAGCCGTGCCGGGTCACGAGATCGTCGGTGTTGTGCGCGCTGTCGGCGCGAACGTGACGAAGCATAAGGTTGGCGATCGTGTTGGCGTCGGCTGCATGGTGGATTCGTGCCGCGCGTGTGAGGCGTGTCAGGACGGCGAAGAGCAATTCTGCACCACGCAGACCGGCACTTATATGGGCGTCGAAAGGCAAACCGGCTTGCCGACTTACGGCGGCTATTCGAAAGCCATCGTCGTCACGCAGGATTTCGTGCTGCACATTCCGGATGGTTTGAAATCAGAGCACGCCGCGCCGCTGCTTTGCGCTGGCATCACCACGTACTCGCCGCTTCGCCATTGGAAGGTGGAGAAGGGGCAGAAGGTTGGCGTCGTTGGCTTAGGCGGCCTCGGCCACATGGCTGTGAAGTTGGCGAAGGCAATGGGCGCGCATGTTGTCGTGTTCACGACTTCGCCGGGCAAAGTCGCTGACGCGAAGGCGTTGGGCGCCGATGAAGTCGTACTCTCAAAAGATGCAGAGCAGATGAAGGCGCACGCAAACAGCTTTCATCTGATCGTCAACGCGGTTTCCGCCGCGCATGATTTGCAGGCTTATACCGTGCTGCTCCGCCGCAATGGCACGCTCTGCTTGTTGGGCGCGCCGCCGGTCACGGATAGCCACGCTTGGCCGCAAGTGTTCACGATGCTGATGGGTCGGCGCTCGGTCGCGGGCTCGCCGATCGGCGGCATCCGCGAAACGCAGGAGATGCTCGATTTCTGCGCCGAGAAGGGCGTCGCGCCAGAGATCGAGATGATCACGCCGGACGGCATTAACGGCGCTTATGAGCGCTTGCTCAAAGGCGACATCCGCTATCGCTTCGTCATCGACATGGCGACGCTGTAAGAACCCAGCGCCCCGGTGAAAGCCGGGGCGCTTTCGTTGCGCAAAACTGCTAAGCTCGGCCCATGACCATCGATAACGACAACGATCTTGAAGCGCTGAAAAAGATTGGCGGCATCGTCGCGCGCACGCTGCAGGCGATGGGCAAGGCGCTTGAGCCAGGCATGACGACGCGCGAACTTGATGAGATTGGGCGCGCGATGCTGGAAGCAGAGGGCGCGCGCTCGGCGCCGCAGCTTGAGTATGATTTTCCAGGCGCGACCTGCATTTCTGTGTTTCCCGATATCGCGCACGGCATTCCTGGCGAGCGCGTGCTGAAAGCCGGCGATCTGGTCAACATCGATGTGTCGGCTGAGCTCAACGGCTATTTCGGCGATACCGGTTCGAGCTTCGTGATGGCGCCGAAAGCGCCGCGGCTGGAGCGTCTCGCGCGCGATGGCAAGCGCGCGTTGTGGGCCGGCATTAATGCGGTGCGCGCTGATGCGAAGCTGTCGGACATCGGCGAAGCGGTGGAGCGCTTTGCGGAGCGCGAGCGCTATACGTTGATCCGCAATCTCGCCAGTCACGGCGTTGGTCGTGGTTTGCACGAGGAGCCAAAAGAAATCGCGACGTGGCGCAATCCTGGCGATCGCCGCCGCATTCACCAAGGCATGGTGTTCACGATCGAACCGTTCCTTTCGATGGGCTCAGAATGGGCCGTCGAAGGCGACGACGAGTGGACACTGCGCGCCGATACAGCGCGGCCGACCGTGCAGTTCGAGCACACTTTGGTGGCGACCAGCCGCGGCGCCATCGTGCTGACGGCGGCTTAGTCGTCTTCGTCGCGATCCGGCACAACCAAGTCGCTTTCATCGAAATCGTAATCTAGCAGCTGAGCAGGCTTGCATTTGAGCGCAGCGCAAAGCCGCGCCAGCGTTGAGAAACGTATGCCGCGCACTTTGCCGGAGCGGAACAGCGAGAGCTGGGTTTCGGAGATGCCGACTTCCGCCGCGAGGTCTTTGGCTTTGAGGCCGCGGCGGGTGATCAGGTCGTCGAGTGTGATCCGGATCGGCATCAGATGATGTCGTCCAGTTCGCTCTTCATCGCCTGCGCTTTCGCCATCAGGTGCGAGAGCAGCACCAGTGCGCCGCCGACGACGGCGAGCACGATGTCGGAGAGATCGAAGTTCAAGAAGCCGGCGTGGGCCACGCCGGAGAGGCGCAGCAAATAGTGCAGCAGAAGAACGCTGAAGAGGCCACCGGCGATTAGCGACCAGCCGAGTGTGGTGAGCGCCTTCGCTTGGGCTTCGCCAAACATGCGGCCTCCGGCGATTTCGTTGAACGCGGGGCGCAGCGACCAGACGCCGTAAAGATAGAAAGCCTGCGGCACGAGCAGGATGAGTGAGACGCGCACTTGGCCCCAATCGAAAGGCCGCACGAGATAGGGGCCGAAATGTTGAAGCAGCTGCAGCACGACGACGCCCGCCACCACCCAGGTGATGAGGCCGCGATAGCGTGCGCTGCGGGCGCGGAGGGTGCGGTTCGGTTTGGCGGACATAGTGCTCTGCGGTTCGAAACTGGCGGATTGTTCTTTAAGCTTGACTTAAAGACGGACTGTGCGCAAGATTTAAGTAAGACTTAAACGACATTTGGAGACTGGGATGTCCGGTTTGGCGGTGGAGACCAAGGCGCTGACGCGTCGCTTTGGGCAGCGCGCGGTCGTCCGCGAGGTTTCGATGAGCGTGCCGGAGCGGAGCGTTTATGGCTTCCTCGGCCGCAATGGCGCGGGGAAGACCACGACGCTGAAGGTGCTGCTTGGCTTGCTGAAGCCGAGCGCGGGCTCTGCGCGTCTGTTTGGCGTCGATATCGCGAAGGATCGCCTCAAAGCCGCGCGCAAAGTCGGTGCGCTGATGGAGGCGCATGGCTTCTACGCCAATCTCTCCGGTCGCGAGAATCTCGACCTCACGCGCACATTGCTCGGCGCGGCGCGCAGCGAGTTGGATCGCGTGCTCGGTGTCGTTGAGATGCGCGAGAACGCGAGCCGGCGTGTTTCGGATTATTCGCTCGGCATGCGCCAGCGTCTCGGCATTGCGCGCGCCATGATCGGCGCGCCGCCTTTGCTTGTGCTCGATGAACCGACGAACGGGCTCGATCCCGACGGCATCGCCGACATGCGCCTGTTCTTGAGAGCGCTGCCGGAGCGGACGGGCGCGACTGTTTTGGTGTCGAGCCATCTGCTCGGTGAAATCGAACAGACGGCGACGCATGTCGGCATTTTGCATGAAGGACGCTTGGTCGTTGAAGGCTCGCTGGCTCAGTTGAAAGCGGGCTTGGCGCCGGAGCTGGCGCTTGATGTCGATGATTTCGATCGCGCGGGCGCTTTGGCCCAGGCGCGTGGGTTTGCCGTGCAGCGGACGCCGGAGGCTCTGATCGCGCGGCTTCAGCCGCGTGATGACGCGCGCGCTGCGGCGGCGGCGCTTAATCGCACGCTCGTTGAGGCGGGGGTCGCGGTATTTTCGATCGCGCATAAGGCGCGGTCGCTCGAAGGTATTTATCGCGACGCTGCGAAGGTGGGGGCTTGAGCATGTTCGCTGCACTGAGTGTCGAGTTTCGCAAACTCAATCGATCGCTGGCGCTGTTGCTCGCGGTGGTCGCGCCGACGCTGATCGCGGTCTTTACGTTCTGCAACATGCTGCGCGGTGACGCGCCGCAAGAGTATGACATGTGGATCATGAGCGGCTCTGCGATCTGGGCGTTCTTCATGCTGCCGATGAGCGTGACGGCGCTGACGGCGCTGGTCGCCAACATGGAGCACGGGCCGAAATCCTGGGATCATTTGCGGGCGCTGCCGCTGCCGCGTTGGCGCATCTATGCGGCGAAGACGGTGTGCGTGATTGCGGTCGTTGCGCTGATGTCTGTGCTCACGCTGCTGATGACGTGGGCGGCGGTTGAGATCGCGGCAGCCGTGAAGCCGGCGGTCACGCCGAGTGGCGCGCCGGATATGGCGGCGCATGCGTGGACGCTTGTGAAGATGCTCGCTGCTGCGTTCTTGCTGATCGCGGTGCAGCTATGGATGGCGCTGCGCTTTCAGAGCTTCGTGCCGGGCCTGGCGCTCGGCATTGGCGGCACGTTCTTCGCTGTGGTGGCCACTTCAGCCCGCGCGGGCGTGTTTATGCCGTGGCAGATGCCTGTGAACATGCTGACCGACGAAGCATGGCGCGCGGAAACCGCGCTCGCCATCGGCGGGGCAGGCGGGTTCGTGGCGCTGGTGCTGATGGTGGCGCATCTTTCGTGGCGCGAGGTGCGCTAGTCCTTCTTCCAGTGGAAGACGCTTTCGAGCGGCACGCTGAATGCGTCGGCGATCTTGAAGGCGGCTTCTAAGGATGGCGCGTATTTATTTTGCTCGATGGCGATGATCGTCTGGCGGGTGACGCCGACTTTCTCCGCCAGTGCGGCCTGAGTCATTTCGCCGTTCTCGAAACGCAAGCGCCGGATCTCATTTTCAATCGGCATCACGCGCCCATTCGGAAGGACGCGATCTGCCAGCCGGCTTTCACAAGCTCCGCTGCGACCAAGCTCGCAAGCAGCACGTTGGCGATCAGGAAGCCGTTGAAGCCCATGAGCAGTCCCGTCATCGAAAGCAGCACGCCGACTGAGAGCGTGTAGGAAGCGGCGCGTTCGGCTTTCAGGTCGATCAGCTTTTCGCGTTCGTCGGCGGGCGCGTTGGCGGCGGTCGGGTTCAAGAGCGCTGCGATGATTGTGAGCGCCGTCACGATGATGACGAAGCCGACCATGGCCGCCACCAGAAGGCCGATGCTGAGCGGTTGGCCGATCGCCGGATCCCACGACCGCCACAGCGCGACGAAGTAAGCGCCGAAGACGCCGCCATAGGCCAACAGCGCGATCCAGGCGCTCTTTTCACGGAAAGACATAGGAGGGACCTCGTTTGTGTAAGCTCGATGTGACATAATGTAAAAGATAACAGACATATTGTCAATAGACCAGTTTACAAAACAAACTAGTTGGGATATTGCGAGGCCTGAGGCTGGCGCCAAGAGAGCGCTGCCGATTGGTTTCGGAGGGTTCGATGAGTGGGACGGTTGGGGAGCGCTATCATGGGCTCGACGCGGTGCGCGGCTTTGCGCTGACGCTGGGCGTATTCTTTCACGCGACGCTCTCGTTCCTGCCGGGCATGCAGCTTTGGGTGGCGGTGGATAGCCAGCGCAGCGTCGAGCTCTCGGTGCTGTTCTTCGTGCTGCACATCTTCCGCATGACGCTCTTCTTCGTGCTCGCTGGATTCTTCGCGCGCTTGCTGCTGGAGCGTCGCGGGACGTGGGGTTTCATCAAAAATCGTGCGGCGCGCATCGCGATGCCGCTGGCGATGTTCTGGCCGATCGTGATCACCGGCATTGTCGCGGTGGCGATCTGGGCGGCTGTGCAAGCGAATGGCGGACAGCCGCTCGAGGGCGAACCGCCGCCACCGCCGAATGCGGAGACGTTTCCGCTGACGCACCTCTGGTTCTTGTATGTGCTGCTGTTCTTCTACGCTGCGGCGTTGCTGCTGCGTGGCTTGGTGCGGTTGATCGACCGCAATGAGACGCTGCGCTTGCGCGTGGTTGATCCAATTGTGCGCTTCGTCACTGGGCCAATTGCGCCGTTTGCGCTGGCGATTCCGATGGCGGCGACGCTCTTCCTGACTTCGCAATGGTATGCGTGGTTCGGCATTCCGACGCCGGACACGGGTCTCATCCCGAATACTGCAGCGCTGATTTGCTACGGCTTTGCTTTCGGCTTGGGCTGGCTCATCCATCGTCAGCCGGCAATCTTCGAGGGCTGGGGCAAGTGGTGGCTGGCTTATGTCGGTCCAGCGATCGGCGCGACGATTGGCTGCTTGATGATGCTCGGCTTGACGCCATTGCTCGAACCAGCTGCACAAGACGCGCGTATGGCGGGCTATGCGGCGCTCTATGGCTTCGCCTGCTGGGCCTGGACGATTGTGATCATCGGTTTCGCCGTGCGTCACCTTTCGGCCGAGAGCCCGGCGCGTCGTTATCTCGCTGATGCATCGTTTTGGATTTACATCGTCCACATCCCGATCGTGATGGCGCTGCACACGGTCGTCGCGCCCTATGCTTGGCCGTGGTTCGTGAAGTATCCGCTGGTTTTGGCCGTGGCGTTCACGATCATGCTGGTGAGCTATCAGTTCCTGGTGCGCTATTCTTTCATCGGTGCGATTCTCAACGGCAAGCGTGTGAAGCCGGGTAAAGCGCGACGCGAGACGCAAGTGCTCGCGGCGGCGGAGTAGGAGTGAGCATGAACGCGGAAATAGACAGCGCGCGCGACGATCTCGCCTACATGCGCTCGCTCGTCGGCGGCACCGAGCGGATGCAGAAAACCATCGGCGAGGCGTTCTTCTGGGCTGGTCTGCTCTACGGCGGTCAGTGCTTACTGCATTGGCTGCAGACGCTGCTGGTGCTGCCGAGTGAAGGCCCGATCGCTCTGGCGATCGTTGCCGTGCCGACGATTATCTTTGTTGGCATTTTGGTGATCATCACCATGAAGGACGCCAAAGCGCCGCCGGGTGGGCCAGCGGCGCGTGCGCTTGGCGCGGTGTTTCAAGGCGCGGGGCTTGCCAATCTCGCTATGGCGTTCGTGTTTGGCTATGGCGCGAACGTGTATGAAGCGCCGGGCTTGTGGCTCTATCACCCTGTCGTCGTCTGCATGTTTCAGGGCGTTGCGTGGTTTGTAGCGTTCAACGTGCTGCGGCGAAACTGGCTTGGCTTCGTCGCGGCGGGCTGGTTCGCGACCACGATTGCGCTGGGCGTGTTGATGTCGAACACCGGCGCCTTCGTTCTCGTGCTGGCGATTGCGCTCTTCTCGCTGATGTCGATCCCCGGCTGGATCATCTGGCGCGGCGTGAAGGCGTAACGACGTGGCCGCTTTCGACATTGGCAAACTGGACGACGTAATTCACGGGCGCGTGCGCCTGGGGATCATGGCGTATCTGGCCGATGCGGAAGTGGCGGACTTTACCGAGCTGAAAAACCTGCTCGATGTCACGCAGGGCAATCTCTCGGTGCACCTGCGCAAGCTGGAAGAGGCCGAGTATGTGTCGATCGACAAGAGCTTCATCGACCGCAAGCCGCTGACCCGGGCGCGTATTACGGAAAAGGGCCGCACAGCGTTCGCGGCCTATCTCGAAGCGATTGCAAAGCTCGTCGGGGGAGGCGGCTGAAGTCTGAGGGAACTCAGAGGGAACCAAAGGCGCGACCCAAGCGTACTTGTTCCATGAAACTTGTTCCGAGCCGCCAGTATTTCGAGCCGACTGAGGACGCCATCGAGGCGCGGCGGCGGATTTGCGAGGTCTGCGGGCAGGAAGTCGACCTCAGCGATCCCGATCAGATTTTCCACCATGGTCCGGAGCCGCACGACCCGTTGGTGTAAGGTCGTAGGAGCGGGGCGCGTGTCGTTTCTGGCGCCGAAAAGCTCGCCCTCTTGCCAAGCGCAGAGAATTATGAAGCGACCACTTGCGGCGCTGCAATAAAGCAGGCATATCGCGCGATCCGGCGGCGGGGTTAACCCGTCGCCAACCTGTCCTAGACTGCAGGCGCCACGCACATGGTTCGCCCGAAAGGGTTCTGTGCGCGGCTTAATGCGTTGAAAGCCTTGGCTTTCTTCACCTGCAATAGACAGAAGCTGACGTTTTTCGGGGGTGGCTGTCAAGTCATCTCCCGCAGGCCGGCCTCTGGGACAGGCAGCGCGCAGATCGCGCCGCCCGGAGGTCAAACCGCCGGCCGGTTGGTCCGCGCGCGCTGCATGGGCGCCCGGATTGGCCGGGGGCCCAACTGAGGAGACCGCAATGGATCGTGCTCAGAAGGCCGAAACGGTAGACTCGCTGAAAGGCCTGTTTGCCGGTGCTGGTGTGGTGGTCGTTGGCCATTATGCCGGTCTGACCGTTGCGGAATTGACGGTGCTGCGCTCCCGCCTTCGTTCAGAAGGTGGCTCGCTCAAAGTGGTGAAGAACCGGCTGGTGAAGCTGGCGATTGCCGATACGCCCAAGGCGTCGGCGTCCGACCTGTTCACTGGCCCTACGGCCATCGCCTATTCCGCTGACCCGATTACGGCCGCCAAGGTCGCTGTCGCGTACGCCAAGGAAAAGGAAAAGTTCGTCGTTCTCGGCGGACTGTTCGGCGATCAGCTGCTCGACACAGCAGGCATTCAGGCTCTGGCCACACTGCCTTCGCTCGACGAGCTGCGCGGCAAGATTATCGGCCTGGTGCAGGCGCCCGCGACCAAGATCGCTGGCGTGCTGGCAGCGCCTGGTGGTCAGCTGGCCCGCGTTCTCAACGCTTACGCGACCAAGGACGCCGCCTAATCGTCATTTCCGCATTCGATTGAAAACACAGATAAAACGTCAGGAACAAAGATCATGGCAAACCTCGATAAGATCGTCGAAGACCTTTCGGCGCTGACCGTCCTCGAAGCTGCTGAGCTCTCGAAGATGCTTGAAGAAAAGTGGGGCGTTTCCGCCGCTGCACCGGTAGCTGTCGCCGCCGCTGCCGCCGGTCCCGCCGCCGCTGTGGAAGAGAAGACCGAGTTCACGGTCCAACTCACCGCCGCTGGCGACAAGAAGATCGAAGTCATCAAAGAAGTCCGCGCGATCACGGGTCTCGGCCTGAAGGAAGCTAAGGACCTCGTTGAAGGCGCTCCGAAGCCGGTCAAGGAAGGCGTGAACAAGGCAGATGCCGAAAAGTTCAAAGCCCAGCTTGAAAAGGCCGGCGCGAAGGTCGATCTGAAGTAACTCGCAGACATCACGCGGACGCCCGGCGTTTCTCCACGGAGAAACGCCGCGGTGTTCCGCCGTTGCGTGCACGGATCGCACGCCGAAACGACGCCCGCTCGCGCCGTTTCGTTAGGGGTCGGACCCGCGGGGGCAAGACGCGGGACCAGGGCGGACGAAATGCAAGCGGCTCATGCTGCTCGCGCTGGCGGACCTAGTGGCCGGGGTTTGCTGACAGCGCAGGGCGCACATGGGGAGAGCAGATGGCTCTGTCGTACACCGGTAAGAAGCGTATCCGTAAATCTTACGGCAAGATTCCCGAAGCCGGGAAGATGCCGAACCTGATCGAGGTGCAGCGTAGCTCCTACGATCAATTCCTGCAGAAAGACGAGCGCTCGTTCGAGCGTATCGAAGAAGGCCTGCAGGCCGTGTTCAAATCGGTGTTTCCGATCCGGGACTTCTCGGACCGGGCCGTGCTCGAATATGTCAGCTACGAGTTCGAAGAACCGAAGTTCGACGTCGAAGAGTGCCAGCAGCGCGACATGACTTATGCCGCGCCGCTGAAGGTCAAGCTGCGTCTGATCGTTTTTGAAACGGACGAAGAAACCGGCGCGAAGTCCGTCAAGGACATCAAAGAACAAGACGTCTATCTGGGCGACATCCCGCTCATGACGGACAAAGGTACGTTCGTCGTGAACGGCACCGAGCGCGTGATCGTGTCTCAGATGCACCGTTCGCCTGGCGTCTTCTTCGACCACGACAAGGGCAAGACGCACGCGTCTGGCAAGCTGCTGTTTGCGGCGCGCGTGATTCCGTATCGCGGCTCATGGCTCGATTTCGAGTTCGACGCTAAGGACGTGATGTTCGTCCGTATCGACCGGAAGCGTAAGCTGCCGGCGACGACGCTGCTCTATGCGCTCGGCATGTCGAGCGAACAGATCCTCGCGACGTTCTACCAATCCTCGACCTACAAGCGCACGCGCTCAGGCTGGACCACGCGTTATCGCGCTGAGCGTTGGCGCGGTGTGAAGCCGAGCTACGATCTCGTCGATGCGAAGACCGGTAAGGTCGTCGCTGAAGCCGGCAAGAAGATCTCGGCGCGCATCGCCAACAAGCTGGTCGAAGACGGCGTCGTGGACATCCAAGTCCCGTCCGAAGACCTGTTCGATCGCTACATCGCTGAAGACATCGTCAATCCGGAAACGGGCGAGATCTATGTCGAAGCAGGCGACGCGCTCTCCGAGCACGTGCTGGCGACGTTGATCGAAGCGGGCATCGATGAGCTGCCGATTCTCGACATCGAGCCGGCGACCAATGGCCCCTACATCCGCAACACGCTGAAGCTCGACAAAAACGAGAGCCGCGAACAAGCGCTGTTCGACATCTACCGCGTCATGCGTCCCGGCGAACCGCCGACGATCGACACCGCGGAAGTGCTGTTCAACGGCCTGTTCTCGGACAGCGAGCGTTACGATCTTTCCGCGGTCGGCCGCGTGAAGATGAATATGCGCCTGGGTCTCGATACGGACGACACCGTCCGCACCCTGCGCCTGGAAGACATCTTGGAAGTGCTGCGCACGATCTCCGATCTGCGCGACGGCCGTGGCGAAGTCGACGACATCGACAATCTCGGCAACCGCCGTGTGCGTTCGGTCGGCGAACTGATGGAAAATCAGTATCGCATCGGCTTGCTGCGTATGGAGCGCGCGATCAAGGAACGTATGTCGTCCGTCGACATCGAAACCGTGATGCCGCACGATCTGATCAACGCAAAGCCAGCAGCGGCTGCGGTGCGTGAATTCTTCGGCTCCTCGCAGCTGTCGCAATTCATGGACCAAACCAATCCGCTGTCCGAGATCACGCACAAGCGTCGTCTCTCTGCGCTTGGCCCGGGTGGTCTGACGCGTGAACGCGCGGGCTTCGAAGTCCGCGACGTGCACCCGACGCACTACGGCCGCATCTGCCCGATCGAAACGCCGGAAGGTCCGAACATCGGTCTGATCAACTCGCTCGCGACGCACGCGCGCGTGAACAAGTACGGCTTCATCGAAAGCCCGTACCGCAAAGTCGCGAACGGCAAGCCAAGCCACGAGATTCTCTATCTCTCGGCGATGGAAGAGGCCAAGCACAAGATCGCTCAGGCGAACGCCGAGATCGACGCCAAGGGCAACCTGACCGAAGACCTCGTGCAAGCGCGTGAGAACGGCGAAGCGCAACTGATCGCGCGCGAAGAAATCGATTTGATGGACGTGTCGCCGAAGCAGGTTGTTTCGGTCGCTGCGGCGCTCATTCCGTTCCTTGAGAACGACGACGCTAACCGCGCGCTCATGGGCTCGAACATGCAACGCCAAGCGGTGCCGCTGCTGCAAGCAGACGCGCCGCTCGTCGGCACCGGCATGGAAGGCACGGTCGCACGTGACTCAGGCGCTGCCATCACCGCACGCCGCACCGGCGTTGTGGAGCAGGTGGACAGCCAGCGTATCGTTGTGCGCGCGACGGAAGAGAAAGACTCCGCCAAGCCGGGCGTCGATATCTATCGTTTGCTGAAGTTCCAGCGCTCGAACCAAAACACCTGCATCACGCAGCGCCCGATCGTGAAGGTCGGCGATCTGGTGCGTGCTGACGACATCATCGCTGACGGTCCGTCTACGGACCTCGGTGAGCTGGCGCTCGGCCGCAACGTGCTCGTCGCGTTCATGCCGTGGAACGGCTACAACTTCGAAGACTCGATCCTGATCTCTGAGCGCATCGTCAAAGACGACGTGTTCACCTCGATCCACATCGAAGAGTTCGAAGTCGCCGCCCGCGATACGAAGCTCGGACCGGAAGAAATCACCCGCGACATTCCGAACGTCGGTGAAGAAGCACTGCGCAATCTGGACGAAGCCGGCATCGTCGCCATCGGCGCCGAACTAGAGCCGGGCGACATCCTCGTCGGCAAAGTCACCCCCAAGGGTGAATCGCCGATGACGCCGGAAGAAAAGCTGCTGCGCGCCATCTTCGGTGAAAAGGCCTCCGACGTGCGTGACACGTCGCTACGCTTGCCGCCGGGCGTGAATGGTACGGTCGTCGAAGTGCGCGTGTTTAACCGCCACGGCGTCGATAAGGACCAACGCGCACTTCAGATCGAGAAGGAAGAAATCGAACGCTTGGCGAAGGACCGCGACGACGAACTCGCGATCCTCGAGCGCAACATCTTCGGCCGTCTCACCGAAATCCTGACCGGCAAGCAAGCGACGACCGGTCCCAAGGGCTTCAAGAAGGGCGTGATCGACGCGGAAGCGTTGGAGACGCACTCGAAGGGCCAGTGGTGGCAGTTCGGTATCGAAGACGAAGCCGGCATGGCCGAGATCGAAGCGCTGAAGAAGCAATACGACGACGCTAAGAAGCGTCTCGATGCACGCTTCGCCGACAAGGTCGACAAGCTGACTCGCGGCGATGAATTGCCGCCGGGCGTGATGAAGGTCGTCAAAGTGTTCGTCGCGGTGAAGCGCAAGCTGCAGCCGGGCGACAAGATGGCCGGCCGTCACGGCAACAAGGGCGTCATCTCGAAGATCACGCCGGTCGAAGACATGCCGTTCCTGGATGACGGTACGCATGTCGATATCGTGCTGAACCCGTTGGGCGTGCCATCGCGCATGAACGTCGGTCAGATTCTCGAAACCCACTTGGGCTGGGCCTGTGCGGGTATCGGTCGTCAAGTGCGCGAAGTGCTCGAAACCTTCGAGCGCGATGGCGATCGCAAGCCCCTCGAGAAGAAGCTGCGCGACGTGTACGGCGAGAAGGAAGACCTGCCGAAATCGACCGAGGAGCTGCGTGAACTCGCGCAGAACATCTCCAAGGGCGTGCCGGTGGCGACGCCAGTGTTCGACGGCGCCAAGGATAGCGATATCCGCGAGCTGCTCGCGAAGGCCGGCTTCTCCGAAACCGGTCAAGTGATGCTGAAAGACGGCCAGACCGGCGAGACGTTCAAGCGTCCGGTCACTGTCGGCTACATCTACATGCTGAAGCTGCACCACTTGGTGGACGATAAGATCCACGCCCGTTCGATCGGTCCGTACTCGCTCGTCACCCAGCAGCCGCTGGGTGGTAAGGCGCAGTTTGGCGGTCAACGCTTCGGTGAAATGGAAGTGTGGGCGCTCGAAGCTTACGGCGCGGCGTATACGCTCCAGGAAATGCTGACGGTGAAGTCGGACGACGTCGCCGGCCGCACCAAAGTGTACGAAGCGATCACGCGCGGACACGACACGTTCGAAGCCGGTATTCCGGAATCGTTCAACGTGTTGGTCAAGGAAATGCGTTCGCTCGGTCTCAACGTCGAACTCGTCGATGGCTTGAAGCTGAAGGCGGCCGAATAAAACGTGCCGGCGCGTCTCGGGTGAGGCGCGCCGGACAACTCGGATGTGAACCCACGGTGCTCTGGCCGCAGACCAGAGCGACGGAAGGTCGAAAACGATGAATGCTATGAACCAAGACCTGATCAACAACACGTTCGGCAATCAGCCGCCGGCGCCAGTGTTCGATCAGATCAAAATCTCGATCGCGAGCCCCGAGCAGATCAAATCGTGGAGCTTCGGCGAGATCAAGAAGCCGGAAACCATCAACTACCGCACGTTCAAGCCTGAGCGTGACGGTCTCTTCTGTGCGCGTATCTTTGGCCCGATCAAGGATTACGAATGCCTGTGCGGCAAGTACAAGCGCATGAAGTACAAGGACATCATCTGCGAAAAGTGCGGTGTCCAGGTTACGCTGCAACGCGTGCGCCGCGAGCGCATGGGCCACATCGAACTGGCCGCGCCCGTCGCGCACATCTGGTTCCTGAAGAGCTTGCCATCGCGCATCGCGCTGATGCTCGACATGGCGCTGAAGGACATCGAGCGCGTGCTCTATTTCGAGCAATACATCGTGCTCGAGCCGGGCCTGACGCCGCTTGAAGCCAAGCAGCTGCTGACCGAAGAAGACTACATCCGCGCGCAGGACGAGTACGGCGAAGACAGCTTCACCGCCTCGATTGGCGCCGAAGCGATCCGCGAAATCCTGATGCAGCTCAACCTCGAAAAAGAGGCTGAGCAGCTGCGCAAGGAGATCGCTGAGTCCACATCAGAGCTGAAGCCAAAGAAGCTGGCCAAGCGCCTGAAGCTGGTCGAAGCGTTCATCCGCTCGGGCAACAAGCCGGAATGGATGATCCTGACAGTCGTGCCGGTCATCCCGCCGGAACTGCGTCCGCTGGTGCCGCTCGATGGCGGCCGCTTTGCGACGTCGGATCTGAACGATCTCTATCGCCGCGTCATCAACCGCAACAATCGCTTGAAGCGTCTGATGGAGCTCCGCGCGCCGGACATCATCATCCGCAACGAAAAGCGCATGCTGCAAGAAGCTGTCGACGCGCTGTTCGATAACGGCCGCCGCGGTCGTGTCATCACCGGCGCCAACAAGCGTCCGCTGAAGTCGCTCGCCGACATGCTGAAGGGCAAGCAAGGCCGCTTCCGTCAGAACTTGCTCGGCAAGCGCGTCGACTATTCTGGCCGTTCGGTCATCGTCGTCGGTCCCGATCTGAAGCTGCACCAGTGCGGCTTGCCGAAGAAGATGGCGCTCGAACTCTTCAAGCCGTTCATCTATGCGCGCCTCGATATCAAGGGCCTCTCAGGCACCGTGAAGCAATCGCGCCGCATGGTCGAAAAAGAGCGTCCGGAAGTTTGGGACGTTCTCGAAGAAGTCATTCGCGAACACCCGGTGCTTCTGAACCGCGCACCGACGCTTCACCGCTTGGGCATCCAAGCGTTCGAACCGAAGCTGATTGAAGGTAAAGCCATCCAGCTTCACCCGCTGGTCTGCGCCGCATTCAACGCCGACTTCGACGGCGACCAAATGGCCGTGCACGTTCCGCTGTCGCTCGAAGCGCAGCTGGAAGCGCGCGTGCTGATGATGTCGACGAACAACATCCTCTCGCCGGCAAACGGCAAGGCGATCATCGTGCCGTCGCAGGATATCGTGCTCGGCCTCTACTATCTCTCCATCGTGAAGGATGGCGAGCCGGGCGAAGGCAAGGTGTTCGGCTCAATCGGCGAGATCGAGTCCGCTCTCGAGGCGGGCGTCGTCACGCTGCACTCGAAGATCAAAGCTCGCTACGAAACGGTGGACGCCGATAACAAGCCGCTGCGCTTGACGATCGATACGACGCCGGGCCGCATGAAATTGGCGGAGCTGCTGCCGCGTCACCCGAAGATCAGCCACAAGCTGCTCGAACAGACGATGACCAAGAAGGAAGTCGGCAACCTGATCGATCAGGTTTATCGCTTCTGCGGTCAGAAGGCGACGGTGATCTTCGCCGACCGCATCATGCAACTCGGCTTCAAGGAAGCTGCGAAAGCGGGCATCTCGTTCGGTATGGCCGACATGGTCGTGCCGAAGGCGAAGGAAGGCCTCGTCGAAGATACGCGCACGCGCGTGTTGGAGTACGAAAAGCAGTACGCCGACGGTCTCATCACCAAGGGTGAGAAGTACAACAAGGTCGTCGATGCCTGGTCGAAGTGCACAGACAAAGTCGCTGACGCGATGATGGAAGAAGCGTCCAAGCCAGCCCGCATGAAGGATGGCCGTCTGGGTGAACTGAACTCCGTCTTCATGATGGCGCACTCGGGCGCACGTGGTTCGAAGAACCAGATGAAGCAGCTCGCCGGTATGCGCGGTCTGATGGCCAAGCCGTCGGGCGAGATCATCGAGACGCCGATCATCTCGAACTTCAAAGAAGGTCTCTCGGTTCTCGAATACTTCAACTCCACCCACGGCGCCCGTAAGGGTCTGGCGGACACGGCGTTGAAGACCGCGAACTCGGGCTACCTGACGCGTCGTCTGGTCGATGTCGCGCAAGACTGCATCATCACCGAAGAAGATTGCGGTACGCAGGACGGCATCGCGATGACGGCTGTCATCGACGGCGCCGACATCGTCGTCTCGCTCGGCACGCGCATTCTCGGCCGCACGGCTGCGGTGGACGTGATCGAACCGGGCACCGGCAATGTCGTCGCGCCGGCTGGATCATTCCTCGAAGAAGATCTGGTCGTCACGATCGAGAAGGCGGGCGTGCAGAACGTCAAAGTGCGTTCGGTGCTCACCTGCGAAACCCGTACCGGCGTCTGCGGCGCCTGCTACGGACGCGATCTCGCGCGCAACACGCCGGTGAATATCGGCGAAGCGGTCGGCGTCATCGCGGCGCAATCGATCGGCGAGCCAGGCACGCAGCTCACCATGCGTACGTTCCACATCGGTGGCGCAGCCCAAGTCGCGGAAACGTCGGCGATGGAATCTGCACATGAAGGCGCGATCCGCTTCGTAGATCGCAACACGGTGAAAACCGCCCAAGGCGAACTCATCGTGATGAGCCGTGGCATGCAGGTCGTCGTGGTCGATGGTGATGGCAAGGAGCGTCAAAGCTTCAAGCTGCCGTTCGGCGCGCGTCTCAAGGTCGACGAAAAGTCGAAGGTCAAGCGCGGCGATCGCATCGCCGAGTGGGATCCCTACGCGACGCCGATCCTTACGGAATCGGCCGGTAAGGTGAAGTTCGAAGACCACATCGACGGTGTATCCGTCCGTGACGAGTTCGACGAAGCCACCGGCATTTCGTCTAAGGTGATCATCGATTGGCGTTCGACCACGCGCGGCTCCGATCTGAAGCCGGCGATCTCGGTGCTGAACGCCAAGGGTGTGGTGACGAAGACGTACTCATTGCCGGTCGGCGCCATTCTCTCGGTTGTTGACGGCGATGAAGTCACGCCAGGCCAAGACCTCGCGCGCATGCCGACAGGCGGCGCCAAGACCCGTGACATCACGGGTGGTCTGCCGCGCGTCGCGGAATTGTTCGAAGCCCGTCGTCCGAAAGATCACGCCATCATCGCCGAAGGCGATGGCCGCGTTGAGTTCGGCAAGGACTACAAGAACAAGCGCCGTCTGCGCGTTGTGCCGGAAGACGAGAGCCTCGACGCGATCGAATACATGATCCCGAAGGGCAAGCACATTCCGGTGCAGGAAGGCGACTTCGTCAAGAAGGGCGACTATCTGCTCGATGGCAATCCTGCGCCGCAGGACATCCTGTCGATCCTCGGCGTCGAAGCGCTGGCGAACTACCTCGTGGAAGAAATCCAGAAGGTCTATCGTCTGCAAGGCGTGCCGATCAACGACAAGCACATCGAGGTGATCGTTCGCCAGATGCTGCAAAAGGTCGAGATCATGGAAGGCGGCGATACCGAATTCCTGAAGGGCGAAGCTGTCGAAGCACTCGATCTCGAAGACGAGAACAAGCGTGTCAGCGAACTTGGTCTGAAGCCGGCATCGGCTCAGCCGATGCTGCTCGGCATCACCAAGGCCAGCTTGCAAACACGCTCGTTCATCTCGGCGGCGTCGTTCCAAGAGACCACGCGCGTGCTCACCGAAGCTGCTGCTTACGGCAAGTCGGACACGCTCGAAGGCTTGAAGGAAAACGTCATCGTCGGCCGTCTGATCCCAGCCGGTACGGGTGGTCAGCTCCGTCGTTACCAGAAACTCGCCGCCGAGCGCGACGAGCAATTGGCGATCGATCGTGGCGAAGGTGCACGCTTGGTGCAGCCGGAAGCCGCCGAATAAAAACTAGGGAAGAAACGTCCAAAAAACGAAGCGGCCCGGGAGCAATCCCGGGCCGCTTTCTTTTGCGTGCTTAGCGCGGAGCGAACAGCGTGCGCATCTTGGTGCGATAGGTGTGATCCAGATCGCCCCAACGGAGCGCCGCCATCAGCTCAGCGTCGGGACCTGCCGGGTAGCGCAGCCGATCTCCGTCCTCGCTCACCGCGCGCCAGACGGCGTCGGCGACGTCGCTCTCTTTCGTGAAGGCCGTGGGATAGTCGCGCATCCGCTCCATGTAGCCTGCGGCATAGGCATCGTACGGCGCTGGGGTGAGGCCGCGCATGCGCTGGGCGCCCTCTGTTGCGAAGCCGGTCGTCGGTCCTAAACCTGGCTCTACGATACGAACGCGGATGCCCACATGCGCCATCTCGTACGCCAGCGATTCCGAGAAGCCTTCGATCGCAGACTTGCTCGCGGTGTAAATCGCCACCATCGGCATCGGCGCGATGCCAGCGCTTGAAGTCACGTTGATGATTGCGCCGCCGCCTTGCGCGCGAAGGCGCGGGATCGCGGCGCGACACACGGCCATCACGCCGAACGTGTTGGTCTCGAAGATCTCGCGCATCGTGTCTTCTGGCGTGACCTCGAACGCGGAGAGCAGGCCGATGCCGGCATTGTTCACGACAACGTCGATCTTACCGAATGCAGCGATGCCGTCGTCGAACGCGGCGCTGATGCTGGCGGGATCGGTAACGTCTAGACGCAGCGCACGTAGTCGCCCGCTTGAGACTGCAAACTGAGATGCGTCGGCGCGACGGGACGCGGCGATGACGTTCCAGCCGCGATCGAGGAACGCCTGCGCCGTGGCTCTGCCATAGCCCGACGATGCGCCGGTGATGAGGATGGTCTGGGTCATGAGTTGGCTCCGTTTCTGATTGACCCAGAGTACCGGCCGACGCTAGACGATAAATAATCTTAAATCTTCATTTTATTATCGATCGTCCAAATGGATCCCCTCAGCGCCGTTGTCAGCCTGCTTCGCCCGGACGCCGTCTTCTCAAAGTCGATCTCAGGGCGGGGCGACTGGGGGGTGCGCTACGATGCTCATCCGGCACCTGGATTCGGGGTGGTGCTGAGCGGGCGGGGCTGGCTTGTGGCTGAGGGCGAAGCGGCGTGCAGCTTGGAACGGGGCGACTTCGTGCTCTTCCCAACGACGCCCGCGTTCACGCTCGCCAGCGCGCCGGGCGTCCACTGCGCAATCGGCACGCCATCAGCGATGCCGACGCGTCACGGCGATGCTGACGGCGCGCCTGATTTTGAGATGTTGGGTGGCAGCTTTTCGATCGACGCGGTGAACGCGCCGCTGCTTCTCAGTTTGCTGCCGCGCATGATCCATGTACGCGCAAGCAGCGCGTCGCGACTACACCGTATCGTCGAGCTGATCATGGACGAATGCGCAACTGAGCAGCCTGGCCGCACGATGATCTTAGCGCGCTTGCTTGAGGTTATGTTGGCGGAGGCGCTGCGCTCGCATGAGCAGTCGTGTGAGCCAGGGCTGCTTGCCGGCCTGCGCGATCCCGCGCTTGCTACGGCCTTACGCGCGATTCACAGCGACGTACGGCGCGCGTGGACGGTTGCAGCGCTGGCGCACCATGCAGCGATGTCGCGTTCGGCCTTCGCGGCGCGCTTTACCAGCACACTTGGCTGCGCGCCAATGGAATACATCGCGCGCTGGCGCATGCGCTTAGCGCAGGACGCCCTCGCACGCGGCGGCGTTACGCTAGACGCACTGGCCGACTTGATCGGCTACGAGTCCGCCAGCGCTTTCAGTACGGCGTTCCGCAAACGCATCGGCTGCGCGCCCGGTCAATTCGCGCGAGCGCAGGCGGAGGCGCGGGTCGCCTGAGGCTAGCCTGGGGCCGGCGGGCCGCCTGGCCCTTGTTGATCCGGTAGCGCTGTTATTGGAAGCGGCGTTTTCCGCACCTCATCCCCCAACAGCGCAACCAATTCAGCTACTGTCACCGGCGCCGAGATCAGATAGCCTTGCGCCATATCGCAGCCCATCGAGGCGAGCAGCGCAAACGCAGCCTGCGTCTCAACGCCTTCAGCGACGACGGCCATGCCTAGCCCATGCGCCAGATCGATCGTGGAGCGTACGATGAGGGCGTCGCGCGGATCGGTGAGGTTTTCGATGAAGGCTTTGTCGATCTTCAGTTCTTGCGCTGGCAGGCGCCTCAAATAGGCGAGCGATGAGTGGCCGGCGCCGTAATCATCGATCGCAATCTTGATTCCGTTGGCGGCAAAGATGGCGATGTGTTCGAGCGCAAGCTTCGGATTGTCGATGATCGCGGTTTCCGTGATCTCGAAGGCGATTGCGTGCGGCGCATAGCGCACGGCGGCCACAGCGTTGCTTGCAAACTCAACATCGCTCAACAATCGTGCGGAAACGTTGATCGCCAGCGTGAGTGGCCAGCCTGCGTCGCTCAAGCGCTTCTGATCTGCGATTGCGGCGCGCAGCACCCATTCGGTGAGTTCGCCGATGTGGCCGGTCTCTTCGGCCATACGGACGAAGAGATCAGGCGAGATCATGCCGCGACTGGGATGCGTCCAACGCACTAGAACTTCGGCGCTTTCAATGCGGCCGCTGCGGAAATCGTACTTCGGCTGGTGCAGCAGTGAGATATGACCGGCCTCGATGGCGCGGCGCATGTCGGCCATGAGCGAGAGATTCAGTGCAGGATCGCCTGCGTTAGGATCGAATAGCGCGACTTTTTGATTTGCGTCGCGCGCTTGATCGAGCGCTGCGCTGGCGCGTTCGATAAAGCGTCCTCGCGTTTCGTTTTTAGCGCCCGGCGCAGCAAGTCCGACGCTGACATTGACGTCGACGCTTTGGCTTTCAAGCGAAAGGGTCTCTTCCAGTTTTGCCACGAGCGAATCTGCGTGTTGTCTCGCGCTCGCCTGATCATCAGAAAGGAAAGCCACGCACATCGCGTCGCTGGAAAGTCGCGCTATTGCCGCACTTGGCACGATCTCAGCTAGACGCGCCTCAAGCATTCGCATCAGCACGCCAGTCAGCCGATAGCCAATGGCGCTACGCAATTGGCTGAAGCGGTCGACGCCGATAGCGGCGAGGTAGAGGCGTTCAGGTTGATGCGTTGCAGTGAGGCGATGCTCTATTGCGCTACGATTTGGGAGCCGCGTTTCCGCGTCATAATAGGCCAGCTGCGCGACACGCTTGTCGCGTCCACTGATCGCCGCACTGATGGCGTCAAGCTTGACGCGCAGATACCGAAACATGCCGAAGCTCTCGTCCGCGGTCAGCGAGAGGCTGAATCGCACCTGGGGCTAGCGTTACACGATCTCACAGATTTGCGTGTAAGCGGGCTCAGTGACCGGCCGCATTGCCCGTCGGCCGTCGAACCGGGAGCGAAACTTCAACAAGGCCAGCGCGCTCGAACTCAAGCGACACCGGAACCTCGTCGCCTTCTGCAAAGGGCGTTGCGATGTCGTAGAACATCAAGTGCAAGCCGCCGGGCGCCAGATCGATTTGCGCACCCGGCGCGATTTCAATGGCCGCCGCTGGACGCATTTGCATCACATCGCCAGCCATCACCATCTCGTGCACTTCAGCGCGGCCAGCGCGCGCGCTGGAAACTGCGACGAGGCGATCGGCTTCGCTCGAACCGTTGATGATGGTGAGATAGCCGGCCGAGACGTTGACGCCGCCTGGTGTCGGCGCGGCCCACGCATCGCGCACCTCTAAGTGACCCGCTGGCGCTTCAGTCTGTGGCGCAGGCGTTTCAGCCGCTGGAGTGCAGGCGACGAGGGCAAGGGTCAGGGCAATAAAAAAGGCTCTCATGCTTGAGAGCCTTGGCGCGGTGTTTGGCTTTTGTCACCGCGCTCGTTGCCGCAGGCGCGCGCCCCACGCTGAAGCGCGGGGCGGCGACACGCAGGTTACGGCGTTTGCGGGTTGCCGTCGTTCAGCTCTTCAGCCGTTTCTTCGACTTCTTCACCGGCGTTCTGGATGTCTTGGCCAGCGCCTTGAACGGTGTTGCAGGCGGCGAGGCCAAGCAGAGCGGCAGCGGCGAAAAGCGGGGTGAGTTTGCGGGACATGTTGCGACTCCTAAAAGACTGTCGCGCTCGCAAAAAAGCGGCGCGCCGTTCAATGAACGCCGCGCCGCTGTCACTGTTCCGTCATGCGAACTTTTTAGTTGATCGAGCCGGTGCTTTCGAAGAACAGCGCCTGGCTGACCGCCGCTCGTACCATATCTGGCGAATACGGCTTGGTGATCAGGAATGTCGGCTCCGGGCGTTCGCCAGTGAGCAAACGATCTGGGAAAGCCGTGATGAAAATCACTGGCACGTCGAACGATGCGAGGATTTCTTTCACCGCGTCGATGCCGGATGAACCGTCTGCCAGCTGAATATCAGCGAGCACGAGATCGGGACGCTCGCGTTGAGCAGCGGCGACCGCCTTCGATGCTGTGTCTTCTACTGCGCAGACGGAGTGTCCGGCGCCGGTAACGAGATCGCTCAAATCCATAGCGATGACGGCTTCGTCTTCGATGATGAGAATGCGCGCTTTGGTTTGAGCGTCGAGCTCTTCGAGCGCTTCATCAATCAGCGCGTTCACTTCTTCTGATGAGCGACCGAGGATTTCGCCGGTCTCTTGCACGGTGAAGTTTTCGAGCGTGGTGAGCAACAGAGCTTGGCGCGTCATCGGCGCCAGAGCACGCAGACGTTCCTGCGCCTTGCGCGCGCCGCGCGTGCTCTCATCGGCTTCGACCTCGATATTGCCGCTCGACCAAATGCGGTGGAACGTCAGGTAGAGGCCTGTGCGTGGGTCCAGATGCCTGGGAAAATCCTCCGGGCTGGCGACGATCGCCTCCAGAGCGGCAGCAACAAAAGCGTCGCCGCTGTCCTGAGCGCCGGTCAGCGCACGCGCATAACGCCGCAAAAGCGGCAGGTGGGGCGCAATTTCCCTCGCCAAAGACATATAGTTACCCTTGTTTTCGTTAGATTTTTGTGGCTCTGCCGCGTGCACGGTCATAGCATTCTCCCATCCCGGTGAGGTAGAAGAAACTACGACCGCTGAAAAAAGTTCCGCGCCACAGGAACTGTTCCCGTTGACCCGCGTTTGGCTCCCAATGCGGATGGTCCGGCCAGGGGCTGGATGCAATGGGATCACACCAGATGGCGCGGAAAGACGAGATGGAGACTTTAGTGTCGAAACATCCACCCGGAGCCGGCGGCCCGCCGAAGACGCCGAAAGGCGCTTCGCCAGCCAGCAAGGCGCTGATCACACGCAACCTGCGTTTAGCGTTCGGCGAGGTGGCCAGCGAGCCGGTGCCGGATCGCTTCCTCGATATCCTCGGCAAAATCGACGAGGCGGAGGCGAAAAAGCAATGACCCAGCTGTCCGCTTTCAAATCCGATCTGATCCAGTTGTTGCCGAGCTTGCGCGCGTTTGCGCGTTCGTTATCGCACAACCCAGCGCAGGCAGACGATCTTGTTCAAGATACTTTGGTTAAGGCGTTGGCAAACGTCGAGCGTTTTGAGCCGGGTACGAACCTGCGCGCGTGGCTCTTCACGATCCTGCGCAACCATTACTATTCCCAGCTTCGCAAATCGAAGCGTGAAGTGGAGGATGCCGACGGCAAATTTGCTGCGCGCCTTTCCACGCGTCCCGAACAGGACGGGTCGGTTGACCTGGAAGACTTCAAAGTCGCGTTCGCGCAGCTGGCGCCAGATCACCGCGAAGTGCTGACGCTCGTCGGCGCCTCGGGATGCTCTTACGAAGAAGCCGCGAATATCTGCGGCTGCGCCGTCGGCACAATCAAGAGCCGTGTCAACCGCGCGCGCAAGCGCTTGGCTGATCTCCTCGGTCTCGACGAAGATGCTAATCCGCTGCCAACCGGCGGACGGATGCTCGAGGACACGGCGAACGTGTGATCTCTTCAGGCGAGAACCGGTTCGGGTTCTGGCCACGCGCGCTCTCGTTGAGATCGATGCGGGGTCGGATGGCGGTTTTGCTCGGCTTGGCAATGCTGCCAGCCGGCGCGATAGCCATGCAAGTTGGGCTGAACGCTGTGTCGGCGCGCCAAGAAGCGTTTCGCGAAGAGCTTGGTCGCCGTGCAATCCAATCTATCACCGAAGAACGCCAAACAATCGGTGAAGTGCGCGAAATGTTGCGCGTTTTGGCGTCGAGCCCTGAATTGCGCGACAGCGGCGCCGTGGATTGCCGAGCGTGGCTGAACGGCGTGGTCGCGCGCTATCGCAATCTAGCGGGCATCTCAGTGCTCAACGAGGATCGCGTCGTGCGTTGCAGCGTGCCGGCAGTGGAGCCTGGCACGCAAGTCGAGCGTATCGATGTAATGGAGACCGCGCGTGTGCGTGATGGCTTCGCGATCGGTCACGTCGCGATCGGGCCGGTCTCACGTCGCGAGGTGCTCGGCGCGTTCGAGCCGCTCCGTGACGCCAATGGACGGCGAGTCGGCTTCGTCGGCGCGTCGATTGGCGTGGATCAGCTTCGCGAAGTTCTGGATCGCGGGCGAACGCTCGATGGCGCACGCTCGGCCATCATTGATCTCAACGGCAACGTCGTCGCGCAAAGCTCTATTGGCGCCAGAGGCGATGAGCCAGGCTTGCCGACAGCCGCGCAGATTCGTTCAATTCTCGGTCCTGAGCCGCGCTTCATTGAAGTCGAGAACGGCACGGCCGTCATCGTGCCGCTCTTCGAGCCTGATCTTTATGCCGTCATGTCATGGGCGCCCGAGCGGGCGGCATGGCGTGATTGGGTGGATATCGCCGCCTCGATCGCAGCGCCGTTGCTGATCTGGTTGCTCGCCGTGGGCGCAGGTTGGTTTGCGATCGAGATCTTTGTCGCGAGGCCGCTGACACAGTTAGAGGCTGCTGCACGCAGTTTTGCGCGTGGTGAGGACGTGGTCGAGCCGCCAGCGCTGGCCAGTGCGCCAGATGAAGTGCGCACCTTGCGCCGAACGCTCGCAGCTATGGCGAAAACACTGCGGGGTCGTGAGCAGCGCTTGATCGAAACGCTGAGCGAAGAGCGCGCTTTGCTGCGTGAAGTGCATCACCGGGTGAAGAACAACCTGCAAATGGTCGCGAGCTTGCTGAACATTCAGGCCCGGGGCGCAGCGGATGATTCCGAAGCGCGCGGGCTAGCGCGGGCGCATGATCGCGTGCAGCTGATGGCGCTCGTCCACCAGCGCATCTATGCGTCGGGCGAGGTGCGTGCGTTGCGGCTGGACGATCTGGCTGCGGAGATTAGCCGCCAATTGCTCCAATCGCGCGGTTTCGCGGCCAAGGATATCAATCTGAAACTCGAATTGGCCGAAGCGCGCGTGGACGTCGATCGCGCCGTGCCTGCGGCATTTCTGATCGGCGAGGCGATCTCGAATGCGCTCGACGTGCTGAGCGAGACGAGTGCCGATTTGAAACTCGCAATGAGTGAAGACGCCGAGGGTCTGATCAGCATCGCGCTCGATGGCGAAGCGTCAGGCGCCACTGCTACATCGAGCCCAAGCGGGAGACTCATTGACGGCTTTGCACGGCAATTGGGCGCTGCAGTCGATCGCGACCCGCAGCGCCCTTATGCACTCTGGGTGCGTCTGCCGAAGCAGACGCACATTTAGTGGTCGTTTAGCGGCGCGCCGTCAGCAGCATGCCGAGCAACAGGCCAGCGCCGAGCGAGATGCCGACAGCAGCGCCTGGGTGCGTGCGCACTTGTTCGGTGGCGTAGTTCACGCTCTCAGACGCGCGTGAACGCAATTCACCGGAAACTGTATTCAAGCGCTTGCCCGCGTACTTCACTTCAGCGCGTGCAGCTTTGTTCGCGGCGTCGGCGAGACGGTTAACGTCCTTACGCAGTTCAGCGAAATCATCCATCACGTCCGATGCGCGCGCCTTGAGCTGCGTGCGGGCAGCGCCATTGCGACGCTCAACATTAATAGCTTGAACCATGTTCATCTCCTTCGTTGCAAATCTGAGCGACGATGCCGCCTTGCAGCATAAACACCTGTCAGAACTGGCGGTTCCCGCGTCAATTGCGGACAGGAACACTTTGTTGCAGCGCGGCGTTCGCCGACGGCAACGGAGCTGGAAATGTTAGGCTGGGCGCTCATCTTTCTGCTTCTTGCAGTGACGGCTGGCGTGTTGGGCTTCGCCGTACTCGCGGGCGTCGCCGCGATAATCGCCAGGATCTTCTTTCTGATTTTCCTGGCGCTACTCGTCATCCATTTCGTCAGCCGCCTCTTTCGCGGCGACTCTTCTTCTGAGGGACCACAATGAACCTCTTCACATTCGTCTTCGGCGATAAGCCACGACCCGTGATCACCTCGCCGCCGAACAATGCACGTTGGGGTGAGGTCCGCGCGAAGCCGGATCAAGAACCGGTCAAGGCGCGCCGGGCTGAAGCCGATTGCATGGTCGAGACCAACCAAGGTCAGCTTCACGCCCGCGGCGGAGCGGACTACATCCTCACCTATGCCCCCGGAGATCATGCGGTTATCAGCGGCGATATTTTCGAAGCCACCTATGAACCTGCGGGCGAGGGCCTATATCGGAAACGCACGGATGTCGTGTTTCGTTATTTCACGCTTCCCTACACGTGCGTAGTCGAGACCAAGGAAGGCCCGCAGCGGGCCAAACCGGGCGATTGGATTATGCAGGGTGTTCAGGGTGAACTCTGGCCGATCCCGGCGGAGAAGGCGGAGGCGAAATACGATCCGGTCTGACGCGGAGAGGATTTCGTATGTTTAAGCTTCCAGAATTGCCGTTTGCTATCGATGCGCTTGAGCCGTTGATGTCGAAAACGACGCTCGAGACACACCATGGCAAGCACCATGCCGCCTACATCAAAAACATGAACGCCATTCTGGCTGAGCGCTCCGATGCGCCTGCGACGTTAGAAGACGTGGTCGCGCTGTCGGTGCGCGAGAACAACAAGAAGCTCTTCAACAATGCAGCGCAGACGTGGAATCACGCTTTCTTCTGGGAGAGCCTTTCGCCCTCGGCGCAAACCCCAGAAGGCGAGCTGAAGGCTGCGCTCGAAGCTGCGTTCGGTTCAGTTGATGGCTTCCGCGAAAAGTTTGCAGCCGCTGGCGTCGGTCACTTTGCTTCCGGTTGGGCTTGGCTCGTGTCCGATGCGTCAGGCGCATTGAAGATCATCGACACGCATGACGCGGCCACTGCGCTCACCGAAGCGGGCGTCACGCCGTTGCTCGTCTCCGATGTGTGGGAGCACGCTTACTACATCGACTTCAAAAACGATCGCGCCGCGTTCTTGAAGGGCTTCGTTGAGAAGCTTGCGAATTGGCGTTTCGCTGAGGCGCAATATGCAGCGGCGAAGCGCGGCGGCGAGGGCGCTTGGCGATTCCCGAACTAAACGGAAGGAACCGTGTCCAGGGGTCCGCGTTCTCTAGTCAATTCACTGATACGGAGACTCGGCAATGCTTTCTTGGGCGCTAATCTTTTTCGTTGTGGCGATCATCGCTGCGGTTTTCGGCTTTGGCGGCATCGCTTCGGCGTCGGCCGGCATTGCTCAAATCCTGTTCTTCCTTTTCCTCGTCTTGTTCGTGGTCTCGCTGATCATGGGCATGGCCCGAAGGGGCTAAGAGCCGCGCGGCGCGGGCATTGTCCGGGGTCTGATTTAGCGCCATAAGGGCGAAAAATCCGACCTTGGGAGGCCCCGCCGATGCGCGCGATCCAGAATTACATCAACGGCAAAAGCGCGTCCGCCAATGGCGGGCGCGCTGGTCGTATCTACAACCCAAACACCGGCGCGCAGCAGGCCGAAGTCGCGTTCTCCGCCGCGCGCGATGTCGACATCGCCGTGCAGGCCGCACTCGCGGCATTTCCCGGCTGGGCCGCCACCAATCCGCAACGCCGCGCGCGCGTGATGTTTGCGTTCAAGTCGCTCGTCGAAAAGCACATGGACGAGCTGGCGCACCTCTTGTCGTCTGAGCACGGCAAGGTGATCGCCGACTCCAAGGGCGACATTCAGCGCGGCCTCGAAGTGATCGAGTTCGCGTGCGGCATCCCGCACGTGCTGAAGGGTGAATACACCGAAGGCGCCGGCCCCGGCATCGATGTCTATTCGATGCGTCAGCCGTTGGGCGTCGTCTCCGGCATCACGCCGTTCAACTTCCCGGCCATGATCCCGATGTGGATGTTCGGCGTCGCCATCGCCTGCGGCAACACGTTCGTGCTGAAGCCGTCCGAGAAGGACCCGAGCGTTCCGGTTCGTCTTGCTGAGCTGATGATGGAAGCCGGCGCGCCGGCGGGGGTGTTGAACGTCGTGCACGGCGACAAAGAAGCCGTCGACGCGATCATCGCGCATCCGGACATCAAAGCGATCAGCTTCGTCGGCTCGTCCGATATCGCGCACTACATCTATAGCCACGGCACCGCGAACCATAAGCGCGTGCAAGCCATGGGCGGCGCCAAGAACCATGGCGTCATCCTGCCCGACGCGGACATGGATCAGGCCGTGAAAGATCTCGTCGGCGCCGCTTACGGCTCGGCTGGCGAACGCTGCATGGCGCTGCCGGTTGTCGTTCCGGTCGGCAAGAAAACGGCCGATGAGTTGCGCGAGCGTCTGCTGCCGGAAATCGAAAAGCTGAAAGTCGGCATCTCGACGGATGCGGAAGCGCAATACGGCCCGGTGGTCTCATCCGCGCACAAGCAGAAAGTCGAAGACTATATCGGCCTCGGCGCCAAAGAGGGCGCGGAGTTGGTGCGGGATGGCCGTGGCTTCAAGCTACAAGGCTATGAAGAAGGCTTCTTCATCGGCCCGACTTTGTTCGACAACGTCAAAACCAACATGCGCACCTACCAAGAAGAAATCTTCGGCCCGGTGCTGCAGATCGTGCGCGCCGAGACGTTCGAGGAAGCGCTCGCATTGCCGAGCGATCACCAATACGGCAACGGCGTCGCCATCTTCACGCGCAACGGCCGCGCCGCGCGAGAGTTCGCTGCGCGCGTCAATGTCGGCATGGTCGGCATCAACGTGCCGATCCCAGTGCCGGTCGCCTATCACACCTTCGGCGGCTGGAAGCGCTCGGCCTTTAGCGACACCAACCAGCACGGTATGGAAGGCGTGAAGTTCTTTACCAAGGTGAAGACGGTGACCGCGCGCTGGCCGGAAGGCGAGACGGGGGATTCGAGCTTTATCATTCCGACGATGCGGTGATGAGCGACGTTGATCGTCCTGAGCTACCGTCAGACGATCTCGACCTGACCGGTACGCAATGGGAGAAGTTTGCGCATGTCTCGAACTCGCCCAACCTCGGCAACGACTTTGGGCAGATGGCGTATGCATTCGAGCGTGCCGCAGAGGTTTTGTTCGGACAGTGGGAGTCGGGCAGAGGCCACAATCTAGAAATCCCGATTGCATACCTGTGCCGTCATCGGTTGGAACTATCGATAAAATCAGCGTGGGAAGAGGCTTGCGGAATCGGCTTCGACGAGGGAACTCCACCTCGAGATCACAACCTCACCAGATTGTGGATGCCAGTCCAAGAGTTTTGCGAGAGCAAGGGTATACTGCACGCCGAGGACAACTACGTCGCTCAGTTCAGGGACATTCTCGCGTTTCTTGATGAGCTTGATGCGCGCTCCACGGCATTTCGATATCCGTTGGATGATCGAGCCAACCACATCTCGGTCGACGTACCAAGGCTGTGGCGGGCAATGGACTTATGCGACACCATCTTCTTCGGACTTGATGCGATGATGGATCAGTATTCCGACTATCTGAGCGAAATGTACTGCAATGAGCACTGACATCCTCACCAGCGCCGCCAACGGCCTCGCGCACATCACGCTGAACCGCCCCGCAGCACTGCATGCACTCAACACGCACATGTGCGCGAACATGATCCAAGCGCTGCTGGCGTGGCGGGATGATGCGAGCGTCAATGCGGTGTTGCTCGATCATGCAGAGGGGACGCGCGGCTTTTGTGCGGGCGGCGATATTCGCATGATCGCGGAGAGCGGCGCGAAGGATGCCAAAGAAGCGCGCGAATTCTTCTTCACTGAGTATCGCCTCAACCATCTGCTCTTTCACTATCCGAAGCCGATCGTGGCGTTGATCGATGGCGTCACCATGGGCGGCGGCGTTGGCATTTCGATGCCGGCGCGCTTCCGCATCGCCACCGAGAACACAACTTACGCCATGCCGGAAACTGGCATCGGCTTGTTTCCGGATGTCGGCGGCGGCTGGTATCTGCCGCGCAAGCCCGGCGCGATCGGCATGTGGCTCGCACTCACCGGCGCGCGGCTCAAAGCAGCAGATTGTTTGATCGCTGGCGTCGCCACGCATTTCATGCCGACGGAAATCCTCGCCGCCGCGCGCGCACAGATCGCCGGCGCTGCGCAGACGCACGATGCGGGGCGCGCGCTGGAGAGCGGGCTCGATGCTTTGAGCGAAAGCGCGGGGCGCCCGAAAGAGCTGACGCTGGAGAACATCGAGCGCATCAACCGCATCTTCGCGCAGGGCAGCGTCGAGGCGATCTTTAGCGCGCTAGAGGCCGATGGTTCGGATTGGGCAAATGCACAACTTGCGACGCTGCGCACCAAGTCGCCGCAAGCACTGAAGGTAAGTTTCCGCCAGATGCGCGAAGGTGCCGCAATGGCGAGCTTCGAAGACGAAATGCGTAGCGAATATCGTCTAGCTTCGCGCGTATGCAGCCGCCATGATTTTCAAGAAGGCGTCCGCGCGCTGATCGTCGATAAGGACAGTAAGCCCGTCTGGAACCCTGCGACGCTCGAAGGCGTCAGCGATGCGCTGCTCGATGAGCTGTTTGCGCCGTTGCCGACCGGCGAAGAGTGGTCGCCGCTCTAGGCGCGACTATTGGCAGGTTGGAGCGCGGGCCTCCGGCCCGCGTCTTAGCGCTTTCAACTTGCGCAGCTCGATGACGAATGCGGGGATAGCGTGTGTCCCTATCCACGACGTCACCATCCTTAACAGGTTGGAGCGCGGGACTCCGCCCGCATCTTTTGCTTGAAACGTAAAGCCAAAGCGGGCCGGGAGGCCCGCGCTCCAACCTGTAAGCAGAAGAAATCAATCCGACCGGCTTCACACGCGCCTATATTCGCTCCGTCCGCACACGGGAGATTTCGAAGAGCTCCGAAACTTTGGAATGTGTTGGACCGGCATGAGGTGCGGTGGTCATCGCTAGCGTGACGGGAAACCAAAACACTTGAGCAAGTCTCAAAGCTCGGAGACGTCGAGAAGGCCCGGCCACGGGTACGCCGCGTCATTGGGCAGCGCGACGAAACGAACGATGATCTATCTGCCCGTGGAAAACGCGGGGTCCGGGAAACTCGGAGGTTTCTCGCGCACAGAACCGGCTCGTGGCTACGGCG
>Ga0163144_10000733_pt1 | contig 77127 bp, 62 predicted proteins | sample OliLak19BULKMAT1_FD_123175 | JGI IMG/M metagenome (GOLD analysis project Ga0163144, IMG submission 123175) | Freshwater microbial mat bacterial communities from Lake Vanda, McMurdo Dry Valleys, Antarctica - Oligotrophic Lake LV.19.BULKMAT1 | ecosystem: Environmental > Aquatic > Freshwater >... | reverse complement strand
TCCTTGTCCAGATGCCGGGCTCCGGCGGCCACCGGCAGCTCGTGGCCGCGCCGCCCGACAACTGCATGCGCGTGTTAGGGGGCAGTCGAAGAAGGCTGTAACCAACGCACGCGGCGGGCGCAGCCACTTGCCATGGAGGCCCGGGCCCCGGCCCTGGAGGTCTGTTCCCCGCGGAGTCCAGTTCGTGGGCCGGCGGATCGGGCCGGACCCTGGGCGGGCACGCGGCTCACCCGGACACCCAAGCCGTACAACAAATCCGTCACTCTATGACTTAGGCTGCGAGGCCAGTCTGGCCCCCTAACTTGAAATTCGACTGCACCTGCCTAGGACGGCGTGATAAACCGGGAGGCCTGCGCGGGGTCAGCTCCATGGTGGCAGCAGGTCCGCCGGGCTCCGGACGCCTCGGCCTCCCTTGAGCAGCACGTGCGTGTAAATCATCGTCGTGCTCACGTCCCGGTGGCCCAGCAGTTCCTGCACCGTCCGGATATCGTACCCCGACTCCAATAGGTGGGTCGCGAAGGAATGCCGCAAGGTGTGACACCCAGCCCGCTTGGCGATGCCTGACCGGCCCACCGCCCGGGTCATCGCACGCTGCATCGCCGACGGGTGTAGGTGGTGGCGCCGCACCTCCCCGGTCCCCGGCTCGACGTACTGCCGGGTGGCCGGAAAGATCCACTGCCAGACCCAGCTCCGCTCCGCCCCCGGTAACTTCCGCGCCAGCGCCTCCGGCAGCCGCACCGCCCCCGCCCCCGCCGCCAGGTCCCGCTGGTGCCGCGCCCGCACCCGCTCCAGATGGTCCCGGAGAAGCCCCGCAGCCGCGTCCGACAACATGGTGACCCGGTCCTTCTGCCCCTTCCCCCGCCGGACCCGGATCTCGGCCCGCCCCAGGTCCACGTCCTTGACCCGGAGCGTCAGGCACTCGAGCAGGCGTAACCCACTGCCATACAACAACAACCCCACGAGGTGGTGGGTGCCGGTGAGCTGCCCCAGGACCCGCACCACCTCCCCCCTGTCCAGGACCACCGGAATCCGGGTGATCCCGCGTGCCTTCGGCACCAGCCCAGCCATCCGAAGGGGCCGACCGAGCACCTCCCGATACAGAAAGTGCAACCCCGCCAGCGCCTGCGCTTGGGTCGACGCCGAGACCTTGTGGACCTCCACCAGGTGCCGCAGGAACTCGGCGACATGCCCCTCGTCCAGCTGGCGCGGGTGGCGGCGGCCATGAAAGTGCACGAAGCGGCGAACCCAGCCCGTATAGGCCTGCTCGGTTCGCAGGCTATAGTGGCCCAGGTGCAATTGGTGCCGCAGAACTGTCAGTAGTTTCGGATTAGATTGCGAGGTGGCGGGGGGCGGTGCGGGGGGAAGGGCCGGGGGCATGGCCCAATGTCGCCACTACGAACGGGCCCTGCGGTACCAGAAAAATGCGAGACGAGCGTCGTCTGGCGGCGGAGGGGCAGGCCGCTGAGGGGGCAGGAGCTGCAGGGCGGGCGGGAGAGGGGCAGGCGGCCAAGAGGCAGGCCGGGGGCAGGAGCTTGCGGGACAGGTGACTGCTGGGCAGGCGGCGTGGGGCTCGGGGCTCGGGGCTCGGGGCTCGGGGCTCGGCGTGAGGGGCTCAGCGTGAGGAGCTCAGCGTGAGGAGCTCAGCGTGAGGAGTTCAGCGTGAGGAGTTCGCGGCAAGGATCAAACGGCTGGCTCCGGCGCAGGGCCAGACTCCCCGTGGGGCGTCGCCCAAACCGCCCAACCGCCTACCTCCCCACCGCCTGCAGCATGAACGCGAAATGAAAAGCCGTGTCCCGCAACCGGTCGTACCGGCCCGACGCCCCGCTGTGCCCGCCCGCCAGGTTGGTCTTGAACAACAGCGGGTTGCCGTCGGTCTTGGTCGCCCGGAGCCGAGCCACCCACTTGGCCGGCTCCCAGTACATGACCTGGGAATCGTTGAGCGACGTGGTGACCAGCAGCCACGGATAGTCCTGCGCGGTGACGTTGTCGTACGGCGAGTAGCGCCGCATGCAGGCGTAGTGCTCCGGCTGCCGGGGATCGCCCCACTGCTCCCACTCCTGCGCCGTCAGCGGCAGCGAGGGGTCGAGCATGGTGTTGATCACATCCACAAAGGGGACATCCGCCACGATGGCCCGGAAGAGGTCGGGCCGCTGGTTGGCCAGCACACCCATGACCAGCCCGCCCGCGCTGCTGCCGCCCGCCACCAGCCGGTCCGCGCTGGTATACCCCCGCGCCACCAGGGTCTCCGCCACATCGACAAAATCGTTGAAGCTGTTCTCCTTGCGGAGCATCTTGCCGGCATCGTACCAGGCCCGCCCCAGCTCCTGCCCGCCGCGGATGTGCGCCATCGCATAACTAAACCCGCGATCTACCAGGCTGAGCACCGTGCTCCGGAACACCGGGTCCATGGTGACGCCGTAGGCGCCGTAGCCGTGCAGCAGCAGTGGCGCGCTGCCGTCCCGCCGGCTGCCCCGCCGGCTCAGCACCGAGACCGGGATCTCCTCTCCATCCCGCGCCGGCGCCATGAAGCGCTGCACCTCGTATTGCCCAGGGTCAAAGTCCGAGGGGACCTCGGTCCGTTTGCGCAGCTCGCGCACCCCGGTCGCGACGTGATAGTCGTACACCGAGGTCGGAGTGACGAAGCTGGAATAGCCGAAGCGATAGCACTCGGCGGCAAAGTGGTGGTTGTCTCCAGCGAGGATGCCGTAGGCCGGCTCGGAGAAGGTGATCTCATTTGTCTCTCCGCTGGACAGCCGGGTGACCCGGAGCCGCTGCAGGCCACCGGCCCGCTCCCCCACCACCACGAAATCCCGGAACACCTCGACCGACTCCACGAACACCGTCTCCCGCTCCGGTAGCCACTCGGTCCAGCCGGCCGGCGCCGGATCGGCCTCCGGCGCCCGCACCACCCGGAAGTTCCTGGCCCCGTCGTTGGTGAGGATCAGGAAGAAGCCTTCGCCGTGATCCACCAGGTACTCGACGCCCGGCCGTCTGGGCGCCAGCAGCCGAGCCGAAGACTCCGGCTCCGCCGCCGGGACGCCCCACCATTCCGAGGAGCTGTAGCTGTCGCTCTCGAGGAAGATCCAGCACCCGCTGCGCGACCGGGACAGCGTCATCTCAAACAGCGGATCGTCTTCCTGGAAGACCAGCACATCCTCCGAGCGGGGCGTGCCGATGCGATGCCGCCAGACGGCGTTGCCCCGCTTGGCGGGGTCGGCGGTCATATAGAAGAAGGTGCGGCTGTCGTCGGCCCAGGCGGTGCCGAACCAGACGTGGTCAAACCGCTCCAGCTCGGCGCCGGTCTCCAGGTCGAGCACCACCAGGCCGTGATCCCGGAAGCCGCTGAGGTCCTCCAGGTAGATCAGCCGGCGCCCGTCGGGGCTCACATCCACCCCGCCCAGCGCGTGAAACTCGTGGCCCTCCGCCAGGCGGTTCTGGTCCAGATAGATCTCTTCGGTGCCGCCCTCCGCGCCGGGCCCGTGGCGGCGGCAGAAGATCGGATAGGACTTTCCCGCTTCGGTGCGGGTGCAGTACCACCACCCGTGGCGGAAGAACGGGACGGTGCAGTCGTCCTGCTGGATGCGGCCGAGCATCTCCTGGTAGAGCTGCTGCTGCAGCGGCTGGGTGGGCCGCATCATCGCTTCGGTGTAGCGGTTTTCCCCCTCGAGGTAGGCCAGTACCTCGGGATCGGACCGGTCCCGCAGCCAGTGATACTCGTCTACCCGCACCTCCCCGTGCAGCGCCTCGGTGCGCGGAACGATCCGCGCCACCGGTGGGACCGGCGGAGCGGATTGCGAGGTTTCGGGGACGAGTGCAATGGCCATTCAGGCGCCTTCCAGCAGATAAGTACGACGGCTCCCCGGCGACCGGGGGAGCGCGAGAATACCGGCACTCGACCTTCAGGGGCAAGCCCGAATGCGAATCGTACCGGTGTCGGAAAACACGGGATGGCTGGAAGTGGCTGGGGGGACGGAGGTTGCGGGAGTGGATGAAAATCGGTCTTCCGGCGGCAGGGAGTCCGAGAGGGTCGGGGCGGGTTCGGTGTCGCTACGATGGGAGCCGCACCCCCCGATGGACCGCGACCGGCGAGCCGAGCGCCAGGAAGGCCGAATCGTGCCGCGCCGAGAGGATGCGGCCAAACTCCGGGCCGTAGAGCAGGGCGCCCGGGCCGGTGAAGGCGGAGGCGGTAGGGGTCCAGACGGACCAGGGTGGATGCTCCACCCGATACTCGAGGGTGCCACCGTCCCGCTGCCGGGTATACCCCCAATAGTGCTCCGTGATGAACTCGGCCTCGGAGCCGGGGCGTAGCGGGAGCGCGGGGCCGGTCACCGTCGCCGACAGTGCGAAGGGCTCTCCCTTGAACCGCCAGCCGTAGCGGGCGCGGCCGCCCTCCGCCGGCGTGATGCGCACCTCGTGCGACATCGGGACCGCCAGGTAGGGTTCGTTGTAGACCACCCGCGCCACTGCGGCGATGGCCCGCCGGGGCACCAGCTCGCGGATGAACACCACGGCCCGGCGCCGGGCGCCGTCGGGTCCACGCCGCCTGACATAGAATCGGAGATTGACCTCCTCGAAGCTGCGGTGTCCGGGGATCGGGATGCCGAGCAGGCGGGTGTCGAGGAATCGGAAGCCGACCAGGCTGATCAGGTGGCGGCCCTCCCACGCGTCGAGTTCGGTGCCGGCGGGCACCAGCGGTCGGAGCAGGGCGGGGTCGACGGTGTAGTTGAGGAGGACTAGGTGCTCCCACCGGGCGGTCAGGAAGGGGCGGCTCATCGTGAATCCGGAGGAGGCTGCCTCACCCCTTGGCGGCCGCCCGCACCTCGGCCAGGCGGGTCCGCATCAGGCGCTTGAGAAAGGCCGCCGGGATCGGCCTGGCGTGCGGAAAGCGGATCGTCCCCTTCAAGGTCTTGCACCCCTTCAGTTCCGCGGCGTGGGCCCGGCGGACCGCCGCGCCGATCGGGTAGAGGCTGGTGTGCTCTTTCCAGCCGGCGTACCAGACCACCGGCCGGCCGTCGAGCCGGAGGACGAGAATGCCGTAGCCCATCCCCTCGACGGTCGCGGGTGCCGCGGCACGCACCACCTGACGCAACTGCTTGAGCGCCCGGCGCGGTCCGGCCGGGAGCGCCCCGATGTAGGCTCGCCCCCGCGCCTTCTCCTGCTGGACGCTCTTTCCCGACTTGGATGGTGGCATGCGCACTCCGTGGTGGGTGCCATCCGGGGGACCGGGGGACCGGGGACCGTCTAACCGTCTAACCGCCTATCCCCCGTCCACCACCCGCGCCGCTCGCCCGTCGCCCGGAACGGATGAAAGGGCGCCCCGGTGTCTCCCAGATCGGGACGATAGGGCTGGAGCATCAGGAACCCGACTCCCACCAGCCCGACCAATCCGCCTGACACGAGTGCCGGAACGCTCAGCACCGGCGCATGGCCGGCCAGCGGCGGGATGCCCAGCCCGAAGGTGACGAACACGATGCTGCCGGCAAAGGTGGCGCCGATGCCGAGCAGCCGCAGGTGGATATTGAACAGCCGCCAGAGACCGGGATCGTGGCTCACAGGCCCAGGAACGCGGGATGGGGCACCAGCCCCGCAATCGCCAGCCACAGCGGGGAGGCTTCGGCGCTGGCCGCCGAGCGGTGCAGGCGGGGCTGGGCGTGGTCGCCGTTGTCGATGATCACCGCGGCGCGGTCGCGCGGGGTCCACTCCTTGAGGTAGCGGCGCTGCCCGGGGTCGTAGCGGTGCTGCAGCCGATGCTCGACCTCGGCCGGGGCCCGGCCACGGCTGACGTCGCGCCGGAGCAGCCGGGCGCGGGCCAGGTCCGGTGGCGCGTCGAGATAGAGATGCAGCGCGGCCAACGGCCCCACCGGGATGCGCCGGATGAAGACGCCCTCGATCACCAGCACGGGACGCTCGCCGACCCGCACCCGCCTAGGCGGGCCCGAGACGCCACGGACGCCGTCGAAGGAGGGGATGCTGAGTTCGTGTGCCCCGGACAGGAACACACGGATGGTCCGCGCTACGCCGTCGAGGTCGAAATAGCGGCTGTAGTACAGCTCGGCCTCGTCGCCGGAGGCCCAGTCGAGCGGCACCCGGAAGTCGTCCACCCGTATCAGGACCGGATGGCGGCCCTCCGCCTCGATCCGCGGCAGCAGTTGGCGTGCAAAGGTGGACTTGCCGCTGCCATCAATGCCGTCCACCGTGAGGATCGGCCGGCTCATGCTGGGAAACACTCCCGGGCCGCCGCCACCAGGGTGGCGTGATGGTGGCCCGCGCTGAGGAGAACGCCCCGCCGGTGCCGCAGGTCGGGGCGATTGTAGTGAAACGGTGTGCCATCGGCATCGGTCGCCACACCGCCGGCCTCGGTGACGATGAGTGTCGGCGCGGCGGTGTCCCACTCCTGCTCCCGGCCGTGCAGGGTGACGCACAGATCGAGCGACCCCTCCGCCAGCAGCATGTGCTTGACCGACGCGCCGCGCGGAACCGCACGGCCTGCCAGTCCGGTCCGGGAGAGAAACTGGTCCAGCGCGGGGTGACCCGAGGTACGGGTAATCCCGGTCCGGTACTCGGCCAGCGGCCTGGACGGTGCCACATGTATCCGGCGAGTTCCCTCGGCGCTCCGCACCGCCGCGCCCCCGCCCGCCACCGCCGCGTAGAGCCGGCCCAGTGCGGGGCAGGTTACCACGGCGACCACCGGCCGTCCCTCCACCACCAGCGCCACGTGCACCGCGTAATCCCGCGACCCCTCGGCGAAGTCCCGGGTGCCGTCCAGCGGATCCACAATCCAGACCCGCCGAGCGGTGAGGCGGGCCAGATCGTCGGCCAGCTCCTCGCTGAGGATGATGTCGGCCGGAAAGGCGGTGCGCAGGGTGTCGAGAATCTGGGTGTTGGCCAGCAGGTCGAAGTCGGTGAGCGGCGAACCATCGGGTTTCCAGCGTACCTCCGGCCTCGCGGCGTCCGCCGCCGGGAGGACCGCTCCGGCGCGCTCGGCGGCGGCGATGGCGGCGCTCAGTTCGGCGGCGAACTCTCCGGCCAGGATGGGGAGTTCCGGCATGCGTCCTGGGCGGCTCCGGTGGCGGTGGGATCGGATCGCGGGGAGTGACGATCGCATCTGCACAAGGTGCAGGCGAACCGGCATTCCTGCCAGAGTTGAGTTTCAGTCCAGCGTCTTGTGGAACCGCCGCACGCTGAGGGTCACCAGCACCAGCGCAAAGACGGTGAGCGCCGCCAGCTCGGGCCACAGCGCCGCCATCCCCACCCCGCGCAGCAGCACTCCCCGGAGCACCTCGAGGAAGAAAGTGAGCGGGAGCAGCAGGCCCAGCCATTGAGCCGGCTCCGGCATGGCGGCGCGGGGAAACATGAACCCCGAGAGCAGGATGTTGGGCAGGATGAACATGAACCCCGCCTGCATGGCCTGCGCCTGGGTCTTGACCATGGTGGAGATGAGCAGCCCCACGCCCAGGCTGGCCACGATGAACGGGAACGCCATCAGGTAGAGCAGCGGCAGGCTGCCGCGGAGCGGCACGTCGAACAGGATCTTGCCCAGTAACAGGATGACGGTGATCTGCACGTAGCCGATCAGCAGGAACGGGAGGAGCTTGCCCAGCATCAGGCTGGTGCGGTTGATCGGAGTGACGATCAGCTGCTCCATGGTGCCCCGCTCCCGCTCCCGCACCACCGCCATGGCGGTGATGATCACCATGGTGAGCGACAGCAGCACCCCGATGATCCCGGGCACGATGTAGGTGCTGCTGGAGAGCATCGGGTTGTACCAGGGCCGGACCCGCACCTCCGCCACGCGGGTGCCCAGGGCGCGCGTCGTGGGGTTCCAGGTGAGCCCGGTGAGCATGGCCCCCTGGAGCGCCGCCTGCGAAGAGAGCGGATCGGCCGCGTCCACGATCATCTGCGCTTCCGCTCCGCGGCGGCGCTTGATGTCGCGGGTGAAGCTGGGCGGGATGATCAGCGCGGCGGCGGCCCGGCCGCGTTCGATCTCGCGGGTGATCTCGTCCCGGCCGGTCACCTCTCCCACCACGTCGAAGTAGGTGGAGTTGACCAGCGTGGCCACCAGCGCCCGGCTCTCGCTGGTGCGGGCCTGGTCCAGCACCAGGGTGGGCAGGTGGCGCACCTCGGTGCGGATGGCAAAGCCGAACAGCGCCAGCTGCACCGCCGGGATCATCACCATCATGGCCAGAGTCATACGGTCCCGCCGCATCTGGATGAACTCCTTGCGGAGCATGGCCCAGAAGGGCCACTGGCGGATGGTCATGCGGCACGCTCCTCGTCCTGGAGCTGCAGCGCGATGAACGCGTCCTCCAGGGTGGCCGCGCCGAGCTGCACGGTCAGCTCGTGCGGTTCTCCCATGGCCACCAGCCGGCCCCGCCAGAGCATGGCCAGCCGCCCGCAGCGCTCGGCTTCGTCCATGTAGTGGGTGGTGACGATGATTGTGGTGCCGCTCGCCGCCATGCCCCGGATCACCTCCCAGAACTGCCGGCGCGCGGCCGGGTCCACCCCCGCCGTGGGCTCGTCGAGGAAGAGCACGTCGGGATGGTGCGAGGTGGCGCAGGCCAGCGAAAGCCGCTGCTTCCAGCCGCCGGAGAGAGTACCGGCCATCTGCCGCCGCCGGTCGGTGAAGCCCAGCTCGGCGATCAGCTCCTCCACCCGGGCCCGCCCCTCCCGGCCCACCAGCCCGTACAGCCCGGCGTAGAAACGCAGGTTCTCCTCGACAGTCAGGTCATCGTACAACCCGAAGCGCTGCGACATGTAGCCCAGCCGGCGGCGCACCGCCTCGGGCTGCTCCACTACGTCGATGCCGGCCACCACAGCGGTGCCTGACGTGGGCGCCAGGAGCCCGGTGAGCATGCGGATGGTGGTGGTCTTGCCGGAGCCGTTGGCGCCCAGCAGGCCGAAGACCTCGCCGGGCCGGATGGAGAGGTCGAGGTGATCCACCGCCACCAGGGCACCGAACTCCTTGTGCAGGGCGGTGGTGACGATCGCGGGGGGGCGCGCGGACGGTTGGGCGGCTGCGCGGTTGGACGGTTGGTCAGTCATGGGAACCACCCACGAAGCGCACCGTCACCGGAAGGCCGGGGCGGAACCCTGCAGGGGGATTGTCCAGCGTCACCCGCGAGGCAAAGAGCAGGTCGGCACGTTCCGTCTCGGTGAGCGCGGCGCGCGGCGTGAACTCCGCCTGGGGGTTCACGGCGCCGAGCCGGCCGCGCACCTCGGTGCCCGGTGGTCCCGCGGTCCCCCGGTCCTCCGGTCCCCCGGTCCCGTCCCCCCGTCCCCCGGCTGGCGCCACCAATGCCTCGGCCCCAACCCCCAGGCTGGCCAGCAGCCGAGCGGGAAGGTAGACCTTGACCCACGGGCGCCCGACCTCGCCGATCGTGGCCAGCGGGGTCCCCGCCGCCACGACTTCGCCGGGATCGGCGTGCCGGCCCAGGATCACCCCGTCCACCCCGGCGAGCACGGCCAGCTCGGCCACGTCGGCGCGGGCGCTCTGGAGCTGGGCTTCGGCGCTCCGCACATCGGCCCGCGCAGCCCGGATCAGGTCCTCCCGGCTGCCTTCGCGCGCCAAGGCCAGCGAAGCGCGCGCCGCCTCCGCCCGGCCCGCGCCAACTTCGGCGGCGGCCTTGGCCCGGTCGAGTTCCTGCGGCGCGACCACGCCGTCCGCGGCCAGGCGCCGGGCCCGCTCGTACTCACTGGCGGTACGTCCGGCCTCGGCGCTCAGCGCGGTCACGTCGGCCGCGGCGCGCTGCAATTCGGCGCTGCGCGAGCCGCGCTCCAGGTCGGCCAACCGGGCGCGGGCCGCGGCCAGACGGGCCCGGCGCTCTTCGTATATGGCGGGGATCGTGCCCTGGGTGAGGATGGCGAGGGTATCGCCGACGTGGACGGTGTCTCCCTCATCCACCCGGATCTCCACGATGCGGCCCGGCACCAGCGGCGCCGCGTCGCTCTCGTTCACCTCGATAGTTCCCGGAAAGACCGACTCGGTGTCGGTGCCACGACCGCAGGCGGCGACCGCTGCGGCCAGCGCGAATACCATGGATTGTGCAGTGTGCCGGACCGTCATGCGCGTACCCTTCGCTTCGGTATGGAGGTGCCCTTGCCGACGGCGAGTGCGGCCATGGCAAACTGGGCGGCGTGCTCGGCAAAGAGATCCTGCTGTTTCCGCGGCACGTGACCGGCGTAGCCGAGCAGCCGGGAGACGGCCGGCGTGGCCACGTAGAACCAGGCCACCTGGGCCACCACTGAGATGGCGGCGAAGCGGGGCTCGAGATCGGCGCGAATCTCTCCCCGCCGCTGGCCGGCGCGGATCAGGTCGCAGAGGCGGCGGAACACGCCGGCGGCGACTTCCTTGATGATGGGGAGCGCGTGGGCGGCTTCATGGTCGGCGAGCTCCCGGGCCAGCAGCCGGGGCAGGTCGGGCGCGTCGCGGAACATGGCGGCGTAGCCCAGCAGGAACTCGCGGATAGCGGGGAGCGGGGCCAGGTCGGGCGGCAGCTCGGTGAGGCCGCGCCGGGCGAAGGTGCCCAGCCGGCGCTCGAGCACCGCGTGGTAGAGCCGGGCCTTGTCGGGGTAGTAGTAGTAGATGAGGGCCGGGTTCACCCCGGCCTGGGCGCCGATCTGCTTGATGGTGGTGGCAGCAAAGCCCTTCCGGGCGAAGAGCGCCTCGGCGCCGTCGAGCAGGGCGGTGGGGGCGTGGCGGGGGGCGGCGAGGGCGGGCATGAGGGTTAATTAATTGTTCAATTAAGGAATGTCAAGCAAGGCCGCCCAACCGCTCAACCGCCTAACCGCCCACCACCCCCACCAACGCCCGCACTAACCACACCGCGGCGTATCCGGCCGCCGCGATCAACAGCAGCAGCACGGCCAGGAGGCTCCCCAGCAGCAGCCCGCTCCGGCGTGACGTCCCGTGGGGCCGCTCCAGCCAGCGCTCCAGCCAGACCAGGTTCCGCTGGTTGCCCTTCCAGGCCACGTCGAACAGGTCACCGATGAGCGGGATGGTCCCCGCCCCCAGGTCGATCCCCAGGTTCAGCAGCATGCGGAGCAGCACGGCTGCGGGCGCGCCGAGTCCGTGGGCGGTCCACAGTCCGTAGGCGCCTAAGAGGGCGCCGGCGGAGTCGCCCAGGCCGGGCACCAGCCCGATCAGCGCGTCCCAGCCGAAGCGGATCGAGGTGCCGGGGATGCGGAACCGGGAGTCGAGCGCCCAGGCCAGCGTGCGGTAGCGCGCCAGGGAAGCCGGCTCGGATCCGGGAGAGGTCACCGCGCCACCATCAGCGCCCGGTCTCTAGTGCCGCCAGGGCCGCCCGCACCTGCGCCACCTCCGGCGCCACGCTGGGCTCGGCGTCCGCGCGGAGCGCCAGGTAGTGCCGGTAGGCGGCGATGGCTTCGGCGCGCTCCCCCGCCTTGGCCGCGAGGCGGCCCTCCTCGCGGAAGAAGGTGGACAGCGCCACCAGCACGCGCGACTCGCGGAAGTCGGTGATGTAGGCGCGCCGCCGCACCGCCCGCAGCGCCCCGCGCAGGTCCCCGCGTTCCTCCAGCAGCCGAGCGATGGTGAGGTTGCTGGCCGCCAGGATCCACGAGGTCAGTATCGGCGCGCTGCCGACCAGCGAATCGAAGCGGGCCAGCCGCGCGTCGAGCCCCGGGTCTTTCCGGTCGGCGAGCAGTTGCAGCTCGAGGAGGCCGGCGCAGAGACTGGCCGCGCTCACCACCGAGTCCTCGGTGCCGCGCACGGCGCGCCGAAGCCGCGCGATGGCCGCGGGGAGCCGATCGGTCTCTCCGTGGGCCGCTCGCCACAGGTGGACGGCGCAGACGTCGTACAGCGCTGGCGCCTCGTTCGACTCGTGCGCCGGAGTGGCGTCGGCCGCCGCCGCCCGTTCCGCGACCAACCGGAGGACCTGCACCGTGTCCGCTCCCCAGTACAGCGCCTCCACCACCTTGCTCAGCCGGTCCACCGGCGGCGGGGACACGGCTTCATCCCGTGCCCGCACCAGGTCGGCGGCCTCGGCGGGCCGGCCGCGGTTGAGGGCGATCTCATGCAGCTTGGTGTATCCCCAGCGGGTTTCGTTGCCGAGGCCGGCGTTCCGCTTGAGCACTTCGGCGGCGGCCACCGCGTCGTCGAGGGCCACGCCGTCCAGCTGGGCGACATTCACCAGCCGCTCGATGCCGGAGATGCTCTGCCGGTCCAGCCGGGCGCGGAAGGCGCGGCGGAAGCCGCTGTCTCCCAGCGCCACCGCGATGCGCCAGCGGTAGTAGTCGGCCAGCTCACCCACCGAATCCCGGGCGATGTAGCGTGTGCCGAGATCCCGGACGGCGGCCTGATCGCCCTCGCTCGCGGCCAGGTCGAGCCGATGGCCCAGGGCCGGGACAAAGTCGGGGTCGAGTTCGAGTACCCGCCGGAATGCTGCCGCGGCGCGCTCGCGCCAGTCGGTCAGCCCCAGCCACGGCGCCTTGTGGAAGAGCACCTCGCCCAGGCCGTACCACCGCTCCATCCGGTCGGGCGCCGCGGAAACCGCTTCCTCCCAGAGCCGCAGCGCCTCGCGCGCGGGTTCCTCCACGAGCAGGGCGGCGAGATAGGCCTGGTCGGCTGCTCCCAGCCGATGCCGGGAGAGCTGGGCCAGGGAGTCGCCCCGCTCCAGCGATGAGTCGCTGATGAAGGTCCGCGTCGCCACCATGCCGAGCGCGGCCTGCACGAAGTTCGGGTCGAGCCGGATCGCCTCCACGAAGCGCCGGCCGGCGGCGGCAAACTCGCCCCGGGCAAAGGCGTGCTTCCCGCCCAGGTAGGCACGCAGCGCCGGCAGCGGCGCGGCCAGCAGGGAGGCGAGTTCGTCATCGCGCGCGCCGGCCTGGCGGGCCAGCAGTTCCCCGGTCAGCCGGTCGAGCGTCGCCGAAAGACTGTCCGGCGAGTCGAGCCCCTGCTCGGCGCGCGCCAGCACAGTGTCCCGGGTGGCGCCTGACAGAGTGGCGCCGAGCATCAGCCGGCTGCCATCGCGCCAGACCTGGCCTCGGACCAGGAGGCCGGCGCCCAGGCCAGCCGCCAGCCGCCGGGCGACCGGGCCGCTCACATCGCCGGAATCGGCCTGCATGGTCTTGAGCGCGGCCATCACCGTGCCGGGGTAGGCGGCGCGCGGCCCGCCATCGCCGATCAGCCGGAGCGCCAGCTGGTCGGTCGAGAGCCGGGCCACCTCGGTGAGCTCTGCGTCCCCCGTGCCGGACACCCGGAACGGCAGCACCACCGTCAGGTCGGGGACCAGCGTCGTGCCCGTGCGCCGGCCGAGCCGCCACCAGGCGCCGAAGGCAGCCAGCACCAGGAGGACTCCGAGACTGGCCGCGATGAGCGAGCGGGGAACGTTCACCATGCGCTGCGGGAAGGGCTGGGTTCCCCAGTTGGGCCGGGAGGCGGCGCCGGTCAGCGCCGCCGCGAAATCCGCGCCGGTGGCAAACCGGTCGGCGGGGCTCTTGGCCATGGCCTGATGCACCGCCAGCTCCAGCGAGGCCGGCAGCGTGGCCCGGGCCAGGCGCATGTTGCGCACCGGCTCTACCGCGTGCCGGGCCAGGATGACCTGCGCCGATGGCCCGGTGAAAGGCTGCTCGCCGACCAGCATCTCGTACAGCACACAGCCCAGGCTGTAGATGTCGCTGCGGCCATCGAGCGTGCTGCTGGCGCCGATCTGCTCGGGGCTCATGTAGGCCGGGGTCCCTACCGCCAATCCTGTTTCGGTCAGTCGCGCCTCGCCGCTGCCGGCGGCCAGCCGAGCCACGCCGAAGTCGGTGAGAAAGGCGTGGTCTCCTGCCATCAGGATGTTCTCGGGCTTCACGTCCCGGTGGATGATGCCTTGGCGATGGGCGTGGTCCAGCGCCTCGGCGATCTGCCGGGCGATGCCGACGGAGGCTTCGATGGGCAGCTGGCCTTCACGCCGCATCCGGTCGGACAGCGATTCTCCCTCCACCACCGGCATGACGTAGTAGAGCAGGCCGTCGGCGGCGCCCGAATCGTGGAGCGTGAGGATGTGGGGATGGTTGAGCGATGCGGCGACCCGGATCTCCCGGAGGAACCGTTCCGGGCCGACCATCGCGGCGAGTTCGGGCTTGAGCACCTTGATGGCCACCGGGCGATCGTGGCGAATGTCCCGCGCCAGGAACACCGTGGCCATGCCTCCGCGCCCCAGCTCCCGCTCCACGGCGTAGCGTTCGGCCAGCGCGCCACGCAACCGGTCGACGACGCTGCTCATCGCGACTGGCCGCGCCGGGGCCACCCTTCGGACTCGAAGAACGGCATGGCGTCGGATTCGGGGCGGTGCAGGTCCACGGTCAGCAGGGCCAAGCCCATCTCTCCTTTATAGAGGCTCAGTGGATGCCCCGGTCCGGCGCGGCGAGCGGCCAGGCCGGTCAGCAGCCGGTCGTGCAGGGTGCGGGCCCGGTCCAGCCAGGCGGCGTCGCCGGTGTGGCGGTAGAGATTGAGCAGCGCGTAGGACCGGCCGGTGGCGCCGCAGCAGAGATCGGCCAGACCATCGGTGGTTTCCCACGCGTTCCATCCGGCGCGCACCGCAAGTTCGTGGAATCCGCCCCGTGGGTACAGTGCCCCGGCGCTGGTCCAGAGATGGATGAAGCCGGCGGAGCCGTTGCACCACCCCGGCACATACTCGCGCGCCGGGGGCACGGGGGCCCCGGGAATGGCCGCCCGCCAGCGGAGCCCGCGGCCCACGTCCTCCGCCAGCCCCGCCAGCTCCAACAACCGGTCCTGGAGTCTCGCCGGTGGCGCGTTCCCCGTGGCGGCGCACCAGCGCAGGGTGCCGCAGAGCATGCCGGCCCATCCGTGGGCCACGCCCAGATCGGGCAGCGCGTGGCAAGCGGAGAGCGGCCCGGCGGCATCCAGCGCACGCCAGAGCTCCTCCAACTGGCCGGCTCCGAAGGCGGCGAGCGCGCGTTCCGAGTCCTCGCATCCTTCGGGCAGTGCTTCGATCAACTGGGTTGCGACGAGCAGCAGGCCGGCGCGGCCGAAAGCCAGGTCGAGCCCGTGGGGCGGCGTCGACTGGGTAAAAGCGACGAACCGGGAGACCGCAGCCCGGACCATGTCGAGATCGCCGACTGCACCGGCGAGCAATGCCCGCGTCGCGTAGAGCCCGCTCTTCGAGTGGTACGGCGAGGTGTGGCCGACGACCGACGGAAGGATCTCGCCCCCGACAAAGGCTTCCGGCCGGCCAGCGTCCCGCTCGGCGCGGGTGAGCCAGAGATCGGCGTGGGCCAGGAGTCCGGGATCGTCCTGGCAGAGCGCCATCCGATAGAGACCATAGGCGATCCCCGCCGCGCCGAGCCAGACCGAACAGGTGGGTCCGGCGGAGAGGCCGTTCTGAAACTGTGGACCCGCGGGATCGATGGCACCGAGGATGTCGCCGACCGGATCCAGCCGCGCTCTCCCGGAGGTGTTGAGAGTTGCGGTCCTGCTGGCGGCTGCCGCAGAGGTAACCGGCGGCGCAACGCGAGCCGAGCGGGCCAGCGCCGTGCGGAAGCTGGGGACCGAGGCGTAGCGGTCCGCGGGATTCTGGCTCAGCGCGCGTGCCAGCACCGCCTCCACGGCCGGCCAGGGCGCCACCTGCCGCCGGGAGAAGGGGAGTGGCGCCTGACTGACGATCTGCCGGAGCATGGCTTCGCGCTCCAGCTGGAACTCGAGATGATGCCCGCCGGTCAGCAGGTAATAGAGCATGGCGGCGACGGCATACTGCTCTCCCGCCACGCTTGCGGCCGGCACCCGGCGACGAGCCAGCAGGGCGGCCGCCAATTCGGGCTCGAAGTAGTAGGCCAGGCCGGCCCGGTCGGGGGAGGGCGCACGGGAGCGGAGCCGGCGTGCCCAGCCGAAATCGAGCAGTGTCACCCGGCCGTGGGCATCGATGAGGAGATTGTCCGGCTGCACGTCGCCGTGCACCACCCCTTGCGCGTGGAGGCCGGCGTAGGCTCCCAGCACCCGGCCTGCCAGGGAGAGCAGCCGGCGGCGATCGGCTGAAGCGCCGGCGCGCAGTTCTCCGAAGGCCAGCTCCGGCGGCACCCCGGCACACCAACTCAGGGCAAGAAACGCCCGGCGCCGATGCTTTCCGTGCGCCAGGAGCCGGGGCGTGCCGCGCCCGTTGAGAGCGGCGAGAATCTCCGCCTCACGGGCAAAGGCGCGCGCCAGCGCGGCGCGCCGGCCCGGCCGGATGATCTTCAGCGCGACCGGCAACCCGTCGTCGCCCTTCCCCTGATAGACCTCGCTGTCCTCGATCACCCGGACGGCGCGGATCACCTCGAAGTCGCCGATCCGGTCGCCGCGTTCACACAGCGGCCGGATCTCCCGTGCGGCGGGCGAGTCGGCCGGTACCAGCAGTCCGGCATCATAGCACTCGGCCAGGACGGGATACGCCTCCTCCAGCATCTGCTCAGTGTCCCGGCCTCGGCTCTGGGCGCTGATCGCATCGACCACACGGGTGGCGGTGCGGAAGCGGGCCAGCAGCTCCGCCGTCTCAGGGCTCACGATCTTGGAATTGGCCCGGGCCTGAGGGCGGGTGAGCGCAAAGTCCTGCAGCCGGGCCCCGAACTGCCGCCGCTGTCCGGCGGTGAGCCGTCGCGCCGGCACCAGCAGGACGTCGGGCGGCAGGATCAGCGGGTCAGTGAGAGCCATCGGCGCCGGTGGGGAGATGGGGCGCGAGGCCGGCCGCGTCCCACTGGCCGTGAACCGGCGCCCACGACGCCACATCCACCCCATCGAGGGTGAGCCGGTCCAGGGCAAAGTGCCAGGCGGGCACCGGAGCATCGCCTGACAACTCGGCCAGCGCCAGCGCGCTGGCCAGACGTTCGCAGAGCCAGACCCGCCAGCTGGTGTCGTCGTCCCCTTGGGCCGACGGCGGGTCCGCCCCCCAGGAGAGCAGGCCGGTTTCGTCCAGCGACGCGGTGAACGGGACGCCGTGGGCCGGGATCCCCGAGAGCGCCGGAGTGATCCGCGCGGCTGCGTCGCGAAGCGCGTCCAGGCCCGAGAAATAGAGCAGCACCTTGTCGGGCCGGAGGAGCGCCGGCCGCTGGCGGGAGAGCTTGAGTCCGAGCAGTCCCTTGATGTGGGGCAACTCGGGGAGGAGCCGGGCGAGTGCGGCGGGTGTCGCTGCTGGAGCCGGGCTGAGGTAGAGCTTGTAGATGGTCCCGCCGTCACCCAGTGCCGAGGGTTCCGGGGGAGCCCACTCCCGCCACGCCGGGCGGTGGGTGGAGACTTCTCTCAGGCCGGCGGTGAGCATGGCCTGATCCACGCCGAGAAACGCGGCCACCGCAGCTTCGGTCGGGAGCCGCTGCCGCCAGGCCGGTGTGTCAGGCATGGCATGCCAGCGATACAGCCGTCCCGCCACCTCACCCGACAGCCGGAGGTGCAGGGCGGATCCGTATTCCAGCGCCGCCCGCGAGAGCCGTGCGATCGGGCCGTTGCCCAGCGGTGGCGCGGTCCCGTCAAAGTAGAGCCCGTGGGCCGCCGGTCCGGTGTGCCATTGGTCCCGCCACTCCACCTGGAGCACGCCGTCGAGCACCAGCCGGGCCAGGTCGGCGGCCGGCACGGGATGGGGGAGCGACCTCGGTTGGCCGAGCGCCTGGAACAGGGCGGCGGTGGAGCGGGTGACGGAACGGATCGGGCGGGGCCAGTCGGGATCGGGAGTAAGGAGCGCGTCCTCGCTGCCGGCCGCCGCGGCCGCTCCGCTGGACGGTCCCGCGGCGGTAATGGAATACCTCGGCGCCGCCCGGTATCGGGCGGCGGACAGGGCGGGGCGCATGAGTGATGACATCAGGAGGGGTGCTGTACTGCGGTGCCGCCGGTGACGGAACGCGCCTCCCCCTCGGGAGGCGCCCCGTCGCCCGGTTCCGGCGAGCTTCCGGCCCGTCTCAGCGAATGGAGCCGAGCTGTGCCTTGAGCTCGGCCAGGTCGCGCCCGGCCGACCGGCTCTTCTTGGTCGAGTTGGTCTTGTTGGTGCAGGTGGTGCAGCTGCCTTTGGTCGGGGTCGGACAGGCCTGCATCCCGTCCCAGCTGATCGCACCGATAGTCCCTTCGGGCAGTACCGTGACCATCACGTCCCTGCTGGCAAACTGGCGCATCGCGTCCTCCGTGTGGGGTGTCCGTACCCCGGCTGGCCCTCCGAGGCTCCATTGTGACCGACGTCTCCGCCGGTAGGCCAGTCCGTTGGATATACGGGCCGCGGTTGGCAGCGTCAAGCGAACACCGTCAGCGCACGCCCGCCGCCGTCGAGCGGTGAGGGAGACGGCCGGTGCGGCTGTCCGCTCCCGGCTTGCAGGATCGTCCGCTGATCGGTATCTCCGTACCATGCCCGCACATTCCGCCACGCAGGCCGGGATCGGCACCGGGCTCAAGCCGGCCTCCGTCGCCTTTGCGTATCCCGGCAACCGGACCGCCATCCGCCTCCGCGATCCCGTCACGGACAAGTTGCTGGCCACGCCGGAGTGGGTGGCCGGGGGCCAGAGTGCGCCCGCGGCGTATGTCCGGGGGACGCGGCCCACCATCCAGGTGAGCTTCACCGGTCCGCCGGGCCGGGAATCGACGCCGCACCGGGTGAAGATCGGGGCCCGGGCCGAGCGGGGCCCGGCCATCGCGCCGCGGCAGGTGGAGCTGCGGTTCGGTGCCGATGGCCGCTCCGCCCCGGTGGAGTTCGAGCTGGCATCCCCGCTGCCCGACGCCATCGGGCGGGTGCTGGTGCGCTGGCAGTGGTACCTGGTCGAGAGTGATGCCGAAGCGTCGCTGGGCAGCACCGACCACGAGATCCACATGACCTGGGCGCCGCTCACCGATCCGGCGGAGTGGGCCGGCCACCTGCTCCCCCTCGACCCGCCGGCGCAGGCGGGGATGCGCTGGACCTACCTCCCCATCCTCAAGTGGACCACCGAGTGGGCCGCCGGCCAAGATGATCCCAAAGCCATCTGCGACACGATCATCTCGCAGGTGTGGAAATCGGGATTGCAGTACGGCGTGGGCGCGTGGACGGTGCGGAACATGCTCAATGCGGGCGGCGGCTACTGTGGGGGGTGGTACCGGATGTTCCAGGCGCTGGCCGGGAGCCAGGGCGTTGCCGTGGAGCGTCGTTCCTACATGGTGGACTGGCCCGCCGGAGACGGGACGACCGATGTGGAGTGGTGCGCCATCGTGGTGTGCCACGCAGGGCTCAACCGCACCGAACCGGTCGAGGGTGCCGCCGCCTACCACGACGCCGACCGGGCGCCGCTCTCGACTTGCCCCGTGGAAGACGTCACCCAGCGGCGGTATCGCTTCTGGGGCCTGCCGGGGAAGATCGGCGACGGTCACTGCATCAACTTCCTGCGGCACGACGGCCGAGACTATCTCTATGACGCGTCGTTCTTCGATCACGCCATCGAGCTGAGCGGCTTTACTCTGCCGAGCGGGGACGGCACCCGGCCGGTGGACGTGCGGGAGCAGGGCGATTTTCTCACTGCCTATCTCTCCCACGCCGTGGGCTTCATGCTGGGATCGCTGAAGAACCGAGGGGAGCGCTACACGACGGAGCATCCCGTCCCCGGGACACCGGGGGCGAAGACCCGGAACGGGCTGACGGTCAAGACCCCGGTGGTCCTGCCCAGCGGCAGTACCATCCGCTTCTACTGGTCGACGTGATGCCCGGAGTGAGTCGGTGAGTGCGGCCCACGATCATCTGCGGCGGTTGCTCTTCGGTCCGGCCGCCGCGGATGAAAAGCCCCACTGGGCCGGCATCGTGGGGGCGCTGCACACCGTTGCCGCCGAACGGTCGGAAGAATCCGAGGCGCTTCTACGGAGTGTGCTCACGGATTTCCGGGGCCACCTGGAGCTCGAGCCGAGCGAGGGGCTGCCCCACGCCATGCCGCCGGAAGACCTGCTCCGATCGGTGGCGGTCCAGACGCTGGCAGCCTGGGACCTGCCCCGGCATCGCGACGCCATCCTGCCGCACGCCGATCCCGCGCGGAACGACCCGCTCGGTAGCATCGCGCGCAGAGCCCTCGCGGTCTGATCACCACAGGTAACAGACCGTCCGCCACGGCGCCGTCCGGCTCAGGGCATCCGGCTCACCCGGCTAGTTCTTGGACTCCCAGGGATCTTCCCCCGTGATCTTGATCAGCGCCCGGCGGGCCATGGAGGCAACATCGTCGTTGCGGTCTTCCAGCGCCTCCTTGAGCGCCGGCACGGCGTCCTTCGCGTCCGGCCCGATCTCCCGAAGCGCGATGCAGACCGGGAAGCGCACCGCCGCCTCGGGGTCGTGCAGCGCCCGGATCAGCGCCGGCACCGCCGACTTGGCGGCCGGTCCCATGCGGGCAATCGAGTACGCCGCGGCGTTGCGGGTGAGCGGTGCGGCGGCTTCCGCCAGGTCAACGAGATACGCCGACAGCGGACGGCCATCCACCATCGGCTCGACGGGCTTCTGGGCGGCGGCGCTGGTGGCCAGCGTGAGACTGGCGGCCACCGCGGCAAGCCAGGTGAGGCATCGACGGTTCATGGTGTTTCTCCCTGCGACGGCGTGAAAGGACTGGCGGAAACTATAGCCGTCGCACCCCCGTACGCGAGCCCGACCCCGGATCGCCCCGGGGAGGGAGCGCGCCGGTCGCCTCCGTTCCCACGGTGCGCACCACTCCACTGACACATTGGATGCCCCATGCTGCTGTCGCTGGCCATGCTGCTGCAGGCCGCCATCGCGCCGGCCACCGTGCCGGACGCGGGTGGATCACCGAGCGCGGGATACGACGGCAGCGGACGCCGGCTGGAGGTCACGATCCCGCGGTTGGAGCTGGAAGCGGTGATCGACGGCGTGCTGGACGAGCCGGCCTGGGAGCGCGCGGCGGCGCTGACCGGGTTCTCCCACTTCCAGCCGATCGACCGGGTGCCCGCCGCGGACTCGACCGAGGTGCGGGTGTGGTACTCGCCCACCGCCATCTATTTCGGGGTCCGGGCACGGGAGCCGCACGGCGAGGTGCACGCCACCCTGGCCGACCGGGATCGGATTTTCACCGACGACTACATCCAGATCTTGCTGGGCACGTTCAACGATGGCCGGCAGGCATTCATGTTCTCGGTCAATCCCCTGGGGGTGCAGGGCGACGGGGTGCTGGTGGAGCGGGGCGTCACCGGCGGCGGCGGGTTCTCCAGTGGCGTGGCCCGCTCGCGGGAAGGCGCGGATCTGAGCCCCGACTTCGTGTTCACCTCCAAGGGCCGGCTGGTGCCCGGCGGCTACGAGGTGGAGGTCCGCATCCCGTTCAAGTCGCTCCGTTACCAAGCCAGTGCCGAGCAGACCTGGCAGCTCCATGTGCTGCGCAAGATCCAGCACTCGGGGTTCGAGGACTCCTGGGTGCCGGCCGAGCGGGCCAACGCCTCGTTCCTGGGCCAGTCGGGGCGGCTCACCGGGCTGCAGGGGCTCAAGCGCGGGCTGGCGCTGGACGTGACCCCGGAGGTCACCGGCCGCTACGACGGCGCGCCCGGCCGACGGGGATGGAACTACGACCGCGCCGGTCCCGAGCTGGGCGGCAACGTGCGGCTGGGCCTCACCAACGACCTGACGCTCAACGGCACGGCCAATCCCGACTTCTCCCAGGTGGAGTCGGACGTCACCCAGATCCAGTTCGACCCGCGCGACGCGCTGTTCTTCTCGGAAAAGCGGCCGTTCTTCCTGGATGGCCTGGAGCTGTTCCAGACGCCCAACAACCTGGTCTACACCCGCCGGGTGGTGCAGCCGGCCGCGGCGGTCAAGCTCACCGGCCGGCTGCTCGGCGCCGATGTGGGATTTCTGTCGGCGGTGGATGAAACCGTCGCCTCGTTCACGCAGGACGATCATCCGGTGATCAACGTGGTGCGGGTGCAGCAGAACGTCGGGGTGCGCTCCAAGCTGGGTCTCGTCTACACCGACCGCATGGACGGCGACCGCTACAACCGGGTGGGTGCGCTCGACGGCCGGCTGGTATTCGGCAAGAGCAATCTCACGTTCCAGTACGGCCAGAGCCGCACCCGTGAGGGCACCCCGGTCTTCAGCGGCCCCATCTGGCAGGCCCGCTTCACCCACAACGGCAAGCTGGTCGGCGCCCGGTGGAGCATCACCGGCATCAGTCCCCAGTTCCGCACCCGGTCGGGGTTCATCTCCCGGGTGGGAGACGTGAACCTGTCACTGGTCAATCTCCTGACCCTCAACGGCAAGCCCGGCGGCCTGGTGGAGAGCTTCACCCCCGACATCTCGCTCGTGGGGCGGTGGAGCTACGACAACTTCACCAACGGCGGGGGGCTCCGGGATCAGCTGCTGCACTTCAATCTCAACGCCGGCCTCCGCGGCGGCTGGCGCGCCGGGGCCTCACTGCTGGTGGAGAAGTTCGGGTACGACCCGCGGCTGTACCGAGGGTACACCATCGAGGTGCCGGGCCCGGGCGGCGTGGGGCTGGACACGATCCCCTTCACCGGCGTGCCCAAGATTCCCAACCGGGACTGGGTCCTCTCGACGGGCACGCCGGAGTTCGCTGGATTCTCGGCGGATGCCTTCGTGCTCTGGGGGCAGGATGAGAACTTCTTCGAGTGGGCCTCGGCCAACCTGCTCTCGACCAGCTTCGGGGTGAACTGGCGGCCCACCGACCAGATTCGCATCGAGGGCCGCTATCGCCAGAACCGCTACCAGCGGCGCACCGGCAGCCTGGTGGGCAACCAGCGCATCCCGCGGCTCAAGATCGAGTATCAGCTGGCCCGGCCGCTCTTCGTCCGCCTGGTTGGGGAGTACAACGCCTATCAGCAGGACAGCCTGCGGGACGATACCCGCACCAACGGGGTGATTCTGATCAACGGGCGGCGTACTCAGGCGTTCACCGACAACATCTTCCGCGGCGATGTGCTGCTGTCCTTCACGCCGACCCCCGGCACGGTGTTCTTCGCCGGCTATGGCAGCACCCTCGAGGACCGGCGGGCGTTCAAGTTCCAGGATCTCCAGCGGCGCACCGACGGGTTCTTTCTCAAGGGGAGCTATCTGTTCCGCTTCGGCGGGTAGACGCGCGCCCGCGGGGAATCCACCGCGGGTGCCGTTCCACCACTGCAACATCCTTCGCGCCATTCCATCTGCAACGTGGCCGCGTCCCAACGCAGGACGCTCCGTCCGAGGGACAATCGGGCGTGTGCCTGCGAACGACATCCCTCGTCTCCACGGTCGATCTCGTCACCATCCTCGAGCGAAGCGAAGACGCAGGGACCTGTCGTCAGGCACGCCCGTCACGCCATGCTGTTCAACCAGTGAGTGAGATGCACTGCGGGAAATGGCTGAAGGGGGAGCCTGGCGGCAGGTGCCTGCGCACTGGGTGCCGGCCGCGCGGAGCCGGCTGCGAGTCAGGCGGGTGGCGCGCCGTCCTTGAGTTCCAGCTCATAGTGCAGAAACACCTCGTCCCGGATCCAGCCCAGCGATTCGTACAGCCGCTGGCCGGGATGGTTGGTCCGGGCCGTCGCCAGCTCCAGGCCGCAGGCGCCCGTCGCCTCCGCATGACTCCGCGCCGCCTCCATCAACGCCCGCCCGACGCCGCGCCCCCTCCCCTCCGGCACCACGAACAGGTCGTTCAGCAGCCAGAGCCGACGGCAGCGAGTGGAGGAGAAGATCGGGTAGAGCTGCACAAAGCCGAGCGCCCGCTGGTTCTGTTCCGCCAGGTAGACCACCGAATCCCCCAGCGCCAGCCGTTCGCCCAGAAAGCCGCGCGTCAGCTCGGCGTCCGGGGCCTGCTCGTAGAAGCGGCGGTAGCCCTCGAACAGCGACACCAGGGTCTCCAAGTCCGCGAGGACCGCGGGACGGACGGTCAGGTCCATGGCGCAAAGTTCCCTTCCCCGGCCAGCTTGGCCAGATCGGTGCGGTACCGCTCGAGGTAGCGGTCGCGGTCGCCCTCCCAGGGCACCGGGTCGCCGACAAACACATCCACGAAGAACGGCACCAGCAGCGCTGTGCCCTTGGGCAGCGCCTTCCCCAGGCCGTGCATGAAGATCGGGATGACGGGGACCTCCGGCCGGCGCTCGGCCAGGCGGGCCAGTCCGCTCTTGAGCGCCTTGAGCCTTTCGGGCTCGCCCCGGGTGCCCTCGGGGAAGAAGATCAGGATCTCGCCGCGGTCCAGCGCCTCACACAGCGGGGCCAGCGGATCCTCGGCCGCGCCGTCCCGCTTCCGGTGGATCGGCAGGATCCCGATGATCCGGGTGGCGAACCAGGCCAGCAGCGGGTTGGTGAGGAAGTAGTCCGCCGCCGCGATGGGCCGCACCCGGTCCAACAGGGAGAGCGGCACCAGGCTCATCAGCACCATGGTGTCGAGATGGCTGTTGTGATTGGCGGCGAGGATCGCCGGCCCGCGGCGTGGCAACCGTTCCCGATGGCGGATGTTGAGGCCCAGGATGATCAGGACCACGCCCCGGACCAGGAGCCCGAAGAAGAGGTAGCGGAGGAGCCGGGTCACGGATCTCAGTAGTAGAAGAAGCGCAGGAAGTGGAAGAACAGCGGCGCCGTGTACGTCAGGCTGTTGATCCGGTCCAGCACCCCGCCGTGGCCGGCGATCATCGTGCCCGAGTCCTTGACCCCGATGTCCCGCTTCACCGCGCCCACGGTGGTGTCGCCGAGGAAGCCGCCGGCGCCGATCATCAGGCCGGCCGCGATGCTGTGCGGCAGCGTGAGCGGCGTCAGGAGCGGCGCCAGCAGAATAGAAAGGACCGTAGTGGTCACGATGCCGCCGATCAGGCCCTCCACGGTCTTGTTGGGGCTGACCGTCGGCAGCACCTTGTGCCGGCCGAAGCTCTTGCCCCAGATGTACTGGGCCACGTCGTTGAGCTGGGTGAGCATCACGAGGTAGAGCACCAGCCCGGCGCCGCCCTCCGGCGGGAGGACCAGCAGGTACGCCTGGTGGCTGATGCTGAAGACCATCAGCATCAGCCCCCAGTGAAGCGTCCCCACCGCGCGCAGGAAGTCCTTCGTTTCGCCAATCATCACCATGCGGGCGGAGAGCAGCAGCATCACCCACACCGGGATGAAGACGATGAACATCCCATACCAGCCCTGATAGACCCACCAGTATTGGATCGGAATGCTCAGGTAGGCCCAGAACAGGACCCGCCGGTCGGCGCGGCGGGTGGGGATGAGCGAGAGGTATTCCTTGAGCGCCAGGAAGGAGACCAGGGCAAAGAAGGCGATGGACAGCGCCCGGTCGATGGCGATGGCCACCACGAAGATGGCCACCATGATCCACCACGACCGCACCCGCCGGGCCAGCTCCTCGTACTTCTCGGCCGGCCCCTTCCGCTGCAGCAGCCACGTCACCACGCTGGCCACGACCAGCCCGGCCAGGATGCCGGCGAAGACCAGGCCGACGGGAGAGGAGAGGATGCGGGCGATCATGCGGCGGTCTCCCGGAGCGCGTGGCGGGCGCGGTTGAAAATGGTCAGCGCCGCGAGGGCGGCGATCACTGCGAGGTAAGCGGTGCTCCAGCGGCCGGGCATCACCCCGAACGCCAGCAGCAGCGCCAGCAGCCCGAAGGCGACGGCCCGGTCGCTCTTGCCCATGGGCCCGTCGTAGCGGCGGGTGGAGCCGACCTGGATGCCCACCACGCCCGTCATCTCGCCCAGGATCGCCAGGAGCACGATGGCCACGATCAGCGCGGGGGGCAGGCCGGGGAGGCACGCGAACGGCAGGTACAGGACGGAGTCCGAGGCCACGTCCCCCAGTTCATTCAGCACCGCGCCGAGCGCCGAACGCTGGTTGTGCTCGCGGGCCAGCATCCCGTCCACGGCGTTGAGTGCCATGCGGACAAACAGGGCGATCGGCACCGCCAGCAGCGCGGCCCGGCTGCCCGGGAAACGCCAGAGCGCGGCGCCAACACCCACAGAAAGCACCATGGCCGCCACCGTCACCTGGTTGGCGGTCACCCCGGCGCGGGCCAGGGCCACCACCAGCGGGCGGAGCAGCGCCTGGAACTTCGGCTTGAGTTCGTAGATGGACGGCATCACTCGCCTCCTGGGCACCGGATGCGCTGCGAGAAATCGGCGGCCTCGAGCGCCGCGCGGGCCCGGTCGTTGATCCGGAACCGCTCCCGCTGCTCCGCCAGCGTGCCGGTGGAATCGATCAGGCCGAGCCGGTGAATCACCTCGTCGCTGTACCCGGGCAGGGCGATGCGCCAGTCGGCGGGGATCCGGCCCGGGACCAGGGCGTTGACGTGGTGCACCAGGTTCAGGGTGCAGTTATTGGTCAGGGTATTGTAGAACTCCGGCCGCTGCCGGAGCTGCTCGGCCCGCGCCAGCATGTCCAGCAGGACCTCGCGCAGGGTTCCCCGGTCGGTACGGATCGGATAGAGGAACACATCGTACCCATCGTATACCGCCCGGCGGCCGATGAGATCCCGCTCGTCTCCCAGGACATAGATCAGCTCGAACCGGCGGAGCATGCCCTTGAGCACCCCGTAGTTCTCGCCCGCCTCCCGCCGCGCCTCGACCGAGATGGCCAGGAACTGGCCGTCGGCGAACCCGAAGCTCACGAACCCGTGGGCTGGGCCCCGCCAGCGGGCCGAGAAGGGCACCAGGACATACCAGGCGCTGACCAGCCGGTCGAGGTCGTAAGTGCGGGTGTCCCACGCGGGAGTGAACTCGGTGGCGGTGGTCCAGTGGAAGTTGCGGACTCCGCGGATCTCCAGATGGTTGCCATCGCGCCGGACCTCGGGGAGCACGGACTGGTCCGCCGCCCAGTGCCGGTCATGGGAGGGCGTCGCGGCCAGCCAGACCACGACCAGGACAAGCAGCAGCAGGCTGGCGGCGGCGGCAAGCATGCTGCCCCTACCGCGCACCGCTGGCCCGAGTCACGCGTCGCCGGGGAAGGAATCGGGCACCCGGCGTCCTTCGCTTGGCGGCATGCCGGAAAAATGGCGACACCAGCCGCTAGATGCCACGGAGCCGGGCGGCGGTGGTGCTAGCGGACGTGCCGGAACGTCAATCGCCGCACGGCGAGTGACATGGTCGACGGATCCACCCCGAATCGCCGGGCCAGGGTCTTGATCTGCGCGCCCTTCTTATGGAGCTGGCGGGCCAGCTTGACCCTGGCCTCGGTCAGCTTGGCCTGGGTGTTCCTGCTGCCCTTCAGGTAGACGGCGCCGCCGTAGCGCTTGGGCTGCACGGTGGAGGAGAAGCGGAACCCGACCTTCTTGCGGGAGCGCTTGGAGGCCCGCGTCTTGGCGCGGCCGTGGCTGCTGGGGGTGGCCCGGGACATTGGGGGGATCGCAGTGGAAGGGTGGCCCATCGGCTGGAGCAACACACCGCCGCCAACATAGACCCCGGCAGCCTCACGGCGCCAGAGGCGACCGTCGGCTCCACGTCAGGCGGACCTGACGCCGGTCTGACGCTGTATTTCCGTGGTGGCGGCGGCCCGGCCGGGCCGCCGGGGTCCTACGGAACGGTCACGCTGTCGGGCCCGGCCAGCTTTTCCACCCCGCAGCCGCCACGGCGGAACACGTAGCCCGCCTCCAGCTGCGCCGGCCCCCGCAGAATGTGGAGCGCGACGCTGTCCCCGCCGGAGCGGAGTTGTGTGGTGTAGCTGTCGTCAATCAGGAAGTAGCTGCCCGGAGCGAAGAGCACGAGGGTACGGTTCTGCAACGTGTCCCCCGTCCGCACCAGGATCGATGCCACCGTAGCGTCGGTGACCGGGGCGCCGGCGAGGTCGGTGAGCGAGACAGTGTAGATCTGGAAGACCGCGGCGCACACCGTGCCCTGATCCTGGCAGGCGGCCAGGAGGCAGGGGGTCAGCAGCAGGGCGCGGAGTGTGCGGATCATGATCGAAGATGCGCTGGTGTCACACTTCTGGAAGCGTGTCCTCACCGACGGGATTTCCCGCCTCGTCCTCCTCGGCGGGCCGATTGGCCCGTTCCAGCTTGTTCTGCAGCTTCTGCTCCTTCTTGCGCTTCTTTTCCAGCTCCTTCTGGCGCTTCTCGAACTGATAATTGCGCTTCAAATGAGACTCCTCAGGGCACCGGGCGGAGGGGAACGGGAGCCATCGCCGTGGCGCCGTAGGGAATACTCTTCAAGATACGTGATCGGACCGGATTCGTCATTCCAGCCGAGCCAGCAGCCGCTTGGGTGCCACCAGGCGGTAGGCATCCTCCAGCAGGATGGCGAGTTCTGTCCAGTTCACCTTTCCATCCAGCCAGACGCCGACCCATCCGCTGGGGCCGACGTATGGCGGGCGGAAGAACCGCCGCGGGGCGGCTTGCAACATCAGCCCCTGGATGCCGGGTGCCGCCTTGACCCACACGCCGGGGCGCCCCCCACCGTGATGGTTGTCGGCACTGGCATACATCGCGAAGATCCGGTTCCGAACCCGGAAGGTCGGCGCCTCCCACGTCTCGACCTCGTGCGCCTCCGGCAGCTTGAGGCAGAGCCGGCGCAGCCGGGGCAGGGGGGAGACCCGGGGGGTCACCCGATCCCGTGCCTGGCGGCTTGGAGCAGCAGGTCGGCGAAGAGGTCCACCTCGCGGGTGGTGGTGTAGACGTTCGGGGTGATCCGCAGCCCGTCGAACTCCGGGTGCCCGATCGGCGTGGTCACCACGCGATGCTTGCTCATGAGCCAGCTCACCAGCTCGCCGGGATCCATCCCCTCAACATGCACCAGCCCGATGCCGCAGGCCGACTTGCCATCCAGCGGGGTCAGCACCGTGCAGCGGTCGCTCTCCGCCGTGACCCGCTTCGCCCAGCGGTCCCGCAGGTACCGGAGCCGCGCTGCCTTGCGCTCCGCGCCGATGGCGTGATGAAACGCCAGGGCCACCGCGATGGCGTTGTGATTGGCCGCGGGATGGGTGCCGATCTCCTCGTATTTGCGGATGTCCTCGTCCTGCCCGGCCGCGGCGGCCATCAGCGGCCAGATCTTCTTGAGCTTGTTCTTGCGGACGTACAGGAACCCGGTGCCGACCGGGGCCAGCAGCCACTTGTGCAGGCTGGTGCCGTAGTAATCGCAGCCGAGTTCGTCGCGGGTAAACGGGAAATGGGCAAAGGCGTGCGCCCCGTCCACGAACACCTCGATGCCCCGGGGCCGGCACCAGTCCACCAGTTCGCGGACCGGAAGGATCTGGCCCGTAAGGTTGGTGATGTGGGTGATCTCGATGACCCGGGTGCGGGGCGTCACCGCGCGGGTGAACTGCTCCACCACGTAGCCCGCGGAGGGTGGCGGCACCTTGAAGCTGATGGGCTTGACCACGATCCCGTCGCGCCGGACCCGCTGGTCCCAGCTGGTGAGCATCCGGCCATAGTTCTGGTTGGAGACGATGACCTCGTCGCCCCGGGCCAGGTCGATGCCGAAGATGAGGGTCTCCAGCGCCTCGGAGGCGTTGCGGGTGATGGCCATCTCGTCGGGCCCGCAGCCGAACGTGGCCGCGAGATCGCGCCGGACGCTCTCGATCCGGGGCTCCAGCGTCTGCCACATGTGGATGACCGGGAGTTCGTTGGAGAACCGGAGGTCCCGGATCATCTGCTCGAGCACATGCGTCGGGGTGGGGCTGACCCCGCCGTTGTTGAGATTCACCATCGACCGATCCAGGTCGAAGGCCCGCTGGATCTCGGCCCAGTAGTCCTCGTCATCGGGAGCGCCCACCGCAGCGGAGGCACTGGGGACGCCCAGTCCGGTGGTTCCCGTGAGGTCCAGCGCCCGTCGCAGCGCATCGGGCCGGAAGACCGGCAGCACGGCGCCGGTGGCGGCCAGAAAGGCTCGGCGAGTGGTCATGGTGGCCTCGAAGAGGAATGCGGTGCCGCAATCTACCGAGTCCCTCCCGCGCCGCCAGCGGGGTCCGGGTGCGGCGCTCGCCGAAGGGTCCGCGGGTCCATGTAACCTGTGACGCTGGAAGTGGAGACCCATCCGGCCGGAGCCGGGCACTACCGGCGGAGCGCTCCTTCCTCTATAGTTGTGCCGCGAAATCGATGCGAGCGGTGAGCGATGAGCGGTGCCGGGGGTGCCCTGCGTCCCCCGCCGCTTGCTGCTCACCGCTTACCGCTCACGAGATGGGGGCAGGATCATGGGTATCATCGCCAGCGACATGCGACGGGGCATGTGCCTCCTCTTCGAGGGAGAGCCCTGCCGGGTCATGGAGTTCCACCACCACACCCCGGGCAACCTGCGGGCCATGGTCCAGGCCAAGCTGCGGAAGCTGCGGACCGGCACCCAGTTCGAGCACCGGTTCCGGTCCACCGATACGGTGGAGGTGGCCGACCTCGTGACCCACACCCTCGAGTTCCTGTATGCCGGGGGCGGGAGCTACCACTTCATGAACACCGAGAACTTCGATCAGCTGGAGATGAACGATGAAGATCTCGCGGAGGCCGCTCCCTGGGTGGCGCCGGGCATGAAGATCATGGCCGAGTTCTTCAACGGCCGGCCGATCGGCATCCAACTGCCCAATGCGATGACCTTCGAAGTGGTCGAGACCAATCCCGTCATGAAGACGGCCACCAAGAGCTCGTCCTTCAAGCCCGCCAAGCTCGATAACGGCGTCACCGTCAACGTCCCTGAATTCGTCCAGACCGGTGAAAAGGTCCGGGTGAATCCCACCACCGGGGAGTACATCGACCGGGTCAAGTAAGCCCGGGACCGTATTCCTGGCCGGGTCGTCGCGGGGGGTGGGATCCCATGGATCCCACCCTTCCTGCATTTCGGCCCGCGGCACCGCTTGTCCCTCCCGTCCGCCCGGCCTTACCTTCAACTTCCTTCCACAACCGGCGCCCTCTTGGCCGATCTCGCTACCGCTGCCCCGAATCAGCACCGTGCGGTGCTCCCGCGCGATCTGGCGGTGTTTCTGCCGCTGTTCGGGATCGCGGTCCACAAGGTCACCACCTATCCCGACGGCCATCCGATGCTCGGGTCGGCGGTCGAGGCGGCGCTGGGGCACCTGCGGCTGGCCCTCATCAACCGGTCCTCACTGCTGCTCGGCGTCGCGCGCCAGCAGCTGCTGGTGGACGGATTCGCCACCGACCCCGACAATCCGGTGCTGCGCGAGCTGGCCCAGCGGCTGCACCGCCACCAGCTGGGCGCGGTGAAGTTCATCCCCGGGGTGACGATCGAGGAGTTCACCGCCCTGCTGCGCGCGCTGGCCAGTGATGCCCGGCACCAGCCGCTGGGCACCCGGCTGAGCGATTTCGACGAACAGTGGCAGTCGCTGCGGCTCTTCCTGCCCGCCTACGACCGGCTGGAGATGGCCGGGACCGACGGGATGCACACCGGCGATCAGGGCATCCCCGGCGAGGGGGCCGCCAACCGGCTCTGGCTGGGGCTGGCCAACGCGGCGCTGATGCGCGAGGGCGCGCCGGAGCTGCACGCCGATCCCCAGGCCATCGCCCAGGCGCTGAACCGGTCGCGTGCCACGCCCGACCAGGCCAAGAAGGTGGTGAGCATCCTGCTGGGCCTGTCGCGCGAACTCCGGCTGGCCCAGGGCGCCGAGGCCCAGGCCCTCAGCGACCGGCTGGGGACCCTGCTCAATCACCTGACGCCCGACACGCTCCGCGAACTGGCCACCGTCGGCGCCGACCTGGCCCAGCGCCGCCGGCTGGTCGCCGACGTCGCCATGGTGCTGCCGGCGGGCGCCACGCTGCAGCTCCTCCGGGCCGTCTCCGAGGCGGACGGGGGGGCGCTCCCTCAGGCCATGGTCCGAATGCTCACCAAGCTGGCCTTCCAGGCCGAGAAGGGCAGTCTCTCCATCCGGGAGGAGGCCGACAACGGCCTGCGGGAAACGGTGCGCGAGCTGGTGGAACGCTGGTCGCTCGATAATCCCAACCCGGCCAAGTACACCCGCATCCTCGAGCGGCTGGCCCGCCACTCCAGCGCGGCTCCGGCCACCACCGAAGACCACGCCGCCGAGGCCATTCGCCTGGTGCAGATGGCCTGCGAGACCGATACGGTGGGCGACGCGGTGTGGGTGGCGGTGCAGCAGATGGTGCAGGAGGGCCGGGCTAGCGAGGTCGTCGCCCTGGTGGAGCATCAGGCGGTGGCCGAGGATATCCAGGAGCAGTTCTGGGTCCGGCTGGCCACCCCGGCCAACATGCGGATCCTGCTCAACAACGAGCCGCGGGACACGCCCGTGGTGGAGCTGCTGCTGTCGCGGATGGGCATGGCGGCGGCCGAGCCGATGCTGGAGAGTCTCGAGGTGGCCGACAACCGCACCATGCGGCGGCGGCTGCTGACGCGGCTGGGACAGCTGGGGCCGGCCATCGGCCCGATGCTGGTGCAACGGCTGCCCGGGGCGCCGTGGTTCGTGCAGCGCAACCTGCTGGCCCTGCTGGGCTCCCTGGACGAAATCCCGATGGAGTTCTCCCCCGCGGACTACGTGTCCGTGGAGGATGCCCGGGTCCGGCGCGAGGCGATCAAGCTGATGATGCGGGTGCCCGAGATGCGGGACGATGCCGTCATCGCCGCCGTGGGCGACGACGACGACGGCAATCTGCGCATCGGACTGGGCGCCGCGCTGGAGCGCTGCCCCGCCGCCGCGGCGGGCCGGGTGCGCCACCTGCTCCAGGATCCGAAGCTGCAGCTGGAACTCCGGGTCTTGGCCATCCGGGTGCTGGGCAGCCTCCGCACGCTGGCCACCCGCGACTGGCTGGTGAGCCAGGCGCTGACGCCGGGGGGCTGGTTCCGCCGCCGCAAGCTCGTCCCCAAGAGTCCGGCGATGCTGGCGGTGCTGGCCGCGCTGGGGCGCGGATTTGCGCAGGATCCCGGCTCGCAGCTGGCGCTCCGTCTGGCGCAGGAGAGCACCGACCCCCAGATCCGCCAGGCCGCCACCGGCGCCACCGAGGACGTATGAGCGATCCGGTCCGCTTTCTGACGTCCCTGGGACAGGCGCTCTCGGCCGCCGCCCTGTACCGCGAGGGCCATCCCGCCCGGGAAAAGGCGCTGGACCAGGCGTGGGTTCAGCTGGAGGCGCTGCAGAAGCTCGATCCGTCGCCCAATTTCTCGTTCCTCGAAGATGAGGTCCTGTATCGGCAGCAGGCCCTCCGGGACTTCAAGGCCTGGGACTGGGCCCGGCGCCTCACCCGCGCCGGGGTGCAGCGGGTGGAGTTCGACCGGGAGGCGACGCGCGAGGATCTCTCCCGGTTTCTGAGCGGTGTCCACAAGAAGGTGAGCACCGGCCAGGACGACACCAGCGAGGCCCGGCAGCTGCACCGGCCGAGCATCCGCTTCGGGGCGGTCTCGCTCCGGGGCGTGACCGCCGACCTGGTCGTGGAGACGGCCACCACGGAGATGGCACCGTACACCCTCGAGGACGAGATCGAGACCATCGCCTGGATTCATGGCGAGGTGCAATCCACCGAGCAGCTGCCGCTGGCCGAGGCCAATGCCGTGGTGCGTTCGCTGTCGCTGGCCATGCACAGCCAGAGCCGGATGCTGCTGCCGTTGCTGCAGATCAAGCGCTACGACCAGTACACCACCACCCACGCCACCAACGTCTCGGTGCTGTCCATGGCCCTGGCCGAGTTCGTGGGGCTGTCACCCAAGGACGTGCGGGAGTTCGGCGTCGCGGGGCTGCTGCACGATCTGGGCAAGGTCCGGGTTCCCCACGAGATCCTGGTCAAGGCCGGCGCGCTCACCGAGCAGGAACTGGCGGTGCTCCGCAAGCATCCGGTGGACGGGGCTCGGCTCATCCTGGCCCGGGAGAAGAACCTCGACTTGGCCGCCACCGTCGCATACGAGCATCACATCCTGCTCAACGGCCACGGCTATCCCCGTTTCCGCTATGCCCGCGATACCCACTATGCCAGCCGCCTGGTCCACGTGTGCGATGTGTACGATGCCCTGTGCACCGTCCGCCCGTACCGGGATGCCTGGGAGACCGAACAGGCGCTGGCCTACCTGGAGGAGCGCTCGGGCGTCGACTTCGAGGCGGACCTGGTCCAGGCCTTCTCGGGCATGATGCGGCTGTGGACCAACCAGCGCCTGATCATGGCGGAGGACGCCGGCCGGCCGGCCCGGCCCTCCGAGCCGGTGTTCTACTCAGGTCCGGCCGACGGCGCCGCACCGCCGCCACCGCCGCCGCCGCCGGTTACGGCCATCGCCACAACTACACCAACTACCACAGCGTCGCCCCCAGCCCCAGCCGCGGCCGACGCGGTCACCGCCGAGACTCCCGCAGTGTCGCCCCCGCCTGACGCCTCGCCCGCCTGACACATGCGTCCCGGCTCGCTGTTGATGCCTTCCCGAAGCCCGGTGACGCTGGGACTGCAGATCGGGCTCGTGGCCGTGGCTCACGCGGGCGCGGCAGCGTTTTCGCTGGCGCTCAACACGTTCCACAGCGCGGGGGCCACCACCTGGGTTCCCGCCGGCGTCGGGCTGGCGGCGGTCCTGCTCATGGGAGTCCGCGTCTGGCCCGGCATCGCCATCGCCGCACTGCTGTGCAATCTCAATCTCGGCATGGGGATCGGCGTTGCCGCGGCGGTGGCGCTCGCCAACGTGGCCGGCTGCGTACTACCGGCGCTGGTGCTCGACCGGCTGGGCTGGCACGGGCAACGGCTGGAGCGCCTGGGCGATGTGCTATGGCTGATGCTGGTGGGCGGCATCCTCGGGCCGTTGCTGGCGGCCGCGCTGGGTGCATTCGCCCTGGAACTGGTCGGCGGGCACGCCATGCTGGGCGGGCTGCGGCTCTGGATGGTCTGGGGTCTTGGCAACGTGGCCGGCGCCCTGATCGTGACCCCACTGCTGCTGGTCTGGCTGGGACCGCCGCCGGCCATCCGGATGCGATCCCACGGCGCCGACCTGGCCGGGATCGGGCTGGGGCTGGTGCTCCTCGCGCTGCTGACCAGGGGGGTGACGCCCTACTACGCGCTGGCGGCGTTTCCGATCGTCGCCTGGGCGGCCATCCGATTAGGTCCCCGGGGCGTGACCCTGGTCATCGTCATGATTGTCGTGCTGGTGGGCTGGTCGGCCAACGCCGGCGGGGTCCCGGTCGGGGCATCCCGAGACGCCCTGGTCACCTTCGTGACCGCCCTCCAGCTCGCGTATGTGGTCACCGGGCTCCTGCTGGCGGCCACCAGTGCCGAGCGGGAGCAGGCCCGGGCGGCGGCCCAGGCCGGTGAGGAGCGATTCTCCCTGCTGGCCTCCGCCACCGACGACCTGTTCTACGAGTGGGACCCCCGCACCAACCACGACTGGTGGAACGCCAATATCCGCGAGATGCTCGGGTATGACCCCGGCGAGGTCCAGCCATGCGGACGCCAGGCGTGGGCCACGCTGGTGCATGCCGACGACCGGGAACGAGTGCTCTCCGGTTACTATGGCGCCATCGCCGGCACGGCGGTGATCTGGCGGGACGAGTACCAGCTGCGGCGCCATGACGGACGGTACATCTGGGTGCTGGACCGGGCCCACATCCTCCGGGATGAGCACGGCCGCTGCCTGCGGGTGGTGGGGGCCATGCTCGACATCTCCGGTCTCCGAGAGGCGCGGGCCGCGCTGGCCCGCTCGGAGGAGCAGTTGCGCCAGGCCGCCAAAATGGAGGCGGTGGGCCGGCTGGCGGGTGGGGTGGCCCACGATTTCAACAACCTGCTGACCTCGGTCATCGGCCATGCCGACCTGGCGCTGGCCCGGACCCGCCTGGGCGCCACCTCGCGCGAGGACATCACCGATGACCTCCTGGAGATCCGGGCCGCGGGCGACCGGGCCGCCGCGCTCACCCAGCAGCTGCTGGCGTTCAGCCGCAAGCAGGTGCTCGAGGTCCGGGTGGTCGACCTGAACGCGATCATCACCGGCATCGCCCGCATGCTCCGGCGCACCATTGGAGAAGACGTCGAACTGGTCATCCGGCTCGCTCCCGACCTCTCTCCCGTGCGCGCCGATCCCACCCAGATGGAGCAGGTGCTGCTCAACCTGGCGGTCAATTCCCGGGATGCCATGCCGGATGGCGGCTGCCTCACCATCGCCACCATGAACACCCAGCTGGCCTCCGGTCCCGGTGTCCGGATCCGGGTCGAGGACACCGGGGTCGGGATGTCGGATGAGGTGCGGACCCACCTGTTTGAGCCCTTCTACACCACCAAGGACGTCGGCAAGGGCACCGGCCTGGGGCTCGCGACGGCCTACGGCATCGTGCAGCAGAGCGGCGGTGAGATCACGGTGGAAAGCGAGCTGGGCAAGGGTTCGGTCTTCCTGATCGACCTGCCGCAGGGGAACGGAGTCCCCGCGGTGCCCGAGCTGCCCGTCGCCCCGCATGCCCACGGCGGTTCGGAGACGGTGTTGCTGGTGGAAGATGATGAGGCGGTGCGGACGCTGACCCGGCGGGTGCTGGAGTTGCAGGGCTACGCCGTCCTCACGGCCCAGAACGGCCAGGTGGCGCAGGAGCTGTCCCGGTCGCACCCGGGACGGATCAACCTGCTGCTCACGGACGTGGTGATGCCCGGCATCAGCGGCCCCAAGCTGGCGGAGCAGCTGATGGCCGAGCGGCCGGACCTCCGCTGCATTTTCATGTCAGGGTATGCCGCCTCCAAGCTGGAAGGCAAACACCTGGTGCCCGCGGGGAGCGCCTTCCTGCAGAAGCCGTTTTCCGCGGCGCTGCTGTTCCGGCGGGTGCGGGAAGCCCTGGATAGCGGTACGCCGTCGCGGGTCTAGGCCCGCGACGGCGTGGGTCCTCCGGCGGGCGAGGCGGGCGGTGCTATTCCGCCAGCGCCAGGCAGTGGATCACGGTCTTGGCGCGCTCGGTGCCGGTCGGATGTTCGGCGTCGTAGGAGGTGTCGCCCATGCGGGCGAAGAACCGCACCGCGGCGAGCGCCGCCTCGCGCCGGCTCGAGGCCAGCCGGCTGGCGGCCACGCAGTCCGCTTCCAGCTCCTTCTGACGCAGCGACTGATGGCGGTCGGCAGCCTCGCCCCGCAACGCTCCGGCCCGGGTGTGGCGCAGGTCGATGTGCGCATACTCGTGCGCCAGGAAGAAGGTCTCCAGTTCCGGGCCCAGGCGGCTCATCAGCACCGGGTTGAAATAGATCACGGACTTGGTCGGGTGGTAGACCGCGACCGCCACGTCGTGCAACGTGCTGTCGGCGATCTCCCGCACGGTCACCCGCCCCAGGGCTGCAGGCTGGTCGTCCGGCGTGCTCGGGACTGCGGCGACCGCCAGGGTGGTCATGCCCAGCATGGCGATCTGAACGAGTTTCGGCATAGCCCCCTCCTTCCCTGTACGACGAAGCCCCCGCGTCCGGTCCCGGACGCGGGGGCTGGCTCGGCGCTGAAGTCCGCTGGCTAGCCTTGTCGCGTCCGCTGCAGGGTGAGTCCGATCCCCCGGCCGTTAAGCCGAATTCGAAGCATCCCCTTGTCCGTCCTTGCTGCGTGCATTGGCATCCGCTGCTGGTGTCTCCCTGAGAGAGCTACGAATAGCCCCCCATCCCTCTCTCACCTATCGTCCCGGGACCGCGATTCTTGAGTATCGGCGGGTGTCCGGTTTCCGTCCTGCTCCGGTGGCGATGGCGCTCTGGGCAGTAACAATGGCAATCACTGTGCCGGACCCGTCGCGTCGTGCCCTTGCCTACAGAACGAAGCCATCCGGTGGAGGGTTCCCGACGGGGGCATTAGCTTGGGAGGACCGCCAGGGGCATCCCGGTGGGCGAGGGGACCGGATTCGTCCGTTGGTACCGCGCCCAAGGGGATTGAGAAGCCACCCTTGGAACCTGATCCGGCTGATACCGGCGAAGGGAGAGCGGACCGCGGCGCTCCCTTGCCTTCCCCTCCAGGAGCCCGTGCATGACCACCACCCGCCCCCCCCCAACTGTCGCTTCCCCCAGTCAGGCAGCAGTCAAGTCGCCCATCCCTACGGCCGCCACCGCCTATCCCAACTCCCGGAAGGTGCACGTCGCCGGGCCGGCCGGCGTGCAGGCACCGATGCGCGAAATCCACCTGTCAGGCGGCGAGCCGCCACTCCGCGTGTACGATACCAGCGGGCCCCAGGGGCACGATGTGAGTCTGGGACTTCCGGGCCTGCGGGCGGCCTGGATTGCGGCGCGGGCGGTCAGGCGTATCGGCGGCACCATCTCGGCCCCCCTGCCAGGCAACGCTGGCCTGATTCCCGACACCCTGTCTCGGACCCCCCTCCGGGGTACCGGTCCGGTCACCCAGTTGCATTTTGCCCGGCGGGGAGAGGTCACGACGGAGATGGAGTTCGTGGCGATCCGGGAGGGATGCTCCGCCGAGGTGGTGCGGGCCGAGGTCGCCAGGGGCAGGGCGATCATCCCCGCCAACATCAATCACCCCGAGCTCGAGCCGATGGTCATCGGCCGGGCGTTTCAGGTCAAGATCAACGCCAACATCGGGAACTCGGCCGTTGCCAGCAGCATCGAGCAGGAAGTCGACAAGCTGAGGTGGGCGACGTTGTGGGGTGCGGACACGGTGATGGACCTGTCCACCGGCAAGAACATCCACGCCACACGGCAGTGGATCATTCGCAACGCTGCGGTGCCGATTGGAACTGTGCCCATTTATCAGGCACTCGAGAAGGTCGGGGGTGTGCCGGAGGAGCTCACCTGGGAGGCCTACCGGGACACGCTGATCGAACAGGCGGAGCAGGGGGTGGACTACTTCACGGTCCACGCGGGTGTCTTGTTACCGTACATCCCGCTGACGGCGAGTCGGGTGACCGGGATCGTCTCGCGGGGCGGGTCGATCATCGCAAAGTGGTGCCTGGCCCACCACCGCGAAAACTTCCTGTACACCCATTTCCGAGAGATCTGCGAGATCCTGGCGGCATACGACGTCTCGTTCTCGCTGGGCGATGGCCTCCGGCCCGGGTCGATCGCGGACGCCAACGACGCGGCCCAGTTTGCCGAGCTGCGGACCCAGGGCGAGCTGAACCGGATTGCGTGGGAGTACGATGTCCAGGTCATGAACGAGGGTCCCGGCCATGTCCCGATGCACTTGATCAAGGAGAACATGGAGAAGCAGCTGGAGTGGTGCGGCGAGGCGCCCTTCTACACCCTCGGACCGCTCACGACGGACATTGCCCCGGGGTACGATCACATCACCAGCGCCATCGGCGCGGCGATGATCGGCTGGTACGGCACCGCGATGCTCTGCTACGTCACGCCCAAGGAGCACCTGGGGCTTCCCAACCGGGATGACGTGAAGGCCGGCGTGATCGCCTACAAGATCGCGGCCCACGCGGCCGACCTGGCCAAGGGGCACCCCGGCGCCCGGGCGTGGGATGACGCGCTCAGCAAGGCCCGCTTCGAGTTTCGCTGGGAGGATCAGTTCAATTTGTCCCTCGACCCGGTGACCGCGCGGGCCTACCACGACGAGACCCTTCCCGCCGATGGCGCCAAGGTGGCCCATTTCTGCTCGATGTGCGGACCCAAGTTCTGCTCCATGCACCTGACCCAGGAGATCCGTGACGCCGCGGCACGGCAGCAGGCCGAGGCGGGCATGGCCGCCAAGGCGGCGGAGTTCCGGGAACGGGGCAGCGAGATCTATGTGGCCCCCTAGCGGGGCGACGGACCGCTGCCCAGGGGACGGGCACCCCGCGGGGACAACTTGCCAGGCACCGGTCGTCCGGTGAGACCCACGGCGATCGGGCCGCCTTCACCCTTCACCCAGCTGCCCCCGGGGCGGCCGTCAACGCTGCATCGTCAGGCGGTGCTGAGTGCCGCCCTCATTCTTGGCATTGTCATGGCGCTGGTGGTGATCGGAGGCCTGGGCTTCGAGACCCTGTCATCGGCCCGGGCGTACGTCGGCGGCGATGGGCTCTGGTCCAAGGCGCAGAAGGACGCGGTGTATCACCTCACCCGGTACGCTTACACCGGTGACCCGGCGGAGTATGCCGCGTTCGAGGCTCCCCTGGACGTCTACCGTGGCGATCGCCAGGCCCGGCTCGAGCTCCTGAAGGAAGACACCGACTGGGCCCAGGTGCACGAGGGCTTCCTGCGCGGGCGCAACCATCCCGACGATGTCCACGGCATGGGCGTCTTTCTCCAGCGGTACCGTAACCTGTCGTTCATCCAGGAAGCCATCCGGATCTGGGTCACGGCGGACTCGATGATGCTGGAGCTCGAGGGTGCCGGCCGGTCGCTCCGCCAGCGGGTGGAGGCCAGGACGCTCACCCCTGCTGCGCGCGCCGCGGCACTGGCCGACCTGGACCGGCTCACCAGCCAGCTCACCGAACTCGAAAACGCGTTCTCGAATACGATGGGGGCCGGCTCCCGGTGGGCCGCCCGTACCCTGCGCATCACCCTGATTGCCACCGCGGTGCTGCTGCTGGGCCTCGGTGGACTCATCCTCCGGAATGCCACCCGGCGGCTTCGTGCATCGGAGGCGTCGCTGGGGGTGATGGAGGCGCAGCTGCGCCAGGCGCAGAAGATGGAGGCCGTCGGCCAGCTCACGGGTGGAATCGCCCACGATTTCAACAACATCCTGACCATCATCCTCTCCAACGTGCGCCTGATCGAGGATCGCCTCCCCGACGACGGGACCAGCCTCCGCGCCGATCTGGCCGAGCTGAAGCTGGCGGCGCAACGCGGCGGGGAGATGATCCACAAGCTGCTGGCCTTCAGCCGGGCGGAGCCGCTGCGCTTCGAGCCTCGGTTCCTGGGCGAGTTGCTCCACGAAACCACCCAGATCCTCCGCCACGTGCTGCCCGCCTCCATTCACCTGGAGGTCCAGGCCGACGAGGTGACCCCTCCCGCTCGGACCGATCCCGCGGCTTTCGAGCAGATGGTGCTCAACCTGGCCACCAACGCCCGGGACGGCATGCCCGACGGCGGCACCCTGGTCCTCACCCTGACTCCGGCGACCATGGACGACGGCTTCCTGCGGAGCCGGGGTTGGGGCCGGCGGGGCAACTATGCGGCGCTGCGCGTGCGCGATACCGGGGTGGGGATGCCGGCGGACGTCCAGCGCCGGCTGTTCGAGCCGTTCTTCACCACCAAGCCGGTGGGCCAGGGCACCGGCCTCGGCATGCCGATGGTGTACGGACTCATGAAGCAGCATGAGGGATTCGTGGACGTGGAATCCACGCCCGGCGCGGGGACGACGGTCACCCTGTACTTCCCGGCGACTGGTCCCGCCCTGCCCCGTCCTGCCCCGGGGCCGCCGGCGGCCACCGCGCGCGGGGGAACCGTGCTGTTGGTCGAGGACGAGTCGGCGCTGCGCCGGGCGGCCCAGCGGATCCTGGAACGCCACGGTTTCGAGGTGGTGACGGCGGAGGATGGGGAGGAGGCGCTGAAAGTGTTCGCGGAGCACCGGGACCGAATCCGGCTGGTGCTCTCGGATGTGGTCATGCCCCGGCTGGGCGGTCCGGCCCTTCACGCCAGGCTCAGGGCGCAGGGCATTCTCACCCCGTTCCTGTTCATGAGCGGGTACCCCGCGCGGGACATGCCCGACGGAGTGCCCCTCCCGCAGGACGTCCCCCTGATTCCCAAGCCGTGGGACCCGAAGGAGCTGGTGGCGCAGGTGGCGTCGATCATGGCCCGGCGGTAGCGGCGGTGGCCACCCCACAGGAACTCAGGACCTCGTGCCGATACTGGAGGGACGGGAACAATTTTCCCGGCGCTGGCGTTCCGTTGCCAGACCCTACGACGAGGATCCGATGCGGGCGTTGCGTGAGAAACTCTTGTTTGTGCTGCTGGTCCTGAGCGCCTGATCTTCGACCCGGGCAGCACCCGCGGGCCCGCACCGGCGTGCGGGCCCGAGGTGCGTTCCAGAGCCACGCGTCCGCCGGATCGGCCCGGATCAGCTCCGGGGGAACGCCCAGACCAGGAATTCCGGCAGGATGCGCCTCCAGGTCGGGAGATTGTGCCCGCCCTGGACCGTGAGATGCACCACATTGCTGCCGCGCCGGAAGCCGAGCCGAGTCAGCTCGGTGATCAGCTCCTCGGTATCCTGGATGGAGTCGATCACCCCGTCGCCGTCCCGGTCGGCCTGCTCGTCCTGCAGCCCGGTCTCGAGCCAGAGCCGGAGCGCCGGATTGGACCGGGTCTCCCGGACCCGCCGGTGCATGATCCGGCTGCTCTGCTTCGTCTTGGCGTCGGTGTCGTCGGTGCGCCACCAGAACGCGCCGGAAAAGACCCCCACGGCTCCGATGCGTTCCGGATGCCGCCAGGCCAGATCGAAGACCGAGAGCCCCCCCAGCGACCAGCCCATGGCGGCGGCATGCGCGGGGCCCGCCGCCACCCGAAAGCGCCGCTCGATGGCCGGCATCAGTTCCTCGAGGAGGAACTGGCTGTACCTGTCGGCCCGCGCCCCCCGCCCCTGCGCATTGGGAATGCCGGCGATCCCGTAGTCCTGCATGCGCTCGGTGGCGTGGATGGTCACGACGATGACCGGGGCCATGGCGCCGGTCCGCTGCAACGAGTCGAGCATGACCCGCAGCTCGATCGTCTCCATGTCCTGCCCGTCGTTGGCGTACAGAATCGGGTATCGCTGGGTGCTGTCCCGGGCGTAGCCCCGGGGGAGGAAGACGTCGATTGTCCGGGCCTCGCCGAGGATGTGTGATTCGAACGGCGCCAGCCGCTCGACCACGACGCGGTCGCGGGCGAAGGACGTCAGCGATTGTCCGCCGATGATCGCCACCATGCCGCGCCGCCAGACGTCACGCCACCGATGCATGCGGAACTCATTGCGGGTTGAGAGGGCCGGCCCGGCCGGATGCCTCAAGTATACTTCCCCCGTGCCGCTCCTTGGCCCCCTCCTGAGTTTTCTGGCTGGACTGTCGCTCGGCACCCTGGGTGGCGGCGGCTCGACGCGCGGGCGCCATCGTGCATGCCCGCGAGAGGAATTTTCTGATGGGGGGCCGCCTTCATGCTGGTGACCCGATGACCGGTCTAGCCGATCCGCCGCTCGCGTCGCTGACACCATTCGAGCGGTTGGCGGTGCGGGTGGCCCGGCGGATGCACCACGGCGGCTGGCCCCGGCTCTGGTGCTGGTGCCAGCGCGAGATCGGCGCCCGCTGGATCGCGCTGCTGGCCGAGCCGCTGTTCGAGGTCCACGGGCTGGAGCACGTGACGGCCACCAGCCGGGACCGGCCACTCCTCGTGGCGGCGAATCATCGGACGTTTTTCGACCTGTATGTCCTCTCCACGGTGCTCTTCCGCCGCACTCCGGGCTGGCGGGCCATCAACTTTCCGGTGCGGGGCCGATACTTCTATCAGCGGCCCAGCGGCGTGGCGATCAACTTCCTGGTGGCCCAGTGGGCGATGTATCCGCCCTTCTTTCATGTGCCCTCGAAGCGCCGGTTCGATCAGTGGGCCATGGATGAACTGGTGGATCTGTGCCGGGAGGGACCGGGTCGGCTGATCGGATTCCACCCGGAGGGCACCCGCAACCAGGGCGCCGATCCCTGGCAGTCCCTGCCCGCTCAGCCGGGCATCGGCCGGTTGCTGTACGCCGCCCGTCCGGCGGCCATCCCGGTCTTCATCGGCGGGCTCACCCACAGCATTCCCGAGATCCTCCGCCGGCGTCGCGACGGCGGCGAGCGGATCCGGATCCGCTTCGGCGCGCCGCTGGAATACGCGGAGTTCCTGGCCCGACCGGCCGCCGGTCGGACCTATCGGGCGCTGGCGGCGATGGTCATGGCCCGCATTGCCGCCCTCGCCGAGGAGGACCGCCGGGCGGTCGGGACCGGCTGAACCTCCCGGTGTCGGGCGGGTAGCATCTCGACGGGGCCTCGGTTCGGCCCTACGTTTGCGGTCCCTCAAGGGGTTCCCTCTGGTTACTTCCAGCAGTGGCGTGATCGCCCTCATCGGTGTGTGGACGCAGCTGGCAGGGATCTCCCTGCTACTGCTGCTGTTCTACCTGCTGGTGCGACACGCGGGCGCCCGGCCGTATTTCGCGCGCTGGATGCTGGCCTGGCTGGCGTTGCTCACCGCCGTTCTCCTGGTCATCGCCCGCTATCTGGTGACTCCGGCGATGCTGCGCCCGATGGGCCTGCTGCTGCCTCCGGCCATCGTTGCCACACACACGCTCTATCAGTTTGCCAAGCTGCTCTACCTGGGGCTGCTGCTCCAGGGAAGCTGGCAGTTCGTCTACGGCGAGGTCCCACGGGTCCGGATGGTGGTGCTGCTGCCGTTCCTGGGTGTCCTGGCGCTGGCCACCGCGGTCGTCGGCGGGCTGGACCGGGCCATGGCGCTGCAGTCGCTGGCGGCCGTGCCCGCGTACACGGCGTGCGCGCTGCTCTTTTCCGGCCTGCCGGCTGGCCGCCGGACCATGGGCACCCGGTTCACCGCGGCGGCCTTCGGCCTGCTCGGCCTGCTCTGGCTGGGCTACGGCATCTCGTTCGCCATTGCGGTCTGGTGGCCGGCGATGGTCAATCCCTGGATCGGCCTGCTGCCGCAGTTCAACAGCTACTTCGATACCGGCGCCTCGGTGCTGCTGGCCTACGGGATGGTGGTCATCCTGCTCGAGGACGCCCGCCGGGAAGCGGAGGCCGCCCGCGCCGAGCGACTCCGCGCCGTGGCCGAATCGGAGGCGCGGCTCAAGGCGGTGATCGAGACCGCCACCGACGCCATCATTGCGGTGGATGGCGACGGCCAGGTCATGCTGTTCAACGCCGGCGCCGCGCGAATCTTCGGGGTGCGGCGCACCCAGGCGGTCGGCCATTCGCTGGCGGAGCTGCTGCCGGGTCCGGCCTTCGAGGCGCTGGAGCAGCGGCTCCGGGGGGTGCGCCGGTCCACCCCGGGGCGCCAGGCGATGTTCGAAATCAGCGCTCCGCATGCCGGCGGCGAGATTCCCCTGGAGGTGGCCGCGAGCACCCTGCGCCTGGGCAATGGGCTGATCGACATCCTGATCCTGCGCGACCTCAGCGACCGCCGGCGGGCGGAGCAGGAGCGGCAGCAGCTGCAGGAGCGGCTGGCGCAGTCCGCCCGGATGGAGGCCCTGGGCCGCCTGGTGTCGGGGGTCGCCCATGAGCTGAACAACCCGCTCGCCGCCATCCTCACGTTCAGCGAACAAATGCTGGCCGAACAGCCGACCGCCGACACCGACGGCCCGCTGAGTGCGATCCTGGCCCAGGCTCGGCGGGCGCGGGTGATCGTCCGCGACCTGCTCAGCTTTGTCAGGCGGCGGGAGGAGCGGCGGGAGCCGGCCGACCTGCCGGCACTGGTGGAGCGCACCGTCCGCGCCTTCCAGGCCGACCTGGAGCGCAAAGGGATCCGGCTGGTGGTTACGATCGAGCCGGGCCTGCCGAGTCTGACCTGTGATCCCCCGGGCATCGAACAGGTGATCACCAACCTGCTCGACAACGCCATCCGGGCGGCGACGGCGACGCCGCCTGGCGAGGTGCGGCTGGCGGTGCGCCGCCAGGCCAGCGGGGTCGCGGTGGTCGTGGAGGACAATGGCCCGGGCATTCCCGCCGAGGTGCGGGCCCGGGTATTCGAGCCGTTCTTCACCACGCGCGGCATCGGTGAGGGCACCGGCCTGGGCCTGTCGGTGTCATTGGGGATCGTGCAGCAGCACGGCGGAACCCTCACGGCGGAAAATCTGCCCGTCGGCACCGGCGCCCGCTTCACCGCCTGGCTGCCGTTCGGACTGGCGCAATCCATCGCCGCCGCGTCGCGGTCACAGGGTCCGGCCTCGCTCGCGCAGGGCGGGCGGGTGCTGATCATCGACGATGAAGCGGCGGTGCGGTCCAGCATCCGGCGCTTCTTCGAGCGGCAGCGCTGGGTGGTGGAAGAGGCGGGAGATGGTGCGGCGGCCCTGGCCCGGCTGGCGCCCGACCCGGGCACGCCCGCGCTCGACCTCATCATCTGTGACCTCCGGATGCCGGGCGTCTCCGGTGTCGAGGTGTTCCGCTGGATCAGCGCCAGTCGTCCCGATCTGCTGGGGAGGCTGGTCTTCGCCTCCGGCGACACCGCCTCGCCCGAGACGGCGGCCTTCCTGGCCAGCGCCGGCTGCCCGGTCCTCGAAAAACCCTTCGAACTGTCTGAACTCGCGGCAGTCGCCGCCCGCGTCTCCCGTCCTACTCCCTCCTGACTGTCAGGATCGCCGTCCGACCTGTCGCCCTGACCAGGGGTGAAGCCTCGCGTCTGTCAGGTTGGCCGAAATCGGAGGCACGCCCCCTGCTGATTCTCCGGCCGAGGACCCGAACCTATACAAACGATCAATCAGGAGGCTGGACCATGACCACCACATTTCGCCGGCCGGCCGATCTGCGCCGGCTGAACCAGGTACTCGACGCCGCGCTGGCCGGCTGGCCGTTCTCCGCCGAGACGGAGCGACACGGCGACGCCGGCTGGTATCCCGCCACCGATGTCGTTGAGGACGCCGAGGGGGTTCGCATCGTCGTGGAGCTGCCGGGCGTCAATCCGGAGACCGTGAATGTCTCGCTGGAGAACCAGGTGCTCAGCATCAGCGGGGACAAGCCGGCCACCCCGGCCAGTGATGAGGCGCGGACCCATCGATTCGAGCGCAGCGTCGGCCACTTCGAGCGCAGCTTCCGGCTCGGCGACACCGTCGATCCCAGCCGGGTGAACGCCCGGCACGAGCACGGCGTGCTCACCCTCACGCTGCCACGGGCGGAGCAGGCCAAGCCTCGGAAGATCGAGATCGCGGTGAAGTAGGGCGGTTAGGCGGTTAGTGCGGGAAGGGTGGGGTCCTCTCGGATCCCACCCTTCGTGCTAACCGCCTAACCGCCTAACCGTCTAACCGCCTAGTACCAGGCTATCGGCGCCTCATCCAGGTTGATGTAGATCTGCTTGGTCTCGAGGTACTCCTCCACGCCCCAGTGGCCCAGTTCCCGGCCGAAGCCCGACATCTTGTAGCCGCCCCATGGGGCCTCGAGCATGGTGGGCTGCATGTGGTTGACCCACACGATGCCGGCCTCCAGCGCCTTGGTAACCCGGAACGCCTTGAAGATGTCGCGGGTCCAGACCGCGGCCGCCAGGCCGTAGGGCGTGGCGTTGGCGATCCTGAGCGCGTCGGCCTCGTCCTTGAAGGGGATGACGCTCATCACCGGGCCGAAGATCTCTTCCTGGGCGATGGTGGCGCTGTTGTCCACGTCGTAGAAGATCGTGGGCTCCACGTACCAGCCCTTGCTGTGCTCCTTCGGTGAGCCACCGCCGGCGGCCAGCTTGGCCTCCTTCTTTCCGATCTCCTGGTACTTGCGCACCCGGTCGCGCTGCTCGGCGCTCACCAGCGGGCCCATCTTGGTCTCCCGCTCGATGCCAGGACCCACCTTGATGGTCTTGGCCTTGGCGGCGCAGGCATCCACGAACTTCTTGTAGATGTCCTTCTGCACCAGCACCCGGCTGCCGGCCGAGCAGACCTCGCCCTGGTTGATGAACACCCCGAACAGCGCGCCATCCACCGCCGCCTCGAAGTCGGCATCGCTGAAGAAGATGTTGGGCGACTTGCCGCCCAGCTCCAGCGACACCCGCTTGAGCTGATCGGCCGCGTTCCGCATGATCAGCTTGCCGACTTCGGCCGAGCCGGTGAAGGCGATCTTCCGGATATCGGGATGGGCGACCATCGGGCCGCCGCACTCGGGGCCCATGCCGGTGAGGATGTTGATCACGCCGGGCGGCACGCCACAGGCCTCGAAGTCCTCGGCCAGGGCCAGCAGCGAGAGCGGGGTCTGTTCCGCCGGCTTGATCACCACCGTGCAGCCGGCGGCGATGGCCGGACCCAGCTTCCAGGCGGCCATGGCCAGCGGGTAGTTCCAGGGGATGATCTGGCCGGCCACGCCCATCGGTTCCTTCACCGCCAAGACCATGGCGTTGGTGGGGACGGGGATCACCTCGCCGTTGATCTTGGTGGCCAGGCCGCCGTAGTACTCGAAGCAGACGGCCGAGTCGTCCATGTCGTATTCGGACTCGACGATCGGCTTGCCCGAGTTGAGGGTCTCGATCTTTGCCAGTTCGTCGCGCCGGGCCCGGATCCGGTCGGCGATCTTGAACAGCACCCGGCCGCGTTCCTGGGCGCTGGTAGTCTTCCAGCCGCCGTAGAAGGCCGCCTTGGCGGCCTCGGCGGCCTTGGCCACGTCGGCGGCTTCGGCGGCGGGACAGGTGGCGATCACCCCTTCGGTGGCGGGATCGTAGACGTTGAAGGTCTTGCCGCTGGCGGCCTTCACGAACTTGCCGTTGATGTACATCTGGTACGCCTTCACGATGGGCTCCGGTGGGGGTGGGGGTGGGAGCGACCAGCAACAGGCCCGGCCTCTTGCGCATCTCGGTACCGCCTAAGACTATGGCGTGAGGTTATCTCCCGCAAATGAGGCCCCATGACGCTCGGACGGCGCGTTCCCGGCATCCTGGCCGTTGGCTTCAGCCTGGCCTGCGGCTCGGATGGAGGTCTGGCGGTGAATCTGGCACCCGCCACGCTCACGCTCGTCTCCGGTGCCACCCAGACCGACACGGTGGCCCGGCTGCTGCCGAACCACCTCAATGTTCTGGTCCGTGACGCCAACGGCGACCCGGTGCCGGGGGCCGTCGTCCGGTACACGCTCCCTCCGGGCGGCGGCACGCTCTCCGCTCCCACCAGCCGCACCCGGCCCAGCGGGCGGACCAGCACCGCCTGGACCCTGCCGGCCCGGGCGGGGATCTACGCGGTGACCGCCAGCGTGGATGGGCTCGCACCGGTGACCTTTCGGGCCACCGCGATTCCGAGCCACGGCGCCCGGCTCCGGCGGGACAGCGGCGAGGCGCAAGTTGGGATCGAGGGCCAGTCGCTGGAAGAAGTGATCGTGGTTCAGGTCACCGATGTCTACGGCAACGGCGTGGCAGGCATGACGGTGAGCTTTACCCTGGCGCCCGGCATGGGGAGCGCGCTCAACCCGCAGAGCAAATCGGACTCCCTTGGGCACGTCTCGAGTCTGTGGGTGCTGGGTCCGGGCCCGGGTCCCAAACGGATGCAGGCGAAGGCCCCGAACCTGATGCCGATCCTGGTCAACGCGACGGCGCTGCCGGCGATGCCGTAAGTAGGCGGTTGGGCGGTTAGGCGGCTGGACGGTTCGAGTGCTCCCCAGCCGCCTAACACTTTTCATTCCGCAACGTCCGCCCGCCCCTCACCGGTGCCGGTTTGCTCGGGCTGGGCCGGTCGCACACATTGTCCTCAGGCCCCCACCTCCGAGCCCGATGTCTCGACGCCGCTGCTACGGCCTGTTTGCGCTTCCCCTGCTCCTCGCCTGCGTGGGCGAGGAGGGCACCGGCCCGCGCCCGGTGCCCAGCGCGCTGGAGGTCACGGCCGGTGCGGCACAGACTGGCGTCGTCGCCCAGCCACTCGATTCGGCTGTCCGGGTCCGGGTCCGGGATCAGCACGGCAATCCGATGGCAGGCGTGCTGGTCCTGTTCACTGGCCCCGCCACCGGCGGCAGCCTCAGCCCGGGCGTCTCGACCACCGGCCCCGACGGGGAGGCCAGCTCCAGCTGGACCCTGCCCACGACCATTGGCCAGCATACCGGGTATGCTCGCTTGGCGGAGGGAGATTCCGTGGCGTTCACCGCCACCGCGATCCCGGACAAGCCGGCCGCTCTCGTGGTGGTCTCCGGCGACAGCCAGTCAACTCTGGCGCGGTCCCGACTCCCGGCCGATGTCGTGGTTCGGGTAGACGATCAATTCGGCAACCCGGTTGCCGGACGCTATCTGCAGTTCGCTCCGGTCTCCGGCGAGGGCTCGGTCCAGTTTGCCAACGTGCCCACACTCACCGGCGGGCTCGCCACGACTCGCTGGACGTTGGGCGATTCGGCCGGCCCGATGCGACTCCTTGCCACCATCGACACGATTCCCGCGGAGACACTGTTTGCCACTGCGCGGTTCGTCGCCCCGCCGGCCATGGACCTGGCGATGGGACCCGAGCATGGCTGCGCCATCGATGTTACCGGCGCCCTCCAGTGCTGGGCGGTGAACCGGGCCGGTGAGGTGTCGCCCGGCTACCAGGTTGAGTACTCACCGGTCGCCGCAGGGTACGGCCTTTCGGTGAAGGCGGTCGCGGCCGGCTTCAACCATACCTGCACCATCGCTCAGGACGACCAGACTCGTTGCTGGGGGCAGGATGGCCTGCTCGGCTCCTCCACGCCGTTCACGGGGGCCGCGCCGATCCTGGTGGAAGGCAACCATGCGTTTGCCAGCATCGCCTCGGGGACATTCCATGCCTGCGGCCTTGAGGCCGATGGCGCCGCGTGGTGCTGGGGCTGGAACAGCCGGGGCGAACTCGGCAACGGCGTGCCGAGTCCGGTCGAGTACGCGCCGGTCCGGGTGAACACGGCGGCAGTGTTCGTGGCCGTGACCGGCGGCTACTACTTCACCTGCGCGCTGACACGGTACGGCGAGGCCTGGTGCTGGGGCTCCAACGACTTGGGTCAACTGGGTGGTGGCAACGGTCCGGACGCCTCCGTTCCGGCCCCGGTGCCTACGGCGCTACGGTTCGAGACCCTCGAGGCCGGCACCGACCATGTCTGCGGCATCGCGGTGGGCGGCACCGGGCATTGCTGGGGTAGTAACACCGGCGGCAAGCTCGGCGGGGGGTCGAACTCGGTGCAACCGCCGATCGTCCCGGTGACGGGTGGGCGCCGATTCACGGCCATCGCGGCCGGTGGCGAGCATTCCTGCGGCGTGGACACCAGCGGAGTTCTGCTCTGCTGGGGCGGCAACGTCCACGGGGCGGTTGGCGGTGGGGCTCCGGATTTCAACTTCTCCCCGGTGAGCGTGGGTCCGGTCCCGATGCTTCGGCCGGTCCTGGGGGAGTGGAGCAGCTGTTCGCGGGGCGTCGCCGGAACTATCTACTGCTGGGGAGACAACCGGGTGGGACAGACCGGCCTGGGACCGACCGGGTTTCGCACCACACCGGTCGCCGTGTTGGGGGGGCGGAGCTTCCTGCGCCTGACATCGGGCAGCACCCACACTTGTGCGCAGGAGGCCCAGCAGGCCACCTATTGCTGGGGCAGCAATTTTGGTGGGGAGGGGGGGCGGAACTCGCCGACCGGCGCCTCGGTCCCGATGCCTGCGCTCGCCAGCGAGACGCTGCTTCAGGTGGAGACCGGGTACCTGCACACGTGTGGAGTCGTGCAGGGGATCGGCGCGGCCTGCTGGGGACTGGGGCCCTACCTCGGCACCGGCTCTCCGTACTCGTTCCTGTCCGCCCCGGTGCCGCTGAGTGGTGGCACGGGCTGGCAGGCGGTGGTCACGTCGGAGGAAGAGAGCTGCGGGCTTCAGGCAGACAGCACCGCCGTGTGCTGGGGGTGGCAGTCGGTGCCGGTGCAGACGCCTGGTGCGATCCGCTATGCCGCCCTGACCGCGGGTGGAGACATGATGTGCGGTCTGACCGCGGCCGACGGCTCGGTGCCAGCTGGCCAGGCCTACTGCTGGACCAGCCCAGGACAGACGCCCACGCTGGTCGCCACGGGATTGGTGTCGATTGCGGCCGGTCAGCAGAGCGCCTGCGGCCTCCAGGGGGATGGCACGGCCCTGTGCTGGACGCAGGGCATGGTGGCCTCACCGGTGTCCACGCCGCTCAAGTTCGCGGCACTCGACAAGGGCGCAGGCTTCCATACCTGCGGGATTGCCACCGACGGGAAGGCCTACTGCTGGGGGTATAGCTGGTATGGCGGCCTGGGAGACGGAACCTTTTCCGCCGTCGAGTCCACCACGCCGGCGCCGGTCCAGACCAATCTCCTCTTCTCCACCATCTCGGTCGGCGGGCACCACACCTGCGGAATCACCACCACCGGCGGGACGCTCTGTTGGGGCCTCAACTCCGATGGCCAGCTCGGTAACGGCGAGTCGGCCACGGTGTCGGCGCCGAGGCTGGTCTTCTAGCTCTACTCGTGGGGTTCAGTCCCGCAGAATCTCCCGCGCCGCATTGTACCCGCACGCCCCCATCACGCCGCCGCCCGGATGGGTGGCCGCGCCGCACAGGTAGAGCCCCCGCACCGGCGTGCGATAGTCGGCGTAGCCCGGCACCGGCCGCATGAAGGCCAGGCTGGAGAGCGACATCGTCCCCTGCATGATGTTCCCGCCGGTGAGCCCGAACCGATCCTCCAGGTCCTTCGGCGCCAGCACCTGGTAGTTGAGCACACTCTTCCGGAAATTGGGCGCGTACTCGGTCATGATATCGATGCACCGCTCGGCGTAGCGTTTCTTGTTCTCCTCCAGCGTCCCGGTGTCCGGGGCCAGCTTGTAGGGGAAGTACTGGGTGAACATGGACATGACGTGCTGCCCCTTGGGCGCCACCGTGTTGTCCAGCGACGAAGGGATCGTGGCCTCGATGATTGGGTTGGGAGAGATGTAGCCGTACTTGGCCGGGTCGTAGGCCTTCTCGATGTACTCCCGGGTGGGGCAGAGATGGATGGTGCCCCGGTGCTGCGGGCCGGGCTGGTTGCCCGGCAGGCAGGTGAAGTTAGGCACCTCACTGAGCGCCAGGTTGACCTTGCAGGAGCCGCTGGCGTAGTCGAGGTGCCGGATCGAGTCGGCAAACTCGGTGGGCAGCTCCTTCGGGTCCATGAGTCTCAGGAAGGTCATGTTGGCGTCAATGCCGGAGATGACCTTCTTCGCGCGGAGCTCGGTGCCGTCGGCCAGGGTCACGCCGACCGCCTGGCCGTCCTTCACCAGGATGCGCGCCACCGAGGCGTTGACCCGGATCTCGGCGCCTTTCTCCTTCGCGGCGCTGGCAATGGCATTGGACAGCCCGCCCATGCCGCCGCGCACGTAGCCCCAGACGCCACGCACCCCGTCGCACTCGCCCATCACGTGGTGGAAGAGGACGTACGCCGTTCCCGGCATCGAGGGGGTGGCGAAGGCGCCGATGATGGCGTCGGTGGCAATCGTCGCCTTGAGTTCCTCGGACTCGAACCAACGGTCGAGGATCGGGTTGGCCGCGCCGGTCAGGATCTCGATGGCCTTCTGCCCGTCGGTTCCCAGCTTCCTGAAGTTCATGCCCAGTTTGAGGAGCGCCAGCAGGTTGGCGGGCTTGAGTGACCAGGGACTGGGCGGGGTCTGGACCAGGGTCGGCTCCAGGAAATCGGCCACCCGCTCAAGCATGGCTTCGTACTTCGGCAGCGCCTCGGCGTCCTTCTTCGAGAACTTGGCGATCTCCCGGTGGGTCATCTCCTTGTCGGGACCCATCATCAGGGAACGGCCGTCGGGAAAGGGGGTGAAGCTGGACGGGCTCCGGGGCAGCATCTCGAAGCCGTGGCGCTTGAGCTCGAGGTCACGGATGATCTCGGGCCGGAAGAGGCTGTTGACGTAGCTGGCGGTGGAGACCTTGAAGCCGGGCCAGAGTTCCTCGGTCACCGCGCAGCCGCCCACCATCTCGCGACGCTCGAGGACCAGGACCTTGCGGCCGGCCCGGGCAAGATAGGCGGCGCAGACGAGGGCGTTGTGGCCGGCCCCGATGAGGATGGCGTCGTAAGTGGTCATGGGGCGGTTGGGCGGTTAGACGGTTAGACGGTTAGACGGTTAGACGGTTAGACGGTTAGACGGTTAGCGAGAAGTTTACCCTTGGTTGAGCAGGGCACGCCATCGTTCGACATGGCTACGACGCCCACAGCCCCATACAATCGTTCGCCTGCGTGGATCGCCTGCTACAACCTTGCCCTGACCCTATACAGCGTGACGCGAACCTGGCCACCCGACGAGAAATATGGACTCACCTCACAGGTGCGGCGAGCGGCGTATTCGGCTGCGGCCAACATCGCCGAGGGGATGGCCCGTCGCGGGGCCGGAGAGCTTCGGCGATTCCTGGACTATTCGCTGGGTTCTCTGGCAGAGCTTGACGTTGCCCTGCGCCTTGCTCGCGATACTGGCATCTTGCAACCGGACCAGTGGCAGGAGATCGAGACGCTGCGACAATGTGCTGGGCGGCTCACCGGCGGTCTAGCGCGTTCACTCCGACACCCCCAATCCACCACCAACCGTCCAACCGCCTAACCGCCCAACCGCCTAGTCCTCCCGCATCAACTTCGCCCAGGTCACGATCACCACTACCGACAGCGCAAAGATCACCGTCGCGGCGGCGTTCACCTCGGGGGTGATCCCGCGTCGTAACAGGCCCCAGATCTGGAGCGGGATGGTGTTCTGCCGGCCCACGAGGAAGAACGTCACCGCGATCTCGTCTAGGCTCAGGGTGAACACCAGCAGCGCGCTCCCCAAGACCGCCGGCCGGATCACCGGCAGGGTCACGTTCCAGAAGGTCTGCCACGCCGAGGCGTAGAGGTCCTGGCTGGCCTCCTCGAGGGCGCGGTCGAAGCGCCGGAGCCGGGCGTAGACCTGGGTGACCACGATGGACGTGAGGGCGGCGCCGTGGCCCAGCACCACCGGCCAGCCGGGGATGATGGGGAATCCGCTGCTGAGCGAGAGGCCGATGAACGAGAAGAACGTGAGCAGCGCCACCCCGGTGATCACGCCCGGCAGGATCAGGGGCAGCAGCACCAGGCGCTCGAAGGCCGCCTTGCCGGGAAATTCCAGCCGGTCCAGCACGAAGGCCCCAGGCACACCCACCGCCAGGGCCAGGAGCGTGGCCATGACCGCCAGCTTCAGGCTGGCCGACGCGGCGGCGATCATGCCGCGGTCGTGGGCCAGCGCGCCGAACCAGCGGAAGGTGAACGGCTGGAACGGCCAGGCGACGATGCTGGCATCGTGAAAGGCGTACAGCACCACCACGGCGAGCGGCAGGTAGATGAACAGGAAGATGCCGGTGCCGGCGGTCCACAGGGCCGCGGTGAGGCGGTCGGGGGGTGGGCGATTGGGGGTGGTCATGCGCGCAGTCCTGCCGGGCCTACCGCCTTACCGCCTGACCGCCTCACCGTCTTTCCGCTCCAGCGATCCTCCAGCCCCCGCGCGATGGTCAGCAGGGTCACCGTCATCACCAGCATCACCACCGAGACGGCGGCGCCCAGGGGCCAGTTGTAGGCTACGCCGAACAGGCTCACCACCAGGTTGGAGACCATCAGCGCGCTGTCGTTGCCGCCCAGCAAGATCGGTGCGATGAAGTCGCCCATGCTGAGCACGAAGGCGAACGTGCACCCCGCCACCACCCCCGGGAGCGACAGCGGCAGCACCACATGCCAGAAGGTGCGCCAGCGGCTGGCGTAGAGGTCCTGGCTGGCCTCCTTGAGGGCGGCGGGGATGGCGTCGAGCGAAGCGTACAGCGGCATCAGGGTGAAGGGCGTGTAGATGTGTACCAGCGCAATCATCACCGCCCACTTGCTGTAGAGCAGCACCTCGAGCGGCCGCTGGATCAGGCCCAGGGAGATGAGCAGGCCGTTGAGGATGCCCTCCTGGCCCAGGATGATCTTCCACGCGTAGGCCCGCACCAGGTAGCTCACCCAGAGGGGGATGATCACCGCCATGTAGAGCAGGTTCTTGTGGCGCTTCACCTTGAAGGCCAGCAGGTAGGCCAGCGGGTAGGCCAGCAGCAGCGAGGCCAGGGTCACCCGGAGGGCGATGCCGGCAGAGAAGAAGATGGTCTGCGGGTAGAGTCCGGTGCCGAAGAGCCGGCCGTAATTCTCCAGGGTGAACTCATGGGTGAGCACCCCGCTCCGCAGCCGGAAGAACGAGTGGGCAAAGAGAAAGAGGTAGGGCAGCAGGAGCAGCACCGTCACCCAGCCGATCGGGATGGCCGCGAAGGCCAGGCGCCTGAGGCGCTGGGCGCCGCTAGTCGCCGACAACGATCCCCCGATCCTCCGGCCAGCCGACCCGCAGGGTGGTGCCCGCGGCGGGCACCGGTTGGCCGGCGGGCCAGTGCATCACCAGGGCCGCGCCATCGGCGAGGGCCGTGTACAGCCGGGTCACCTGCCCGCTGAACACCGACTCCCGGACCGTGACCGGGAGCGCCGGCTGGTCCTGGGCAGCCACATGGAGATGCTCGGGCCGGATCGCCAGCCAGGCGGGCTGGCCATCTCTCCAGCCCGTGGACACCGGCGAATTCAGCTCCGTGCCACCGACGGTCAGGTGCACGCGCGCATCGCCCAATCGCCGAATCGCCGAGGCGCCGAGCAGATTCGTCTCCCCGATGAAATCGGCGACGTAGCGGGACATCGGTCGCTCGTACAGCTCGCGCGCGGGCCCGAGCTGCTCGATCCGGCCATTCCGCATCAGGGCGATGCGGTCCGACATCGTGAGCGCCTCCTCCTGGTCGTGGGTCACGTAGATGAACGTGATGCCCAGCTGCCGGTTGAGGTGCTTGAGTTCCAATTGCATCTCCTTGCGGAGCTTGAGGTCGAGCGCGCCCAGCGGCTCATCGAGGAGCAGCACCCTCGGGCGGTTCACCAGGGCGCGGGCCAGCGCCACTCGCTGCTGCTGGCCGCCCGAGAGCTGGCGGGGCAGCCGCTCGCCGAGGGGGCCGAGCTGGACCATGTCCAGCGCCTCCACGACCCGTGTGCCGATCTCCGCCCGCGGCGTGTTCCGCATGCGAAGGCCGTAGCCCACATTCTCCCGCACGGTCATGTGGGGGAACAGAGCGTACTGCTGAAAGACAGTATTAAGGGTGCGGCGGTAGGGCGGCAGGCCGGTGATCGGCTCGCCGTCCATGAGAATGGCGCCGGCATCGGGGTGGTCGAAGCCGGCGATCATGCGAAGGGTCGTGGTCTTGCCGGAGCCGGAGGCGCCGAGCAGGGTAAGGAACTCCCCCGCCCCGATGGTCAGGGAGAGGGAGTCCACGGCGGTGAAATCGCCGAATCGCCTGGTAAGGCTCTGGAGCTCGAGCAGCGGAGGGATCGGTCAGCTCCCCGCCTTTACCTCGTTCCACACCTCGGTGTACTTCTCGCGGCGGGGGCTCCACTGCCAGAAGTTCACCCGGCCGCCGTAATCGGCGAGATCGCGCTGGGTGGCCACCTGCTCCGGCGACATGTAGCTCTTGGCCGCCGGGTTGGCCACGATGTAGTTGGTGACATCGGCCAGCAGCTTCTGGGCAAACGGCTGTGAGGTGTACTCGAGCCAGGCGTAGGCGGCATTGAGGTTGGTCGCCCCCTTGGTGAGCACCCAGTGGTCGGCCCACGCGGTGGTGCCTTCCTCGGGGATGACTTCGCCGGCCGGGAAGCCCGCCGCCCGGAGCTGAGCGGTCATCAGCGGCCAGCCCTCGCCGGCCACGATCTCTCCCGACTGGAACAGCTGCACCATGTCGCCGGCGGTGGCCCAGTACTTCCGGATGTTCGGCTTGAGCGCCAGCGTCTTGGTGCGCACCTGGGCCAGCTCTTCATCCGAGAGGTTGTAGAGGTGGCTGGGGTCGTCCGGCTTGTCCATGCCGAGGGTCTGCGCCGCCATCCAGAGGGTGGCGATGTCGTCCTGCATGGAGAGCTTGCCCTTGAACTTCTTGTCCCACAGGTCGGCCCACTTGGTGGGCGCCGGCTTGACCTTGGTGGTGTCGTAGATCAGCGGGTTGGGTCCGAAGGCCCAGGGCAGCCCGTAGACGGCGGTGTCCTTCTTGGCCATGGGCAGGGCCCGGAAGCTGGCCATGAGATCGCCGTAGCTGGGGATGCGGGCCAGGTTGAGCGGCTGGGCCAGCCCGGCATCGATGATCTGGGTGATCGCATCGGAGCTGGGGGAGACCAGGTCGATGGTCTGCGCCCCGCCGGCCCGGAGCTTGGCCACGAGGTCGTCGCTCGAACCCATGTAGGTGGCGTTGACCTTGACTCCGCAGGCCCGCTCGAACGGCGCAGTGAACAGCGTGTCGGTGTAGCCCTCCCACACCATGAAATTGAGCTCGCCCCCGATCGGCTTGGGGCAGAGCTGGGCCAGGTAGGTTGCCGCGTCGTCCCGGGCGTTGCCCGTGGGGGTGATGGTGATCTTGACGGCACTGGTGGCCGCCCCGCCGGCCCGGTCGCCGCCACAGGCGGCCAGGGACAGCGTCAGAAGTGAAGCGGCGACAAGGCCGGAGACGCCACGACAGGGGGAGAACATGATCGAACCCTCGGTTGAATGGGCGATGACGAACGGGACACTTGGCGTCGGAGAAGCTACAGGTGTTCCCCCGCCGCGCAACTGGGGTGGGCGGTTAGACGGTTAGACGGTTAGACGGTCTCCCCCCTACCGTTTTCCCCCGGCGCGGGGTAACGTCGGCCATCCCTTCTGATGGAACCTCCCGATGGCCGGAATCATCTCGCTGAAGACGCCGATCCCCGGACCCAAGAGCCAGGCCCTGACCACCCGCCGCGCCAAGGCGGTGCCGCGGGGTGTACCCGCCACGACGCCGATCGCCGTGGTCCAGGCAGACAACGCCGTGATCACCGACGCCGACGGCAACCGGCTGATCGACTTCGGCGGCGGCATCGGCGTGGTCAACGCCGGCCACCGCCACCCCAAGGTGGTGCAGGCGATCCGGGACCAGCTGGACCACTTCACCCACGTCTGCTTCCCGGTCTCGATGTACGAGCCGTATATCGAGCTGGCCGAGAAGCTCAACGCCCTCACGCCGGGAAGCCACGAGAAGCGCACCTTCTTCGTCAACAGCGGCGCGGAGGCGGTGGAGAACGCCATCAAGGCGGCCCGGCGCTTCACCGGACGCCAGGCGGTGATCTGCTACGAGCACGCCTTTCACGGCCGGACCTATCTCGGCATGTCCCTCACCTCGAAGGTGAACCCGTACAAGCTCGGCTTCGGGCCGTTCATGCCCGAGGTGTATCGGCTGCCGTTTCCGTACTGCTATCGATGTGAGCAAGGCGGATCGTCCTGCTGCATGGCCGACCGCGCCCGCTTCGAGCAGCTGCTGGCCTCGCATGTGGACCCCAAGAGCGTCGCGGCGGTGATCCTGGAGCTGGAAGTGGGCGAGGGCGGCTTCATTCCGGTGCCACCGGACTACCTGGCCATGCTGGCGCAGTTCTGCAAGGACCACGGCATCCTGCTCATCGCCGACGAGATCCAGACCGGCTTCGCGCGGACCGGAAAGATGTTCGCCTGCGAGCACTACGGGCTGGTGCCGGACCTGATCACCACCGCCAAGTCGCTGGCCGGCGGGCTGCCGCTCGCCGCCGTGACCGGCCGGGCCGACGTCCTGGATGCGGCGCAGCCGGGCGGACTGGGCGGCACCTACGGCGGCAATCCGCTGGCCTGCGCGGCCGCCCTCGCGGTGCTGGATGTCATGCAGACCGAGAAGCTGGCCGATCGGGCGGTGGTGGTCGGAGAGCGCATTCGCGCTCGCTTCCAGAAGTGGTCCGTGACGGTTCCCGAGATCGGCGACGTGCGGGGCCTGGGCGCCATGGTCGCCATGGAATTGGTCAAGGACAAGCGGACCAAGGAGCCTGCCAAGGAGCTGACCGGTAAGCTCCAGGCGGAAGCGCTCAAGCGCGGGGTCATCCTCCTCTCGGCGGGGACGCTCGGCAACGTCATTCGGGTGCTGGTCCCGCTCACCGTAGAGGACGCGGTGCTCAACGAGGGGCTCGACGCCATGGAGGCCGCGCTGCATGCCGCGACAGGTACCTGAACCAGCTGGGAAACGCCCGTGATGATTGACCGAGCCCGACTCACCCACCTCCACGCCGAGGAGCAGCAGCGCTTCGAGGATATGCATCCTGCGTCGCGGGCATTGGCCCAGCGCGCCCGGGCGCATCTTCTCGAGGGTGTGCCCATGCACTGGATGGCCAAGTGGGCCGGCGGTTTTCCGGTGTTCGTGCAGGAGGGACAGGGCGCCCACTTCACCGATGTGGATGGCCTCCGCTACCTCGACCTTTGCCTGGGTGACACCGGCGCCATGACCGGCCACGCGCCATCCGCCACGGTGGACGCCGTCCGGCGTCAGGCGGAGCGTGGCTTCACCTTCATGCTGCCCGCCGAAGATCATCTCTGGGTTGCCGAGGAACTCTCGCGCCGGTTCGGGCTCCCGTGCTGGCAGTTCGCGATGTCGGCCACCGACGCCAACCGGTTTGCCATCCGCCTGGCGCGGATGCTGACCGGCCGCGGCCGGATCCTGGTGCACAACTGGTGCTATCACGGCACCGTGGACGAGACCTTCGCCACGCTGGAGCAGGGCAGGGTGGTCCCCCGACCCGGCAATATCGGCCCCCCGGTGGATCCGGCGCTCACCACCCGGGTGGTGGAGTTCAACGACCTCCCCGCGCTGGAGCGCGAGCTGGCGCACGGCGACGTGGCCTGCGTGCTGTGCGAGCCGGCCATGACCAACATCGGGATCATCCATCCCGATCCCGGCTACCACGCCCGGCTGCGGAGCCTGACCCGGAAGCATGGGGCGCTGCTGATCATCGACGAGACCCACACGATCTGCGCCGGGCCGGGCGGGTTCACCCGGGCCCATGGCCTCGAGCCCGATATCCTCACCATCGGCAAGCCGATCGGCGGCGGGGTGCCCGGCGCGGTGTACGGCTTCTCCCGCGACGTGGCCGACCGGCTCACGGGGCGCATTGCGCTGGCCAACTGTGATACTGGCGGCATCGGCGGCACGCTGGCCGGCAACGCGCTGGCGCTGGCCGCGATGCGGGCCACGCTGGAGCACGTCCTGACCGAGCAGGCCTACGCGCGTACCATCCCGCTGGCGGAGCGATGGGCGGGCGGTGTCGAAGGGGTGATCACGGAGTTCGGGCTGCCGTGGATCGTCAAGCGTCTGGGCTGCCGGGCGGAGTACTGGTTCCGGCCCGCACCGCCGCGGAATGGGGCGGAGGCAGTGGCGGCAATGGACTTCGAGCTCGACCAGTACATGCACCTCTTTGCCCTCAATCGCGGCATCCTCCTGGCCCCCTTTCATAACATGGCCCTGATCGCCCCGGAGACCACCGAGGCCGATATCGACCGGCACACCTCCGTATTCCGGGAGTCGGTGGCCGCCCTGCTGGGCCGGTCGTAGCCGTCCCCGGAATCCATCGAACCCGCGGCTGCGGCCGCCGGGACATCCATGACCACCGACTCACTCTGGCAGGCACTCGCGCCGGCCCCGCCCCGCTCAGCGGCGGCGCCGCCGGAGCGGGCCGACGTGGCGATCGTGGGCGCCGGCTACACCGGACTCGCCGCCGCGCGGGCGCTGGCCAGGGTCGGCACCCGCGTCGTGGTGCTCGAGCGGGCAACCGCCGGGTTCGGCGCAAGCGGCCGGAACGGCGGCATGGTCCTGCCCGGCTACAAGCAGGAACTATCAGTGCTGGTGCGGCGGTTCGGGCAGGAGCAGGCGTTGCGGCTGTTCCGGGATTCGGTGGAGGCGGTGGGCTTCGTGGAGCGGCTGGTGGAGGAGGAGGGCATCGCTTGCGACTGGCGCCGTTCGGGACACGTCACCCTGGCGGCCAAGCCGGCCCACATGCGGGGACTCGAAGAGGCGCAGCGACTGCTCGAGCGGGACTTCGGCTACCCGACCGGCCTCCTGGGTCCGGGCGAGGTCGGCCGGGAGATCGGATCGCGACGGTATCATGGCGGGCTGGTGGATCCCGGTGCGGGAGCCCTCCAGCCCGCCGCGTTCGTGCAGGGGTTGTTGGATGCGGCCGTCCGGGCCGGCGCCACGGTGCATGAGGGGGTCGACGTCACCGGCATCCGTTCCGAGGGCGGCCGGGTGGTGATCACCCATACTTCGGGACAGCTCACGGCCGATCAGGTGCTCCTCGCCACCAACGGCTACACCGGCAAGCTGGTGCCCTGGCTGGCCCGGCGGATGGTTCCGGTGGGGAGCTTCATCATCGCGACCGAACCGCTGCCGGCCGAGGTGCAACGGCGGATCATCCCCATGAACCGGATGCTCTCCGACACCCGCAACCTGCTCTACTACTTCCGGCTTTCCGGCGACGGGCGCCTGGTCTTCGGTGGGCGCGCGGCCTTCGTTCCCACCCGGGTGGAGCGGAGCCGCGAACTGCTCGAGGCGGGTCTGGCCGAGGTGTATCCCGAGCTGGCCGGGACCAGGATCGAGTTCGCGTGGGGGGGCACGCTGGGCTTCACGCTGGACCAGCTGCCGCACGCGGGGCGCCAGGGCGAGATCGCCTACGCGATGGGCTACGGCGGGCACGGCGTCGCCATGGCCACCTGGCTCGGTCATCAGGTGGCCCTGGCCATGGTGGGGCAGGCGCCCTGGCCCGCCATCGCCAAGGTGCCGTTCCACGCCATCCCGCTGTACACCGGGCGCCCGTGGTTCCTGCCGCTGGCGGGGGCCTACTACGGGCTCAAGGACTGGCTGCTGTAACCGGGCCGCCTCGCTCGCGGGCGAACCACGCCGTACATTGGATCACGCGTGTCCGCGCCGCGGGCATGTCGCAGGAAACCTTCCCGCAAGTACGGAGAAAGGAGCGCCGCTTAATTGCGCGTGCCGAACCAGCAGGCCATCCAGCAGGGTCAGCGCTATCTCGATCTGATCGGCGGACGGGAGATGAGCCTTCCGGAAAAGGAAGCGTTCATCGCCGAGACGGTCGCCGCCTACGAGAAGCACGTCAACCGCGGCTTTCTCACCTACCGGAAGTCGGTGACCCAGGCGGGCCAGTTCGCCGCGCTGGAGTGGTCCGGCGAGGGGGCGCAGCTCACGGACCTGCTGGGCCGGGAATACATCGACGCGCTGGGCGGGTACGGCATCTTCTCCGCCGGGATCAATCATCCCCGGATTCTCAAGGCGGTGCAGGATCAGATGTCGCGGATGGCGCTCAACAGCCAGGAGCTGCTCGAGCCCTGGCGCGCCGGCCTGGCCAGCCTCCTCGCCGCCGTGACACCGGGCGAACTGGGCTGCTGTTTCTTCATCAACAACGGCACCGATGCCATCGAGGGGGCCATCAAGCTGGCCCGGCTCTACACCAAGCGGAACGTCTTCATCTCCACGCTGGGCGGGTTCCACGGCAAGTCCATGGGATCGCTCTCGCTGATGGGGAAGGCAAGTTTCCGGGAGCCGTTCGAGCGCGGGCTGCAGGATGTGCGGTTCGTGCCCTTCGGTGACGCCGACGCGCTTGAGCGCGAGATGGGCATCCTCGAGGCGGTGGGCCAGCTCCCCGCGGCGGTGGTGGTGGAGCCGGTACAGGGTGAGGCGGGGGGCGTGGTCCCGCCGGACGATTACCTGCCGCGGGTCCGGGAGCTCTGCACCCGCTACGGGACCCTGTTCATCGCGGATGAGATCCAGACCGGCATGGGCCGAACCGGCAAGCTGTGGGGGGTGGATCACTGGGACGTGGCGCCCGACATCATGTGCCTGGGCAAGTCCATCGGTGGCGGGGTCATGCCGCTCTCGGCGTTCATTTCCACGCCGACGATCTGGGAGGTGATGATCCCCAATCCGATCATCCACTCCACCACCTTCGGCGGCAATCCTATTGCCTGCGCGGCCGGGATTGCCGCGATCACCGTGACGCTGGAGGAAGACCTCCCCGGCCAGGCCGCCACCAAGGGCGAGTTCCTGCTCAAGGAGCTCGGCGGCCTGATGCGCAAGTACCCGCAGGTGCTTTCTGATGTGCACGGCAAGGGTCTGCTGATCGGGATGGAGTTTCCCACCGACGAAATCGGATTCAAGTGCGCCGCCGGGCTGTTCAAGCGCGGGGTGCTGGTGGCGGGCACCTACTCCCGGGCGCGGACCATCCGGATCGAGCCCGCCCTGGGCATTCCGATGCAGCTGCTGGAGGAGATCCTGAACCGGCTGGAGGCGACGTTCAAGGAGATCGCGGGGAAGTAGGCGGTTGGACGGTTAGACGGTTGGATAGCAGAAGGGTGGGATCCTCGCGGACCCCACCCTTCTTCATGCCAACCGCCCAACCGCCTAACCGTCCAACCGTCTTACTCCTCCGAGCCGCCGAACGCCTTGGACCAGCTGATACTCACGCCGCCCCAGAGCTTCACGTCATGCTTGTCATTCAGGTTGGTGAACTTGGTGAACTCATCACGTCCGTGCACAAGGTGAACCGACGGGGTGATTGAGAGCGCACCGACCGAGAACGCCATCGAGGCCGACAGGTCGATATGGGTCAGGCCGCTCTCCTTGAAATTGGCAAGCTCCGAGGGTTTGCTGCTGTTGACCTCCTGCCCGGCGCTGAATCCAGCGAGCGCGCCGACCGTGAGCTCCGACGCTCCGAGAGGTACGCCGTGGGCGACGCTGCCCTCGACATAAAGGCCCTTGATCTTGTCGACGTCGTAGTAGGCCGACACCTTGGGGTTGAGGGGGACATCCAGGCTGACCTTTCCGTACACCTCGACCGTGTTGTTGTCCTTGGTCAGACCAAAATCGTTGGGATAGATGTACCCAGTGGCACCGCCGGTGAGGGTCGCGATGCCTGCGGGAATGGAGACCTCACCCCACCAGTCGAACTCGGTCAGGTCCGGGCCGGCTTGACCGCCACCCTCGCTGATGTCGTTCGAGCCGTCGTACTTGCCCAACTCCACATTGGCCCAGCCGCCCGCAGTGAGGGAGGCCTGTCCCAGCGGAATGGTGAGGTAGGCATCGGGCTGGAGTACGGGCTTGCTGCTGAGGTGCAGGCCGCGCCAGACGTAACTGCTGAAGAGGGCCGCATCCCATCCGACCGTGACTTGCGCCCCCGCCGGGGCGGCCGATAAAATCGTCAGGGCTGTGCCGAGAACAAGTGCACGCTTCATATTCTCTCCTCGCTGAGGTGAATGTCCCGATTGACGGGAATAAAAACCGGCCCGCTCCTTGACGGGGCGGGCCGGTCGTCAGACTGCTTCGACCACGGCTACCGCTCCGTTCCCAGACAGGTCCGGTTGACGTTCAGCACATTGACGTTCCGGGCACGCGTCATGGGTTGATCCTGTCGGAATTACGGGATGGTGGTCGCCGCCCACTTGGGCGAACGGTCGAGATATAAGGTTGGGCAGGAAGGCTGTCAAGCAACGGTTCCGGCGGTATACTGTTGAGGACCATGCAGGAACCTCCGTTCGATCCCGACGCCCCCTTTGGCCAGCTGTTGGGCGGTCTGGTCACCCTGCTGCGTGCCCCGCACGCGGAGGATCGGGTCGTGTCCGGTCTGCTCGAGGCCATGGCCGCCCGGGTGGCGGCCAGCCCGGTGCTGATCGAGGCCGGCATCGAGAACACCTGGGCCCTGGATGGCGATCCGCTCAAGGGCCGGCTGCAGGCCCGCCAGGTTGACGCCATCCGGGTCGCTCCTGGCGCCACGACCCTTGAGCTGCTCGCCATGGCCCGGGCCCTCGCCGACGACCAGGCGCCGATCCCCAGCACCGCCCGGGTGCGGGTCAAGCTGGTTCCCGATCCCCTTCCCCTGCACGTCTCCGGACAGCGGCTGGCCCTGACCGACGCCACCACCGGGCCGGTCCCCCGCGCCCGGACCGGCGATCAGCTGGCCGAGATGATCGAGGGGATTCTCCGGGAACTGGAAAAGGCCATCGGCCGGCAGCAGTGGCACGCGGCCCTCCATGACGCGCAGGCGGCGCTCCGGGCCCTGCCGGCGGTGCAGGAAGACAGCCGCCGCACCTTCACCATCGCCCTGCGCCGTCTCCTGTCCCGGCCGGTGCTGGAGACCCTCATCGAACAGGCGTATCGGGTGCCGGAGGAGCGGGCCCGGACCGCCGAAGTGCTCCGCGCTGGCGGCCTGGCGGCGGCGGAGCTGATGCTGGAAGCCCTCAAGCAGAGCGACACGGTCGGGCCGCGCGGATTCCTGGTGGATTCGCTGGCCGGCATGCCGGAGGCCCTGCCGGTCATTCTGCCCCTGATCAAGAGCCTGCGTCCCGCGGAGGCCCGACTCGGGGCCGAGCTGCTGGGCCGGATCGGACTGCCTGACGCGGTGCCGGCCCTCGTGGCCCAGGCCAGCCATCCCGACGAGCGGGTCCGGCTGGCGGTGGTGCAGGCCCTCGGGCACTACCGGGACAAGGCCACGGTCGAACCGCTCCGGCACGCGCTGGGCCATGACCTGCCCATGATCCGGGCGGAAGCGGGACGCTCGCTCGCCGCGCGCGGCTCCGCGGCGATCGCCATGCCCCTCCTGGCCGCCCTGGACGCGGAACGGGATCCGGCGGTCTGGGAACAGCTGCTCAGTGCCATCGCGGGGATCGATGCCCCCGAGGCGGCCTCGGTCCTGCTGCGGCTGGCCCTGAGGAAACCGGGCCTCCTGGAGCGGCGGAGCACCCTGGAACGCAAACAGCTGGCGGTGGTGCAGGCGCTGGCGGCGGCAGGGACCGATCCTGCCCGGCAGGTGCTGGCCCGGATTGCGGCGAAGGGGAAGGGCGCGGTGCAGGAAGCGGCGCAGCGGGCCCTGGACGGTTAGGCGGTTAGGCGGTTGGACGGTTAGACGGTTAGACGGTTAGTGCTCTGGCCCAATCGCCCAATCGCCAACCTACTGCTGTTTCACCTCGAGGGTCTCCATGTGGACCGAGAGATTGTGGTTGATCCGGACCCCGGCAATCCCCTGGGTGTCCACGCTGGTGCTGGCGGCGGAGTAGACCTCCTGGCCGTTGACCTGAAAGCTCACCTTGTCCTTCCCGACCACAATCGAAAGCACGTTGGCCACCGACCCATCCGGCTTTCCAGGCATGATGGCGGCGTGCTGGGTCCAGCCCGGGGTCACATCGGTGGCCGCGCCGCCGTTCCGCCGCTTGATCTTGTACGTCCCATCGCCGCGGATCAGGAAGTAGGTGTAACGCTGGGCCGTGCCGTCCAGCGCATCGCCCCCGATGAAGAGCCCAAACGCCTCACGGTGGCCGGCCCCCTCGGGAAAGAGGTGCAGCTTGGAGGTCACCGTGTACGCGCCGGTCATCCGGTCCGCGGTGCGGTAGAGGATGCCGCTGGCCGCGGTGGTCAGATGCCAGCCGGGCGGCATGGTCTCCAGCTTGATGTCCGCCAGCTTGCTCCCCATGTCCGGGCGGGCGTTCCAGCCGGCCGGAAAGACCCCGCCGCCTTCGATCTTGGGCGCGTGGGCATGACCGGCCTCCTGGGCGACCAGCAGCGCGGGAAGCAGGAGGAGAATCCCCGGAAGTGAATGGCGCATCGAAACCTCACGGTTGAACGGAAACGGAATTCTGAGTAAGCTATGGGCCGGTGGTTACGGCGAGGGGAGACGGGCGACGGCCGTCTCTACGGGATTCGCCGGGCAGCTGTTTCCCGTCGTCCTCTTCCGGTGCCCATATCATGGAACTGCTGGGACGAATCTTCGCCGGTATCGGTGCCGCAGGGATGCTCGCCGCCCTGGCGTTCGTGTCGCTGCTCATCGGAGTGCTCATCCACGGGATGATCGTCCTGATGGCCGGCAAGCCGATTGACGATCACCTCCGCAAGAAGGGCGAGGAGATCTACGAGCCGGGGTCCGCCAAGTAGCCAGGTCGGTCCTAGGTCCCCTCGCCGGGCTGGTCCGGCACCTCGGTCTGGGCCTTGGTCATCGCCTTGTCGTAGTTGATCTTGACGCTGGCCATGGCGTCCACCAGACCCCGCACCTTCACCTGCTGTCCGCCACCCCGCCGGGCAATTGATGCCATGGCACTGGCCGCCTCGGCCAGGGCGTTCATGCTGAGCTGGGAGGAACCGGCTTTGATCTCGTCGAGATGACGGATCATGCCGCGAACCAACGTTTCATCCTGCGACCCGCCCCCCATCTGGTCCACCACTGCCTTCACCCTGCCGAACTTGGGGGGTAGCCGTTCCAGGAATGCGAGCTGCGCCTGCTGCTTGGACGTCAGTTTGATTGCCATAGGAGGAGATATAGCGGCCCCGACGGTCAAATAGGAGGTACCGGACCAGCCGACACCTCCCCATTACCCACTCCCTCTCCCCCCTTTACCGCGTCGCGGCTACGTTAGAGCCCCTGAAACCCTCTTCATTCGTCGCCGTCAGGTGCGCGGTTTACCGCCTCCCCGCGCCGCCACGGGTATTGCCATGAAGCTTTCCGACATCTCGATTCGCCGCCCGGTGCTGGCCAGCATGCTGAGCCTGGCGCTGGTGCTGTTCGGCGTGATCGCCTACCGCCAGCTGCCGGTGCGGGAGTATCCCGACGTGGATCCGCCGGTCATCTCGGTGAACACGGTGCTGCCGGGGGCCAATCCCCAGGTGGTGGAGACGGCGGTGACCGACATCCTCGAGGAGGAACTCAGCACCCTCTCGGGACTCCGTACCCTGACCAGCGCCAGCTCGGAGCAGTCGAGTAACATCACGCTCGAGTTCACGCTGGACCGCGACGTGGACAACGCCGCGCAGGACGTGCGCGACAAGGTCAGCCGGGTGCGGGACCGACTGCCGGAGGACGTGCTGGAGCCGGTCATCGCCAAGCAGGAGGCCGATGCCCAGCCGTTCTACTGGCTGGCGTTGTCGGGCGCCAACTACAGCGAGTTGCAGCTGTCCGACCTGGCGGACCGGGTGGTCAAGCGGCAGTTGCAGAGCCTGCCGGGCGTCGGGTCGGTGTTCATTGCCGGTGAGCGCCGCTACTCGATGCGGGTCTGGCTCTCCAGTCAGGCGCTGGCGGCCCATGGGCTGACCGTCCAGGACGTGGAAGAGGCGATCCGCAGCCGGAACGTGGAGATTCCCGCGGGCCGGATCGAATCGCAGCAGCGGGAGTTCACGGTCCGGTCTCTGGGCGAGCTCAAGACCCCGGCCGAGTTTTCCGAGCTGACGGTTTCCAGCGTCGGCGGGCATCTGGTCAAACTGGGGGACCTGGCCCGGGTGGAGCTGGGGGCGGAGGACGAGCGCAGTACTCTTCGCTACAAGAGCGCCAACGCGCTGGGTCTGGGGGTGGTGCGCCAGTCCAAGTCCAACCTCCTGGCCGTGGCCGACGCGATCACCGGCGCGCTGCCCCAGATCCGGGCCGCGCTCCCGCCCGGCCTGGTGCTGGAGGTGGCGTTCGACGAGTCGGTGTTCGTGCGCCGATCCATCCAGGAAGCGCAGGAATCGCTGCTGCTGGCCGCGGGCCTGGTGGTGCTGATCATCCTGGCCTTCCTCCGGAACCTTCGGGCCACGATCATCCCCGGGCTGGCCATCCCCACGTCGATCATCGCCACCTTCGCGGTGATGTTCTTCCTCGGCTTCACGATCAACAACCTGACACTGCTGGCGCTCACACTGGCCATCGGGATCGTGGTGGACGACGCGATCATCGTGCTGGAGAATGCCTACCGGCACCAGGAGGAGCTGCACGAGGATCCGGTCACGGCGGCCACCAACGGCACCCGGGAAATCGCCTTCGCGGTCATCGCCACGACCATCGCCCTCGTGGCGGTGTTCACCCCGCTGGCCTTCCTGCAGGGCAACACCGGGCGGCTGTTCAACGAGTTCGGCATCGCGGTGGCCGGGTCGGTCATCATCTCGGGCTTCGTGGCGCTGACCCTGACCCCGATGCTCTGCGCCCGGATCCTCCGGGTGCCGCAGAGTCACGGGGCGCTGTACCTGGCGCTGGAGCGCGGCTTCGACGGGCTGGCCAACGGCTACAGCCGGTCGCTGGGCTGGGCGCTTCGCCACCGGGGCCTGGTGGTGCTGCTGGCGGTGGGCAGCGCGCTCTCGGCGGTGTTCATCTTCCGGTCGCTCAAGCGGGAGTTCGTGCCGCCGGAAGACAAGGGATGGTTCCTGACCTTCGGCATCGCGCCGGAGGGCTCGACCATCGCCTACACCGACAGCTATCAGAAGCGGCTGGAGGAGATCCTCAGCCGGACCGAGGGCATCGAGAGCTACTTCAGCGTGGTCGGCGGATTCATGGGCGCGCCCAACCGCGCCATCCTGTTCTCCGAACTGGAGGAGTGGGGAACCCGGACCAAGACGGTGGAGGACATCATCGCCGAAGTGCAGCCTCAGTATTTCGGGGTGCCTGGGATGATGGCCTTCGCGTCCAATCCGCCGGCGTTCGGCGGGTTCGGCAAGCCGCTGCAGTTCGTGGTGCAGCATCCCAACTTCGACAGCCTGATTCGCGGAGTGGACACCCTGATCAAGCGGGCCCGCCTGGTGCCGGGGCTGCTCAACGTGGACACCGACCTCCGGGTCAACAAGCCGGAACTCACCCTGACCTTCGACCGGGACCGGGCCGAAGACCTGGGCGTCCCGGTGGGGGACGTGGCCGGCGCGCTGCAGACCCTGCTCGGCGGGCGGCGCATCAGCACCTTCACCCGCGACAACAAACAGTACGATGTGATTGCCCAGCTGGAGCCGCGGGAACGGGCTACTCCATCCGACATGACCGGGATCTACGTGCGGGGCCGGGACCGGCAGCTGATTCAGCTCGATGCGGTGGGGACGGTGCACGAGGGCGTGGGCCCCAGCCAGCTCAATCACTTCAACCGGATCCGCTCCGCCACGGTGGACGCCAATCTGGCGCCGGGCTTTACCATGGGAGAGGCGCTCGACTCCATGAACGCGCTGGCCCGCGAGGTGTTGCCGCGGGGTGCCAGCACGGCGCTCTCGGGAGAAACCCGCGAGCTGGCCGAGTCGGGAGGAGCGCTGTACTTCGCCTTCGGCCTGGCCCTGGTGGTGGTGTTCATGGTCCTGGCCAGCCAGTTCGAGTCCCTGATCCACCCGTTCACGGTCCTGCTTGCGGTGCCATTGGCCATCACCGGGGCGCTGCTCACGCTGCTGCTGCTGGGTTCCACCATCAACCTCTACAGTCAGATCGGCATGATCCTGCTCATCGGCCTGGTGACCAAGAACTCGATCCTGCTGGTGGAATACGCCAACCAGCTGCGGGAGCGCGGGCTCAACACGTTCGATGCGGTCCGGGAGGCCGGGCGCATCCGGCTGCGTCCCATCCTGATGACGTCGGTGGCCACGATCATGGGCGCGCTGCCGATTGCCACGGGGCTCGGTGCCGGATCGATCAGCCGTCGGCCGCTGGGGTACGCCATCGTGGGCGGGATCCTGATCTCCACGGTCCTCACCCTCTTCGTGGTCCCGGTGGCCTACTCGCTGCTCGACCGGTTCGTCCGCCGGGAAGCCCACGACCTGGAGACTGTTCCCTCGACGGTGCCCGCGGTGGAGGTGTCATGATTCGCGTTCTGATGGCGCTCCAGGCTGCGACGCTGGGGACCGGTACCAGCGCCTCGATGCCCGCCTCGGCGGCCGTGGTCCAGGACAGCTTCCCGGTCCTGACCCTCACCGATGCGCTCCGGCGGGCGGTGCAGCTCGATCCCGGGTACGTCGCGGCGCTGGGCGCCGTCTCGGAGGCGGAGTGGAGCCGCAAGATGGCCCGGGTGGCCTTCTTTGTGCCCGCGGTCTCGGCCAGCCTCGACTGGACCAAGTACTCCAAGGATTTCTTCAACATCGGGACGCTGACACCGGCCAGCACCTCGGCGTCCGCGTCGCTGGGGGCGAGCTACGAGATCTTCAGCGCCCGGAAGTTCACCGAGCTGGGCCGGACCCAGGCGGAGCTGGAGGCCCAGACCCAGACGGCGGTGCAGGTGCGGTTCGCCGCGGCGCTGCTGACCGAGGCCGCCTATTACGCCGTGCTGGGAGACGAGGAACTGGCCCGGGTGGCGGCAGACCGGGCGCAGCGCGCCGAGACTCAGCTCGTGCTGGCCCGGGCGCGGGTGATTTCGGGAGCGGCAGTACAGTCCGACTCCCTGACCGTGCGGCTGGAACTGATCCGGGCCCAGGTCAACCTCCGGCGCCGGCAGTCGGCGCTCCGGGTGTCGCGGCTGGAGCTGGGTCGGCGGGTTGGGATCGATGGTCCCGCCGGTGCCGCGCCGCTGGACAGCGCACCACCCGCCGAACTGCCGCTGACCCTGAGTCAGGCCGTCATGACGGCGCTCGAGTCGGGCCCGGCCTATCGGGCCGCCCGGGCCGGGGAGCGGGCTGCCGAGGCCCAGCTCAAGGGTGCCCGCGGGGCGTACCTGCCGACGCTGACCCTGACCGGGGGCCACAACCGGTTCGATGTGCGGCTGTTCCCCAACGCCTTCAGCGTCTCGTCGATCAGTCTGGGCCTCTCGCTACCCATCTGGAACAACGGCCAGCGCGAGTTTGCCGTCATCCGGGCCCGGACCCAGCGGGATTTTGCCCGGGCGCTCCGGGACGATCTGGAGCGGGCCACGCTGCACGACGTCACCGCCGCCTATGACCTCTACGAAACCAGCCGTGCCGAGGTGGGGCTGGCCCAGGATGCTGTGTCGGTGGCGCGGGAGAACTACCGGGTGGAAGAAGCCCGCTATCGCGCGGGCGCCACTCCGGTGCTGAACCTGATCGAGGCCCAGAACGGCCTCAGCGATGCCGAGGCCCAGCTGGTGACCACGCGCTACGCGGCGCGTCTGGCGCTGGCGTCGCTGGAAGCCATTCTGGGGCGGCGCATCGGTTCCGAACTCAACGGTGGAGACACCCAGTGACCGCTTTGCGATTCAGTCCGATCGTTCTCCTCCTCGTCTCGGCGTGCGGCAAGGGGGCCCCTGAGGGTGGCCCGGGCGGCGGTGAGGGCGGGGGCTTCGCGCTCCCGGTGGAAGTCGCCGTGGCTCGGCAGGACACGGTGGTGGATGCGATCCTGGCGACCGGTCAGATCGAGGCCATCCAGTCGACCGAGCTGCGCGCCGAGGTCGAGGGACGTGTGGTCGAGATTCTCGTGCGTGAGGGCAGTGAAGTCGAGAAGGGCGACGGCCTGTTCCGCATTGACGACCAGGAACTCAAGGCCCAGGTGGCGCGCGCCTCGGCGGAACGCGACCTGGCCGAGCAGGCGCTGGCCCGGACCCGGCAGCTGCTGGATCAGAACGCCGCCTCCACGGCCGACCTGGAACGGGCGGAGGCGACGGCACGGAGCAACCGCGCCAGCCTGACGCTGCTGGAACTCCGGCTCAGCCGGACGGTGGTGCGGGCGCCCTTCTCGGGCGTGCTGGGGTCGCGTCGGGTGAGCCTGGGCGACTACGTCACCTCCAGCGACCCGCTCATCACCATCCAGACGGTGGATCCGGAACGGGTGGTGTTCACGGTGCCGGAGCGCTACGCCGGCAGTGTGCGGCGCGGACAGCAGGTCGTCTTCCGGGTGGCGTCGCTGCCGGCGGAGGAGTTTTCCGGGACGGTGGACTTTGTGAGCCCGTCGGTCGAGCTCCCGTCGCGAACCCTGCTGGTCAAGGCGGTGGTCCCCAACGGCCGGCGGCATCTCCAGGCCGGCATGTTCGCGGAAGCCCGTCTGGCGACCGCGACCCGCCCGCGCGCGGTGGTCATCCCCGAGGAGGCGATCCTCTCGGTGCAGGGCACCCAGATCGTCTGGGTGGTGACCGACGGCAAGGTGGTCAGGCGGCCGGTGGTCATCGGGGTCCGCGCGCCGGGACAGGCGGAGATCACCAGCGGCGTCAGCGCCGGGGAGCAGGTGGTGGTGGGGGGCCTGGAGATGCTGCAGGAGGGCGCGTCGGTCACCGCCATGCCGGTGGACCGGACCCCGGCCCGGGGTGGCGCGGAGGAGGCCTCCGCGGCGGCCTCGGTGGAAAAGGACTCCACCAAGTGAAGCCGGCGGTGATGCCGGACCGTGGCCATGCCCGACACTGAATCCACCGTCCGCGACCAACTGGCGCGCGACCGCACTCACCTGGCCAACGAGCGCACCCTGCTGGCCTACATCCGCACTGCGATCGGGCTGGTGGCCGGCGGTGTCGCGGTCCTGCACCTGTATGCCGGTCCGGGCGGCGTCTGGTCCGCCCGCGGGCTGCTGCTGGCGGGGGCCCTGGTGCTCGTCATTGGCGTCCGGCGGTACCGGACGGTGCGGAGCCACCTCGGGGGGAGTTGAGCGTGGTGGAGGGGCAGATCATGTCACACACAGCGAGGGCCGGCGCGGTTGCGCCGGCCCTCGTCGCATGGGTGCGTCGGCGGTTACGGCCAGATGACCGAGGCCCCGCCAGTGGTCGTCGTGAAGCTGGTCCCGTTGGCGACGTTGGTGCCCGACGACAGCACATCCACCACGAGTGCCGGTGCGCCCGGCGCGGTGTCTACGGCCGAGATGTAGAAGCCGGCGTCGCCGGTGTTGAGCGGTACGAAGGTCAGGAACCCGAAGCCGAGGTTCCCGGTGCCCACGCCCGGATGCTGGATGGTGAGCTGAGTGACGTTGGTCGGCAGGTTGCTGAAGCTGATCCCATTCAGGAAGGTGTTGTTCCCCGCCGGGTCATCCACGACCAGTTGCACACAGTCGAGATTGAGCGGGCCGCTGGTAAAATACGACGTGAGGGTCAGCACCGACGGGCAGCTGAGCCCGACGATCGTGCCGCCGAAGCCGTCCCCGCCGCTCAGGTTGCCGGCGATGGTCACGTCGCTCCCGAGATTGAAGGTCGCCCCGAATCCGGCTTCCGACAGGTCGCCGAAGTGCGAGCCGTTGATCCCCGGCGTGGTGAAGGTGATGTTGGCCGGGTTGGCGCTCAGCACGGTCAGGTGGCCCGGGCTCGCGGCGAAGCTTTGGGCGCTGTTGCTGGCGAACTGGAGGAAGTCGCCGCCGATCATGAGTATGCCGGCGGTGAGCAACCCGCTGGTGGTCCCACCGTTGAAGAAGGCGTCGCCGGCAATGTCGAGAGACGCGGCAGGGTTGTTCATGACCAGCACGCCGGTGCCGTTGGTGACGAAGAGACCGCTCACCGTGCTGGTGAAACCGGCCAGGTCCAGCGTGCCATCCACCGACAGGTCGCCGCCCACGGTCAAGGTGCCGTTGAGGGTGTAGTTCCCCGACAGCTGCACGGTGGTGTTCATCGTACCGCGAAGCAGCTGGGCGCCGGTGCCCACCAGCGCGACCCCCGAGTTCACTCCACCGTTGATGGTTCCGGCCAGGTCCGCGTTGCCGTTGATCACCAGCACGAACGTGCCGAGGTCGAGAATCGAACCCGCGGTCGAGGTCAGATTATTCACCACCACGCCGCCGGAGAGCACCGGCTGGTTGGTGATCGGTACCAGGGTGACGTCGTCGATCGCGCTCGGCACCACGCCGCCGCTCCAGTTGCCTGGTGTGTTCCAGTCAGAGTTGACGGCACCGGTCCAGCTGATTGATGCACCGGTCGGCGGCCAGTTGATGATGGCGCCGTTGGTCGCGCTGATTTCGCTCGGCAACGGCGTGGCCGGGTTGGCCCCGATGACGTCGATCGTCAGGGGATCCGGCGTGGCGCCGTCGATGTCGTTGGCCTGGATGTAGAGCCCGCCGGCCGAGAGGCCGGTGGTGAAGTTGAGATTGCCGAAGAGGTACGCCGACGGCGTGCCCAGGTTGTTCACCGTGAGCGCGATCCCGTTCGGATTCTGATTGTCGAATCTGACATCGCTGAAGGCGGTGATGGCCCCGCCCGAGAGCACCAGTGGCACGCCGTTCATCGTCAGGGCGGTGAAGCTCCCCGTGGCGACGATATCGGCGCCACCCGCGGTCAGGGTGAAGCCCAGGCCGCTCACCACCGGACCGTTGGCGGAGAAGGGCAGGGAGATCAGCTGGCCGGCGGCGGTGACGTTCGAGTTGAGGGTCAGCGTGGCCGAGACACCCGACAGGTCCAGGTCCTGGAACCGTGAGGTGGTCGGGTTGGCGAAGGTCACGTTGCTGCTGGAGGGCCCGCCGAGGACCACCTTGTGATTGCCGCCGGCGAAGAAGGACGCCGGATGCTGGAATCCTCCGTTACCCTGGCTGAAGGTCTGCACCTGGATGACCCCGGCGGTGAGGCGGCCGGTCTGGTCACCCCCGCTGAAGTCGGTGAATCCGGCCAGGATCTGATCGGTCACGTTGGTCATGGTGAGCAGCCCGGTGCCTGCCAGCGTGTTCACGGACCCCTGGCCGACGTCGAGGGTGTTGCCGGCCAGGATCAGCTCGCCACCGATCGCAACCTGGCTGCTGGTCGCCATGGTGACGGGGCCATTCAAGGTGACGACGGCGCCGGCCGGGATGGTGAGAAGCATGTTGCCAAAGTTGCCCCGCAGCGTGCTGCCGCTGAGGATGATCTGCTCGAAGCAGCACCCGGTGATGAGGCCTGAGGCGTCGAGGGCACCGGTGACGGTCAGGATGTTGTCGGCCAGGTCGATGGTGGCTCCGGTCTGGACGGTGAGGTCGTTGACCGTGACGCTGGTGAAGAGCACCGGATCGAAGGGGGTTCCGGATGGAACGACCACATTGTCGGTGGCCGTGGGCACGGTACCGGAGCTCCAGTTGGTGGCAGTAAACCAGTCGTTGGTGGCGCCGGTCCAGGTCAGCGCCGGCGCCGCCGCCGGCCAGTTGATCACCGCGAAGTTCACCTGCTGAACGAAACCGCCCGATACGGCCGGATTCGGGTTGGTCAGGTTGATCGTCAGCGCGTCGGGCGAGGCGCCATCGGTGTCATTCGCGAGCAGGTAGAGGCCCGTGGTCGGGACATTCTGGAACGTCAGCGCATCAAACACGAACGGCGTCGGCCCGCCGGGGTGGTTCACCGTGAGCTGCGTGATGGTGGACACCTGGCCGCTGAACACCACATGCTGAAACCGGGTGATGGTGCCATTCCCGATCGTCATGGGCACCTGGTTTACGACCAGGCCATCCACGTCGACACCCGCCGCGGTGAACGTCGTCGAGACCCCGCTCACCGATGGCGACTGCGCCACTCCGCCGGTGGTGATGAGTCGGCCGGTCACGCTCACGTTGGAGGATATCGACATCCCGCCCGAAGGCACCAACTCCAGATCCTGGAAGTGACTGCCGATACTGCTGAAGCCCACCGACTGGGCGATACTGGGCCTGGTCAGGACCACGCGGTGGGTCAAGCTGGGATCGAAGGCGAAGCCACTGAAGCTGACCCCCACGGTGAAGTTACCGCCGACCTGGAGTACCCCGGCGGTGAGGCTGCCAGTGCTGGTCGCTCCGTCGAAGAACGCGCTGGTTGCCACGCTCACGATGTCTGCAGGATTGTTCATGATGAGCCGCGCGCCGGCGCCGAAGATGAACATCGCGTTCTGCATCGTGAGGGTCTGGCCGTTCACCGTGAGGGTGCCAGTGCCGAGGATGTTCAGGTCCTGCGTCGAGGTGGGCCCGCTCAGGCTGTAGCTTCCCTGGACCGTGACCTGCTGGGCGCTCCCGAGGACCCCCTGAGCCGTCCGCGCCGTCCCCAGCAGCTGCAGCGTTCCGCCACCGCTGATGAAGGACGGTGAAGCGAGCCCGACGAGATCGCCGTGCACGTCGAGGTCGAAGCTGTTGAGGTTTACCAGGGCACCGGCGTTGACGGTGACCGTCCGTGCCACGGCGTTGGCCGAGAGGATCGGCTGATTGGCAGTGACCGGGATGGTGACGTCATCTGTCGCCGTCGGCAGGCCGGCGGGGCTCCAGTTGGTGGTCGTGTGCCAGTCCTGGGTGTTGCCCAGCCAGGTCTTGATGGGCCCGGACGCCGGCCAGTTGATCGTCGCCCCGTTCGCCGTAAGGACCAGACCACTGGGCGAGGAGGGCGTGGTATTGGTCACATCCACGACCAGCGGGTTGCCGTCGGCGGGCGCGGTGTCGTCCACGTCGAGATACACCGCGGGGAACGACGGCACGTTGG